>JAABUQ010011664.1_pt1 | contig 11152 bp, 7 predicted proteins | sample 5560001 | NCBI WGS metagenome assembly JAABUQ01 (sample SAMN10711888, study PRJNA513371) | rock metagenome | isolation source: Antarctica rocks | place: Antarctica: Victoria Land, Finger Mt nord | collected 2015-12-18
ACTGCAATTTGCCGACCCCTTCGATCAACGGATCACGCTGCATGTCGGCGGGCAGGATCTTCGCCGCATCGTGCACCGGCGTTGCCAAGATCACATGATCGGCCTCGAACGTACGGCCATCGTCCGTCACCGCGCCCGTGCACCGGTCGCCCGAATAGACGAGCGCCTTCACGCGCGCGTCGCTGTAGATCTGTTGACCGCTCGCGCGAACGTGATCGGCGAGCGGTGCGACGAAACGTTCGGAGGGCGGTCCGTCGAGAAAGCCCGCGCGGCTCGCATTCTTCGACGACGCGAAATACGCCATCACGCGCAACATCGCTTCGGCTGAGATCTTGTCGATCGGCGTAAAGTTGAGCGCAAGCGACATCGGCGCGAAGAACGTCCGCAACATGTGCTCCGACATGCCGCGCCGTCGATGCCACTCCGTATACGTGATCTCATCTTGCCGGTCGGCGTAGCCGTGATCGCGCATGAGGACCGGAAGCGTACCGCGCGCGAAGAGCAGCTTCTCCATCGCGTTGAAAACGTAGCGTCCGGCCAGCACGGCACCCACGCCGTTGATCGGCGCCGGGGCACGGGTGAAGTGAAACTCTTCGAAGATGGCTTCGCCGTTCCAGCGCGCGCTGAAGTTCGGCGGCATGGCGAACGTGAGGGTATGCGGCTGCCAGAGCACATGGTGCGCGATGCCGATGTCGGCGAGCAATTGATGCACCGCCGCATAGCCGCCGAAGAACGAATGCAGACCGGTTTCGACCCAATCGCCGTCACGATCGCGCCACGACGAGAGCTTCCCGCCAAGGATCGGGCGTTTCTCGAGCACCGTAGCAGAACGGCCGGCGTCGGCAAGATACTTTGCCGCCGCGAGCCCGGCGGGGCCGGCGCCGATGATGAGCGTATGTGGTGATGGAGAGTTCACAAGCCTCGCAATGCGCCGACGGACGATAACCCCGTGGCCGACCCTTTGACGCCGATGGTGCAAGGTCGATCCCGGCTCGATCGCTCATCTTCCACGGCGATGCGCCCGGGTCCGAGAAACCAGGTGCACCCAATCGGTGGCGGAAGGCGGTCATGAGCTAGGCGACAAGCGAGTTCGTTGCGGTGTCGCGCGAAGTCTCCCGCTGAGATAGCACCATCTCGGGTCCTTCCGCGCCCCACCGGCGCGGCCCCTTTCCGTTTGAGGTTGTACTTACCGCTTCGATGATGACCGTACCGATCTCTCCGCAGACCAATATTCGCGAACTCGTCGCGTCGCTCGCGATCGCGGAAGACGTGCTGGAGTCCTTTGGCCTGCACTGCGCCGGCTGCGGCGTGAACAAATACGAAACGATCGAGCAAGGCGCGAACGCGCACGGCCTTCGCATCGAGCCGATCCTCGCCGCGCTCACGCAAGCGCGCGCATCGGGTCGCGTGCCGACGATCATGAACGAAGACAAGACGCCGGCACGCAAAGCGCCCGGCGCGTTCGGACGGCGCGCGACCTTCAAGCACGTCGTGCCGATCATGTCCGGCAAGGGCGGCGTCGGCAAGTCGCTCGTGACGGCGCTACTCGCCGTCGGCTTGCGCCGCCGTAACCTGGCCGTCGGCATACTCGATGCCGATATCACCGGACCATCGATCCCGCGTCTCTTCGACTTGCACACACCGCTCGGTCTGGAGCCCGATCCCGAACACAAAGGGCCGGGCCAACCGCGCGCGCTGATGCTCCCGGCGAAAACGCGGTCGGCGATCGAAGTGGTATCGACAAACCTGCTCACCGATCAAGAAGACACCGCGACCATCTGGCGCGGGCCGATCGTCTCGGGCGTCATCAAACAATTCTACGAACAAGCGCTCTGGAGCGATCTCGACGTTCTGCTCCTCGATCTCCCGCCGGGAACCTCCGACGCACCGCTGACCGTGTTACAATCGCTTTCGATCGACGGCGTCATCTTGGTGACGATGCCACAACGCCTGGCGACGATGATCGTCCGCAAAGCGGCCAACCTCATCCACCAGCTCAAGAAGCCGATCCTCGGCGTGGTCGAAAACATGTCGTATTTCGAAGCGCCGGACACCGGTAAGCGCTACGACATCTTCGGGCCGTCGTACGCGGAGCGCGTGTCGGAATTAGCCGGAGCACCGCTCCTCGCGCGCTTGCCGATCAACATGCGGTTCGTCGAACTCGCTGACGCGGGACGGGTCGAAGAGATCGACGATCCGATCTGCGATCAACTGGCCGCGTCGCTCATCGAGGCGATGGAACGCACGCCCAAACCCAAATCGTCGATATCGATTATTTGACCTCGGTCAAATGATCGATATCGAGAGCCTCCGCTTGACGCTACGGCTCGGCGGTCTGTTTGATTTGTTCCGCCCTTGCGGGCGGGTCTGCGGGGCTGAAGCCCCGCAGACGTTTTATTATGTGCGGGCGTAGACGCAATGACCGTCGCGCCAGGTCTCTAAAACGCGTGCGGTCGCGAACGAGGAATCGGCGATGATGTCGCGGTCGAGGATGACGAAATCGGCACGCATCCCGGGTGCGAGGTCGCCGGTCGTCGTCTCGTTACGGGCGAGATACGCGGGGGCGCGCGTGTACATCGCGAGCGCTTGGTGGGCATCGACGCGTTCGCTCGGCTCGTGATGACGCATTGCTGCGTCCATCCCGGTGAGCGGCGAAAGCTCGCAGACGGGGCTATCGTCGCCGCCCGCGACGACGGCACCGGCGCGCAATGCCGAGGCGATCGGGTTCATCGTGCGCGCCCGGTCCCAACCGAGCCGGCGTTCGTACATGCCCCCGGGCGATCCCCATGTCGCGTCGAATTGCGGCTGCATCGAGAGCACGAGCCCGAGCCGCGCGGCGCGTGCGATCTGTTCCGCGCTCGCCATTTCGAAATGCTCGATGAAATGTCGCGACTGCGACGGTGTGTCGCCGAGTACCGATTCGCACGCGCGGAGTGATTGCTCGATCGCCGCATCGCCGATCGCATGCACACCCGCCGCGACGTTGAGCGACGCCGCTCGCGCGTAGAACGCCGTCAGCTCGGCGTCCGAATAGCGTAACGAACCACGGCCTTCGCGGTCAGCGTAGGGGGCGCACAGTGCGGCCGTCCCGCTGCCGATCGACCCGTCGAGAAAGAGATCCCCGCCGACATACGGCAGCCCAAGGTCGCGCGCAAGCAACGGATCGAGCTCGCACACTTTCGGCGCGTACTTCGCCGGTCCCGCGGCGGAGAGCGCGGCGATCTCGGCCGCGTATGAATCGCGATCGCCAAAGCCGAGGAGTTGGACGTGCAGGTGCAGCGCGCCCATCGAGAGCGCGAGGCCGACCGCACGCGCTTCCGCCGCGCGCCGTTCCGTGAGCGGGATCGCTGCGATGTATCGCGATTGCGCGATCCAGTTCGCCTCGTGAAAGAGGCGCAGCGTCGGCGCGCCGCCGGCGTCGCGCTCGATGCCCCTGGTTTGCGGCGGAAGATCGAGTTCGGCGAACGTTCTGGGTGAAACCAGACACGAGTGCGCATCGACGCGCACGATCAGCGCGCGCGCGTCGGCGAAGGATGCGACGAGCGGCCGCGCATCGGCCTCGCGTCCGTCTACCCATCGCGCGTCGTCGTATTTCCCCGCAACAAGGAACGCTTGGCCGCGCGGCAGGCGCGCGATCGCCTCGGCGAACGCGTCGTAGGAGCGCACAGCCGAGAGATCGCGTACACCGATCACGCGACCGGTATCGGTTAAGTGCACATGTGCATCGGCGAATGCCGGGAACACGAAGCGCCCATCGAGATCGATACGCTCGATCCCCGCGCCCACGTCATCGAATCGGAGCGACCGCACGGTATCGCCGTCAACGACGAGCGTATCGTGACGCACGTACCGCGCAACATCGCGATCATACCCGTAGACGGAACCGTTAACGAGGGCGAACATGCGGTGCCGGTTCGCGAACTCTCATGCTCCTCCCATGCCGGTCTGACGTTTTCCGATTAGTGTTGAGCGAATGATCGCGATCGATATGATCGGTGAACCTGACGACGTTTGTGTCGACCGGCTGGCGCATACGCTCGCGCATGCGATCGCGGCGGGGACTGATACGGTCGTCCACGTCGACGGTTTGGACCGGCCTTCGGACGACTTCGTTCGTAAGCTGGCGGCGACAATCCGAAAGGTTCGCGTCGCCGGGCGTTCATGCGCTATCGCGGCACGCGATCGGCGAATGCGGACATCATTCGAACGTGCGGGATGCGGCGACCTCATCGTGCGCTCGCGCGAGCCGGCGACACCGCAGCGGCGCGTCATCATCGCCCGTCACCTCGCGGGAACACGGACTCTCTGACCCTAAAGCGTGCCCATGGCCGCTTCGACACGGGCTCTGGGGATCGGTTTCCTCGCCGCATATACGGGGATCCGCGCGTACGACGCATTTCGTGACCTGCGCATGGAAGGGACGAAACTCAACGCCGATCCCGCGCGCTACGGTCGCGCACGGCGTGGTTTTACGATCACGGCACTCGCGCGCTCGCTCGCAGCGTTCGCCGCCGCGGACGGCCTCATGTCACCACAGGGCGCACATGGTCGCGGCGCGCGTCCGCTGGTTGATGCGGCGCGCGTATGGGCCGCGTTCGGTGCGACCTCCGCGGTCCTCGAACTCCCGATCGCCTACGTCGAGGATTTCATCACCGAGCGAAGCTACCGGATGAGCGAGCAAGCCGATACGGCGTGGTTCGCGGAGTATGTGAAAGCGCGAGCGATCGAGCTTGTGATCGGAAGCGCGCTCTTCGCGTTCGCACTCGCCGTCGTTCGGCGTTTTCCGCGCACGTGGCCGCTCGTCGGCGGCGCGGCGCTGCTGCCGCTGCTCGTGCTCGCGAACATCGTCGTACCCGTGTTCATCGCGCCGTTGTTCAATCGCTTCACGCCGCTCGACGGCGCGATCGCCGGCCGGCTGCGAGCGCTAGCCGTGCGATACGGCGTCGGAGATGCGGCGCTGCTGCGCGTTGATATGAGCAAGCAGACGACGAAAGCGAACGCCTATGTGGCGGGCGTGTTCGGCGCGCACCGCATCGTCGTCGCCGACACGCTCCTCGATCATTTCGAGCAAGACGAGATCGAATTTGTCGTCGCGCATGAACTCGGCCATTACGTCGCGCGCGATGCCTGGCGGAGCATTGCGCTCGGCACGGTCGCCGGCACCCTCACGCTCGTCGTCGCCGCTTGGCGTCAGCCGGCGCCTGCCGATGGCCGCTCGCTGCTCCGCATGATGCTGCGCGTCACGATCGGTTCGATCGTCTCAACGCCGCTCGTCGCCGCGTACTCGCGTCGTGTCGAACAAGGCGCCGACGACTTTGCGGTTGCCGCAACCGGAGACCCCGCTGCCGGCGCACGCGGTCTTACGCGCTTGCGCGAACGGAACCTCGCCGAGGACGAAGCACCGTGGTGGTGGGAAGCGCTCGTCGCGACGCATCCATCGCTTAAAAAGCGGGTCGCACAGTTGACGGCGGCGTCAGCGTAGCGGAGCACCGGCTCCCCGCGCAGTGCGATAGGTCTGAAGCGATCCGCCGTTCGCGAGCACGAGCCGCTCCCGCGGCGTAAGGTCCGCGCGCAATTGCACCGTTCCGCGCTCGCGCTCGGCTGCGATCGTCGTTGCGCCGGATGCAAGCGAACGCGCGAGACCGCGAAACGTCCAGCGTTCGCCCGGCTCGACATCGACGTGTTCCGGCAACTCCAACGGCACGACCCCTTGCGCGATGAGGTTCGTGCGGTGAATGCGCGCGAAGCTCTTCGCAACGACGACGGAGATCCCTAACTCGACCGGCACGAGCGCTGCGCTCTCGCGCGATGATCCCTGTCCATAATTCTGCCCCGCGACGATGATGCCGCCGGCGGAGCGCCGAGCACGCTCATAAAACGTCGCATCGAAGCGCAGGAACGCGAGCTTTGCGCACTCGGGGATGTTCGCCCAAATCGCCATCGCGAGCGCACCGTCGGGAGCCATCTCGCCCGTCGAGACGTCATCGGGCAAAACGACGAGCACCTCCGCCGCGAGCGTATCGGGGATCGGCGACGCGCGCGGCGGATCCACGACGTTCGGTCCGCGCACGGTCGCCGCCGGCCGTACGCCAACGTCGGCGGGTTTGATAAAGTGACGATCGTCGATCGGCAGCGTCGAGGGAGCGGGCCTGCGACGCGGCATGCCGCCGAGCGATCGTGGATCGGTGATCACGCCGCGTAGCGCTGTCGCCGCCGCGGTCTCCGGCGAGCACAGGTACACGCGGTCGTGCAGTGTTCCGCTGCGGCCGGGAAAATTGCGATTGAACGTTCGGACCGACGCGAGGTTTGCGGGCGGAGCCTGGCCCATCCCGACGCACGGGCCGCAGACCGGCTCCAACATGCGCACGCCCGCGCTCACGAGATCGACATAGACGCCGGTCTGCGCGATTGTGCTCAAAATTTGGCGCGAGCCGGGCGTAACCGTGACCTCGCACTGCTCCGATACGACGCCCTCGAAGAGGACGCTCGCCACAATCGCGAGGTCGTCGTACGACGAGTTTACCGACGAACCGACGCACACTTGCGCGACCGGTTCGCCCGTCACCTCAGCGACGCGCACGACGTTCCCCGGCGAGAGCGGCAGCGCGATCAACGGTTCGAGATGCATCAACTCGATAACGATCGTTTCATCGTAGGCGGCGTGCGCGTCGGCCGCGAGCGGCTGCCAGTCATGCTCCCGGCCTTGCGCGCGCAGCCACTCACGCGTGCGTTCGTCGCTCGGAAACACCGCCGTCGTGGCGCCGGTCTCCATCATCATGTTGGCGATCGTCCCGCGCTGCGTTACCGAGAGTGTCGTGACGCCGTCGCCCGTGAACTCGAAGATGCTCGCGATCCCGCCGCGGACGCCGAGCCGTCGCAGCAATTCGAGCACGACGTCCTTCGCTGAAACCCACGGCTGCAGCGCGCCTCGTAGTTCGACCGACACGACGCGTTGCGGTGCGAGCACGATCCCTTCACCCGCCATCGCGAGCGCAACGTCGAGGCCGCCGAGGCCGACGCCAAGCATGCCGAGTGCGCCCGCCATCGTCGTATGCGAATCGGCGCCGGCGAGCGTTTGGCCGGGGATGCCGAAGCGCTCCGCGTGCACGTAATGGGAGATGCCGTTCCCGGGACGCGAATGCACCAGGCCGTACTTCGCCGAAAACGATTGCAGGTAGCGATGATCGTCCATGTTGCGTTCATCGATCTGCAGCACGTTGTGATCGATGTACATGACCGCGAGCGGAACCGCGATCGTGGGCACGTCGAGCAACTCGAATTGCAGCGCGCACATCACGCCGGTCGCATCCTCGATGAGGACTTGATCGACATCCAACCGTACGGTTCCGTCGCTGTCGCGATCGCGAAGATGACGGGCGAGGAGCTTTCCGGTGACATGAGCGGGCATGATGCATTCCTCGATGAGATCGAGCAACGAGTGGTGGCGGCGCTCGGTTTGCGGCTCATGAGCCACGGCGGCCGTGCGCCGAACGAGAGCGCGCCGCTAGGCGAATTCCTTCGGTCGATCGCCGCACCTTGCCGCGAACTGATCGCACGGCAAGGCTGGGAAACGCGTCCGTCGTTTCCCGGCCGTTCGCTGGGCGTTCAAACGGGCGGCGGGACGCCCCGCATCGCCTGCGCGAGCGAACTCTGGTCGGGCAACGAAAAGATCGGCGTCGTCTTCACGACGGTAATCGCCGGACGCGAACCGATCATCAGCGTAGGGCCACCCCAGGCTCGCATCCCCGAAACGTGGACCACCTCGTTTTAATGAGCGCTCGCACGCGACGGTGCGCTCGTCATCGCACGCGCGGCCTGCAGATCTCGCCACATCGCATCCGCGATCGAATCCCAGTCGTGCTCGGCCGCGACCGCTTGCGCGCGCGCCAATCGATCCGGATCGGCGACGAGCGCCGCGCGAATAGCGTCGACGAACGGCGCTCCTGGTGGCGCGATGTACGCGAGATCCGCGAACGCCGTCGCGACGTCCGCGATCGGTGTGGTCGCGACCGGGACACCGGCGGCGAAGTATTCGAGGGTTTTCGTCGGCGAGATGTTGTGCGTCGACTCGTTGAGGGCGAACGGCATCAGCGCAACGTCGGTTCCAGCGAGAAACGACGGCAGCGTATCATACGCCACGATGCCGGTGAAGTGGACGTTCGTGCGGCGCGGGAGCGTCGCCGGATCGATCTTCACGACCGGGCCCACCATCATGACGTTCATCTCGGGCAACGCGTCGGCCACATAGGCGATCGTGTCGACGTCGATCCGCTCGTCGATGACGCCCGTGTACGTGAGGATCGGACGGGCCAAATCGCGCAGGAGCGGATGCGGTTCGAGCATGCGCGCTCGACGGAATCGCGCCGTCTCGACGCCGCTCGCATACAGGTGCACGTTCGGATGAGCCGCTTTCCGCGCATCGTGGAGCGAGCGGCCGCCGCAGAAAACGACGTCGGCACGCGACATCAACCGCGCCTCCCGCTCGCCGAGTTCGGCCGGTGCGTTCGCGAACGAGCGCAGATCGTCCATGCAGTCGAACACGACCGTTCGCGGCGTGAACGCATCGACGATGTCGATCATCATCGGCGTGTAGAGCCAAACGACGTCGATATCACTCCCGGCGAGCCGGTGAATCGTTTCGAACGCGCGCGCATCCACGTCATAGCCGGCCGACCGCCGCAGCGGACGCACGACGGACAAGCCGTCGACTTCGCGAACCTCATCGGCCTCGTAGTCGGCTGCGAATGGTTCTTCGACGACGATGATCTTCGCATGCTTCGCCAATCGAGATAAAAGGTGTTGCGGGCGCTGGCGCACGCCGTCCCAACGCAGGTGCGAACCTACGACCATCGTCATCATTCCGGCTCGTTACATTCGTAACGAGGAGCCTCCGCTTAACGCTACGGCTCGGAGGTATTGTTGAAATTGTTCCGACCTTGCGGTCGGGTCTCTCGGGCGAATGCCCGAGAGACGGGCATCAGGCGACGCCGGGGCCGGGCGGGTGCCGAGCGAGCTGAGGCTGGAGCCCGGCAGACGGTTAGGCGACGGCGGGGGAGGGGCGGGTGCCAAGCCAGCTGGCGAGGTCGGTTTTTTCGTCGACGCGACGGCCGTCGCGCAGTTCGGACCGGAATTGCACGAACGTGCCGAACGCTTCCGCGAACGCATCGTGCTTATGGATCGACTCGTAGTTCACTTGGCTCGCCGAGAGGAACGTCGCGTCGGGAAAATCCGCATACACGTCGAGCGCCCGTGCGAGGATTCCGCGCACGACGTCTTCGACGAACTTCGGGTTGTGGTGCGCTTTGTTCACCACGAAAAACTCATCGGGCCGCTTGAGCAAGTCGTAGGTTTCGCTCGACATCGAGCTCTCCACGATCTCCACGAGATCTGATGCGCGCAGGTGCGCTCCGGCCTCGGGTGTCGTGCCGATCATCAGCGCGCCGCGGCCGCGCTGGTTGTGCGTAGCGACCGGCAGTGCGTCGAGCGCCCGCGCCGCATCCCGCTCACAAAAACCCGCTTCGATGAGCTCGCGCATACTGTGCTCGCGCACCATGAGCTGCGCACACGGACAGGCCGTCATCCCCTCGGCTTCCACGCCCACCACACGTCGCGTCCCCGCCGCGTCGGCGTGCGCGATCCCAACCAGCGTGTAGGTTTCTTCGCTTCGCTTGCCGCTCACCGGGGTCCAACGTTCGAGACCAAAATCGGCGCGTAACCGAACATCGGCGCGCACGGCCCCCTGCGAGCCGACAACCTCGCGCGCGATCGCCTCGCACAACTCTTCGATCGTGCCGCTACCGTCCGAACGCGCAAGCACGTCCAGCGCGGCTTCTTCGAGCAGTTCGGAGAAGCGCGACATGTGCACGCCCGCGCGGTCCGGCGCTAGATCCGCAACCATCGTGAAGTCGCCGTTGAATACCATCTCGTCGCCGTCGACGCGAACCCGAACGATGCGACGGACACCCGATACGCCGACGCGGTTGAGCGATAACCGCACGTCGGGCTGTTCCTCCTGCCGATTGGCGTCGAAGTGAAAAGCGCGTTGCTTCTTGCGGATGCCTTCCGCGCCGCTGGCCGACGCCGCAAGCTCCGCGATCGTTTTCTTCAACCGCGGGTCGACCAGTTGCGGCGCGATTTCGGCGAGCGGGATGAGGTTGTAGGGCCGGTCGGCGATGTACGGATGCGGCACCGCGAAGCGACCGTAATCGGCAACGAGATCATCGATGTAGAGGATGTCGATGTCGATCGGCCGTGCGCTCGAACCGAGCGAGCGCTGCCGCCCGATCGCCGTTTCAATCCCGCGGACGTACCGTTCGATCGCTTCGGGCTCGAGCGACGTGGACGCCCGCACCGCGATGTTGAGGAAGGCCGGACCGCTCACGCCGCCCGCGGGCGGCGTTTCGTAGAAGGCGGAAACGGCGTCGATGCGTGCATCGCGACGGAGGCGCTGCAGTGCCTGCAAGATCGTGCTCTGGCGATCGCCGAGGTTTGAGCCGACGCCGAAGTAAACGGTGCGCATCGTTGCGTCCTACGAACCCGTTGCGCTACCAGCGGTTGCTACGAGGAAACGCACTCGCCCGCGGGGAGCGTGAAGAGATGTTCGTCGGAGCGGAGGCGGCCGGCGCGAATCAAGTTGGCAAGCTCAAGCGACACCGTCTCGCGCGTGCTGCCGACGAGCGACGCGATATCCGCGTGGGTGAGGCGAAGATCGATCGCGATCGCGCCGTCTTCCCCGCGCACGCCATGTTCGTCGGCGAGCCGGCGGAAGAGGTGCATCAACCGGTCGGCGATCTTCGCGTACGCGAGGTCTTCCATCGTCGCCGACGCGTCGATCAATCGCCGTTCGAGAATTTTTGCGACGTTGAGCGCCATTATCGGATCGCGGGTAAGGAGGCCCATCAGGTCGTCGGCCTTGGCCATGCACACGAGCGCATCTTCGAGCACGATCGCGTTCGTCGTGCGCGGGGAATCGCTAAAGAGCGTTTCCTCACCGAACACGTCGCCCGGCCCGAGGAGCGCCACGGTGACGTCCTTGCCGTCGGGCGTCGTGCGCGCTAAACGCACTTTCCCGGTTTTTACGAGGTAGATCACGCGGGAGGGATCGCCCTGATCGAAGACCCGTGTCCGGCGCAAGAAGACCGTCATCGTGAAG
>JAABUQ010011665.1_pt1 | contig 11152 bp, 9 predicted proteins | sample 5560001 | NCBI WGS metagenome assembly JAABUQ01 (sample SAMN10711888, study PRJNA513371) | rock metagenome | isolation source: Antarctica rocks | place: Antarctica: Victoria Land, Finger Mt nord | collected 2015-12-18
CAACTCGGTCAGGTCCTTGCGCGATTCGGGGTCGAGGAAACCGGCGCGGATCATGACACCGATAGAATCCGCCCAGCACCGCTTGGCAAGGGGGCGCGCCGGATTCTCAAAGAGTCGGGGTATATTACCCGCATTGCGCTTGACGTCGCGGTGTGCCGACTTGATCCTACTAGCCGCTTTTACCTTGGTCCTAACGACTGTCGTTTGGGCGCTCTGCCCTGTGCTTGGGCCGCGTGCCGCATTCGGTGTGGATGATCTTGGATATCTGTCGCATGTCCAGGCCCTCCGGATGCCCGGTCCCTGGAGTTTCGACCTCGCGGACATGCTGGGCATCGTGACAATGCCATCTTACCACACAGTGCTCGCCGTGCTATTTACGTATGCCTATCGGCGGACAGGTGTTGTCGGCTGGGTTGTTGCCGGGGTAAACGGGACCATGCTGGTGTCTATTCCACCAATTGGCGGGCACTATCTTGTGGATATGGCCGTTGGCGGCGGGATCGCAGTGTTGTGCATCCTAGCCACGCGCGCGCCAAGCTACTTGCGGCGTAGCGGGGGTAGTTTGGTCGCAGCCTGACCGCGCCAGGACTTCAAGGCCTTGTTGATCCAACCTTGGACGAAACATGGCCCAGCTGAATGCACATCAATAACGCATACTCGGCGCAGCGGTGAAACCATCTTGCATGGTCTACTGCCAGCGTCCCGAAAACGCCAAGGTCGTGACCCGCTCAACGCAGCCGATGCGTCAAACCGTGACTGGACATCCCCGCTCAACCTGCGGAACACTGGGGCAATGCCCGCCATAATGCTTCTGCCCGGCGCAGTGCCCCTTGCAAACCGGCGCAGTCTCAATTCAGCACCGCCTACGCCCTGGCCGGCCTATTCGCGCCAGAGGGGCTGCTGAATGCCGTGCCGGTCACGGGTACGCTTTCGGTGGACGCCGCTCAAGGGTCGTGCACGTAGTTCGACCCACGCATACATGCTTTACGTCGCCCTCCCGTCGCTTCTGGCGGATGTGGCTGGCCATTCTCTGGGACAGCGGCCTTGCTGACTGATGCACAGGGATGAGCCGGATGTGGATCGCCTTGGCTGTGGTGGCCGTCGTCGTACTCGGCGCGGGCGTGTGGCTTTACACCCCTGACAAGCCCCGTGCGGCGCTCGAAGCACTCTATGCCGGGCCGCCATCGCAGTTCGTCGAAGCCGCCGGGATGCGGCTGCACGTCCGTGACACCGGGCCGAGGGACGCCCCGGCGCTGCTGCTGCTGCATGGCTTCGGCGGCAGCCTGCACACCTGGGACGCGCTCGCGGCGCGGTTGGACGGCGAATATCGCGTGATCCGGCTGGACCTGCCGGGCTTTGGCCTGACCGGTCCGGACCCCGGACGGGACTATTCGGACGCGCGCAGCCATGCCGTGCTGATGGCGCTGATGGACCGGCTCGGGGTGACACAGGCGGCGGTGGCCGGGCACTCGATGGGCGGGCGGATTGCCTGGACCCTAGCTGCGCTGCATCCGGAGCGGGTGGAGCGCCTGGTGCTGATGGCGCCGGACGGCTTTGCCAGCCCAGGGTTCGCCTATGGGACGGCGCCAAAGGTTCCGCCGCTGCTGCGGCTGCTGCCCTATGTGATGCCGACAGTCCTGCTGCGCGGCAGCCTGACGCCAGCCTATGCCAACCAGGCGATGGTGACGGATGCGCTCGTCCGGCGCTACCGCGACATGCTGCTGGCGCCGGGCGTGCGCGATGCGATCCTGGATCGGACGGCGCAGTCGGTGCTGGTTGATCCTGTGCCATTGCTGCGCCGGATCACCGCGCCGGTGCTGCTGCTGTGGGGCAGGGAGGACCGGATGATCCCGGTGCAGAACGCGGACGACTACATGGCAGCGCTGCCGGATGTTCGGCTGGTGACATTCCCAGGCGTAGGGCATGTGCTCCATGAGGAAGCAGCGGACAAGACGGCCGAAGCGGTGCGGTACTTCCTAGCCGGTGGACCGCGCACGTCCCCGGGCAGATAGAACGGCCGCTTCATGCCGCGGCCAACCGGGATGCTGCCGTGCCCGGCCTGCGGTCGCGTCCTGCTCCGGAAAAGGGTCCGCCGGGCAGTCTGGGCCGTCAGGCCCGCGTCAGCGTGAAGACGCTGCGTGCAGCCAAGCCGCTGCCCCCATTACGGACAAAGCTGGCCGATCCCGTCAGCTTATCGCCGACGATGGTTCCGTTGAGGTCGCAGTTGAACGGGTTCTTGCCTACCATGAGCTGGCCCGATGCAGTGATGCGCCCGGTCCCGGACATGCTGCCGGCGAGCACCCCGGAGCCTAGCAGGCCCTGCGAGGCGTCGAACCGGGCCGTGATCGCCCCGCCTGGCGCCTGCTTGCGGATCACAAGGGCAACGTGGCCGCTTTGCCTGATCGTCTCGTTGTAGATCGGGCCTTGAAACAGCACCGGGGCATCTGGGGCCATCGTTACCCGGAGTTCGGCCGGCGGAGCGGATGGCGCCTTGTCAGCCCGGCGCACGGGTTCGGGATGGGGCAATAAAGGCGCAGCAGCCGGGGGAGGCGGCGCTTCCAAGGGTGGCGCCTCGGCCCTGGCGGTTGGGGCCTGAGCGGTTGGCGCCTGAGCGGTTGGCGCCTCGGGAGCAGCGGGACCCGCGGCTCCGCTATCCGCTACGATCAAGGGTGGGGTGCCGGAGTCGGCCGGGGATACCGGGCCACCAGCGGTCTGGCTGGAGGAGGGAGCTGCAGGTTGCCTGCGGGTCAGCCAGGGAAGAGCGAACAGGACTGCGGACGCCGTTGCCATGGTGCCCAGCGCTGCGCGGCGGCGTATCCTCTCGGCACGGAAATTCGGCGGTGGTGCGAGCGGGGCAGGGGCTGGGGCTTCCACGGCCGTCGAAACCGGCTCGGCAACGACGGGCGAAACAGGAAGCGGTGCAACGGGAAGTGCGGCGTCAGGGAGCGGCGCAACAGGACGCAGCGCAACAGGACGCAGCGCAGTAGGCACTGGCCTGGCGGGGGGCAACGCGACGTGGGCCGGCTCGGCTTGAAATGGCGGGACCAAGTCCTGATCGAAGCCGTCGTCGCCGAAATCGTCGCGCATGGAGGCTGCCTCGTCCACATGCCGCCGACTGACATACTCGGACCCGTCCAAACCCGCTAGGAACACGGCGGCCCCGCCAAGGGTATTGACCAGGCGCAACAGGCCACCGGAGTGCCCGGCCAAGGCCAGCACAGCTTCCGGCTCAACCAGGTTGCGCGGCCGGCCTACGGCGTTGAGCCGGGCGGCAACGTAGCGCGCGACGTCCTGCGGCTGAAGCCGGTCCAGCACCGCCTCCCGGACCGGGCGGGGGTTTCCGGCCAGGCGCGCCGGGAAACCTGGCAGCGCCGCCAGCACGACGGGCGCCGGGCCGGCGCACAAGGTGGCGAGCGCGTCCGGGCTGAGGGTGTCCGCCTCGTCCACGAGCAGGATGCCGTTGCCGGGTGGGCCGTCCAGGGCTTCGGTCCGCTCGATCAGGCGGGCAGACTTGCCGGCCTGGCGGAGGGTGCGGGCCAATTCCTTGAGGAGCAGGGACTTGCCGCTGCCGGGCGGCCCGAGGAGGACGGCGATGCTGCCGTTGTCCAAAGCCTCCAGCACGGCGGCACGGGCCTGCTGCCATGCGGGATGCGGGAAGGCTGCATCCGGGGCGATCTGCAACTGGAATAAGGGGTCTGCGAGGGCCGGGAGTACGGTCTGATGCACTGTGCAATCCCTCGATGGCGGGCGGGGGCGCCCTGGTGACCTGATCCGGCAGGTGTGTGCGCGGGTGGGATGGTTCAAGGATGCGGCGGCTGGGCCCGGCTATGCGCTGATGCGGCTGAGCGGGGCGGCCTGGCGAGGCGCTGCGCCAGCGCGGCGGTCGTGCTGCGCCTGGGTGCGGTGCGAAACCGGGCAGGAGCCGCATGGCCGCAACTGCCTGGACCCGGCTCAACGTGAGCGGTGGCGCCTATTCCCGCCTGCTTGCGTAGCTTCTGGTGCGGCGGTTGGTGTTAGACCAATTCCAGCACGCGCCGACGTGGCGCGACATCGCCCATCGGCTTGGGTATCAAGCAATCCGGCAGGGGCTTGTGCACCGGGGTTAGGTCTGGCGGCGGCGGCACCGGGGTCGGCGCACGCGGCTCGTCGCCGCCCCACGATCCCCGTGGCGGGCGCCGCAGGGCGACCAGCTCCCGCACAGCCAATACCAGAGGCACCCCAAAGGTCAGCATGCCGCTGAGGACGACTTGGGTGGCTGCGCTCATCTCCATGCTGCCGCTCCGTTGCTGGCTGGGACCGATGGTGGAGGACAGTAGAGTAACTTCCCTGTCCCCGTCACCAACTTGCTGCGTTGATCGGCTGGGTTACTGATGCGCCATCACGCGCTGGGTCTGCTCGCCCAATCCGCTGATGCCCAGCCGCATGGTTTGGCCGTCCTGCAGGAACACCGGCTCCGGCTTGATGCCCATGCCCACGCCTGGCGGCGTGCCGGTGGCGATGACGTCGCCGGGGTGCAGCGTCATGAAGTGGCTGACGTAACTGACGATCTTCGGGACGTTGAAGATCATCGTCCGCGTGTTCCCGTCCTGCATGCGCTTGCCGTCCACCTCCGCCCACAGGTCCAGCACGTGCGGGTCCGGCACCTCGTCCTGGGTTACCAGCCAAGGGCCGGTGGGGCCGAAGGTGTCGCACCCCTTGCCCTTGTCCCAGGTGCCGCTGCGCTCGATCTGGAATTCCCGTTCGCTGACGTCGTTGATGATGCAGTAGCCGGCGACATGCTGCATGGCCTCGTGCTCGGGGACGTACTTGGCACGCTCGCCGATGACGATGCCCAACTCCACCTCCCAATCCAGCTTCTTGGAGCCGCGGGGACGGCGGACGTCGTCGTCCGGACCCTGGTAGGCGCCGAGCGACTTCAGGAACACGATGGGTTCCTTGGGGATCGGCAGCCCGGACTCCGCGGCATGGTCGGCGTAGTTCAGGCCGATGCAGACAAAGTTGACTGGGCGCGGCACCGGCGGCCCGACCCGGCCGCCTGGCTCTATGACAGGGAGGCCTGCCGGGTCGAGTGCTGCAAGCTTTGCCAGGCCGGCGCGGGACAGCGCGTCGGCGTCGAAGTCTCGCACCACGCCGGACAGGTCACGGATCTTGCCGTCGGCGCCCATCATGGCGGGACGCTCGGCGCCGGGGGCGCCCACACGCATCAGCTTCACGGTGCTTTCTCCTACAGGGTCCAGCCGCCGTCTATGACGAGGGTCTGGCCGGTGATGAACTGGGTCTCGTCGGAGCCGAGATAGACCGCCATCGCCGCGATCTCCTCGGGCGTGCCTAGGCGGCCCATTGCCTGGCGCGCGATGAAGCCGGTCCGCGCGGCCTCCAGCGACCCGGCGGAGGCGGCGTTGGCGGCGATGCGGTCGTCGAGGCTCGGGGTCTGGATGGTGCCGGGGCAGATGGCGTTGCAGCGCACGCCTTGCTTCACGAAGTCGGAGGCGACCGACTTGGTCATGCCGATTACTGCCGCCTTGGTGGCGCCGTAGATGAAGCGGTTGGGGGCGCCTTTGATGCTGCTGGCGGCGCTGGCCATGTTGATGATGCTGCCGGCGCCGCGGTCCGCCATGGCTGGCAGGAAGGCGCGCATGGTGCGGAACATGCTGCGGACGTTCAGGTTGAAGGCGAAGTCCCACTCCACCTCCGTCGCGTCCAGCACCGTGCCCTGGTGGACGAAGCCGGCGCAGTTGAACAGGACGTCCACAGGGCCGGCCTGGGCGGCGATGCGGATGATGTCGTCGGCGTCGGTGGCGTCCAGGCGGTGCACGGTGATGGAGGGGGTGGCGAGCGATGCTAGGCCGGCTTCGTTCACGTCGGTGGCGGTTACCTTCGCGCCTTCTGCGGCATAGGCCAGGGCGGTGGCGCGGCCGATGCCTTGGGCGGCGGCGGTGATGAAGGCGGTCTTGCCTTGGAGACGTCCGGGCATAGTGGTGGTTCCTTGTCTTCGGTCCTGCTTCCGCTCCCTCCGGGAGAGGGTTGGGGTGAGGGGGTGGGCAAGTATGGACTTTTGCCCAGAAACGCCTTGGTCCCGCTGCATCGGCAGTTTCCCGCTCCGCAGGCAAGACCCCCTCACCCCGGCCCTCTCCCGGAGGGAGAGGGCCGGGGTGAGGGGGTCTGACCATAGCCGGACTTAATGGTTGTTTCGGGACTCGCCGCGTTCTTCGATGATGTTCAGGTATAGCGTTGCCGGCTCCAGGCAGGCGCCTGTCGAGTGCTGGCCGACCATGCTGCGGCTGATCTCCTCCCAGGGGGTCATGTGCTTTAGGTCGGGCTTGTGCCAGGCGGCGCGGCGGGATTCCAGCTCGCCGGGCGGCAGCAGCACGTCCACCTTGCGGGTGTTCAGGTCTATGCGGACCTTGTCGCCGGTGTGCAGGAGGGCGAGGCCGCCGCCGACCGCGGCCTCGGGCGAGATGTTGAGGATGCTGGGGCTGCCGCTGGTGCCGGATTGGCGGCCGTCGCCCATCGTGGGGAGGGTGTGGACGCCGGCCTTCAGCAGGGCTGCAGGGGGCTGCATGTTCACGACCTCGGCGCCGCCGGGGTAGCCGACGGGGCCGCAGTTGCGGATGACCAGGATGCTGTGGGCGTCCACACCTAGGGCTGGGTCCTCGATGCGGTCGTGATAGTCTTCGGGGCCTTCGAAGACGACGGCCTTGCCTTCGAACACGTTGGGCTGGGCGGGGTCGGATAGGAAGCGGTCGCGGAACTCGGGGTCTATGACGCTCAGCTTCATCACCGCGGCGTCGAACAGGTTGCCGGAGAGTACGGCGAAGCCGGCGCTCTCCTTGAGGGGGTAGGCGTAGGGGCGGATCACCTCGTGGTCCACTTGGGGCTTCTTGGCCAGGTTCTCGCCGAGGGTCTGGCCGGTGCAGGTCATTACGTCGGGGTGCAGCTTGCCGGCGTCCAGCAACTCGCGCATCACGGCCGGGACGCCGCCGGCGCGGAAGAAGCCTTCGCCCAGGACGCGGCCGGCTGGCTGGACGTCGGCGAGGAGGGGGATGCCCTCGCCCAGGCGCTGCCAGTCGTCGAGGGTGTGGTCCACGCCCATGTGCCGGGCGATGGCGATCATGCTGATCGGGCAGTTGCTGCTGGCGCCCAGGGCAGCGGCGGCGACCACGGCGTTCTCGAACGCGGCCTTGGTCATGATGTCGGAGGGGCGCAGATTCTCGTGCACCATGCCGACGATACGGCAGCCGGTTTCGTAGGCCATCCAGCCGCGCTCCTTGTGCGGGCCGGGGATGGCGGCGCAGCCGGGGAGGGACATGCCGAGGGCCTCGGCTAGGCTGTTCATGCTAAGGGCGGTGCCCATGGTGTTGCAGTGGCCGACCGACCCGGCCGATGCCGCGACCATGTCAATGAACTGCTCCCAGTTGATGCGTTCCTCGGCCAGGAGCTTGCGGGCTTCCCAGACGATGGTGCCGGAGCCGGATAGGCGGCCGCCATACCAGCCGTCCAGCATGGGGCCGCCGGACAGCACGATGGCGGGGAGGTTGACGGTGGCGGCGCCCATCAGGCAGGCGGGGGTGGTCTTGTCGCAGCCGGTGGTGAGCACGACGCCGTCTAGGGGGTAGCCGTGCAGGACTTCGACCAGGCTGAGGTAGGCGAGGTTGCGGTCGAGCGCCGCCGTCGGGCGCTTGCCGGTTTCCTGGATGGGGTGGATCGGGAATTCGAGCGGGACGCCGCCGGAGTCGCGGATGCCGTCGCGGACGCGGCTGGCGAGGTCCATCAGGTGGCGGTTGCAGGGGGATAGGTCGGAGCCGGTCTGGGCGATGCCGATGATGGGACGGCCGGATTGCAGCTCGCGCCGGGTCAGGCCGAAGTTGAGGTAGCGCTCGAGGTAGAGCGCGGTCATGCCGGGGTCGGATGGCTCATCGAACCAGCGGCGGCTGCGGAGCCGGCGGGGGGCTTGGGTGGCGTCGGGCATGGGTGTCCTGGGCGTTTCCTGGGGGCGTCTTGCTTGGGGGAAGGGTGGGCGGGCGGGTTGCGAGTGTCAACCGGGAGCGGTGGGGCGGGTCTTGCTTGGGGTGGCGGTGCGGGGAGGGTTGGTTTGGGAGGTGGGGGTTCCGACGGGTTCCGCCATGCCGGGCTGCTGCGATGCTGGGGCAGATCGCGCGGGGAGGTTGAGGCGGGCTGATCCGCTTCCTGTATGGCCGTCCTGCTGGGCCAGCTCGCGCCGAGAGGTTGGGCCGGGCGCCGGACGGGCCATTGGGCGCGGTGGTTCGGCTGTGGTGCTGGGCGGGGTTGCGCGGATTGGCGTATGCGCCGTCGCCGGCGGGGCGGGGCGTGGTGGGCCTGCTTTGTTGTGGGTGGGCGGAGCTGCGGAGGTTTGCTTAGGCTCCGGGCGGGGGGCGCCATCGGGCTTGGGCGGCGTGGTGCAGGACGAAGGCGACGGCTTCGGCCGGGTCGTCGGGCAGGGCGTGGCTGACGCGGGTGGGGCCGGGTGTTGTGCGGGGGATGGCGGCCGGATCGGCTGGGCGGGGGTTGGCTGCCGGGTCGCCGGTTGGGGCGGGGGTGGCTGGGACGGATCGAGCGGCGTCTTGGGTCGGGTCCTGCTCGGCATCGGGTCTTGGCTCATGCGGACTGGCGCCGGGCTGATGCGGGCGGCTGGGGGCTGCGGCGCGGGCGTTGAGTTGGGCGATGTCGGCTGGGGTGCGGCGCTTCCAGGGGTGGTTGTCGGGCAGCGATGCTATGCCGAGGTCGCGGCAGATTTCCTTGATGATGTCGTCTATGGGCCGGTCGCGGATGTCGTCGTCGAGGTCGGGGGTGTCCATGCGGTCGAGCAGCTCGGCATGGAGATCTGCGTGCAGCGCCTCGGCGGCGTCGCGGTCGTCGTCGCTGACGCCGAGGCCGTGGCCGTCGCTGTTGGTGCGCTGAATGGTGTCCTCGACGGCGCGGAGGACGCGCTTGCGGGCGGCGGTGCGGTTTGGGGCCGGGTTGCGGGCGGGATGCATTGGCTCGTTGAGGCTGCGGAAGAGGGCGATGCAGCGGCGGACGGCCCGGGCGGCCTGGTCGAAGGTGGCGGTGATCTTGATGAGGGCATCTGGGGCGGGGGGCGGGGCGGGCTGCGCTGCTGTGGCCTGCGGCGCGGGGTGCTGCGCGGCCTGGGCCTGGGCGGTGGCCTGCTGGTGAAGGAGGCGGGCGAGGTCGGCGCCGATGTTGATGAGGCCGTCCATGACCTGGCTGTGGGCGTGGGTGTCTGCGGCTTGGTGGCCGGGGTTGTCTTCATGGGTGGCTGGGGGTTGGTTTACGGACATGAACATGACAGGAACATTCATGTGGGCAGGGTGTCAAGGATTGCGTGGGTGGAGGGGTTGATGGGGGACGCTGGGCGGCGTTGGGCGAAGCGGGGGAGTGCGGTAGTCGGTTACGCTTTGCGGGGGGCGGGGTGGTAGTGCCGTTGCGGCCTCTCCGCCTGGCATGTCGCGCTTTCAAGCGGGTGGAGTTCAACCCGGCTAAGAGCGGTGAGGTTTTCGAGGCGCTCGGCTTTGACCTGGGATTCATCAGCCGCATCTTTCCCGGCTACGTCCTGGAGCGGGGGACATCCGCGGCGGCTACGGCGAGCGCCGTTTCAAGGTGATTGGGAAGTGGCTTGGCGACGTGTTCGTGGTCATCTCCGCGCCGCGAGACTGGGCCTGCGGCGTCGTTACTGCGTGGCTGGCTGACCCTGAAAATGCGGAGCTGTGGCATGGCCGTTGAAACCGAGCGCACCGTGGTTGTGGACCAGTCCGACCCCAGCTGGGGCCGCATTGACCGTTCACGCCTTGGAACGCCGCACCCGGGGAACACGGGGCCATATCCCGTGACAAGCCCTGAGGACATTGAGGCCACCCGTGCCGAGCTGGCGGACCTGCGCCGTCGAATGACCCGTAGGACCGCGTAGAGGATCGGCAGGCAGGTCTAGTTCGCAGTATTTTGCAACGATCCTGGCAAGTCCTGGCGGTCTGCTGGCGTCCTCCTGGCAGGCTTGGATACTGCTCACGGCCAAGTCTTCGCACCTGGCCGGCGCCGGGCGGGGTGCCGGGACTGCCGCGCTGCTCCCCTGCGACTTCCGTCGTCGTTCCATAACACAGGATTCGGCGTTGCTGCGGTGCAGCATGGGCCGTTGTCCTCGGCGCCTCAGCTCTTCCCCGTGTGCGACTTGGCGTGGACTGCCAGCTAGCGGAACGATGCTTCTGCAGCACGGCGCTACCTCGCAGTAAGTAGAAGACGAAAGCTTCCGTAGTCTTGCGCACGTGGAGTAAAGTGCGATTTTCGTTGCTAGACTGTCTTAAATGGGCTGACCATGAGCGGATCGGCCCCGCGTATCCGAAGGCCGGCTTGAAGGGAGACGAAAATGCTACGACGCACGGCGATGTTTACGCTCTCGGCCGGGCTGCTCGCGCCCGCGATGGCCGCAGCAGCCAGCTCGGACGAGGAGGTCCGGGCAGCCTATGCGGCCTGGGATGCGGCTTTCGGCAAAAGCGATGCGAAGGCGATTGGCGCCATGTACACGGATGATGCACTTCTCCTTCCGCCAAGCCATGATGTCCTGAAAGGGCCGGCCGCGGTCGAGAAGTTCTTCACTGGCCTGTTCTCCGCCGGCGTCACGGGGCACAAGCTCGAACTCATCGAGGCCCAAGGCACGCCCGGTCTGGTCGTGGCAGCCGCGAGGTGGTCGGCCCAGAGCAAGAACGGGGCGGCTGGCGGTGTCGCGACGCACGAGTTCACCCGGCAAGCTGGTGGCAACCTCAAGCTCAGGCTTCACATCTTCAACTGACCCGCCCTGCCCAGGACCGCCGCCCCATTCGGGAAGGGGCGGCGGTCTTTTGTCGGGGCGGGCGACCGCTTCGGGTCGGGGTGCGATCCAACAGAAGCTATGTCAGGACGACTTCAACGCGCTGGATTGAACTCTGGACATCATGGCTGGCCGCTGACGCGAGCGTCCGAGTACGAAGGCACCGTTCAACCCGCGGCGACATACCAAGGGGTTAACCAGCAAGAGTGTAACCGGGGCAAAATCCCGGGTCAGCCTGCGTTTCAGGCGGGCTGACCGCGACAGCGTATGAGGCCGGCGAGCGGGGTGACGGCGGGAGCATCGGGGACGCCGATCCTGGCGCCGAGGTAGTCC
>JAABUQ010011666.1_pt1 | contig 11151 bp, 9 predicted proteins | sample 5560001 | NCBI WGS metagenome assembly JAABUQ01 (sample SAMN10711888, study PRJNA513371) | rock metagenome | isolation source: Antarctica rocks | place: Antarctica: Victoria Land, Finger Mt nord | collected 2015-12-18
AGGTGCAGTCCCTCACCCGCGCGCTGGCGATCCTGAACCGGCTTGCTGCGGCGGAGGAGGGCACGACGCTGACCGAGGTGGCGCAGCAGGTCGGCCTGTCCCCCTCCACCGCGCACCGGCTGCTGACGACGCTGGAGGGCGAGCGCTACGTCCACTTCGATGCCGAGCGGCGGCTGTGGTCCGTGGGGGTGCAGGCCTTCGTGGCGGGCAGCGGCTTCTTGAGGACGCGCAGCCTGGCCGCCGCCGCCCGCCCGCACATGCGCGCGCTGATGGAGGATGGCGGGGAGACCGTGAACCTGGCCGTGGAGGACCAGGGGGAGGCAGTTTATTTGGCACAGGTGGAGTGCCGGCAGATGATGCGCGCCTTTGCCCGGCCGGGCGGGCGGGTGCCTTTGCACTGCTCGTCGGTCGGCAAGGCGCTGCTGTCGGCGATGGGTGATGCGGACCTGGCCCGCGTGCTGCACCGGCACGGGCTGCCGCGGCTGACGGTCAAGACCATCACGGCCACCCCGGCGCTGCGCGAGGACCTGCGCGCCACCCGCGCCCAGGGCTATGCGGTGGATGACGAGGAGCACGCGGTGGGACTGCGGTGCATTGCCGCCGTAGTGTTCAACGAGGCTGCGGACCCCGTGGCCGGGATGTCCCTATCTGGCCCCGTGGCCCGCATCCCTGACGAGCGGATTCCGGTGCTGGGAGAACTGGTGCGGCGCAAGGCGGACGCCATCACGGCGCAACTCGGCGGCAGCCTGCCAAAGTGGCGCGACGCGGGAGGGTAGCCGGCGGGCGAGTGCGCGCCGGGCCGCCGCTGGGCTTCGAATCCAAGTCGCTCGTTGTATGCATTGAGTAATTGTTCGAGGTGAGCCGGGTTCCAGGTGGCGAGTTTGCGTCGGAGCCGGATGGAGTGCTTGTCCTTGGCGGCGCGGACCAGGTTGAGCGTAATTGGGCGTGGTTCAAAGACGGGTTACAGCTGGAGCCGAGTTGACGTTGCCGGGGGGACTGTCGCAAGATTGGGGGTGCGACGGCCAGTGGGGTATTTTCGTGTCCATTCTCTAACCAAGGGTGGATGCGTGGCCTGGATTTTGAGGTTGGTGAAAATTGGGGGTGAGGGCGAGGGGTCGTGCACGGACGTTGTGAAGATCGACCGGCCCGATGACCTCCGCGACATCGCTGATCTGGGTCTGACCCTGGCCGAAGCGAAGCGGTTGCTGGCGGGCGTTCAACGGGAGATCGTCGTCGCGCAGGCCAAGGAGCACGCTGTTCAGCGACCGAAATGCCCGCACTGTGGCAGCGCCTGCTGCGTGAAGGACTACCGAGACCATGCGGTCGCCACGCTGTTCGGCCAGGTCACGGTGCGGCTTCCCCGGTTTCGCTGCCCCGTGTGTGGCGGGATCGAGGCTGGCCTCGCTTGGCCATCGCATTGCCGGTCGACACCCGAGCTGGACCGGCTTCAAGCGCATCTCTGCGCTCTGATGACCTACCGGAGCGCCGCTGATCTGCTGGAGCAGATGTTTCCGGTCGACGCTGGAAAGCATCATGAGACCTTGCGCCGGCATACCCTAAAGGTCGGCGAGGCTCTCGGTGAGTGCGCTGCGATCAGGCCGGAAGCAGCCGCGTCGGCGATCGTGGTGACTTTGGATTCGACGTTCATCCGCAGCTGCGCGGAGGGCGAGCGGCATCTGGAGGTGCGGGTCGGCAATGTCGAAACGGAGGCTGGTGGCCGGCAGGTTTTCGGCGCTGTCGCCAAAGCTGGCACGGACATACGAGCGCTGATCCGCCGCACCCTCGACGCTGTCGGGCAAACCGAGGGCACGGCGCTCACTGCTTTCACCGACGGCTGCCATGGCCTCCGGCGCATCCTCGCCGACGCCGGTGTCACCACGCGACCGATGCTCGACTGGTTCCACATCGCCATGCGGCTGCAGCACCTGAAACAGATCGCCAGCGCAATGCCAGTTGACGCCCGAGCTCAGGTCGAGGCGAAAGCGGTGATCGTCGAGGAGGTCGCGCGGCTGCACTGGCGCATATGGAATGGCAAAGCCAAGGATGCCCAAATCAGCATCGACCGGATCCGCGCGGTCATGCACCGCTTTCAGGGTGAGCCGGATCAGCGAAGGCCTACCGCACCCTCACGGAAGCTATGGACCGCCTTGCACGCGCTGGACGGCTATCTGACAGGCCAGAGCGCCTGGCTGGTCAACTACGCCGAGCGGCACCGTGCGGGCTTGCGGGTTGGCACCGCAATCACCGAAGGAACCGCCAACTTCCTGGTGAACCGCCGGATGAACAAGTCACAGCAGATGCGCTGGTCGCGGCGCGGCGCCGACCTGCTGCTGCAGGTTCGCTGCGCCGTCTACAATGGCACGCTCGGCTCCGGCTTCGGACAGAAGTTCCAGCCAGCCAACGACTCTCACCCGCCAATGGCAATCGCCGCCTGACCCCCGATCTTGCGACAGTCCCGGCACAGGCGCTCGCGTTGGCCTCGCTGAAGTATCCGTTGTCCGCGAGCAACTCGCCAACCTTGCCCAGCGTGTCGGGCAGGTCGGCGATCTTGTCCAGCATCGGCTCAAGCTGCTGCTTGTCGTTCGGCGCCTGCGTCACGTCGGCGGCAACCACCAGCAGACTGCCCGCCGCCACCGCCGCCTGCGCGTTGTAGCATTGCTCGAACCCGCCGCCCGCCACCGGCATGATGCGCGACGCTTCGTCGGTCAGGTTGACCTGATCGGTGGGCAGCGGCCCCTCCACCGGCGGCTGGGGCAAAGGGCCGCTGGTCTTCTTGCCAGTCGCCGCCGTCTTGGCCGCCCGTTGCGCCATCTTGGCATCATGCTCGGCTTGCTCGCGCGCACGGCGCTCTTTTGCCTGCCCCTCGATCGTCGACTTTGCGCGGGCAATCGCCGCCAAACGCGCTTCGCGCCGTGCCAACTCCTCGGGGATCGACATCCCGTCCGGCACGTCCGCCTGATCGGCTGCCTCGGCCTTCGCCATCAGCTCCGCCACTTCGGCTTGCAGCTGCGCCTCGATCTTGCCCGCGTGCTCATACGACAGCGCGCTGTGGCGGCTGGCGTTGGCGTGGATCTTGGTCCCATCCAGCGCCACCGTGCCCAGCTTCAGCACGCCCATCTCGCGGGCCACGCCCAGCACCTGGACGAATAGCGCCCCGATCTGCTTGAGAAAGCGCCGCCGGAACGCGGCGATGGTGTCATGGTCCGGAGGCTCGTTGGCGGCGATGAAGCGGAACGCGACGGAGTCATAGCTCGCCCGGTCCAGCTTGCGGCTCGAAAACACGCCGGTGGCGTAACCGTAGATGACCAGGCCGAGCAGGAGTTCGGGGTGGTAGGACGCTTCTCCCGAGCCACGATAGCTGCCGGTCATCGCCCGCAAGTCCAGTTTCGCAACCACCTCCACCACGAACCGCGCCAGGTGACGCTTCGGCAGCAACTCGTCCACCGACGGCGGCAGCAGGAAGCCGGTGTCGCGGTTGATGGGGCGGAAGTTGCTCATGAATAGGGTATCCGGGGCGCACAGTGAACCAACTTCCCCCAATCTACCGGATGCTTCTGCACCGCGTTAACAGGATGCGGAAAATCGGGCGGTTTGCGAGCTGCTGAGCGTGCTTCCTGCTGGTGAGCCGGATTGCGCCCAGCGGTTTCGCCGTTTTTCGCTGTCCTGGCGGGGTAAGATCATGCCTTTGGACAGAGTCCGGGCATGACTACGCAGCCCCTGCCAGCAGCTTCGGCAAGCGCACCAGGTTGTAGGCAGCGGCAACGAAGGTGAACATCCAGCCGACACGCTCGGTGCCGCGGTGCCGAGTCTTGCGCAGCACGCCCACCGTCTTCATCCAGCCGAACACCTCCTCGATGCGCTTGCGAATGCGCAGGCTGGCCGCGTAGCCGGCATGGCGCGTGGTGCGGCCGTCGATGGCGGAGCGGCGCTTCTTGTTGTTCTGCGTGACGTGCGGCGTCACGCCCAGCCGGCGCATCTCGGCGACGAAGTCCTGCGTGTCGTAGCTCTTGTCCGTGCCGAGCGTGATGCGCCCGTCGTCCGGCAGGTCTTCGACCATGGCGATGGCGGCCTCGCGCTCCGCCGTGCCCGTGGCCTTGGTCAGGGACGTGTCCACCACCAGGCCATTGCGGTTCTCCATCAGCACGTGCCCCATGTGGCACAGCTTGGCCGCCTGGCCGGCTGCCTTCTTGTAGAGCCGCGCGTCGGGGTCGGTGGTCGAGGCGTGCGTCTCGTTGCTGCGCGGCTCGCCGGAGCCGTCCTTGGGCCGGAAGCTCTTCATCGAAGCCTAGGCCTCGATCAGCGTGCCGTCCACCGAGAAGTGCTCGTCGGACAGCAGCGACTTGACCTTCGGGTCGACCAGGACCGCCGCCAGGAACCCGCGCGCGATGTCGCCGGCCAGCAGGCGGTCGCGGTTCTTGGTGAACACCGTCACGTCCCACACCGCAGCGTCCATCGACAGGCCGACGAACCAGCGGAACAGCATGTTGTAGGTGATCTGCTCCATCAGCTGCCGCTCCGAGCGCACCGAGAACAGCGCCTGCAGCAGCAGCGCCCGCAGCAGCTTCTCCGGCGCGATCGAGTCCCGGCCGCGCGGCGCATACATCTGCTCGAACCGATCCGACAGCCGCTGCAGCGCCGCGTTCACCAGCGGGCGAATGGCCCGCAGCGGGTGGTCCTGCGGCACCAATCCTTCGGGGCTGATGTAGCTGAACATCGCAGCAGTCTGGCGATCGGCACCACGCATTCGTCCACGTCCTCGGCTCAACTCAGGCTGGCCATTGAATCAAGTCAGGGCCGGGCTGGAAAGCCAAATTCCGCAGCCTGCTAAGTCCGACAGGCTGCTAGCTTGCAAGCGTCTTCAACGGCACATTCGTGTCCGCCAGCGCCGCCCGGTCGCACCGCTTGCCCGCGACGACCAAGGCGCGGCCCTGGACGTAGTCCCGCATCATGTTCACGCAGTCCAGCGCAACCACCCGCCCTTACCGCTTCTGCACCGCCTCGGCGATCGTGCGCAGGTGAACCGGTCGGCGCTCGTCCTCGTAGCTGGCAAGCAACGCCTCGCCGCCCCAGCCTTGCAGCATCGCCGACAGCTTCCAGCCGAGATCCACGCCGTCGGCGATGCCGAGGTTCATGCCGTAGCCGCCGAAGGGCGGATGGAGGTGACAGGCGTCGCCGGCCAGGAGCACGCGCCGGTCGCGGTACCGATCCGCGATCAGGCGGTGCGCGGCCCAGGTGTCGCGCGTGAGGATCTCCACCTCGACCGGGTGGCCGACAGCCGTGCGCACGCGACGGATGATCTCGCCGTCGTCAAGCTCCCGCACGCCGGGGGGCAGCATGATGCCGAAGGCCCAGCGGCCGTCGCGTTCGAGCGGACCCAGCACGGCGGGGCTGCCCGGGTTGACGATCCAGTACATGATGGCGCGGGGCGCAGGCGGCGTGCGCTCAAGCTCGGGGATGCGCACGATCACGTTGTAGTTGAACGCGAATGCGTGGTCGCCCTCCATGCGGGCGCCCATCAGCTCGCGGACCCGGCTGCGCGCGCCGTCGGCGCCGACGAGGTACTCGGCGCGGACCACCCGCCGAACCCCGGTCTCGGCGTCGCTGACCGTTGCGGTCACATCCTGGTCCGATTGCGCGAGGTCCTCCAGCGTCGTGCCCAGGGAGAAGTGCACGGACGGAAGCCGGGCGATGCGCTCGCGCAGGACCTCCTCGACCGTGTACTGCGGCACCCATTGCGCCGGCTCGGGAAAGCGCGGGTCGCGGCGCTTGGCGCCCGCGAAGGCGTTCTCGATGACGGTGAGCGTGCGCCCGAACAGCGCGGTCGAGAACACGATGTCGGTCGGGTAGTCGGGCGGCAGCGGGGCGGCGGCGCGCAGCACGTCGGCGACGCCCCAGCGGCGCATGTGCTCCATCGACCGGACGTTCGTAGTCTTGGCCCGGGGCTGGGCGCCCGTGCGCGAGCGCTGCTCGACGAGCATGACCTCGATGCCGCGCATGCCGAGCTCGATCGCGAGCGAAAGGCCCACCGGGCCTCCGCCGACGATCAGGACCTGGGTTTCGGCGGAAGGAAGGGACGGACTCATGCTGCTCTCCTGATTTCCTGGATGCGCGCCTCCGCAGCCCTTGTCCCCGCGCCACAGTTGGTCCAGGTGCCGCCCGGCCTCATGCCGTGGGTGCCTGGCTCGCCTGCATCGCCGGTTGGCTGGCGCCGCCCGGGGCGGCGCTCCCGGCGCCGAGGAACCGCGGTTGGGAGCGGAGCGCGACCGCGGCGGCGATGGCAACGGCGCAGCCCGCGGCATAGATCGCCAGCGCCGCCCAGATGCCGTAGCCCCGCACGGCGGCTGCCAGGACAAGCAATGCAGGCCCGGCGAAGACGGCCGCCCCCACGTTGTAGGGCAGGGCGTATCCGCTTTGCCGGATCTCCGTCGGGAACAGGGATGCCAGCAAGCCCGGGATGAGAGCCGTGACGGCGCCGGCGGTGAGCGCGACCGGGACGAACAGCCACAGCAGCCCGCCGTCGTCGCCAGGACCGGGCAGGTGGGAGAAGAAGTAGGCCGCGCTCGCGAGCGAGATGCAGGCGGTGAGCACCACAATCCGGAATGCCCCGACCCGATCCGCAACCCACCCCCAGGCCGGCATGCTCAGGGCGAACACGACGATGCCGACGAGGTTGGCCGTCGAAACGGCGGCGCCGGGCAGATGCACGGCGGCGATCAGGTAGGTCTGCATGTACTGCGTGAACACGGCCGCAGCCAGTACCTGGTAGAAGCCCAGCCCAAGGCCGACGAGGCACGCACGCCAATGCGTCCGCGCGACGACGGCCAGAGGCACCCGCTGCGAAATGCCGCGCTGCTTGCGGATCGCCAGGAACTGCGGGGTTTCCTCCAGGTGCCGCCGCAAGTAGGCGGCAATCAAGCCCGACACGCCGCCGATCAGGAACGGCAGCCGCCAGGCAAGCGACGAGAGCCGCGGATCGGTCCCGGCGATCAGCGCGGCCAGGATGGACATGCCCGCGCCCAGCACCAGCCCGAGATGGACGATGCCGTGCAGGCAGCCGCTGGAGAACAGCAGCCGCCCCGGCGGCGCGTGCTCCGCCACGAACACCGCGGCGCCCGGCAGCTCCCCGCCCACGGCGCAGCCCTGCCCGACGCGCAGCAGGAGCAGAAGGACGGGAGCGAGCCAGCCGACCTGGCTGTAGGTCGGCAGGACGCCGATCAGCAGGGTCGGGATGGACATCATCAGGACGGTGAAGACGAACAGCTTCTTGCGCCCGAGCTTGTCCGCGAAGTGCGCGATGACGAGGCCGGCGACCGGGCGGACGAAGTAGCCCACGGCATAGATGCTGAACACCTGGACCTGCTTCAGCAGGTCCGAGGTTTCCGGCGGGAAGAACGCCTGGCCCAATGCTGCCGCGACGAAGGCATAGACGATGAAGTCGTAGTATTCGAGCGCGGCCCCGAGCGAGGCAAGGCCGATGTTCCTGAGGTCGTCGCTCCCTGAAGGCCGCGCACGCATGTTTCCCTCCCGATGTTGGCGGCCTGCTTTCCGTGGTCCGCGCGAAGTGGGCGTCAGGCTGCGGCCGCGGGCGCCTTCGCAGCGGGCGCGACGGCCTGCTCGGCCTTGATCAGCGTCTGCAGCCGGCGCCGCGCCCGCACGGAGGCACCGTCGATGGACAGCAGCACCGGGCGCATGCTCCAGAACTCGTTGTCGCCCATGCGCTCGTCCACAAGCTCGATCATCGGCTTGTCCTCGGTCGCAAAGATCTTCCGCCGCATCGCCGCGATGCGGTCGTTGAGCACGGGGTCGTCGACGCAGTAGTTGCGCGTCGCCGCGAAGAAGTAGTGCGTGGTGCGGGCGGTCTCGGGCGTCATGATGTGCGCGTTGAGGTTGCTCACCGCGCCGGACTCGTCCGGGGCGTCCACCGGCAGCAGGCCGGTGGTCAGCTTCATGATCCCGGGCGCGAACCAGCGCACGCGCGAGAACGAGTCCGTCCGCGGCGGCAGCGTCCCGACCAGCGACGCCATGATCGGCGGCGGCGCGACGTCTCGCGTGAACCAGGTGACGTCGAAGCAGTCGTCGTATTCCTGGATCTGCTGCTTGGCCTTGGTGACGGCGCCCCCGCCAAGGGTGTCGGGATGCAGGTAGTCGGTGTGGCTCAGGTCCAGGATGTTGTCGGCGAACACCTCGTAGTTGCCTCGGCCGGAAAGGAGTTCGCCCGAGCTGAAGGCGGTGTCTGGCGCTGCGGCGAGGAAGGACAGGTCGGGGATCAGCGCCGGGTCGGCCTTCCCGGGGTCGCCCATCCAGATCCAGGCGGCGCGGTGCGCCTCGTGGATCGGGTAGGCGCGTGCGCCCAGGGAGCGCAAGATCGGGCCGTGCGGGTTGACCACGCAGGCGCCGCTGCCGTCGAAGGCCAGGCCATGGTAGCGGCAAGCGAGCGTCCCGTCCGTCAGCACGCCGTTGCTGAGCGGCGCGAAGCGATGCGGGCAGGCGTCGTGAAGGGCGGCGGGCGTGCCGTCCCCGCGCCGGAACAGGGCGACCGGCTGCTCCAGGATCGTGCGCGCGAGGACGGTCCCGGGCACGATCTCGCTGCCCCAAGCTGCAACATACCATGCGTTCTTCAGATACATTGTGGTTCCTCCCCCGCAGTCAGCCTTTGGTCTACTCTATCGCCGCATATCGCCAGGCCAAGGCAACACGGTCGTGCTTCCGTTCGAGTCACGCCCCCTCATGCGTGGCGAAGGCATCGTGCGCGCGAGTTCGGACGGCATCCCCGCGCCGCGCGGACGCCGTGGACGGCCGGCCAAATCAGACAAGGCTTCTCGACCGGCGTTCCGCCGGAGGACGGCCAGGGCAGGCTGCCGGGCACCGGCGCGTTCACGACTTCCGACACGCCTCAGGGCTTCGGGACACAATTCATGCATAATCTTTCGTGTTGCCGATATTTTTGTCAAGAGTGCAGTTTCATTGACGGCGCGGCGAAGCGCCGCTAGGAGTCCACTGACGGCCCTCAGCTGGGAGCGGCGCGGCTTCCGTGGCGCTGACGGCCCGACCGCGCATCGGAGTTGCCCGGCGGGGAAGGGATGCTCGTTGCGGCTGTCAGACGCAGGCGCCGCGTTCATCAGCAGGAGAACCAGCAATGCCCGACGTGTTCAGGTTGGCTTACATCGACCTGGCGACGCCTTCGCGGGAAGAGGCCGCCAGCTACTACCGGGATGTGATCGGCGCGACGGTCGTCGAGAGCGGCGCAAGCGACACCTATTTGAGCCTTGGGCTGGACCACCACAACATCGCACTGCATTCCGCGCCGCGCCCCTCCTTGCGCAGCATCGGCCTGCAGGTGGGCCGGAACGTCGCCCTTGGGGACCTTGCGGGGCGGCTGCGTGCAGCTGGCCTGACGGTCAGCAGCATGACCGACGCCAGGCCTGGCGTGGGGACGCTGCTGGAGGTCCAGGTGGGCGGGCACTGCTTCCAGCTTTTCCAATCGATGGACACGCCTGCGCCGGGGTTCGCCGCCGCAGGGGTGGTGCCGAACCGCATCGGCCACATGGCCGTCATCACGCCGGAAGCAGGCAAGCTGCTGCAGTTCCTGACAGGCGAACTCGGCTTCTGGAAGACGGACTGGTTCGAGGAGCAGGTCACGTTCGTCACCTGCAACCGCGACCACCACGTGCTCAATGTCATCGAGGCCCCGGTCACCGCCGTTCATCACATCGCGTTCGAGCTCAGGGGACGCGACCACCAGATTCAGGCAGTCGACCAGCTGGCGCACAAGGGGCGTCCCGTGGTGTGGGGGCCGTCGAGGCACACCGCCGGCCACAACCTGGCAAGCTACCATTTCGGCGCCGACGGGCTGCTGGTCGAGTTCTACACGGACATGGACGTGTTCCTGCCGGACCTCAACAGCTTCGAGCCGCGGCCCTGGCACGGCGACTTGCCGCAAGTGCCGAAGCATTGGCCGATCACCGAGATGACACGCTGGAAGACGGGCTTCGATTTCGAGATGGTGTCCGTCGCCTGGGGCGCCTAGCAATTTCCGGCGGGGCGCCCGCCTTGCGGCACGCCTGCCGCATCGGGCGCCCCTGCCCTCAACCGCGGAGCGCGGCTTGCCGGCCGCGGGTTCGAGGTCGGCCGGGGATGGCCCGAGCCGGAGCCGAGGCCGCTGCGGCCTCCAGGACGATGCTTGCGGTCTTCTGCAAGTGCTCGGTCATCAGCGCGACGGCCGCATCGGCGTCACGGTCCAACGCGGCGCGCGCGATGGCGGAATGCTCCTTGTTGAGGTCGCGTTCCGTCTTGGCAAGCGGCCTTGAAAGCCACCGGTAGCGCTCCTGCTGCGTGGAAAGCATCTGCCGCACTTGCAGGAGCCAGCGGCTGGCGCATGCGCCGACGACCGCTTCGTGGAAGATGTTGTGGGCCACGGCAAAAGCTTCGCTGTATCGCTTGTTGTCTCCGTCCGCCTGCACCGGTGTGCGCGACAGGCGATGCAGCGCGGCGATCAGGGACGTTTCCCATTCGACGGCGCCGTGCGCGATGGAGTCGCGGATGCAGAGCTCTTCGATCTGACAGCGTGTGTTCGTCAGGTCCGCCAGCTCGTCCAGGTCCAACGGCGTGACGCGGAAGCCGCGTTGCGGCTCGCTCACGACAAAGCCTTCCGACGCCAAGCGGGACAGCGCCTCGCGGACCGCGCTCGACCCTGCGGAAAACCGATGGCAGAGCTCGTCGATCTTCAGCTTCTGGCCAGGCGCGAGCCTGCACGCCAAAAGGTCGGCGCGGAGCTCGCTATAGACGTTCTGGGTGATCGAGGAATTGCCAGTCATGCTCGCTCACTCGTAGCGAGATTGCACCCGCAAACGCAATCGTAGAATGCACAACGGTAGAAGTGTGCATTTTCTTTTGACAAATGCAAATTGCAGGGTAACCTGCCCGTGTCCAAAGGGAGGACGACGTGCAGTTTCTCAGTTTCAAGAATGGCGGCCGGAACGGCCTGGCAGTGCGCGAGAACGGGGCGGGCTTTTTCGGCCTTCTCGAAGCTCGACTTTCCGCAATTTAGGTTGCGTAGCAGAGGGTGTCTGTCAGTCTTTGCAGGAGAGTGGCAGGGATTTGGACGATCTCCGGGCTTGACCGGGAGGTGGATAAAGTCGGTGGGAACCAGAG
>JAABUQ010011667.1_pt1 | contig 11150 bp, 12 predicted proteins | sample 5560001 | NCBI WGS metagenome assembly JAABUQ01 (sample SAMN10711888, study PRJNA513371) | rock metagenome | isolation source: Antarctica rocks | place: Antarctica: Victoria Land, Finger Mt nord | collected 2015-12-18
CTTGTGTGGGCGGATTCGGCGACTCTTGGCGGCCGTGTTCCGGCCCATTATATCTGCGGTCCACACGCCAACCACATGAACCTGATAGGCCACTTCGATGCACTGATCATGATCAGCAAGGGCTTCTTGCGAAACAACAAAGTGTGGCCGCTTGCCGTGGAGGCCATAGGGCGTTTCGTTCGGACAGCGCCGATCTGAAACCGTAATGGGCGCACAAGGCCTTTTAGCAGCATGACGCTACCAAACAAAGTAAGAATTTGCGAGATGGGTCCGCGCGATGGACTTCAAAACGAAGATACGGTCGTCGCCTCGCAGGACAAGATCCGTTTCGTCGACATGCTCTCGGATGCGGGCCTGCCCTTGATTGAGACAACCTCGTTTGTCAGGCCCAAGGCGATTCCACAATTAAGTGACGCAGCGGACGTGCTCCCTCGGATTGCTAAACGTCCCGGCACGCGTTACCTCGTCCTCGTGCCAAATTTGAAGGGGTTCGAGCGGGCGAAAGATGCCGGCGTGGACTCCATTGCGGTATTCACGGCTGCGTCGGAGACATTCACGAGAAAAAACATCAATATGACCATCGCCCAGTCGCTGGCGGTTTTTGGCGAGGTGATCGTGGAGGCGCGCGCTCAGTCCATGTGGGTGCGCGGATACGTCTCCACTTGTTTCGGATGTCCGTACGAGGGCGAGGTGCCCGTTGCAAAGGTAGTTGAAGTAGCGCGCGGGCTGCATGAACTTGGCGTCGACGAAATATCGATTGGCGATACCATCGGAGTTGGGATACCTAACCAAGTGTTCGAGATCGTGGCAGCGCTCAGCGAACACATTCCCCTCGAGAAACTGGCCTTGCATTTACACGATACGCGTGGAACGGCTCTGGCAAATGTTTTGGCGGGCTTGCAATCCGGAGTGTCCACTTTCGACTCTTCATCCGGCGGCTTGGGCGGCTGCCCCTATGCGCCCGGCGCTTCCGGAAATTTGGGAACAGAGGACTTGCTCTACATGTTGGATCGGATGGGAATCGAAACCGGCGTGGACATTTCAAAAGTGCGCGATGCATCGCGCTTCATCGCCGGTGTTTTGGGGCACGAGCTCAGCTCGAAGGTTTTTAACGTAATGGAAGCGCAGCCTGCCTGATTAGGTCACGACGGTATAATCTATCGGTTTACAGACGCCGTTGTTGCTGTGCTCGGAAGAACAGGCGGTCAACCCCACAATAAGATCGCATAGGGCCTCCAGATCGACGAAATCGCCTGCTTGAGAATGCGGAACCCCGACGCACAGCGCACCCGACGGCGATAGTTGTACGTTCATAAATGCATTGAACGTCGTTGGTATCCGATCGCTCGAGATGCCAAACGGCTGCAACGCCGACGTAAGATTCTCCAAGCAACTGGGGTGCGGAACGCTGGAACGCCCAAGAAGCTTGAACATCTCTTCGCTGCAAGGCGTCAGAAGGAAATCGTGTTTGCCCACTCGATCTTCGCCAATTCTCAACATGTGGTTGCTTCGGTTCGAATACAGGATCGCGTTGCTGGTAAGATTGATCGTTTCGTTGTAATCAAAGGTTCGGCCGGACGATAACCACTCGTCGCGCTCGTGTGCAGAAAAAGCGACGAGGTCAGCCACCTGCTGACCCTGCGGATCGATGATCCGCAAACATTGGCCCTTGTGCAACAGAAACGCCGTCCCCGTCTGCGGCTCCAATCTACGAACTGGCGGCATGCTTCAGTCGCCGGCCATTGTATGAGACACCGCCGCAAACAAAGCGCTGGTAGAGCGCCAGCCAGCTGCAGGTGCCTCGTTCCAGAAGCCATACCGGCGCCAACAAAGAGCAGAACGCGGGAAATACCTGGGCGCCCCCGTGCCGTCGCCTTCCAATTTCGGCAGCGCCAACAGCCGCCAGGGCACTGAGCGCGAGAGCGTCCCAGCGGCGCCGCTTCAAGCAGACGATGAGGGCCGGTACGAGCATTAAGAAAAACATCAGGCGGAGCGGTCGCGCAAATTCATCGTAGGCTTGACGCACGCGTTGACTCCAAAATTGACGCGTTCGCGGTGGAAGACGTTTCACGAAGACGTCGTCGGCCGTGAGCGCTATACCGCCTGCTCGCACGATGCTTCGCACCAATTCCAAATTTTCGAACAACACGTTACCGGCGTAGCCTCCGGCGCGCAGGAAAGCCGATTTACGAAAGGCCAGCGTTCCAGGCCAATCCCCACCGCTGATGCGGTTTAAAAGAGTGCGAGCCGTGTCCAGGGCCGCGTGCCAGATTAAAGGTTCGAAGAAATTAGCAGGACGCACGATATCAGCCGCGGACAACCGACGTATCACCGCATCCAGCGTTTCCGGCGAGTAGCGCACGTCATCATCGGCGACCAGCAGCAGTTCGGTTTTGGCCTTGCGGACGCCGGTCGTGACGTTACCGACTTTTTGGTTCTCGGTTGTGCAGTCCGCATCGGGAGGCACGTGCAGGGCCACGTGCTGCCACAAGCGGTGATGCCGCGCAAAAAGCTTGAGATCGGAATTATCGACGACGATAACGTCCACGAGCGAACTCAACCAGTTTACGTATTGCGTTAATTCAGCTAAATCATCGCTTGAATCTTTGCGCAACGGCAAGATGTAGGTAACACGGCGCGGCATCATCGAATCCGGGAGTTAGTGCACACTGGGGCTATGGCGAGGCTTGAAGGGGCAACGCCATCCGTCTTCCGTCCTCCGGCCGGAGTACTGCCGCGCTTCAGAGCTCTCGCCGAAATCGGCCACTTCCGCGTTAATGTCACCTTGCAAGCGCATCTCCCGCCGGCGAATGGTGTCGCGCAGACGTTCGAACTGGCCTTTCGATCGCAGACTGTCAAATTGATGATGTGCGTTGAAGACAAGGGCCGGCCAACGAAACCGTCTGCTCTTGCGCGGACTGCACGGGTGAAGCCCAACCACGAAAAACGCCTTGCCGGCGAAACTAAAAGAGAATTTGCGGTCGTAGGGATCGGCGCTGACGCGCGCGTCCCAGGCATCGTGCAAACGGTCTTCATCGTGCAGACTCTGAAGCTGCTTCCAAAGCGCGCGTTCGAAACTTAAAGCGCTGCGCGGCCGAGAGCGCAAGAATACTGCAACGAAGGTTGTGAAATCGCTGTGCATGCGTTCTTGTTCTTGCGAAAAAGTATACAGATCGCGGGTGAGTCCGGCCGTTGCGTTGGCGGTCGCCAGTTTATCGTAAATTCCCAACCGGTATTTGCCGGTCGCCACGGATGCCTTTGCCCCGAGGCAAGCGAACTCATCACCATTGACAAACGCGCGGAACACATCCTCGACCTCGGACGAAAGCGCTCCGGGGACAACGTAAGCGCTATGCGCGAGAGCCGCACGACCGCCGTATGGGTTGGCCTTTGGCTCGTGGCCGGCCGGCGTCAACCGTCCACAACTCTCTTTATCGTTGGTAATAAGTAGCATTTTATGCAAGCGGTCTTTACCCCCAAAGGCCGCGCAAAAAACCTAATCGGCATGAGATGTGTACTCAAAATAACGCGCGCAGCGAGTTTGGGTATATTGCGTTGCGTAAAATGAGCCAAAAGGCGCACCATTGGACCTTCTGCTAGAGGAAATACGGCGCGAAGCCCCGCGGGCGGCCGCAACGCCGGCACACGTTTTCCTCCGCGAAATGTCCGCAACGACGTTTGGCGACGCTGCAGCGCTCATCGCAAAAGCCTCGGTCGATACCGTGCCATTGCGCGTCGCCTACAGCGTAAAAACCAACCCGCGGCGGGAATTGCTTCATCTCGCGCGCCGGCACGGCTTCTGCGCGGAAGTGATTAGTGATCCAGAGTTCGATTGGGCCATTTCCAACGGATTCGAGCGCAGAGCAATCATTTATAACGGCCCGCGTCCGCTCCGCAAACCGGGCAACGCCGTACATGTGGCATTCGCCGATTCTCTGGTTTCTTTTGAAACATACGCCAATGGCCGCATAGCTGAGATCATCGGCGTTCGGCTGCGACCCCAAGGAATAGCCTCACGTTTCGGTGTGCCGCAAGAAGACTTCGATGATTTGCTGGCCTGCGCAGCGCGCTTGCAAAAGGACCTTGAGTTCGGCGTCTCGTTTCACGTCAGGCCGGAAGATTTTGCGGGACGCAGTTGGCGAGATATCGCGCGCAACGTTTTGCACTCAGCGGCAAAACTAGAACGACACGCCGGTCATCCGGTCGCCGTGCTAGATTTTGGCGGAGGCTGGACGCCGGAGGCATTCCGGAATGCGCTTGTGCACGAGTTGCCCGAAACCTTATCCGAGGCACGGCGGACGTTGCCGCACCTTCGTGAAGTTTTTCTCGAGCCCGGTCAAGCTCTTGCCACGCCTTGCGTGGCGCTTTTTTCCCGCGTGTTGGAGATCCGGAGCATGAAAAACGGAGTGCTCGACGTGGTGATCGACGGCAGCATTCACGACGCGCCCCATATCGACGCGTATCCCCATCAGATATTTGCCGGGTCAACGGAAACGCTGCGCCGGTTATCCCACGGCCGAGATCGTCTTCTCGGATGCGCCTGCCTCGAGTACGATATCCTCGCTTCCCATGTGTCGTTACCGCGGACGCTGGCGGTTGGGGACATGGTGGTGATCGCCGACTGCGGTTCGTACGATTCGAGCATGTCATTCGTCTTCGCGCGGGGCGGCGCTTCAGAAAGTGCCTACGCATCCGTCTAGGGGAGCAACGTGCCAGTGGCTAAGTATTCTCTAATTATAGCGAGGAGGGACCAACGGAGTGGACCGGAGGACGAAACCACAATCCGAGATTACCAAGCTGTCGGCCAATGTCTCGAGCTCCGTCGCGCAGCGCTTGCGCCGCGTCGCTTTTGAGGGGAGAATAAGCGAAAGCTCCATCATTGAACTCGCGCTTTCGAAGCTCTTCACCGAACACAACAGCGACGAAATGCTGGTGGACGTCTTGCAAAAAGGTGGGGCGACGTTGCGACGCAAGGAGCAAGGTCTGACGTAATCTCCACGCCCCTTGCAAATTAATCTCAACGGACTGCGTCTAGCTCTTCTGGCCCCGATCTCCTTTCCGACGCCCCCGCCGGGTTACGGGCCCTGGGAGCAAGTCGCGAGCAACATCGCCGAGGGCATGCGCCGGCGAGGTGCCGAGGTAACCCTGTTTGCTACGGGAAATTCACGGACTGCCGGAAGGCTGAGTTGGGTGATCCCCGTCGGTTTGGAACAAGATCGGCAATTGAACCCCGAGGTATTTACCGCGCTTCACATCGGAGCGCTTTTCGAATCGGCCTCCAAGTTCGACCTCATACACAACAACTTCGATTGGAAGCCGATGACGTATGCGCTGGCCTCCCAAGCTCCGCCGATGCTAACCACCATTCACGGATTTTCAACACCTCAGATTTTGGCGGCTTACTATGCCTGCGCCAAACGGAGTTTCTTCTGTTCCATCAGTAACGCAGACCGTGATCCAGGGCTGTCGTACGTAGCCACAACGTACAACGGCATCAATCCGGACGAGTTCACGTTCAACGATAAGCCGGGTGATTATCTTGTCTTCCTCGGCCGCTTTCATCCCGAAAAGGGAACTCATCTCGCCATCGAAATCGCAAAGCGCAGCGGAGTCCGTTTGAAGATTGCCGCCATTCCGCAAGACGATCGCTACTTCAAGAGTCAAGTAGAGCCGCACATCGACGGTGATCGCATCCAGTTTTTAGGGGCCGTGGAGCGTGAGGCGCGCAATGATTTGCTCAGCAATGCGCTGGCGCTGGTGCACATGACGACGCGTCCGGAGCGGTTCGGCTTGACGATGATCGAAGCGATGTCGTGCGGAACGCCGGTCTTGGGCGCCAACATGGGCTCTGTTCCTGAAATTGTTAGTGACTCGCAAACCGGATTTCTTTGCGATGATGTCGAGTCAGCTATCGATCGCGTTCCGCTACTCGCTGGACTCGATCGGCGCGCTTGCCGGCAGCGCGTTGAACGTGATTTCACGATCGAACGGATGGTGGACCGCTACGTCGACGCCTATGCGGAGGTGTTGTCACTCAAACGGCCCCCGCCGCCAACGCCGGCTCAAATGGCTGCGCGCGCGCACGATTGGTGGGATCGCCCCATGGCCTTTACGGAGATTTTGGAAAAGCCACGAACGATGGGCGCACTAATTCCAGGAAAGTAGCGCTAGAGCATCGTTGGCTCTTGCGACGCTTGTCTCAAGGTCATCGGTAAGCATGGTGAAGTGCCCCATTTTGCGGCGTGCTACGGCATGCTTTTTCCCGTACATGTGCAGGACGATGGCAGGATCCTCGAGCAGAGCGGCGATCCCCCTGAGATGATCGCCGGTGCCTTGACCTAAGATGTTCATCATGATCGCTTCGCTGAGCAGCCTAGGTGCTGCCAGTGGTAAACCACAAATCGCCCTGATGTGCTGCTCGTACTGGGAACAGGGCGTTGCGTCGATAGTGTAATGTCCGCTGTTGTGAGGACGGGGCGCGATTTCATTCACGAGCAGATCGCCCGAATCGGTTAAGAAAAACTCGACGCAAAACGTTCCGACGATCCGCAGATTAGCAGCGATTCTCTTGGCAATGTCTGCTGCAGCTGCTGCGATGTGCGGTTTGATGCGAGCCGGCGCGACCGCCCGTACGAGAATTCCCCGATCGTGAAAATTTTCAGTGACGGGATAGGTGACCACGTGGTCCCGTGCGTTACGAGTACAAATGATTCCCAGTTCTTTGCTGAAGGCAACGCGCCGCTCGAAGATCAGTGGCTGCATGCTGCCGGCCGCGAACGCTCTATCGGCCCCGTCCACGTCGTCGGCTATCCACTGGCCTTTGCCGTCATAGCCGCCGACGACCGTTTTCAAGACGGCGGGGAATCCCACGTCTTGCACTGCGCGACGCAGATCGGCCGCGTTGCGGACTTCCGCAAAACTAGTCACCGCGATCCCGCAGCTGCGGACAAACTCCTTCTCTAGAATTCGGTTTTGCGTGATGCGCAGCACGTCGCTACTCGGCGACACCGCATACCCGGCGCGCTCCAAGCCCCGCACCGCATCCATGGAAACATTTTCAAACTCGTACGTGACCACGTCGGTACGCTCCCCGAGTTGCCGAACAGCACCCGCATCGTCGTATTGCGCGACGATTTGCTCGTCGGAGACCTGCCCGCATGGAGAATGGGGGTTGGGATCGAGCGTAACCACGTAGTAACCCATGCGCTTGGCGTCTAGCGCCATCATGCGCCCGAGCTGGCCGCCTCCGATGACACCAATGGTCTCGATCACAGTTTGATGGTGAGAACCGCTTGCGTCATCGCGCGCACATAATCACTAAGCCGATTTTGCAACGCCGCATCTTCCAATGCGAGAATACGAGCCGCAAACAAGGCAGCGTTCGTGGAATTGCCAATCGCCATCGCGGCGACCGGCACTCCGACCGGCATCTGCGCGATCGAGAGCAGCGAATCGATACCCCGCAACGCTTCGGAAAGGACTGGGACGCCAATCACCGGCAGCGTCGTCTTTGACGCCGTCATTCCTGGGAGGTGGGCCGCTCCGCCGGCCCCCGCAATAATCACGCGGATACCGCGCCCCGCGGCGGTTTGCGCGTAGGCAAACATTGCGTCCGGTGTGCGGTGCGCGGAAACGACGCTCATTTCGAACGGTATCTTCAACTCGGTCAGGGTATCGCGCGCGCCCGACATCGTTCCCATGTCGGAAACGCTGCCCATGATGATCCCGACCGTCGCTCGCTGTTCGCTATCGCTCATCGGCATGCGGTTCTAGCAGGCTGCTGAAAAAGCCCCGTGCACCTTTCGTGCCACGATTTTGAGGCGATTTCTAGGCACGAAGAGGGAGCAACGCCGTAGCGTTGTGACTGATGAGTAACGACGAAATCGGCCAAAAGCGGGGTGCGAGAGGCGTGCGTGGATTTCGGAAGAGCCGGCGTGACTTTGCGCGAAAAGCGTGCTGGTGCCACGTTTTATTCTGGGAATCAATTACTGGCCACGCAGCAGTGCCATGTACATGTGGTCGGACTTCAACATCGATGAAATTCGAAGGGATTTCGCCCACATCGCATCTCTGGAGCTGAAAGTCGTTCGATTCTTTTTATCGTGGGAAGAATTTCAGCCCGCGCCTGACTGCGTTGACGAGCGCCGCCTGGGCGCGCTCGGAGTCGTTATGGATGCACTGCGCGATGAAGGACTGCAGGGCATGCCGACCTTCTTCGTGGGGCATATGAGCGGTGTGAACTGGTTGCCGCTGTGGACCCTCGACCGAAATTCGCCGCACGGACGCTTTCGGACGATCAGCGGCGGAAAAGAGAGTCCGTATGGGGTTGGTGACTTCTACACGGGCGCTTTGCTGGAAGCACAGTGCTATCAAGTGCGGATCGTAGCCCAAGCTTTACACGCGCACCCCGCGCTGTTCGCGTGGGATTTAGGCAATGAGTTTTCCAATTTGCGCGAACCGCGCTCCCCGGCGCAAGCCGCGCAGTGGAGTTTGGCGCTCACCGGTGAGTTAAAGAGATTTTCGGGCGCAGATGTTACCGGCGGGATCCATGGCGAGGACATTACTCGCGATCGCAACATTCGGCCGTCGTCGATTTGTGCGCCTTGGGCCTACGCGACGATGCACGGATATTCGGTTTATAGCGATTTTGCGCGCAGCGCAACAGATGCCGAGGTGGTTCCATATTTGAGCGCGATCGCCGCTTCGTGCGCCAACAAGCCGGTGCTCTTCAGCGAGTTCGGCAATCCCACGTGCCCGCCCGGAACCGTTTCGCCGGCAGCACGTATTCCGTTGCCGGGAGAAAAGCCGCCAGCGGAGGTGAAATCTGCGACAAACGCAGCAGCCTTTGCTTGTTTGAACGAGGAGCAGATGGACGCATACGCTTATGCAGTCATGGATAAACTTCAGGCGCAAGGCGCGCTCGGCGCGTTGTGGTGGTGCTATGCCGACTACGACACAGCCTTGCGTGCAAAACCGCCGTTCGATATGGCCCCGCACGAGTTGACCTTCGGCATCGTTCGTTCGGATGGTACGTCGAAGCCGGTTGCTCAAGCTTTGGGAAGGTACGCGAGGGAAGCGCGCGATATAGCGGCGCGTCCGCCGGCGATCGTTACTGAAGGTGCATACTATGCTGGGCTACCGCAAAGCGTGAAAACGGACTATGGCCGTTTCCGGGCGGGACGGTGAAGCGTATGCGTAGCGTCATTGTAACCGGAGCGTCGGCAGGGATCGGCCGCGCCGTCGCGCTGGCAGCGTCACGTGCTGGTTATGGAACTACTTTGGTTGCGCGGCGCCGCGAGCTGCTGAACACCTTGGCGCAGGAAATTGCTGCCCAGGCGGGTTTATGCGAAACGCTCGCTCTTGATGTCTGCGATCCACGTGCGCCGCAGCTTATTACGGCAGCCGCCTTGCGACGTTTCGGCCGAATAGACGTCGTGGTCAATAACGCCGGCATTGCGGCGCAGGGCAGACTAGCCGAACAAAGTGACACGGCCGTAGAACAGCAGTTCCGAACGCACGTGTTCGCGCCACTTCGTCTCGTACGAGAAGCATTACCAGCGTTGCGAGAATCGCAAGGTCAAATCTTGTTCTTCGGCTCGGGCGTTGCACGCGTCCCAACTCCGGGGCTAGGAGCCTATCCCGGCGCGAAGGCTGCAATCCGCGCCATCGCGACTCAATACCGCCGTGAGTTACAACGCGATGGGATCGCGGTGACCTACGTTGATCCCGGGGCGGTCAATACCGCCTTCATGCAAACCGCCGGTATGACCGGACCGCCAGTCTCGCTGAGAATCGACCCCGAACTGGTAGCACGCAAGATCGTGCGCGCTTTTGTATCCCGACCCAAACGCATTAACGCTGTCCCATGGCAAGCAGCCGCCGTCGCCGCCGCCGAGTTTGCGCCGGCGCTTACCGATCTAATTCTGGCACGTTTCCCTTCCATTGCCGGAGCGGAGGCTTCCGAGAGACTGTCCGGCTCGCCGCCAGTGGCTCTCCCGGCGGAGACCAGCGCCGAATATCCTGTTTTGCCGCAGGATACCTCGGCGGTGGTGGCACCTTTCGACCGGGCGCTCGCGCCCGTGCGGCGGCGCATGGAGCGGGTACAATTGACGCAGGAATTCATCGCTGGCATCCTGATGCCGGGACACGCACTGGAACTCGGTGAGGTTGCAATGCGTTGGGCCGGAATGCCGAACAAAAATGAACGCGCAGCTTTGCGCGAAGTGTTAGACGCGCTTACAACATCGGGCTATCTAGAAAAAGCGGGGGAAGGTACATGGCTGGTCATTCGCGGCAAAGAATTCTCGTAACGGCCCTCGCCCTGTGTAGCGCGGCTTTCCTCCCTTTAGCAACCGCGGCCAAGGGAGCGCAGCAGCAAGAACAACGCGGCATCTTTGCGCTCCAGGGAGGGGTGGCAAGAACCAGCGCGCGACTAACCGTCGATAACAACAATGCCGGCACGGCCGCAAACCGGCTTACCATCACATTTTATCCGTTGCATGGCCGGGAACCGATCGCGCGATACGACCGAGAGCACACCAAGTTGTTGCACTTCGTTTTGATCCGCGATGATTTCAGGGAGTACCTTCACGTGCATCCGGTACTCCGATCGGCCTCCTTTACGACAAGCGTCGCGCTGGCACAAAACCACCGCTATTACGCCTATGCTGACGCTTCGCCGCACGGTATCGGTCAGCAGGTGTTTCGCTTCACCTTGCAAGGCGACGCGCCCCAAGGCCCGTTGCACACCCTGCTCAGCGCTTCCGCAGCCGCAACGCAGGCCGGCCAATACACGGTAGCTCTCTCGCAGACGCGCCCTCGTGCCGATCAGCCGCTGCTGCTGCGTGCGCGGATTCTGCGCAACGGACGGCCGGCGAACGATGTTCGAGAGTATCTCGGCGCCGCCGCCCATGTGGTGATTATCGATACCTCCAACTTGAATTATCTTCACGTTCATCCTGAGAGTCAGGCTCACAGCGCGATGAACATGCCGGGAATGAACATGCACAGCATGCACGATCAAGATTTGCCGCCATCCTCATTGGTTTCTCCGCATTTGGCGCTGCACGTACCGTCCTTACAAAGGCACGCATACAAGCTGTTTTTCGAATTTCGCGGAGGTACGACCGTTTATACGGCGCCCTTCACAC
>JAABUQ010011668.1_pt1 | contig 11147 bp, 10 predicted proteins | sample 5560001 | NCBI WGS metagenome assembly JAABUQ01 (sample SAMN10711888, study PRJNA513371) | rock metagenome | isolation source: Antarctica rocks | place: Antarctica: Victoria Land, Finger Mt nord | collected 2015-12-18
CCTCGCGGGCGGGTGGCACTGGTAGCCTTCTCTGGGTGCCACTGGTGGTACTCCACCAGTGCCCTGACGGCCGAGCCGCGTCGCTGTTCGCGTTCTTCCTGGTGCTCGGCTGGGTGTTGGGCCTGGTGTTCTGAGGGTTGGCAGGGCCGTTCCCGGCGAATGGGCAGGCCGGGGCCAGGTCTTCGCGCCCTGGTCTCCCGCTGTCGCCTCACCTCGCGCTGCAGCGGACCCAGCCCGCCGCGGCGGTTTCTGCTATGATCGAATGTCGCTCTGGCGGGCCGGTCCGCTGAGCTTTGTCGTTAGGCGGCGGAGGGCGCACGAGTGCCGAATGGCGACGACGCGAGTTGGGTCCGTGTCTGTGCGGCCATCGACGGCTTCCGGGCCCGGTACGGTCTCTGGCCCGCTCGCGTCCGGCTGTTCTCGGGGGCGCTGGAGGACATCCGCGACCATGTCCTCACTCCTCAAGGATTCGCCGTGGTGGTCTCGGTCGTCGAACTCGTGGCCGACGACCGTGCGCCGATCATCGCGGAGGGGGCGGCGGGCGAATCATACAGTTATGGACAGGAGGGCTTCCCAAGGTCCAAGCCGGACGATCCGGCGCGGGACTGGTTTGGGCAGGCGATCTTGAGCCCCGACCTGCGAGAGTAGCTGCCGCCTAACCTCGCGCTGCAGCGGACCCGGCCACGCGGCTCGTTATGATCGCTTGAACGGTTCCGGCGTGTGGCCGGTCCGCTGAGCTTGGTCGTTCGGCCACGATCAGCCGCCGAGGAAGTGTTAACCCGACCGACACGAAGACCGAGAAGGAGATTCAGATGCCCTGGCAACTCTTAGCCAACCACGCCGAAGTCCTCGCAGTACACTCCGCTTACATGGGCTTCGGGCAGATCCTTTACTTCGGCGGCGACGAACACGACGCAGTCCGCAACGCGAGTCACCTTTTCGACGCCAGCCGGCTGTATGACTGCAACTCGACCGCGGTCACCAAGATCACCTCGCCGCGGTTCGACGCCTTCTGCTCCGGCCATGCGTTCCTGGGCACCGCCAACGTGGTGAAACTGCTCGTCGGCGGCGGCACCGATACGTTCCCCGAGGGAGCCCCGGACCACCACCGCCTTCTGGAGCACTTCCCCGGCCTCCGCGACGCCGCCATTTTCAGCTCCCCGAGCTTCGTGCCGCCGTCGGCCGGCGGTTGGGACTGGACGACGGCCGCGCGGATGAACACCGGGACGACGATGGCGCCGACCCCGCCGAAGATCCCCAACCCGGACCCCGAACGGACCGGCGGGCGCTGGTACCCGACCCTGATGACGCTCCCGAACGGAGACGTCATCGCGCTGTCGGGCCACCCCGGGCCGCACGACGATCTCCACAGCAATGACATCCCGGAGGTGTTCTCCCAGAGCCCCGCACCGGTGGGGAAGTGGCGGCGGCTGGCCCCGTTCACCAATGCTGCGGCCCTGGCCTACTACAAGCATCACGCGCTGCCGTTATTCCCACGGGTCCACCTACTGCCGTCGGGGGACATCATCTGCACCAACCCGATCCTCGAGGGTACCTACACCCTCTTGCCCGACGTGGGGCCATACGGCGGTTCCTTCACCCAAGTGTGCCGGTTCCCCGCTTCGGCCATGGACGATTTCAACGGCTTCGCCTCGACCTCGGTGCTGCTGCCGCTCCGCCGCCGTGAGAACTTCCGCGCCCGGGTGCTGATCTGCGGGGGCACAAGCGTAACGCCGTTCCTGCTGGACCTCAAGGGCTGGAAGCCGTCCCTGGCCAGCTCGGCAGGCTGGGATTGGCAACCGACCGGTAAGAGGGCAATCGGCCAGCGGCGGGTGGATGCTAACGCTACCCTGCTGCCGACGGGCGAGGTCCTGGTTACCGGCGGCATCGACGTCGGCCGCAGGGAGCCGTCGCCCGACACACGAGGCGTCATGCAGGCGGAGATCTACGACCCGTACGCGAACAAGTGGAAGGTCGTGGCACCGCCCGACGCTCAGAGCGTTCGCAACTACCACTCGGTGGCCCTGCTCATGCCCGACGGCCGCGTCTGGACCGCCGGGTCCAACCACGACCACGGGCGCGGCCCAGCCGCCCGCAACTTGGACATCGAACTCTTTGAGCCCTGGTATTATGGGGACCCCGGACGCCCACACATCACGGCCGCCCCAAGCCTCGCCTACCCCGGCGAAACCATCTACATGGAAAGCACGTTCGCGGACGAAATCGAGCGCGTGGTCCTGGTCCGCTGCGGCTCCTGCACCCACGCGTTCAACCCCGACCAGCGGCTCATTGAAGTTGGGTTCCAGCACCCGACCGGGGCCGTGCTGCTGGCCGAGATGCCCCCGGATAACTTCATCATGCCGCCCGGTCCATACTTCATCTTCACGATCCGCAAGAAAGCGGGGACCCTCGGCCTACCGTCGTCCGGGACGGAGATTTACATCGTCCCCGAACACCCGCCGGGGGTCGGTCGGCCTCCGGGCCACGGACGGTAGGCAAGCAAGCGGGGAGGAGAAGGGGCGCGGAATTGAGACAAGCACCCAGAGCTTTGATGGTAATTGTCCGGCCGAACCAACGGCTGAAGTTGACCGGGGCCGCCATTTGGTTTCCCGTGCTTCAACGTCTTTGTGGGCGGCCCCGGCAACTTAGCCTGAGCGTTAGGCGGCCTGAATCCATCGGCGTGCGAGCATGCCAAGATTCCGCTTGCCTCCGCGCCGGTAACGCGCGATCCTCAGTCGGCGGCTTCCGGTGGCGTGCCGCATCGGCGCAAAGCAGCCGTCGCGCGGTGATGGCGTGAGGCGGTTCGCCGTGCGCCGTCAAGTCGGTCCGCCTAACCTCGCGCTGCAGCGGACCCGCCGAGGAAGTCGCAGGTCAGTCGGCAGGAACAGCGGGCGGTCCGCTGAGCTTGGTCGTTAGGATCCGGAGGAGGCGCGGGGGGAAAGAAGTTGCGAGCGGGCGGGCAGGTTAGGTTGGCCTGCCCGAGCCGAGTTCGCGGGGGTGCTGCGCTACTTGTTACCGGCCTTCATCATCCCCATCCGGCGGAGCGGCTGGAGCTTCCAAACCCAGCCGGTCTCCTCCCGGTGGTCGGCGGCGATGTAGGCGTTCACCCCGCCGCCGAAGTAGACCTTCTCGGAGGAGAAGAAGACCTTCGACGGGTAGGTCTTGCCGTCCCACTCGGTCTTGAACACCCAGCCATCGACGTTCCCCAGCCGCTTCGCGCCCTCGAAGGTCAGTTTGGTCCGCCCCAGAGACTGCTTGCCGGTGTCGGGGTAGTCGTGTACGACGATCAGGCCGATCGCGTCGGAGCCCTTGGTGACAACGAAGGACCCGAGGTGGCCCTCGTACCCGTACTCCGGGTCGCCCGGATTCGCCTTCGCCTCCGCCTCCTCGACCTTGCCGAGTTGCAGGACGGTCGCGTTGGCGTTCTCCTTGCCATCATCGGCGGCCGACGGGACGGCCGTGCCGAGGGCCAGCAGGCCGAGGCCAGCCACCAGGATCGTTGCGAACTGTCGCGGCATGACTCTCTCCTTCAGGTGTGGTTGGGGCCGCGGCCAGAACTGCTGGCCACCCCCCCCCGGTCATTCTACGCACGAGTCATGCCAGAAGCTGTGATGATTGCGCGAGTTGCGTGTGAAAGTCTCGCGGCGGACGGTCGCGGGCGCTAGACGGGCTTGGGGTCTGGGCCTAACCAGGCACTGCAGCAGACCGGGGCCGCACGTTCGCTTTTCGTGGGTCACAGGTCACTCAGCGGCCCCCGCTGCTGAGCTTTGCCGTTAGGCGGTCCTCTTTTCGATGCGACGTGCTCGGCTTCGGCTCTGGATGCTCTTACTCCTCGTGGTTTTGGCGGCGCTCACCGCGACGTGGTTGCGGAGGACGACGGTGATCCGCGAGGAGGTTGACATCATCGATACGGAAGGCGTACCCGATAGCGTGCGGAGGCTTTACGCTGACGGGCACTGGGAAGTCGAGCCCCGAGTGCGGTGACTTGAGAAGATCGGGTGGTGGGGGTGACGTTCGGGTCCGAGAATCATCGCCATCGGGGCTTTCCGCCGGAATGGGCCGTTTCGTCGCGCTCGCCTCGGGAGGATGGCTGATGACGAAGGGTGGCTCGCGTTCCCTATCGATCTCGGATGGGATGATCCTCGTGGCGGCCTCAGCCGTCGCCTTCATGGGCTTTCGCCTCACGGCGCAGAACCAACGGTGGGATCTCGCAGGCGGGAAGTGGGCGATCGTTTGGGTGCCAGACATCCTGGATTGGGGCGCATGCTCATTCGCCCTGGCCCTAGTCGTCATCCGGCTCAGAAATTCTCGGCCGAGCCGGGATCGATTGTGGCGGCAGCCCGGATGGCTGGCATGTTTCGTGGTCGTCACGACCCTCGCCCTGGAAACGGTGGAGATCCTTTCGCTCTATTTCGTGCAAGAAACCGCGATGACAGGATCATCCGCCCTGAATCTCCCCATGATCTTCCTCGAAATCCTGCCACTCCATGCCCCGGATGACATCTCTCGAGCCGTGATCGCGATTTGGATCATCCTCGCGCTGAGCCAGCGTTGGGAAGCGGAGCCGCAGGGGATCGATCGGCTCGGAAGGATCGTCGGTTGGTATTGGGTCGCCCGCGCCGTAGTCTCTCCATTCCAAGTTCTCTCCACCTATTGACCAGGGAGCTGGCGGCGCTGGTAAAGGCTTCTTGTAGCCGCCGCTCCAGAGGCCGCCTAACCTGGCGTTGCAGCGGACCCCGGCCACGGTCCGCGCTTTCTGTGATCTCAAGCTTACTGGTTCGAGGCCGGGTCCGTTGAGCTTGGTGGTTAGGCGGCGTTCCCCATCCCATCGAGCGGAGTTCAACGCTGAGACCCACACTTGCCTTCATGATACTCTACGCCACCCTCGCTTGAGGCTCCGCCGGGGCACGCCCGACCTCGTACCGCAGTGTGGTGGGCGAATTGTTGCCGATCGATGGGAGGTCCGGTAGAATTATCCCATGAGCGACCGCGAGTTCCTGCCGGTCGACCCATCCGCGCTCCACCTGCCGGGCGGTCGGAGCGACGGGGTGGATCCCATGAAACTCCATCGCCAGATGGCGCGGCATGGCATGTCGGTCGCCGGGATGCCGCCGCTCGAGGTCAGTCGCGGCAGTGACGGCGAGCTGGTCATCAACGATGGGGTGACCCGAGCGAGTCGAGTCGCCAAGTACCTGCCGGGCACACAGGTGATTGTGGAGGTCACCGGCACGCTGCCGGTGGCCGTCGGCGGGTTGCCCACGGTGAGGGACCGGCTATGACGACCGAGGGGACGCGGACGGAACTCCTGGAGGCGTTGGCCGAACTGGGGCGTATGCACCCGAACTGGCGGTTGGGACAAACGCTGTCCAATCTCGCGATGGCGGTCGGACGCCTGGACGCCGGAGGCGTATGGGATTTGGAAGATGATGAGGCGCTGGCGGCGGCCCGTCGCCTGCTCGATCGCCGTTCGGCGGTGCCGGCGGCGCACGCCTAACCTCGCGCTACAGCGGACCCGGCCACGGGCCGCGCTTCAGCTGCCCTCGATGCTCGCTGGTTCGTGGCCGGGTCCGCTGGGCTTTGATCGTGAGGCAGCGACGAAGACGATGCTTGCGGCGGCCCCGTGGAGGTGCGAGGCTGTACCGAGACCCGTCGCAAGGAGGCCCGCGTGGATGTCCGCTTCTACCTCGATCCCGACACCCATCAGCCTGACATCCACGGGCATGGCGTCACCGATGAGGAAGTCGAGCAGGTTCCGCGTGGGCCGGGGGAAGACCTGCCCGCGGCGCGGGACTCGCGCATGAAGCTCGGTCAGACCGCCGCGGGGCGTTATCTCCAGGTCGTGTTCGCGGCGGTTATGGATCCTGACGGTGTGTTCATCATCACCGCGGAGGAAGCCGCGATGAGCGAGCAGTGGTATCCGTCGGGCTGGGACGAGGACCGCGTCCGGGAGGTCCTGGCCCACTACGAGGACCAGACCGACGAGCCGTTTGCCGAGATCGAGGCGACCCGCGAGGCGGAGGGCATGACCCCGATGGCCGTGCCCACGGAATTGGTCCCCGAGGTCCGGGCGCTGCTCGCCCGCAAGCCTTCCGCCTAACCTCGCGGCGGGTGGCCGGGGTTCGGGCGCCCTGGAATCAATCCCTGGAACCCTTGCCATCTGGCCCCCAAGGCACGGGTTGAAGCCAACCCCGTGGAAGGTATGCGTCGGAGGTTCCGCCTACCTGGAACAATACCTCCCGGCCCGATAGGATCGGTTCCCCGGGTGCGTAGCCGCGTGCCTGGAGGATTCGGCCCGCCATGTTGAGGGATGCGACCATGCCGACGGCTCTATCCGGCGGGTGCCCGACGTTCGCGGAGATCGTCGATTCGACCGACCCGGCGCTGTTCCGGGTCGATACGGTCGCGGCGGGGCCGGTCGGCGCGCTGCCGCTGACCGATGAGATGTTGCGCGAGTGGCCTTCCGGTGACCTGTTCGGCCTGAGCCAGAACGCGGGGATGGGCTGGCCGGCGACAACGGTGGATCGCGACCCGTACCTGATCCTCAGCACCCAGGGGGGCCTGCGAGGGGAGGACGGCGCGCCGATCGCGCTGGGGTATCACACCGGGCATTATGAGATCGGGCTCCTGGTGCGCGAGGCGGCCGAGGAGCTGACGGCGATGGGCGCCGTGCCGTTCGCCGGCATGGTTTCCGACCCCTGCGACGGCCGGACGCAGGGGACGACCGGGATGATGGACAGCCTCCCCTACCGCAACGACGCGGCCGTCGTCCTGCGGCGGCTGATCCGATCGCTGCCCACGCGCAAGGGGGTCCTCGGCGTCGCGACCTGCGACAAGGGCCTGCCCGCGATGTTGCTGGCCCTGGCCGGTTCGAAATTGCTGCCGGCGGTGCTCGTGCCCGGAGGCGTGACCCTCCCCCCGGCCGCGGGTGAGGACGCCGGCAAGATCCAGTCGATAGGCGCCCGCTACGCCCACAGCGAGTTGACCCTGGCCGAGGCCGCCGACCTCGGCTGTCGCGCCTGCGCGAGTCCCGGCGGTGGCTGCCAGTTCCTGGGCACGGCCGCCACCGCCCAGGTCGTCGCCGAGGCCCTCGGATTGGCCCTGCCCCACGCGGCGCTTGCCCCCTCGGGCCAGCCGATCTGGAAGGACATGGCCCGCCGTTCGGCCCGCGCCCTGGTCTCCCTGGCGCGCAGGGGACTGGCGACGCGCGATCTCCTGACCGAGGCGTCGATCGCCAACGCGATGGCCGTCCACGCGGCGTTCGGCGGCTCCACGAACCTCCTCCTGCACATCCCGGCCATCGCCTTCGCCGCCGGTCTGCCCAGGCCGACCGTGGCCGCCTGGCACGCCGTCAACGTCCGCGTTCCGCGCCTGGTGAGCGTCCTGCCCAACGGCCCGGACGACCACCCGACCGTGCGGGCCTTCCTCGCGGGCGGCGTTCCCGAGGTCATGCTGCACCTCCGGGAACTGAACCTGCTCGACGAAACGGTCCTGACCGCCGCGGGCGAGCCGCTCGGCCGCGTCCTGGACTGGTGGCGCCACTCCGACCGCCGCACCCTGCTGCGGCAATGCCTCCTCGACCGCGACGGGGTCGATCCCGATGACGTGATCCTGAGCCCATCGCGGGCGCGCGAGCGCGGGCTCACCAGCACCGTCACCTTCCCGGTGGGGAACCTGGCGCCCGAAGGGTCGGTCATCAAGAGCACGGCAATCGACCCCACGGTCGTCGACCCCGACGGGGTGTATCGCAAGACCGGCCCCGCCCGCGTCTTCACCCGCGAGCGCGACGCCGTCGCGGCGATCAAGGGGAAGACCGACCGGCCGATCGTTCCGGGCGACGTGCTGGTCCTGATGGGTCGGGGGCCGTTGGGGGCGGGGATGGAGGAGATCTTCCAGATCACCTCGGCCTTGAAGCACCTGGGTTTCGGCAAGCACGTCGCCGTGGTGACCGATGCGCGGTTCTCGGGCGTGTCCACCGGGGCCTGCCTCGGCCACGTCGGCCCCGAAGCCCTCGCGGGCGGGCCGCTGGGGCGGGTCCGCGACGGCGACCTGATCCGCATCGTCGTGGACCGCGTCCGCCTGCAAGGGTCCGTCGACCTCGTTGGCGTGGCGGGCATCGAGTTCGGCCCGGAACAAGGGTCCGCGCTGCTGGCGAGCCGTGACCCTCACCCGGAACTGTGCCCCGACCCGGACTTGCCCGAGGACACCCGGCTCTGGGCGGCGTTGCAGGCCGAGGGGGGAGGGACCTGGGGCGGATGCGTTTACGACCCCGTTGCCATCCTCGCCACCCTCGCCGCCGGGAGGGCGGCCCGCGATGCCACGCGTTGACGGCACGCCTGGGACCCCCCGGCCGACGCCCGAGCAGATCGCCGCGGCGCAGGATGCGACGGTCCCCGACCTGATCCGTCCCAGCCTGAAAATCCTCTTCTGCGGGATCAACCCCAGCCTCTACTCCGCCGCGGTCGGCCAGCACTTCGCCCGGCCGGGCAATCGGTTCTGGCCGACGCTGCATGCCGCCGGGTTCACGCCGAGGCGGCTGCTTCCCTCCGAAGGGCAGGAACTGCTGGCACTCGGCTTCGGAATCACCAACGTCGTGGCACGCGCCACCGCGACCGCCGCCGAGCTGTCCCCGGAGGAGTTCGCCCAGGGGGGCCGACTCCTCGCCGAGGTCGTCGCCCGCGTCCAACCGGCCGCCGTCGCCGTGCTGGGGATCACCGCCTATCGCGCGGCCTTTCGCCTCAGGCACGCCGTCGCCGGCAAGCAGCCGGATCGCATCGGCGGCGCCGAGACCTGGGTCCTGCCCAATCCCAGCGGGTTGAACGCCCACTATCAGGCGGGGGACCTCGCCCGGGTCTACCGGGAACTCCGCCAGGCCACCGAGAATCCTCGATGACTCGGCCGCGCGAAAATCTCCTTTCCGCGGCGGACGCGAGGGTTTGCCTCCTGGACTCGCGCGATATGATAGAGTTACGAGCATTGGCATCCTCGGGAAACGTGTCGTGCCGGTGGGACGTGCGTCCCCAACGACCGGCCGACGCTTCTCCCGTCCGTTCCGAGCTCGGGTCCGGTCCCGTCCCATCGCCGAGGAACCCAGCCGATGGCCCAGTTCTACACGCTTGAAGAGGCGGCACGCGTCCTGGGCATGAGCGACGCGGAGCTCATGGCGAAGGCCCAGTCGCGAGAGGTCCGCGCGTTCCTCGACGGCGGCACGTGGCGGTTCCGGGCGCCCGACATTGATGAACTGGCCCGCCGCCGCGGCCTGGGCAGCGATCCAGACCTCGTCGTGCCCGACCTCGGCCATGCGTCGACCGGCAGCGGCTCGGGGAGCGGTTTCAATCTCGCGGACTTCCAGCTCGGTCTGGCCGACTCGAACGTCACTCCGGCTCCGGCGGGGGCCGCCCCGGCCTCCGACGCGGAGCAGGACGTTTTGCTGGATGACATGAGCCTGCCCGCCGACTTGATGTCCAACTCGACTATCATCGGCATGGAGCCCGCCGGGAAGCGCCCGGGCGACTCGGACGTGAACCTGATTCCCGACCGATCCTCGGGGCAGGGCGCCGGCACGCCCGCGAGCACGCCCTTCTCCTCCAACATTGGACTGGTCCCGATCACGTCGTCGAGTTCCGGCCTGCCGCCGGTGCCGGCCCCGGTCAAGGCGCCGACGCGACCGTCCACGGGCCCGGTCGCGTCGGCCCCGAGCGACTCCGACGTGACGCTCTTTCATGACGAGGATGACGTCCTGCCTCCCGTCCCCGGCCGCGACCCCGCCACGGAACGCGCGGCGATGTCGCCGGGTTCCTCGCGGGAGCTGAAGGCCCAAGGCGCGTCACGCCCTCCCGCCCCGGCCGATGACGACGACGACGAGAGCGATTTTGAGCTGAGCCCTTCCGACGTGATCGGGGCCCTGCAACCCGACGGGGGGAGCGATTTCGAGCTGATGGCGCTGGAATCCAGCGACGAGTTCGACACGTCGCCCCCGGCCCCGCGCCGATCACCGGGCGACAGCGACGTGACCGGCCTGGGGTTGTCGGCCTCGGGGATCAACCTGGCACGGCCGAGCGACTCCGGGATCAATTTGCAGGCCCCCGGCACCTTCAACCGGGAACGCACGGGCCCTTCGGAACTCGCCCCCAGGCCGGTGGACGACCGCGCCCGCAAGGACGCCCTTTCCGGCACGGCGCTGCCCTCCCGGGCCGAGAAGGACCTCTTCGAGGACACCGACTTCGAGATCGACGCCCTCGACGGCGACTCCTCGGCCGAAGGCCAGACCGTCCAGATCGACTCGGGCAGCGACTTCGACCTCAATGAAGGGGAGAGCGCCTCGGAGGTCTTCGCCGTCGACGAGGAAGACGTCGACCTCAACGCCGCCACGGCGATGGCCCCCTCCCCGAAGCGCGCCTCGGGCGCCGGTCCCGGTTCTGGTTCCGGTTCCGGTTCCGGCTCCGCGGCCGAAGCGGCCGACTGGGACGACGATTCATCGGTCGAAGCCGCCGCCCTCCGTCCTCGGGTCGGCGAGGGCCGCGAGGACGCGATGGTCGACGAGGAGGGCCCCGCCCCCGCCGCCGCCCCGCTCCGCTTGCAAACCGCCGGTGTCGGCGCCGACTGGGGCGGCCTGACCGTCGCCCTCTGCGGAATGGCCGCCGTCACCATGATCCTGCTGGCCGCCGTCACCATGGACCTGGCCTTGAACTTCCGGGGCGACCGTGACGGCGGCCTTTCCTTCGGCCTGGTCAAGCAGATCGCGGGTCTGCTCGGGATGACGTGATCCGGCACCCCGCCTACTTGCGACGCACATAGACCGACATCGGCGGCAAGCCCTCGGCGACCACGTCGTCCAGCCGTCGGAACTGCCGATGTCGGTCCAACACCGCGTCGATCGACTCGTAGGCCCGGTTCAACCCCGGAGCTTCCCTCAAGAATCCCGGCGGCAGGACCTCGCGGTCGAGCACGATCAGGACATCGAAGTGCCCGATCCGCCGCTCGATCTCGGCGGCCCCTGCCCTCGACAGGTCGTGCATCACGAAGCAGCTCGACGGATCGGCCCGCATCTCGTTGATGAGGCCGGTCTTGCTCACATTCCAGTCCGCGCAGTCGCCGACATTGGCGATCGTCGCGACCTGATGGTCCTCGACCAGTTGATCGATCAGGGC
>JAABUQ010011670.1_pt1 | contig 11146 bp, 7 predicted proteins | sample 5560001 | NCBI WGS metagenome assembly JAABUQ01 (sample SAMN10711888, study PRJNA513371) | rock metagenome | isolation source: Antarctica rocks | place: Antarctica: Victoria Land, Finger Mt nord | collected 2015-12-18
GTCTGCGCATCTGCGCAGGTAGTCGCGGATCTCCGCCTGCGGCGAGTAGGTCTGTGACCAGTTCGGGTTCGGCGCGAAGGAGAACGAGTACAGGTGCGACGGGACATCGCACGTGCACCCGGGGTAGGTGTTGTGATGCCATGTACCGCCGACGTCCCCCGCCCGCTCGAGCACAACGAAGTCCTCGACGCCCTGCTGCTTGAGGCGAATGGCCAGGCCCAGCCCCGAGAATCCACCGCCGATAATGACTACCTTCGCGTGCTCGGGCGCCGGTTTCATAGCCCCTCCTGTCCTCGGGTCACTCTCCCGTAAGTAACGGCATCGTTAGTACCAGGAGCGTAACGTATCCGCGGGGCGTGGTTTGCCCGGTCTCCCCGTGGGAGCAGGCGCGTGCGTTAGTGCTGGACCAATCAATGCGCCTGCTGGGTCCGGCAGGGGACGCTCAGCCGACGCCAAGCGAAGGCCCTGGGATGCAGGGCCGCTCGGCTATCCGCTGTGAGCTTGGGCGCGCCTTTCGGTTCGAGCTCGTGACACGGCACCGATCGTGCTGAGCCCCGCGCCGAAGGCGGCGGTGATGATGAGCTCGAGTGCTTCGGGGTCGGGCAGCTTGGTCTTGGGAGTCGCGCCCGACAGGCCGTGTGCGAGGAGGATGCCGGTGCCGAACAGCAGGCCACCGAGCAGTCCGCGATACAGGCCTTCCAGTGGGCGGTCGTGCTCCAGACCAGCGAGGAATGCACCGGCGAGCGCGAGCACGGCGAGCAGGAGATACAGGCCGGAGGAGACACCGAGCATCAGCCCTGTGACCGCGCCGAACACGAGCGGCACGATGACGGCCAGCACGAATTCGACCGAGCTCGGCCGCTCGTGCAGCATGGGCGGGTGCATCACAGGCCGAGATCCTCAACCGTCATGTCACACCTCCTGGCCCGAGCGCTACGGACCCCCAGAGGCTGACCATCTTCGCGTGTTCCTGCGCCGGTTTCCATCATCCTCCCCCTCTCCGCTCACGTGTCCGTAACTAACGGGCACGTTAGTACTGGCAGCGTAACATGGGCCCCATGGCAATGGCTTCACCGGGCCGCACGTCGAGTCGCATGACCGCCTCGGCGCGTCACGAGCAACTGCTCGACGTCACCACGCAGATCGTCGGTGAGCAGGGCTTCCGCGGCGTGTCGATCGAGTCCGTGGCGAGCAGGGCCGGCATCACGCGCGCCGTTGTCTACCAGCACTTCGACGATCTGCAAGGGCTGCTCGTGGCAGTCGTCGAGCGCGAGATGTCCCGAGCGCTCTCTCAGGTCTCAGAGACCGCGCTCACCGACCTTAGCGAGGGCGACCCCTGCGAGCTCATGCTCGAGAGCCTTCGCGCGTACCTCCACGCGGTCCAAAATCACCCGAGCACGTGGCGTCTCGTTCTCATGCCGCCGGAAGGCGCGCCCGAGATCCTTCGGAAGAGCATCGCCCGGGGGCGCGCCTCGGTGCTCGCTCGACTCGCCCAGGCGGTGCGACCAGCGTTGACGCTTGACCGCGAGTCGCCCGAGGCCGAGCTGACCGCGAGGGTGCTCTCGGCGATCTCTGACGAGTACGCGCGCCTCCTCCTGACCGATCCCGTCCGCTTCCCGCCGGCACGACTGCTTCGCCACGCGCGCTCCTATCTGCGGCAGCTCTCGCTCTAGCCGCAGCGGGCGGGTCAAAGCGCGCAAAGCAGCAGGACCGCTGCTCGCAGGGGGTTTGCCGGGCGATCATGCAAGAAGCTGCTCGGGAGCGACAATCCAGTCGAGGCCGACCAGCCTCGCGCGCAGGGCCGAGTCCGCCGTCACCAGCTGGGTGCCACGCCGTTCGGCCAGGGCCACGTAGACCATGTCGTAGAACGGATGGTTGTCGTAGCGTCGAGCAAGCTCCCAGGCTCGGTCGCGGTCCCTCGCCTCCTCGGCCAACCGGACCGGTAACCGGCGCAGCAGGACGTTCGCGGTATCCGCGGCCGCGCCGCCCCAGCGACCGCGCCGCAGGCCTGTTAGGAGCGCGTTCGAGACCTCCTCAAGAAGGAGCCGTGGCGCCAACAGCTCGGCATCATCGTCTGCCAGCCGCGCCAGCAGCGCCACCGCGGGAAGCTCGGGATCAGCGCCCGGGGCGACCCAATCGACGACGACGCTGGCGTCAACGACCGGCACGGACGCCTGCTGGGCGCGATCCGCTTGCCCGATCCTCGATCACTAGATCGGCGGCAGTGCGACCGGCCCCGGTGTCCCCGGCGACATCACGCGCCGTCCGCGCGCTCTGTGCCCATCTGGCCAGGCTCGTCATCGTGCTCCCGTCTCTGGCCGCGATCGCCTCCACGTCTGTACGCGCCATGAGCAGGCGGCCGCCCTCCCGGCGCGCGTCCAACCGGCCCGACCACACCCACCGCCGCACGGTCTCCGGATGGCGCCCGACGAGCGCCGCCGCGCTTCGTACATCGAGCAAGTCGGCCTTCTCGCCATGCCTGCGATTCTGAGGCACCGCCAGATGGTACTACAACACCCCTTAAGCATGTAGTAGCTGACGAGCAGGCTTCAGGGCCGTGCTCGACGCCACCGGGAACGTCGTGGTGGTCGCTGAGGCGGCCACGGGGTCATCATCGGGCTCCGGCGGACTCAGGTTTGGTCGCTGCGGGGGCTGCCCGTAGTAGACGTGCCAGCCCGGGCGGCATCCACCAGTTTGCGCTTATCCACTAGCTCCTTACCCCTTTTGGGGCTCGGCGCAATGTGAGCCGGGCGGGCTGCGCTGATGCTTACCGATGCCCCCTCGCCGCGGTCGCTCGGGCGATTTGGCCGGCGTATGGAAGCATGGATGAGGTGAAACACGACCGACGGTGCTGAGAGCGGTGGATGGCGCGCACAGGCCTTCCTCGGCGCGCGCCGCGCGTGTTGAACGCCTCACGCGTGAGGGAATCGCCAGCGAGGCGCTGCGCATCATCGATGCGGAGGGACTCGAGTCGTTGACCATGCGGCGATTAGCCGCACAGCTTCAGACCGGCCCTGCTTCCATCTATCGTCATTTCGAAGGTCGAGATGCCGTCCTGATAGACGTGGTCGACCTTGTGCTTGGCGAGTTGCCCGACCACGATCCGCCCGGAGACACGTGGGCCGATCGCGTGACCTATCTCGCGCGGACGCTGCGCGCTTTGCTGCTACGTCATCCCGACGTCGCAGGTCTGTGGCGAAGCTCGCAGCAGCTTGGCCCGAACGCTTTGCGGGCTCGTGAGCGCGGGTTGGGACTGGTGGTCGGTGCCGGCGCCAGCCCTCGGCTCGCGGCGTCGATGTATCTGCTCCTGCTTCATTTCGTGGTGGGCTTCGCAATCCTGGAGACAGGCCCGAGCTTTCGCGTCGGACCCGAGCGCCGCGCCATGGAGGCCTATTTTCGCGGGCTGCCGCCGGAGAGCTTCCCGTTCATACGCGCGCTCGCCAGTGAATTGAACGAGCCGGATACCCAGCAGGAGTTCGAGTTCGGACTCGCCGTGCTGCTGGGCGGTCTGCAGGTCCAGCTCGACGCGGAGTCTCGCCGCTGACCGCTCGCCTGAGATCGGCGATCGTCAGCCACGATTAGCGTCCACCGTCGGTAGTTGACAATGCGAACGCTGTTCGCGAGACTGGCCCCGTGCGAGCAGCGTTCCGAGCGCGGGCCATGGTGTGGGTCACCGCTTGCGCTGCTGTCCTGCTGGCGAGCTTGGCCGCCGCCCTCCTGCTCCTGTCCGGGGCCGCTGTCTTCACCGCGGTGCCCAACGCCGTGGCCGCAGGCGGCTGGACGGGCAAGACTCCGCCCAACGACCCCCAGTATGCCCCGGCCGAGCAGGACCCGATCAACCACTGCATCAACGATGAGCAGTGGTACCTGTTCTCGTTTATCCCTAAGTGCACGCGGCTGGCCCAAGATCCCGAGGGGGCCGCGGGGATGTCGGTCGATCAGGCGTGGAAGCAGTTCACCTTCGGGCGCCCCGATGTGAAGATCGCCTACGTCGAGGGCGGAATCAACTGGCGCCTGCAGGAGGCTCGGCCGGAGCTGACCGACCGCGTCTATCTCAACACCGCAGAGCTCCCGCGGCCCGAGCATGCCGACGGCTCGCCGTGCACCGCCTATGACTGCAACGGCGACGGCCAGGTCAACGTCGAGGACTACGCGCAGGACCCCCGCCTGCGCCGGCCCTTCGTCAACGGCTTTCTCTCCCCGGAGGATCTCATCGTCGCCTTCGGACATTGCCAGGTTGTCGGGGGCAAGATCGGCCCGCGCGGCTGTCCGGCCGACGCGCACTTCGACAACGACCACAACGGATATGCCAACGACATCTCCGGCTGGAACGTCTTCCGCAACAACAACGACCCGGCAACGGGCGACTCGACGTACAACCACTCCGATGACCAGATGGTTCGCGCCGCCGCGGAGGGCAACAACAACTACGGCGGTGTGGGCGTGTGCCCGGGGTGCACGGTAATCCCCGTCAAGGCCGGCCATGAGGCGCTGCACTTCGGCGACCGCGTCGCGCAGTCGGTGTACTTTGCGGTGGACTCAGGAGCGTCGGTGATCATCCTGCTCACCGCCGAGCTGGGTCAGACCGATCTCACGCGGGCGGCGCTGGACTACGCCTGGCACAAGGGAGTCGTGGTCGTCGGCGCGTCCAACGACTTCGACTCCTCCGACCACCAAATGGGCATGTTCTGGCCACGCATGTGGCCAGGCAACGGCCTGCAGGCAGACCAGGCGCAGTCGCCGGCAGGGGGTGATGCCAGCCGCAGCACGCGCACCTTCCGCTCACGCTCGAACCTCACCAGCTTCGGACCCCACGCGCTGTTCTCGACTCCCAACCTCGGCGGTTCGACATCGGAGTCGACTCCCACACAGGCTGGCGTGGCCGCGCTCGTGGCCTCCGAGGGCCGCGACGCCGCCGACAGCGGCTTGATCAATGGCCGGCTAACCGCCGGCGAGGTCAAACAGGTCGTGCGCGCGACCGCGTCGAACATCGATGACCCCAACCTCGGGTGGCCGGGACTGCCCGGAGCTACGTTCAACATTCAGTACGGCTACGGACGGCCCAACCTGCTCAAGGCCGACGAGGCAGTGGCCGCCAACCGGATCCCACCGGTACCCGACATCCAGAGCCCTGACTGGTATGCGCTCTTTGACCCCACTCAGACCTCCAGCGTCGCGGTCCACGCGGCCATCGATGCCACCCGCGCACACGCGTTTCACTGGGTGCTGCAGTACGGGCTGGGCGATCAGCCGACCGAGGCGCAGTTCCACACCGTTGCCAGCGGCTCGGTCAACGGCCCGCACGTCCAGGGCCAGCTCGGCCGGCTGGACCTGAGTCAGATCCCGCAGTCGTTCTGGAGTCAGGCCTTTCACTTCAGCACCGATCTGTCGAGCACCGAGCAGTACGACGTCACCCTGCGCCTGCAGGCCACTGACGACCGGGGGCTGATGGGCGAGGACCGCCGCTCGATCGCCGTCTTTCACGACCCCAGCATCCGATCGGGCTTCCCCAAGTACCTCGGCCAGGGTAAGGACTCACAGCCCGTGACGGCCGACCTTCAGGGCAGCGGCAAGCTCGACCTCATATTTGGCGACGCCAACGGACGGGTGCACGCCCTGGATCCCGACACCGGTCGCGAGCTGCCCGGCTGGCCCGCCCGCACTCGCGCGCTGGACCTCGGCCTCGGCGCCACGCCCGCCGCCCGTGCCGGTGCGGTGCCGGCGGCCTATGAGCCGGTGGAAACCAGCCCGGCGGTGGGTGATCTGTTCGGCAACGGCGCCCAGGAGGTGGTGGTGTCATCCAGCGCCGGGCGCGAGTACGTCTTTGATCGCCGGGGCCACCTACTCCCCGGATGGCCGCGTGCCATGGGCGCCGATGTCGCGGGTGAGAGCGTGCCGCCCCCCGACCGGCCGCGCACGCGCGCGCCCAGCATGGGGACCCTGGCCACGCCGGTGCTCGCCCACCTGCCCGGCTCGAGTACCACCCTGGATGTGCTGCAGGCCGCCTATGACGGCAAGCTATACGCCTTTGACGGTCATGGCGCGGACGTGCCCGGCTGGCCGGTGTACGCCCAGGTCCCCGACGCCCAGCGCCCGCAGGCCCCGTTCAACGACATCCACGACTACAAGCTGGTGGCCACCCCGGCGCTGGCCGACCTGTTCGGCGACGGGCGGCTGGAGATCATCGAAAAGAGCCAGGAGTCAGCCCAGGACACGCGCACGACCGGCGATCTGGGCTTCGGGTCGAAGTTCTACGTCCTCGCCATGTGGCCGGATGGCAACAAGCACCCCGGGGGACCCCTGGTCCCCGGCTGGCCCACGCCCGTGCAGGGGACGTTCGACTTCTACCAGTCCGCTCAGGACGCTATCGCCGAGGGCCTGGAGTCGGCCTCGGCCGGACCGCTGGACGGCAACCGCCGCGACCAGGTCATCCAGCCCGTGGGCTTCCTATCGATCGACGCCAAGCTCGGCGCCAACGGCGCCACCGAGGGCTATGAGGGACCGGGAAGCGGGATCAAAGCGCCCACGGCGGCCTCTGACGTCGGCAATGACCGCGTGCCCACCTCAGATCAGGACGCGGTGCCCGTCGGCTTCACTCAGACGGGCACCCTGGCCCGGTTCGGTGGGGGACTGAGCTACCTGGCCGGCGGACCGGACTTCTCCACCCTGACCGCCATCTTCAACCCCGGCATCGCCCAGCGGATCACCAACTTCATGCGGGCCACCGACACCCGGACCGGCGCTCCTCTGACGGGCTTCCCGGCGTCGATGATGGGCCTGAGCTTCCTGACCGCCCCGGCGGTGGCCGACGTCAAGGGTGACGGTCAGCCCGACGTCATCAACAACGAGGACTCGAACAACGTCGCCGCCTTTGACCAGAGCGGCCGACCCGTGGCGGGCTGGCCGAAGTTCACCGGTGGCTGGACGTTCTGGACACCCGCGGTGGGGGACCTGTACTCCAACGGCCGCAACGAGGTGGCGGCGATCACCCGCGAGGGCTATCTGTTCGTGTGGAACACCCCCGGCCAGGCGGCGCAGAACCAGGCCTACAGCTTTCATCAGGACAACTGGCACACCGGCCGCTTCGGCGTCGACACCAGACCCCCGCTGATCCCCCGCGACTTCGCCTACGCGGGCGCCGGACGGGCATGCTGGACGGCGCCGGGGGAGGATTGGGCGGTCGGAACCGCCGCGTCCTATGACCTGCGGACCTTCTCGGCGCCACCGACACCGGAGAGCTTCCTGAACGGCCAGCCCGTGGCCGGGGCGCCCACCCCCGCCTTGGCCGGCACCCGGCAGTGCGCCTCGATCCCGGGCCAGCCGCGCTACCTCGCTCTGCGGGCCATCGACCACAGCGGGCTGGTCGGACTGCCCGCGGTCCTTCCCTCGGGGCAATCACCGGACGGGCTGGGGCTTCCCGGCACCGGGCCAGCGCAGGCGGGACTGGGGCTTCCCTCCGCAAACCGCTGTCATAGCCGGCGCAACTTCATCATTCACCTGCGCGCGCTCCACGGCGACGCGCTCAAGTCCGCCACCGTGCTGGTCGACGGCCATCGCGTGCGCGTGCTGCGCGGCCGCCGACTGCACGCACACATCAACCTGACCGGCCTACCCCGCGGCACCTTCCGCGTGCACATCAGCCTGGTCACCCGGCGCGGTCGCCACCTTCACCAGACGCGCGCCTACCACACCTGCCGCCCACGCTCAGCACGCCAGACCAACCGTCACCATCGGCGCGGCAAGGGCCGCCAGCGCTGAACAAGCCAACCGCGTGTCGGCGGAGCAACACCGCCACGTGGCGACCCTCCCCGCCGGCTGTCCAGACCGGTTGGAAAAGTGGAGCACTCACACGGGGGTCACTACTTAGACCCTATGGATTGCCGGTCGTTCGGCGATCGCGGTTGATTCGGTCGGCACCTCGCGCATAGATGTGCGGGGACTGGGCGCCGGGGCTGGCCTGGCGCCGACACCCCAGCTATGGGAGGTGCCGACCATGTCGGAGAGTATGGCTCTGGTGGGACTGGATGTGCATCAGGCGCAGACGGTCGCGGCGGTGCTCGATCCGGTCACCGGCGAGCTGAGCGTCGAGCGGCTGCGAGGCGTGCCGGAGCGGGTGGTGCTCGGGTTCCTCGAGCAGCTTGGGCGCCCGGTGCGCGCCGTGTATGAGGCGGGCCCGTCGGGGTTCGGGCTGGCCCGGGCGGCCAGCGAGCGCGGCGTCGACGTGCGGGTCATCGCGCCGGGATCGATCCCGCGGGCGCCGGGCGATCGCGTGAAGACCGATCGGCGCGACGCGAAGCGGCTCGTGCGGTTGTTCGCGGCCGGGGAGTTGTCGTTCGCGTTCGTGCCAAGTGAGAGCGATGAGCGCTTTCGTGATCTGGTGCGCTGCATCGACGACGCGCGCAAGGACCTGATGCGCTGCCGGCATCGCCTGTCGAAGTTTCTGCTGCGCCACGACCTGCGCTTCAGCGGCCGTTCGTGGACCGTGCCGCACCAGCGCTGGCTGGGCAACCTCGTTTTCGACGATGCGCTGTCGCGCGCGACGTTCGTTGACTATCTCTGCGCGGTCGACGCGCTCGCGCAGCGCCGGCAAGCGCTGATCGGGGTGCTCGAGGAGGAAGCGCCCGGTAGCAGCCACGGCGAGACGATCGCTCGGCTGCGGTGCTTTCGCGGGATCGACACGCTGACCGCGGCGGGGCTGTGTGCTGAGGTCGGCAGCTTCGGGCGGTTCGCGAAGCCGGCGCTGCTGTCGGGGTTCCTCGGGATCGTGCCGTGCGAGTACACCTCCGACACCAAGCGGGTGCAGGGCCAGATCACCAAGGCCGGGCCGCCTCACGCCCGCCGGCTGCTCGTCGAGGCCGCCCATCACTACCGCCACCGTCCCGCGGTCGGTGAGACGATCGCCGCGCGCCAAGCCGGCCAAGACCCGCGTGTCGTCCAGGTCGCTTGGCGCGCTCAGAAGCGGGTGAACGCGCGCTGGACGCATCTCGGCGCTCGTCGCGGGAAGCACACCGGGACCGTCGCGGTCGCCTGCGCCCGCGAGCTCGCCGCGTTCTGCTGGGAGGCCGCCACCCTGGACTGACACCCAGCCCGAGACATATCGCCTCGGCGCCGACGGCTGCCGGGGCGCGCACGAGCATCGAAGGCCGCCACGTCGCCATCCACGGGCCCGCGAACACGGGCTATGGGCAACCCACCCCCCAGGGGACGGGCCGCGCCCGTTCTTAGAATGCAGCGCCCGGCGACGAACAAGGGTCTTGAGGTACCCAGCCCTCGTATATGAGCCTGACCAGACAGGTCGAACACGCCGGACCTTCGCTCGTGCCCGCCCCGGGAACCGCCCGCGCCACCACGCCCGACCGACCGCCCCACCACCCCGGAAGAACCGACGCTGCCACTTGACAAACGCTCATCCATATGAGCCTCGATCCACCGAAGTTCGGTGGGGTCCGTCCGGCGGTGAGATTTAAATGACCCCCTGAGCAGGCAATACGGGCCGTGCCAGCGGCTGCGGGTCCTGCGCCAGGGGGTCACCTGCATGGTGAACGGTCTGCCGGACAGCGCCCGCGTCGTGTTTGATGATGAGCGGGCAGTCGCGAACGCGGGCGTGATGCTCCCTGCGGTGCTCGCTGATCGTCTCGGGATTGAGGCGCTGATCGATCAGATCGTTGATCTCGGTGAGCGCCCGGGCGCGCCGAACCCGGGCCGCAAGGTGATGAGTCTGCTCAGCGCGATGATGCTCGGGGCGGACTGCATCGATGACTGCGAGGTGTTGCGCTCGGGGCAGACCAGCTGGGTACTCGGGCACGTGGTGGCAGCCCCGTCGACGTTGGGCACGTTTTTGCGCGCGTTCACCTTCGGGCATGTCCGCCAACTCGACAAGGTGTTCGCCGAGACACTCGCGCGAGCGTGGGCGAACGGTGGCGGCCCCGGCGATCAGCGGCTCGTGGTCGACGTGGACAGCTTCGTCGGAGAGGTCTACGGATATGACAAGCAGGGTGCCGGCTACGGGTACACCCACAAGCGGGGGTATCACCCGATCGTCGCTACCCGCGCGGGGACCGGTGAGGTGTTGCACATCCGCGCCCGCAAAGGCGCCGCGAACACCTCGCGGGGCGCGTTGCGATTCGTGGAGGAGTTGATTGCCCGGGTCGCCAGAGCGGGCGCGACAGGCCCGAAGCTGCTGCGCGCAGATTCGGGGTTCTGGAACCAGAAGATCATGGCCAGGCTGCAGGCCGCCGGCTGGACGTACTCGATCGGGGTCCGTCAGCAGCAGCACATCAAGACGGCGATCGCAGCGATTGCCGAGCAGGACTGGCAGCCGCTTGAGGACTACCCGCAGGGCGGGGAGGCGCAGATCGCCCAAGCGATGCTCGGCCGCCAGCGGCTGATCGTCCGTCGCACCCGGCTGGTTGGCGCCCAAGCTGAGCTGTGGCCCGACTGGCGCCACCACGCGTTCTTGACCAACCGCACCGACCCGCTCGAAGTGGTTGAGACAGAGCACCGCCAGCACGCCGTGGTGGAACTCGCGATCCGTGAACTCAAAGACCAAGCGCTCGCGCACTTCCCCTCCGGCAAGTTTCTCGCTAACGCCGCCTGGACAGTGATCGGCGCCCTCGCGCACAACCTCCTCAGATGGACCAGCCTGATCGGGCTGCCTGACACCATCATCCCGACCGCCCGAACACTACGCCGGCGACTGCTCACCGTTCCCGGACGAATCAGCCGGACCGCCCGACGAGTGACACTCCGACTGCCCACCCGCTGGCCATGGGAGCTCCCGTTCCTGACCGCGCTCAAGCGTCTGCGCGCCATCCCAGCACTCACCTGACCAACCGCAGTCGCTCACGAGAACGATCTGAGCCCCACCCCCAGCCTTGGCATGCCGCGACCACCACCGATCAAGCCGCCACGACGGCCACAACCACCCCCATCGACCCCGTCCATCCACCCACGCCCGCCACCGAACCCCCAAGCCGCGTCACCAACCCGATCCGCGACCCCTCAACCGACCCAGCCGACAACTACCCGATCAAACGGTGGATCGAGGCTTAGAAGCTGTCTCAATACCTGCGTAGGCTGCTGGTGCGGTGGCGCGAACGTGGTTGCAGATCAAGGTCGAGTTGCTTGGCGGGCTGGACATCGCTTG
>JAABUQ010011671.1_pt1 | contig 11146 bp, 9 predicted proteins | sample 5560001 | NCBI WGS metagenome assembly JAABUQ01 (sample SAMN10711888, study PRJNA513371) | rock metagenome | isolation source: Antarctica rocks | place: Antarctica: Victoria Land, Finger Mt nord | collected 2015-12-18
ATCCGCTCCAGTTCCGCGGCGGTGATCGCTCGGCTTGTTTCCAAATCCCAAGCGTCTCCAGCCGCTTTTTCAAAAGCGGACAGATAGCGTGCTAATTACACCGGACAATTAACGTGCTAACGACAGTGACCGAAGCTCAGGTTGATCGATCAGTTCAGTTGTAATAACATGTAGCAGTCAAGTTCTCCCGCTTATAGTGACTTACGTAATCGTATCTCGTATCCTAAGTAACCACGGTAGAACGTCATTCGAGCCCGACGGCTACACTGGTTTACAGGACGGTCACTCACATCAATCTGCAGCATATTCGCATTCTTCAGTAAACGCGGTAGCGGAAAACTGGCAGACTCCAAATAAACTGTGTTAGCGTGATCCGCAGAGGGACTCATGTCATCCACCACCAGACGTGATTTCGTAAAAGCAAGCCTGGCTATCGCTGCAGTGCCCGCTGTCGCCAGCGCCGCCGTTTCGGCCACAGCCGCCGCGAGTGACTGGGTCCCGCTTGGGAAATCAAATGTCAAGGTCACGCGCCTGGCATTCGGAACAGGAACGCACTCCGGTGCGCAACAGCGTCATCTGGGCCAGGAAGAGTTCACGCGACTGGTGCGCTACGCCTATGACAATGGCATCCGCTTTTTCGAGACAGCAGATGCCTATCACGGCATGCCGGAGATGCTTTCGATCGCGTTGAAGGGACTCCCGCGGGATTCCTACCGGCTGATGACTAAGTACGATGTGCATCACTCGGAAGACCCGATGGCAGCTGTCCACCGGCTGAACGCGGCTTTGGGCACAGATTACGTAGACATCATGCTTCTGCATTGTGTTCGCAGCCCGAACTGGCCGGAAGAAACGAAGCACTTGCAGGACGCGTTCCAAGAAGCAAAAGAGAAGAAGCTCATGATGGCACATGGGGCGTCGGTGCACGGCAAGCAAGCTCTTGCGGCGTTTCCGGGCAATCCGTTTCTGGACGTCGCAATGATCCGTATGAACCACAACGGCACGCGCATGGACACACCGTCCAGGGAGGACATTGACGAAAAGGGTGACGTTCCGTTCGTCATCGATCACATGCAGCGGACGAAAGCCGGCGGCGCGGGGATCATCAGCATGAAACTGGTTGGTGAAGGTCGGTTCAAGAATCCGGACGATCGTCAGGCGGCCCTGAACTTCGCATTCCGTAAAGCGGGTGTGGATTGCGTGACGATTGGATTCGGGAGCAGAGGCGAGATCGATGAAGCAATAAAGCGGATGTCGATCGCGCTGAACGCGTAGCCGTTACCTGCAACCCAGAGATACAGCTGCGTAAGTCCTAAAGACCGTATGAACGTTAGCACCGTGAAGTCGCACTAGCGCGCACATGTGCGCCGAAGATGAGGTGGCGCACTGGCTTCCGCCGAAGGCGAACCGATCAAGGGACAAAAAAAAAACAGCACAGGCTGTAATAGACTCATGGCCGAAGTGACCAGTGCAGGAGTTTTGAGCAGGCGATCGGTGATGAAAATGGGTGGCTTGGCTGCCGTCACCGCGTTCGCTAAAGAGCCGATAGCACCGGGCGTTCAACTCTATACAGTTCGCAATGAGCTCCTCAAGGCGCCGCTGGCAACGCTTCAGGCCATTGCGGATATTGGCTACCGTGAGGTGGAGATGTTGCGCAGCCAAGTGAAGACGCTCGCGCCCTTGCTGAAATCCGCAAATCTCTCGCCCATTAGCCTGCACTTCGAAACCCCGCTGCTGACTGCAAACTGGACCGCCTGGCAGCACGCCGACATGCCTCCGATTGAGCCAGGAGTGACGTTCGAAGATTGCATTTTGCTGGCGAGAGATTATGGGTTCCGCTACCTGGTGTTCAACTATCTTTCTCCTGAAGAGCGCTTAGGCCTGGATTTCTATCGATCTCTGGCGGACAAGCTGAATGCAGCCGCGCGCAAGGCTCGGGCCGCAGGCCTGCGATTTTGTTATCACAATCATGACTTCGAATTTCAGCCCAAGCCCGGTGGCAGACCTATCGACGTTTTGCTCCAGCATTTGGACAAGGAGCTAATTGGATTGGAAGTCGATGCCTTCTGGGTGAGCATGGCTGGCGTCAATGCGGCGGATTTTCTCCGGGAGCATGCAGATCGGGTCGACTTGGTGCACTTGAAGGATCGGGCCAAAGGAACTCCAATTCACTACGACATCGCCACGGTTCCGAACGATACGTATCGTGAGCTTGGCTCCGGTGATTTGCCTTTGCACGATATTATTGAGGCCGTTTCTCATACTAAGGCAAGACATGTCTTTGTGGAACAGGATTTCAGCAAGAATCCGATCGCGAGTCTGCGCCAGAGTTATACGTTCTTAAAGGAGACTGGATTTGTCCGTTAGACTTGGCGGATCTTGTGATGCGAGCCCGTTGCTGTCGACAGACAGCGAGTGTCGAATGCTGTTTTGCGGGGGTGATGCGCTCCTGGAATCGATCGATTTCGAGCGGCGGAGTCGTCGGGTGAATCTTCGTTCCATGCTCTTAGTTTTCCGGCTATTTCCATTCTTCTGGGCGTGTGTTCTAGCGTGCGTGCCTTGTTTCGGCGCGCCGGTGCCCGCTTTGGCTACCGACCAAACGAATTACAACGTCCGGGCCCCGGTCTCTGTTCGCTTCGATCCGGCGGCGGAGGGCGTCATTTCGGTTCGATATGCTGGCGAGTCGGCTCCGGTGGTGAGCAAGGTGCATATCAGCGGGGCTGAGTATCAGGTGCTTTGGACCATTCCGGCTTCGGCTCGAACCGGCCGGTATCTGATCGATGTCACGTTGGCTTCGGGCAAGACGATTTCTGGCCTCGCCAGTTTTGCGGTTCACCGGCAGCTGGCAAAAGTGATTGCGTTCGAACTCGATAAGACTTTCTATACTGATGGTGATGCGGTCGATCCCCGGATCACCGTGCAGAATATATCAGACCGGCCGTTAGAACATTTGCAGGTCGAGTTTGAGGCGTATACGTATCCCTGGATTGCTCCGGATGCCGATGAGCCGCCGGCCTGGAAGACTGTTGCTGATTCCTCGTTATCGCTTGGACCGGGTGAGATAAAAGAATTCCGATTAAAGCATGCTGCTGTTGTACACGCCGGGGCGGACGAGACGTACGTGTATTTCTCGGCGGTAATTCGCGATGGCTTACAACAGGATCGTATTTATGACTTGGCGTTCGCGCTTCCCGCAATTACTGCTCCGCTGAGCAAGCATGCGACGAATTCGTACCCGTTTCTGTATCTGTACCGGACGCTGAAGGATGTTCCGGAGTCCGAATCGTATCGGCAGTTTTATCCGCCGGAGTATGTTTCGAATATCATTCGCTTCGACACGGCGCATACCATGTTCCCCGCGTCGCCCGCCACGCTGCCTTCGTTTTCCTTTCGTGTTGCGTCCGTGCCCGGCGTGCAGGCAGCTTCGGTGATGTATCGCGTACTCGATCGGGAGGGCAAGGTTGCGAAAGACGGGCGAATCGAAGGGACCGCGGCGGGTGAACATCGGCTTGTGCTCGGCGGGCAAGGTGCGGCGTTGGCGCCAGGTGCGTACACGCTGGAGGTTTCAGTCGTAACGGCGCAGCGTGTGGCCGTAGCATCCAACCGCCTGGATTTTGCGGTAAACACAATGCCAAAGTCGATTCTGGTGTTTTGTGCGCATCAGGACGATGACACGGCGCATCCGGAGATCATTCGAGCGGCAGTGGAGAACCACATCCCGATTCACTTTGTGTATTTCACGAGCGGCGATGCGGGAGGGTGCGACAGGTACTTCATGCACTCCTGCGATGCTAGTCGGGCAATGGAATTTGGCGAAGTGCGAATGAACGAGGCGCGCGCTTCGCTGGGGCATCTGGGCGTGCCGGAAGAAGACATTCATTTTCTGGTCTGCCGGATGGTGGGCTGGAACAGATCTGGAAGAACCATCTGACGCGGGCTCGGCCGTATCTGTCGGTGCTGCTGGCGAGTGAGTATGCGCCTTACTCCGACGTCGAAGTGCCGAACCTGCCGTATGCACGGGATGCGGTGTTGGAGACGACGCGCCGCTTTATTGAGCGCTACCGGCCGGACATGATTATCACCGGGCACCCGGATGAGCGGCATGTAGATCATCGAACAAACAACTGGTTCGTGGTGCAGGCCATGCGTGAACTGCTAAAACAGGGAAAGTTGCCGGCGGAAGACGCAGTTAGTGGTGGATGCGGTGTATGGACCGGGGCCGCAGAAGCATGCACCGTATCGCTACGAGAAGTTTCAGTTCTATATGTCAGGCGAAGCGGCCAAGCTGGGACAGGAAGCGACCTGGTATTACCAGTCACAGGACGGAAATCATCAACAAGCGGTTATTGTGCCGTACCGCAAATTCCCGCGAGAGGCTCCGAAGCCTCATTACGGGATCTATAATCCCCCGTATCCGCACTTTCGGATCTTGGACTGGCAGGAGCACGCCGGTTGGAACGAGTAGCCCATCACACGAAGTGTTCCGGACGCATGCGACATGTAATGATTCTGCCTACCAGGGCCGCTGTTGTTCTTGTAATAACCACGACGATGCTGTTGTGTGATGCAACCACTCCAGGCCAGCAGAATACAAATCAGGAGTTGCGCGATGCACCTGCTGCCCGGCAGCGAACGGGCAAGCACTCGGATTCACAGCCTGAGTTCGGAGGCACCTACGACCGGCTCCGCCCCGAGCAACGCAGGCTGGTGGATGACTGGTTTGCACGTTACAACAAGCGCATGCAGAAAAACATCCCGCCCGAAGACGGCTACAACGCAGTCCCCATCTCAATTCGCACGACTTTCGAAGCGGTCACACACGCCCTGCAGACCACGCCTTTGACCGACAAACAACAACGGCGCCTGGGCAATGCTCTCGCTCTTGTGGAGGTGCTGGAAACGACGCATGGCAAAATTCCCCATGCGCGCGGAGACCTTCAATTCCGCATATACGTTGTTCTGAAGCCCAACGCACTCGCAACTCTCAATTCCAGCCGCGAATTCGCCCGTGGCCGGGATAACGCCGTATTCCACCACTCGTATCCTTTGAACTACCGGCAGACCGGCGGCGCGGTCTCCATCCAGATCTCGACCAGCCAGGACGGCAGACGCGCCGATATCGATGTCGATTACCGCACGTCCGGGTTTCCTGCGGCTCTCTTCAATGGCCATCTCACGGCGCAGAACTCCGATGTCCGCGCCGGTAACAACTACGATGGGCACCTGCAACGGTGGGCAGGTTTGAGTAACTGGTGGCATAATTTGTTCGGGCTACCGGTAGTTCACGACACTGGGTTCGCTCCCGATCCGGAGCAAGACATCGCCCGTTTTCCCCGCCTGACGGAAAGGTCCCGTTAGCTGCAGCAGTGACCGACTTTCTTTCTACCTGGCTGGTGCAGAGAAAGCCTAATCTCGCCCTGGCCTATGTCTCTGCTAGCGGCTACGCCTGCTTCAACTCTGCCTTGGCAGGCGGCGCGGCCGAGACGGCATCAAACTCGAGCGCCGCTAAGCAGCGCGACGGCAATCCCGTCCCTCGCAGGTTATGGAACGACATGGAAGAGGCCAACTTCCTCATGGGAAAGCCGGCCATTCTGGAGGACGCAGTCGCTCCGGTCGCGTTGTCGGACCCAGCTATGCTGCCGATGACGCAAAAGGGCGCCGTGGACTTCACGCTCGCGAAAGTTCCGGATGATATTGCAGCGGGTCTTACGTGCTCACCGGCAGCCACTTCCACACCGGCCCCACGTAGGTATGGAAGGTATTATGCCTCGGTGTTCCGGCTTCGCATTCCAGGGAGCACGGATGCGCCGATCTTACTGCTATGGCAGAAAGAGAGCGGCTATTGGCAAATTATCGCTTGGCAAATCGATCCCATCGAGGTCCGGGATGGGCAGGTGCCGGAGACCGCAGCGATTGCCGCAAAAGAAACAGCAGTTAGAGGCAGGTCTCTCGCCGTGGAGAGCCATGCTGATCCCGGTTTGATCCAGCGAGTCGAGAGCTTCGTCGATGTCTTGCTGATCAAGCACGACTCCGACTCGGCGTTCTCTTACTTCGCACCCAGCGCTTACCAATGCGTGAATCCCGCCTTGGAGCCGGGGTTGAAGACCGCCGACGGCGTTCAGAGTGAAGCCGAGTACCTGCGTCGCGACCTCAAGGAAGTCAGCCAGCATGCGCGCATTTCGAAGCAGCTGGAACAAATCATCGAGAGCTATGATCCAGAGGACCCGACGCTCAAACTTGTCCATCATCCCCGCGAGCGCGCCTATATGCTGGCGAGGATCTCCAACGCGGAGGCCTCCGCCTTTGCATGTGGAAGGATCTCTGGAACCGAAGCTGCCGTCAGCGCCCCAGAATATGTGACGCTCTTCCAAATGATCGAACCCGGAAGCGAATCCGCTGGTCTTGGCTTGCTCTGGTCGAAGGAGAGTGGGGACTGGAAAATCGTTGCTTTTCGTCTGGACGAACCATAGCAAAGTCGACCATTGACTCGCCTCATGCTTGGGCAGTTTCGCATGTGCTGAATGGAGATTATCTTCCCACCGGGCGCGAGTCCGCCGACGATGAACCGCAAGGGCCTTCTATAAGTGGGAACAATGAGAACAGAGAGCAAATTCAACAACGATCTGCAGTTACGCTGTTCTCGTCGTGAGCACACAACTGCGGAGAGTGGGAACAGGCCCGCGGGTTCTCAGCTCTCTGGCCGTGAGAACAGCGCGATTATGGGGGATTCGTTGGCTTGCAAGGACGTACGCATGTTCTCACTGTTCCCGGTCATGGTTGGAGTTGCTGTTTTGAGCAGGTACCTTGCTTGACGGTACTTAACAGGTTGGTTGATCAAGTCGCTCCCATTGCAACTTCGAGTCTCGGGCGCGGATTGCAATCACCAGGAGAAGCAGCGGGACAGCAAGCCGCTGCTCTTCTTAATCGACTCGGCTGCCGTACTTGGGTCGAAGACGGCGTTCAGACGTTGGGCTACTGGCCTGACCTCTACGGCCAGAACTGACAGCGGCTGCCAGTCTGATGGCCGCAGGCGTTGTCCTTCGCTCACTACCCGATGATCAGGTGAACGAGCAGTACAGGGTGAGAATGGTACCTCCTCAAAGCCCAGGAGAACCGTTGTGGCACTGGCTATTAGTTTGGCCATGGAGTGAATAGGTTGACCGTAAATATGCCGAGGGTACCGTCGCTAACCGGTGAAGTGTAGAGAGCGCGTTCTGTCCGCTGCAAAGGAGGAGGCGTACCTGCGCGCCACAGCACCGTTAGTCCGCAGCGTGGCGCGCGTTGCGACCCTGATCGCAATGCATCTCCCAGAAACACCAGACGGCTGGATCTTTTCAGCGCCGACCAAGTCTGGCCACATAGAGCAGTCCAGCCTGAAGAAGCAGCACGTCGCGGCGCTCTGCGGGAGTGGCGTAACGGCATTCGTTATCTACGATGCAAGACACACATGCTTGACTCGCTGGGCACGAACTATGCACCCATTCACGTTGAAGAAGTTGGCAGCGCATGAGGATGATCGCCACGCTGTTGCCAGCGAAGAGCTTACTTGGCGCGCCCGGAGAGGCTCGAACTCCCGGCCTAATGATTCGAAGTCATTCGCTCTATCCAACTGAGCTACGGGCGCGCTGTTCGTAAAGTGCTCCTTAATTATAAGGGTGAGAAGATTCAGGTGTGGGCTCTGCACTTTGAAAAACGCTAACGAGACGGAAGTCAAGATTCCGCTGAGCGACCGGGCGGCCGTAGAGCGGCGAATTGCACAAGCCGGGTTCCAGGTATCGACCCCGCGAGAGTTTGAGGCAAACGACATCTACGACACCGAAGACCAGTCTCTTCGACAGAAAGAGATGATCCTGCGCTTGCGGCAGTCCGGCGAGAACGCGGTGATTACCTGGAAGGGTCCGGGAGTGCCAGGGCCGCACAAGAGCAGGCCTGAACTCGAAACGTCGATCGGCTCTCTCGACATCATCGAACGGATTTTTGAGCAGCTCGGATACACGCGCGCGTTTCGATATGAGAAGTTCCGCACGGAATACTCGGACTGGGAGGGCACGGGAGTTGTCACAGTAGATGAGACTCCGATCGGCGACTTCATGGAGATTGAGGGTCCTGCAAAGTGGATCGACACCACTGCCGGTCAACTTGGCTTTTCGCAGAAGGATTACCGGCTTGAAAGCTATGGCAAGTTGTACCTAAATTACTGCAAGGAAAACGGTTTGGAACCGGGCAACATGGTCTTCGAGTCCCATTAGAATAGGCTGAGAATGGCAGAAACTGTCAGTGCTGGACCAGCTTCTATCGATCGCGCAGCGGCCGACCTGGCGCGCGTTCGCGACGAGATCGGGCGCGCCATCGTCGGTCAGGATGAGGTGATCGAAGGTGTCCTGATCTGCCTGATCGCGGGAGGCCACGTTCTGCTCGAAGGTGTGCCAGGGCTTGGCAAGACCACACTGTTGCGGACCCTCTCTCGCGTTCTTGCGTTGCAGTATTCGCGCATTCAGTTCACGCCGGATTTAATGCCCGGAGACATTGTCGGAAGCGTAATTATGGACGACGAACACGGCCACAAAACTTTTCGCTTCCAGCCCGGGCCGATTTTCGCGAACCTGGTGCTCGCCGATGAGATTAACCGGGCCACTCCTAAGACGCAGTCGGCGCTACTCGAGGCGATGCAGGAGAGAACGGTCACGAGCGGAACAAACACCTACACTCTCGAGCGTCCGTTCCTGGTGATGGCGACTCAAAATCCAATCGAGATGGAAGGGACCTATCCGCTGCCCGAAGCGCAGCTCGACCGGTTTCTGATGAAGATACTGGTGAACTTTCCTTCCCGTGCCGACCTGAGCCGGATCGTAGATCTTACAACGAAGGGCGACGAAGCAGATCTCCGCCGGGTGCTGAGCCGCGAAGAGATTGCGGACCTCAAGGCTGTCTCGCGCCAGGTGATCGTAGCGCCGCATGTGCAGGACTACGCGATTGAGCTGATTATGGCTACTCAGCCGGGCGTCAGCGGCGTTCCGCAGGTGACGAACAAATACATCCGCTATGGAAGTTCACCGCGTGGCGCGCAGGCCTTGATTGAGTGCGGCAGGGTTCTGGCGCTCATTCGTGGCCGCTTGCATCTGAGCTTGGACGATGTAACAGCGGTTGCGCCTGCCGTGTTGCGCCATCGGATTATTTTGAACTTTGACGCGCACGCCGACGGCTACACAACCGAAACGATTCTTAGCAAAATTCTAGAAGTCGCTGCTGAATCGTAGGAGGGAAGATGTCGCAGCCGTTATTAGAGCGCCGTTTCCTCGAACAGCTCGAGAGGCTGACACTGCATTGGCAGAAGTCGTTTAACGGCCTAGTGGGCGGACATAATACCTCACGGTTCGCGGGTGCCGGGCAAGAGTTCCTCGACCACCGCAGCTTTTATCCCGGCGACGATCTGCGAGCGGTGAACTGGCGTGCTTTCATGCGATTTGAAAAGCTCTTCGTGAAGATGTTTCAGGTGGAGCCGCGAGTGCCGGTCCGGCTGCTAATCGATGTTAGCGGTTCGATGCTGGCGGGCAATGCCGAAGGCGAAAGCACGAAGTTTGATTTTGCCCGGCGTCTGGCTGCCGCGCTTGTTTACGTCGGCTTGGTGAGGCTCGACAGCATACTGCTCCAGCCGTTTGCAGCCGGGCTGCTCGAACCTTTTGTTTCAAGCGGGGGGCGGCATCGCTTTCAACCGGCAGAGAATTATCTGCGTGCGCTCAAAGCAGGCGGGAAGACGAATTATGCCGGTTGCGCCCGGCAGTACCTGACTGAATATCCGCAGCGCGGACTGACGGTGATCCTCTCGGATTTTCTGGACGACGCGGATTGCTTTCGCCCGCTGCAATACATCGCGGATTTCGGGCATGAGCTGCTCCTGGTTCAACTGTGGGGGGCTGAAGATCGAACGCCTTCCGGGGAAGGAAAAATGGAACTGGTTGATGCCGAATCAGGAGCCGAGGTGCGCATGTCTCTCGACCGTGAGGCACGGAGGATCTACACGCAATCATTCGATGAACATTCAGAGCAGCTCAAGAAACTGGCGATGCGCAATGGCGGGCGATACACAGGTTTGCCGACGGTTACTCCGCTCAAGGAGGCTCTATTCGGCTCGCATGTCTTCCAGGGCCGCCGCTTACATGGGAACGCCTCCGCTCCTGCTAGGTAACAGCCAGTCATGTTTTTCCTGAATCTGAGCGCCGCCGAATTCTTCACGCTACTCGGAGCGTTCGGAGGCCTGATCACAGCGCTCTATTTGCTCGATCAGGCAAAGCGGCGGAAGGTTGTTTCCACCTTGCAGTTCTGGGTTCATGCGGGCGGTGCTGAGCAACAACGGGCAAGACGCCGCATTCGCGATCCGTGGTCGCTGATTCTACAACTCGCGAGCTTGCTGCTTTTGCTGCTGGCGATCTCTCGCGTGGAATGGGGCAGCCGCGGAAGAATCGGCCGCGATCACGTGATTTTGATTGACGATAGCTCGTGGAGCGGCGGGCATATTTCAGGGAACACAGCGGGGCTCGTGATTGATCGCGAAAAGGATCAGGCTCGCCGGTACCTTTCCACGCTGCCGCCGAATGACCGGGTGATGTTGATTGCGGCCGACAGTTTGGCCACGCCACTCACGCGCTTTATCGCCAACCGGCGCGAGCTCAACGACGCGCTCGATGGGATAGTGCCCGGCTTCTCTGCGCTAGGTGTAAACACGGCTCTATCGATTGCTCGCCAGGCTCAAAATCTGTCAAGTGGCCGGGCGGGGGAGATTGTCTACACAGGCCCGCAGATGATCAACGACGACGCGCTTTCCGCGGGGCCGCCTGATCGGATTTTGGCTGTGACGGCGGATCGTGAGAACTGCGGCATTCGCCAGTTGACGGTGCAGCAGGTCGAAGGCCAAGCAAATACCTGGCAAGCCCTCGTGCAGGTAATGAATGACGGAGAACAGCGCCATACTCTACGCCTCGCGATGCACTACGGCGGGACGGCGTTTGCGACGCGACGGATACCGTTAGCAGCGCGTGAGGAGGCAACTGCCGAATATACTTTCACAACCAGAACGCCGGGCGAGCTGACAGCTCAGATTGAACCCGCAGACAGCCTCGCTAGCGACAACGAGGCGAGTGTTTTTCTT
>JAABUQ010011672.1_pt1 | contig 11144 bp, 4 predicted proteins | sample 5560001 | NCBI WGS metagenome assembly JAABUQ01 (sample SAMN10711888, study PRJNA513371) | rock metagenome | isolation source: Antarctica rocks | place: Antarctica: Victoria Land, Finger Mt nord | collected 2015-12-18
ACACCGTCGTCCTGCGCGACCCGGCCACCGGGAAGGTCACGGCCCGCAGCACCGACATCGGCAAGGGCGGGTTCAGGCCCGACAGGACGTTCACGGACCCCGCGACCGGGATCGTCGTGCTGGAGGGCGCCAAGGGCCCCGACGTACCCGGCGTGCTCGCGCTCACCACCCCAGACCTCCACGTCGCGTGGACCGTCCCCGGCTCGCAGATCCCGGACATGACGACCTACCAGATCACCCCCACCCGCACGTTCGTGCTCAGCAACGGCGGCCAGACCGTCCTGGACGACAGAACCGGGAAAGCGCTGCCGGTACCGACGGACAACCCGCCCGCGCTCCTCGTCGACGGGTACGAGATCCGCACCGACGTCGGCACCATGACCGGCAAGCCGTCGAGCTGAACAGCGGCCGACAACCCGGCAACCTGGACGGTTCAGCCAGCGGTCCCCCGACTGCGTCAGGACGCACCACATTTTGGTCTGCACTCCGGCGGTAGCGGGCACGCCCCTGCGCTGTCCCGCCGTGCTCGGGTGACTTTGATCCGCCAATGCGTTGGTGAGGCTAGTGCCGTCGGACTACGGCGCTAAGGGCTCAACTTGCTCATGCGCGCCCTCGCCGATCAGAGCAGGGTCGCACCTGGCTGGCTGGCTCGCGGTGTGGTGGGGCGGCGACTGCTACACGTGGCCCTGGGGGTCCTTGTGCGTGCGAGCCGGCTTGTTCCCGTCGCTGTGTCCTTCCTGCTGGCCGCCGCTCCGGGGGTGGCCGCGGCGGGCGACGCCCCACCGGTGTCGCCGCCGTTGCCGGCGGTGGAGGTGCCGGCGCCGGGTGGACCGCAGGGACCGGTGCCGGCCGGCCGGCGTGGCGCCGCCGGGGTGCTCGGCTATGTGCAGGACCCGGCGGCGTTGACCGTGGCGGACGGCAGCTTCGTGACCAAGCACGTCCAGGGCAAGCAGGTGGTGGCGGAGTTGTCGACGGTCCCGCGCACCAGCGGAGGCGCGGACCACCGACCGGTGGACACCCGGGTCCGCGCGGTGCCGGGGCCGTACCCGCTGGAGGCGTCCGGGGCGGTCCGACCGGTCCGGTTCGGGTCGTCGAGCTCGTCGCTGCTGCAGGTGGCGCTGGCAGGTGGCTCGGTGACCTTGTCGTCGCCGGACCTGACCGTGGGGGCACCGGCGCAGGTCGGCAGCGTTGTCCACTACCCGCGGGCCGCCCGGGACACCTCGGTGGACTACCAGGTGCTGCCGGACGGGGTGAAGGAGTCGCTGGTCCTGGGGTCGCCGAGCGCGCCCCGCTCGTTCGCCTTCCACCTGGCGGACCCCACCGGGCAGTTGGGGGACGCCGTGCAGGCGAGTGACGGGAGCGTGCGCTTCACCGGTCGGCAGGGCGACCTGTCCCTGGGGCTGCCGGCACCGATCGCCTACGAGCAGGCCCACGCGGTAACCGCCCTGCCCGCCGGGCCTTCCGGTGCGCTGTCGCCGCCGACCGGCGGGGGCGCGGTGAGCCTGTCCCCGCACCCGGGCTTGGACCCGGGGTCGGCGCCGAGCGCGCACCTGGCGGTGGCCCGCAAGGGCGACGGGTTCGACCTGACGGTCGCGGTGGACGAGGCATGGTTGAAGGGCAAGGCGTTCCCGGTCGTGCTGGACCCGACGCTGACGTTCAGCAACGCCAACGGGACCATCACCGACGGGACCGCGCCGGTCACCCCGGGCAGCGGGATCAACTACCGGGTGGTGCCGCACACGGACCTGCGGGTGGGCCCGCAGCAGGAGTACAACTACATGTGGCGCTCCTTCCTGCGGTTCAACACCGACTCGATCCCGGTGGGGTCGACGGTCACGTCGGCGAACTTCCACTGGGTCCGGGAGTGGGGCGGTGGGTATTCCCCGCGCGCGATGGAGCTGCACGCGATCACCGGCTCCTGGGACTTCAACTCGGGTGCGAAGAGCATCGAGTACCAGACCGAGGCGGCTGCCTCGGCGACCGGTACCCCCGACACCCGGGACTTCGACGTGCGGGCGCTGGCGCAGCGCTGGGTGAACCACTCGGTCTACAACGGCGGGCTGGTCGCCCAGATGAACCCCGAGGTGATTGCCGACACGCCCCCTGCTTGCGGCTTCTACGGCTACTACGCGTCGCGGTCCACCAACGCACCCGATGACAGCTACCGGCCGTCGCTGACCGTCACCTACACCCCGCCGGCGCGCCCCAACCCGCCCAGGAGCGTGACCGCGGCCCCCGGGGGTGACGGGGTCGCGACCGTGTCCTGGGCCGCGCCGGCCGGCACCGACCCGAACGCCCCTGTCGACGCGTACTGGGTGCAGACCTATCTAGCGGACGGCACTTACCTGGGGGAGCAGCAGACCTCGGGCACCACGACCTCGGCGCGCGTCGGGGGCCTCACCCCGGGCAAGGACTACTACTTCTCGGTGGTGGCGCACAACATGGCCGGTTTCAGCGACTACGAGTTCAGTCCCACGGTGCGGGCCACCGGTTTCGACGGCAGCCCGGGAAGCCCGGTCACCGGCGCGGTCAGCGAGCTCGCGCCGGGGGTGCTGCCAGCGCCGGGCACGGGCACGCTGGGGACCGTCGCGGACGGGGCGCGGGCCGCGGTCGACGGTGCCGCGCCTCCGGTGCTGGGCTACGAGGCCTGGCAGTCCTACGTCGGGGTGAACGCCGGCGGGCAGACCCGGGCGAGCGTGAACGTCGCGAACGGCAACCTCGTCGTGCAGACGACGGACAGCACCCCGGTGCAGGCGCACGGCCGGCTGGCCTACGTGCTGCGCCGCACGTACAACAGCCAGGCCCCCGTTCCGGTCGTGGCACCGGCGGGCAGCGTCGGACCCGGCTGGTCGCTGAACCTGGGGGAGGAGGCCGGGGACTTCACCAGCATCGGGCTGACCGGCGACGGCCTGGAGATCCCGGACCCGGGCAGCCTGACCCCGGGCGCGGTGACCCTGGTCGACCGGGACGGGACCCGGCACACGTTCCAGCCCAAGGCGCTTCCCGGCGGGCTCGCGATGACCAGCCCGCTGCTCACCGCCGGTCAGGCCCCGGCCGACGTCGCGCCGGTGGCCCGGCGGGCGCTGAGCGGGCAGCCGGGGGCGCTGGTCTGCGTGACGCACAGACCTACACCGCTCCCGCGGGCGTGCACCTGGGCCTGTACCGCTTCGTGCAGCTCGGCGCGGGCGTGAGCGCCTGCCCGGCCGACCCGACGACCTCGCCCGGTGCGGCCGTGCTCGGCTACGCCGCGGTCCGCCCGGACCGGGTCCGCACCGAGTACGCCGCGACCGGGCAGATCCTGTCGATGACCGACGCGACCGGTGTCGAGCTGCGCTACGTCTACACCAACGAGGCCGCGGCCGGGCAGCCGCGGGGGGCGCTGCGCTACGTCTACGAGCCCCGGTCCTGCTCCTACACCCGGGCCTCGGCCACCGACCCGGGACCCATGCCCGCGTCCTGCCGCTCCTTCACGCTGACCACTGATCCCGGTGGGTCCACCAACTTTGTGACCGACCCGGCCGGGCGTGGCACCTACTACTCCCACGACAGCGGCGCGCTGGTGGGCGTGGACAACCCTGACTACAGTTCCCTCAGCTACGAGTACGACGGCCAGGTCCTCGACGACCACGGCGAACGCTCTTACATTTCCTGCGGCGGCGCGGCGGGCCAGTTGTGCACCGTGTGGGACGGCCGCTACGGGCAGACCAGGTTCACCTACGAGGCCGCACCGACCGGCCCGCCGCGGGTCAAGACGGTGACCGACCGCCGCGGACTGGTCAGCACGTTCGACTACGGGCAGTCCACCACCACAGTCACCGCCGGGCAGCACCGGCAGGTCTTCACCGGCATCGACGCCGCCGGCCGGGTCGCCCGCCTGGTCGCCACCGACACCGCCGGCACGCTGTACCGCGACACCCGGACCACCTGGGACACCCCGGCCGCGCCCTGCAACCAGCCGGACGCCCGGCTGGACAACAACCAGTGCCGGGTTCAGGCCGTGCAGACCAGCACGCAGCCGGGCGCGGCCCCCGGCCAGGACACCCAGACGACGTTCAGCGAGCAGGGCCTGCCGCTGGCGGTGCGCCGCGCCAACGGCACCGGCGGCTACGACACCACCACCGCGGGCTACCGCACCCAGCACGTCGGCCCGACCGGGACCACCGTCTACACCGACAGCATCATCGGCGGCGGCCAGGTGAGCAGCAGCACCGCTCAGGCCGGGCCGCGCAGCGGCGGTGGCGGCACCCTCTACACGGTCACCGACCGGGTGGCGACCCTGACAGCCCGGGGCAACGCGGCCCCCGCGCCGGGTGCCGGCACCCCCGCCAACCCGGACTGGACCGCCTACCAGACCCGTTTCACAGTCGACGCCACCGAGACCGTCACCCCCGGCACCGCCGACCCGACCGGGGTGTGCAGAGGGGCCCAGACCAACACCGGGCTGGTCTGCGCGGTCGACGCCCCCGCCTACGACAGCACCGGGCGCCCCTCGACCACTCGCTACACTTACGACCCCGCCGGCCAGCGCACCACCATGACCACCCCCAAGGCGGTCGCGGAGACCCCGGCCGGGCAGACCCCACCCGCCTACCGCTACACCTACTACCCCGACGGCGCCACCGACCTGTCCGGGCTCGGCAACGCCGGCGGCTGGCTGCGCGGCGTGACCGACCCGGCCGGGAAGTTCGTGGCCTACGGCTACGACCGGGCCGGCAACGTGGTCCGAACCTGGGACCGCAACGCCACCGCGGGGCGGGCCCTGTCCGACTTCCCGGGCACACTGGCCACCCCGACCACCGGCCGGTACACCGAGACGCTCTACCGGAGTGTCGGCTCCTCCCGCGACCCGAGCCAGCCAGCCATGCAGGACGCGGTCAGCCGGCCGTGGCGGTTCGTGCGCTCCAGCCGCGACGCACTCGGCAACCGCACCAGCACCGACGTCGACGCCAATGGCAACCCGACCCGGGTCACCCCGCCGCGCGGGACCCAGGCGGCCCCGGCGGGTGGGACCGCGCCGCCGACCTACGACGTCACCGCCGGCTACGACGCCGGGGACCTGCAGGTACGCAGCCTGACCCCGGCCGAGGCGCAGGCCAACGGCAGCCCCACCGACAAGCCCACCACCAGCCGCTACGACATCTACGGCCACCCCTACGCCCGCACCGATCCCCGCGGGGTCGTCACCGCCTACGACTACGACAACGCCGACCGGCCCGTCGCCACCACCTGGTCCCGCGGACCCGCCGGACCCGACGCCCCCCGCGCGTGCCGCACCAGCGGCCCCGCCGACAGCGACCGCTACGGGCCCAACGTGACGCTGTGCACGGCCGCCACACGCTACGACGGGCTGGACCAGGCCACCGCCAGCAGCGACGGCAACGCCCAGGTCAGCACCTACAGCTACGACGCGCAGGGCCGCCGGACCGACCAGTACACCCCCCGGGACACGTACACGACCCTGCACACCGCGGTGCTCTACAACCCGGACGGCAACCCGACCACCGTCTGCCGCCCACGGCAGTTCACCGACGGCTACTCCGTCTACGACCCGGCTAGCGGCGATTTCGAGCCGCCGGTCTGCAACGCAACGAGCCAGTACGCGAACCAGATCGGCTACGACGTCGCCGGCCGGCGCGCCAGCTCCAGGACCTACCGCGACGCAGACACCCCGCTGACAGCCACCTGGACCTACGACGCGGACGGCAACCCGGTGGCCGCCACCGACCCCAACGCGCACACGACCAGCACCGGGACCGACCTGCTGGACCGCCCGCTGACCGTCACCCGGCCCCGCGACGCCGCCACCACCTACACGGTGAGCTACCGCTACGACCCGGTCGGCAACCGCACCAGCGTCACCACCCCGGTCGACGCCACCACCAGCCGCACCGACGCCTACGCCTACGACGCGCTGAACCGCACCACCGACCGGGTGCAGGGCGCGGACAACCCCGACGCGCTGCTCGCCGGGGCGGCCAGCGGCGACGGCGGCGCGAACATCCGCACCCGCACCCTCTACGACGCGGACGGGCGGCCCGTCGCCGCCTACGGCCCGCGGGCGTTCACCGCCAGCACCACCAGCCCCGACCCGCGCTTCCTGACCCGCACCGACATCGACGCCGACGGGCGGCCCACCGCCAGCTACACCCCCCGCTACGACACCGCGGACACCGGCCGCACCGACGACCCCACCGGCACCGGCGGGACCCAGGCCGCGGACTGCCCCACCGGGGCGAACCCCGCCGCCGTAGCGGTCCCGGCGAGCATGCCGGCGGTGCCCGACTACCCGGTGACCGTCGGGGTATGCGTGACCCGCACCGGCTACGACCCCGCCGGGCTCGCCGTCACCACCACCCTGGCGACCGCCGGGGGAGCCGCCCCCGGCGCCACCGCCCGCCAGACGAGCACCGCCTACACCGACGACCGGCTCCCCACCGCGGTCACCACGCCGTCACCGACCGGCACCGGGACCGCGACCACCCGCACCCGCTACGACGCGGTCGGCCAGCCGCTGTCGGTCACCGACCCCCTCGGCGCGATGACCACCACCTCCTACACCAGCGACAACCTCGTCGCCGGGACCACCGCGCAGAACTACGCCCGCAGCGATGGCACCCCCGTCACGCACAGCACCACCTACAGCTACGACGCCGACGGCGAGCGCACCGCGGTCACCGACGCGCTCGGCCAGACCGCCCCCACCTACTACACCACCGACGGGCTCGTCAGCTACGCCGGCAGCACCGGCGGCGGGTACACCCGCTACAGCTACGACAAGGTCGGCAACCCCACCAGCGTGTGGAGCCCATCGGGGTACTCCGGCGACGAGACCAACCCCGCCAGGATCCCCACCGTGAACACCTTCACCGCCGACGACCTGCCCGCCACCACCCTGCAGCCCCCCTCCACCGACGGGCTGCGCCGCCGCACCACCTGGACCTACGACACGGGCGGGCGCAAGATCCGCCAGCAGCACGACAGCGTCGACCCGGCCAGCGGGGCGCTCACCCCCGGCGGCGCGCAGACCTTCGCCTACTACCCGGACAGCCGGCTCGCCGCCAGCCCCGGCCGCGGCGACGGCCCCACCAGCCCGGAGGTCATCCGCACCGCCTACGACCCCGCCGGCGCGGCCACCAGCGTCACCGACACCACCGGCGGCGGCAGCACCGTCACCAGCAGCTACTACCTCGACGGCCAGCCCCGCACCGTGGCCAACGGCACCGAGACCACCGCGTCGGCCTACGACGGCGCCGGGCAGCCCGCCCGCCGCCAGCAGGTCCCCACCGCCGGACCGCCCGCCACCAGCACCTACGCCTACACCGACGCCGGCACTCCCAGCACCAGCACCAGCAGCACCGTCGCGGCGTCCGCCACCACCCCCTGGACGTGGGCGTTCGACGCCGCCGGCCGCAAGACCCGCGAGGACACCCCGGAAGGGCAGAGCACCACCAGCAGATACAACCCCGACAACACGCTCACCGAGCAGACCACCCGCCGCGGCAGCACCCCGACAACCGCGCTGGTCAGCCAGTGGCGCTACACCTACGACAACCTCACCCGCCAGCTCACCGCCGACAACACCGCGATGATGCCCGGCGACCCGGGCACCGCGCCCCGGTCGCAGCGCCACACCTTCGGCTACGACACCACCGGGCGCCTGACCGCCCTCACCGACGACCGCGGGCCGCACACCATCAGCTACGACCGGGACGGCAACCGGCTCTCCTACAGCACCACCGCGGCCCCGGGCCTGCCCGCGGTCACCCAGCGGTCCCACTACAACCCCGACGACAGCGTCAAGGACGCCACCGACGGCACCCCCGCGAACACGCCGTCCACCAGCAGCTACCGCGCCGCCGGGGTGCTGAACGACGACGGCTGCTACACGTACTCCTTCGACGGCTTCGACCGCATGAGCCAGGCCCGGCCCAAGACCGGCAGCGCGTGCGCGAACGCCCCAAGCAGCAGCACCACCGCTTACAGCTACGACGGCCTGGACCGCCAACGCGCCACCGACGTCACCACCAAGACCACCACCCAGCACCGTCAACCAGGACGGCACCCTGTCCACCAGCACCGGCCAGGACCACACCGTCACCGCGATGAACTACGACGGGCTCAGCAGCAGCGTCGCCAGCGAGACCGACACCACCACCCCCACCGCGCCCAAGCCGCCGATGCGTTACGCCCTGGACCCCACCGGTGCCAGCAAGAGCCTCACCTGGCAGCAGCCGGCGAGCGGCGGCAGCACCACCCCGGCCACCCAGTACCTCACCGACGACGGTTTCGGCACCGTCACCACCGTCACCGGTGCCACGAACGGGACCAGCGGCGGGACCGCAACCGGCTACGTCGCCTGCGCCACCCGCTTCGACCCCTGGGGACGGCCCCGCACCGACAGCACCCCCGGGACCAGCAGCGGCACCCCCACGCCCGGTGCCGGCAAGGCCAACACCGGCCTCGCCGCAAACCCGTGCCCCACCAGCACCAGCAACAGCACCCCCACCACGCCCAACGACACCTACTACCGCAGCCAGCGCCGCGACACCGGCACCGGCACCTACCAGCTCGGCAGCCGCACCTACGACCCCAGCAAAGCCGCATTCCTTAGCCAAGACACCTACCGCGACGCGCCCCCCCAAGGCGACCTCGCCGTCGGCACCGACCCCCTCACCCAAAACCGGTACACCTACGTCAACGGCGACCCCGTCAACTCTGTAGATCCCTCAGGCCACCGCAGTTGCGACGACTCGCCGCAGGGGTGCACCAAGCAGCAGATCGCCACCGACTCTGACAAGGTCGCACGCCAGAGCGCCATAAAGACGGCACTTGGAGCGTTGGAAATGGCTCAAGGGCAGTTCTCGAGTGAGCTCCAGACTGACGCGGCTACTCGCGGCTTCAACAAAGGCTTCGGCACACTCGGGGGGCAAGGCTCCGGTACTGTCGCCACGCTCTACGGTATTATTGACGGCCTCTTCCTAGGGCAACTACCGGATGCGGGGATCTGCGCAAGATACGGGGACGCCTGCGATGCCGGCGAACTGCTCTCCGCGGCACTACCGCTTCCACTGGGCAAGACCCGCCTGTTGGCTAGGACCTCGAAGCTCAGAGAAGCCCTCATCGCAGGGGGCGAGCTTGATGCAGCAACTGCGTTTATGGACGTTCATCACATTGTTCCACTTCAGAGTAAAGAGGCTTCCGGCGCCCGCCGAGTCTTACAGAAGTTCAAGATTGATCTTGATGCGATAGAGAATGGGGTGGCACTACCGAGAAGCTCGAATTACCTATTGCTGATTCGTAGGGCTAATCCCGATGCGCGCGCCTTTCACGCGGCAACGTACGGGAAGAACTACGCGCTCGCCATAAATGCTCTCTTGCGTGACGCAACCTCTCGAGAGGATGTGCTTGCTAGGCTGGCCGGCATCAAGAATGGTCTACTGCACGGCTACGTGCCGCGACCGAGAGGGTGACTGCTCAGGTGTTGTTCTACGTACGAACCGCTGATGATACCTTCTGGGCATTACAGGAACTTGCTTCCTACGAAGAGCTCAACCAGGAGCTTCTTGACGAGAACTTGGACCGCCTTAATGCGCTTTCACTCAAAGGCAGAGCATCGGAACGTCCCAGGGAGCCCTTGATGATCGAGGCTTGCTACGGAGGCATAGACGCCATCGACGGTGACGATGAGCCTTCCCCGCTTGCCGCACAGGAACTCCTCCAGGAGGATATCTCGGTCGTCGCGGGGTACCCCTGCCTTGCAGTGCATGCGCGAGCGTACGCTCGCGTTGTACCGCTTTTTGGTGACTCGGGCACCTTCTTCAAGAGTTCTGTGCCGGAGATATCCATTTTCGCCGTCGAGGTGTGGCGAGACTTCCAGGTCGAAGAAGGAATGCTTTTGGGATTGAGCGAACGTAACCATGGCGTGCTGTTGATCACGGAGAGCCTCGTCCAAGCTCTCGCAGTTGTCGGCGTAAGCGGGTTGACCGTCGGCAGGAATCTCTCCGAAGTACCGTCCAACGTCGAATGAACGCTGGTCCCTGCTTCTTCCGTGTGCCAGGCATCGAATCTCCTCCATGTTCCTACAAGGGTCCCAGTAGGGTCCCTGTCCGGAGAACCGGTACCTCTTCAGGTCGCTCCGCCCGGCAGCAGAATGTTGGCGCGTACCGGCGTGTCGGCCAGATCGGCGGCAATCACCCGCGCCAGCGCCTCGACGGCCGCGCCCGAGGGTCCGTAGGGCGTGAAGCCGCGGCGCTGCATGGTCTGCTGGCTCATCGAGATCGTCACCACGCGGCCGGATCCCGCCTCAAGCATCCGGGGCACGACCTGACGGGACACCAGAAACGTGCCAGTGACCTTGGTGTCGAGCACGTCGCGAAAGCCGGCGGGCGGCACCTCCCAGAACGGTTGCGGGTCGGTCATAAACCGCGGGTTGACCGTCCGCATCCCGATGCCGGCATTGTTGACCAGCAGGTCCAGACCGCCCAGCCGAGTGAACACCTGCTCCACCCCGCTCGTCACCGACCCCGCGTCGCGGACGTCCAGCTCAAGCCCGAACGCACGATCGCCCAGCTCGCACGCGGTGACCTGCGCCTGCTGTACATCTCGGCTGGTCAGCGCCACGCGCGCCCCGGCCTCGACCAGCGCCTGCGCCATCGCCAGACCCAGCCCGCTGGTGCCCCCGGTGATGAGTGCGCGCCCGCGGCTTAGGTCAGCCATTGCCCCTCCAACCGAGCGACCGTGTAGGCGGTCCCCGTGGCAGGATCGTCAGGCGGGCCAGCAGGCCCGCGGTAGGCGCGGGGCGCCAGGTGCCGCACCGCGCGATGGTCCGCTACCAGCGCAACCGTACCCGCTGTCGTCATGACCGCGAAGAGCTGGCGGGTGAGCGGGCGTACCCACCGTCGCGGTCGCGCAGGCGCAGGCGCAGCAGGCACGCAGCGCCGGCCGGGGCGCCGCTTACGACGGCGATGGTGGACGAGCTGACCAGCCTCCGTACCGATCATGGGGTTCTCTTTCTGCTGCGCCAGCTCCCCGTCCGGAGGCCCTACGAGCGCCAGAGGCGTCTCGGTGGGCCTGGAGTCCCGCAGGTCCATGCCGCGCTGCGGGCACCGCGGCACTTATCCCTGGCGGTCACACGCGAGATCGTA
>JAABUQ010011673.1_pt1 | contig 11143 bp, 11 predicted proteins | sample 5560001 | NCBI WGS metagenome assembly JAABUQ01 (sample SAMN10711888, study PRJNA513371) | rock metagenome | isolation source: Antarctica rocks | place: Antarctica: Victoria Land, Finger Mt nord | collected 2015-12-18
CGTCGTCGGCGGGGGCGGTGCCGGTGCGCAGCTCGATATCCTTGTTCTTCACCGCCGCCTGGATCATGCGCAGTGTGCCAACCTTGTCCGCCTCGCGCGCCTTCATCGCGGTCGTCAAAGCGGCCTTGATCTCGTCCCGGATCATGTCAGTTCCCATAATGTCGAGCGCGCCCCATAGCACGGACGCGCCCCCGGAGAGCCACCCCATGCCAAATACCGCCACCGCCTGCCTCGCGCTTGCCGACGGATCGGTGATCTGGGGCAGGGGGTTAGGGGCCGAGGGCGTGCGGGTGGGCGAGCTGTGCTTTAATACTGCGATGACCGGCTACCAGGAAGTGATGACCGATCCCTCCTACGCCGGGCAGATCGTCACCTTCACCTTCCCGCACATCGGCAATGTTGGCGCGAACCCCGAGGACGTCGAGGCGACGAACGCCTATGCCTTGGGCTGCGTGCTGCGCGAGGATGTGACGCAACCCTCCTCGTGGCGCGCCACGCGCGGGTTCGCCGACTGGCTGCGCGCGTTCGACCTGCCGGGGATCGCGGGGGTGGACACGCGAGCTTTGACGCGGCGTATCCGGCGCGACGGTGCGCCCAACGCCGCGTTGGAGTACCGCGCGGCGGGCGGGATCGACGCCGACGCCCTGGTGGCCCGCGCCCGCGCCTGGCCGGGGCTGGAGGGTATGGACCTCGCGCGCGAAGTCTCCACCCGCCAGACCTATCGGTGGTCGGACGGTCCGTGGTCGCTCGGCCACGGCTACGCCGCCGATATTGCCGGGGCGGACGCGCCGCATGTCGTCGCGATCGACTACGGCCTCAAACGCAACATCCTGCGCCAGCTCGTGGCGGCGGGCGCGCGCGTCACGGTCGTTCCCGCGACCGCCACCGCCGACGACGTGCTGGCGCTCGCCCCCGACGGCATCTTCCTCTCGAACGGCCCCGGCGATCCCGCCGCCACCGGCGAGTATGCGGTGCCGACGATCCGCACGCTGCTCGACACCGGCAAACCGCTGTTCGGCATCTGCCTCGGACATCAACTACTAGGGCTGGCGGTCGGCGCGACCACCTCCAAAATGCACCAGGGCCACCGCGGCGCGAACCATCCGGTCAAGCGGCTCTCCGACGGCGCGGTCGAGATTACCGCGCAGAACCACGGCTTTGCGGTCGATACCGACACGCTCCGCGCCCACGCCCGCCCCACCCACGTCTCGCTGTTCGATGGTTCGCTAGCGGGCCTCGAACTCACCGACCGCCCCGCCTTCAGCGTCCAATACCACCCCGAAGCCAGCCCCGGCCCACAGGACAGCCACTATCTGTTCGCGCGATTCATGGACGCGGTGCGGGGAGCGGTATGAAGCTCGGACCTAATTGGATTGCGCTAGCTTTTTCACTGGTGCCCTTACAAGCATAAGCACAGGACCTCGGCACAGCCCGAGGCTTTGTTGTTCAATTGTTTGCGCGTTATCAACATGGTGAGCCTGATTATCTGGGATCACTCGCAGCAAACACTTTTTCGCCCCGTCTCGCTGCCTTGATCCGCCGCGATCAAGCGCGCACTCCGTCGGGAGAGGTTGGGACGCTCGATTGGGATCCGATATGCGACTGCCAGGATGCGGAAGGCATTAGGGTCAAGAAACTGCTAATAACACGACTGAACGCGAGACACGTATTGGCGCGAGTAATGTTACATTTCACTGGCAATACGAGAGAGGTGAAGCTGAGTCTTGTATTCTTATCCGCAGGTTGGCGGATTGAAGATATCGAACCGCGAAACGGTCCGAGCCTCGTGAGCTTGCTTGAAGGTTCAACAGCAAGAGCACGATAAAGTTTACCTTAATTTCTGTAGCAATTGCGCATTAATGTTTCCCCGCGCTGCCCAAGCTGCGCGCCACAACTCCGGCTCGCCCAGATCGCCTGGCGCGATCGTCTCGGGCCACCTGGCCTCCACTTCGCAGTGCAGTACCTCCCACTTTGCCTGATCGAGCAGGAAGTGCGAATCGATCGCCGCCAGCCCCGCTTCGTCGACCACCACGCGCAGGCGCAAGCATGCGGGGCCACCGCCGTTGCGCATCGATTCGCGTACGTCCATCACGTGCAGCGCGCGGATCGGGCCATTGCCCGCGATGAGTTCCTGCAGCCAGCTCCATACGCGCGGGTTGGCCCGAGCTTCTCCAGGGAGAAGCAGCGCCATGCCGCCTCTGGGGAGTGTCACGAGCTGCGAGTTGAACAGGTAGCTCGTTACCGCGTCGGCGAGCGACATGCGCGTGGCGGGCACCTCTATGATCTCGGCCACCGGCAGCGCCGCCAACAGCGCCTTGTACATAGCTGCCTTGTCCTCGAATGCCTGTTCGTGCGCGAACAGCACGCGCTCGTTCGCCACCGCCACGACATCGTTGTGGAACGCGCCCGCCTGGATCGCGGCGTCGCTCTGGCGGGCGAAGATCGTGCGCGCCGGATCGAGGCCGTGCCGCCGCGCGACCGCCTCGCTCGCTGCGCGCGACTGCCGCGCCGGGAAGCCGCCCGGCTGGCGCTCGCCGTAAACGAACACCTCGACGCCGGGCGCGCCGTGGTATTCGCACAGGCGCATGTGGTTCGCCGCGCCCTCGTCGCCGAGCGAGGCGGGAAGGGCAGCGTGGACCGCGAACCGCGACGCGTCCGGAAATATCATGTGCAATTGTCGTTCGGTTTCAACCGCTTCGATCGAGCGGTGCAGGTTCGACGACAGGTTCGCCACACTCAGATGGCAGCGTCCATCGCGCGTGTCGGGCGCGGGCGAAGCCGTCGCCGCGTTTGCCGCCCACATCGCCGACGCCGACATTGCGTTCCGCAGCAAAGCCGGATCGGTAGCCCACGCCGCCGCGCAAACCGCCGCATCGTCCGCGCCGCCGAAGCCGAGCGTTCGCAGCAGCGCGACATTGGGCCGGTCGTGCGGCGGCAGAAAGCCTTGCAGCAGCCCCAAGTCTATGCACGCGCGCATCTTGGCCAAGCCCTGGAGCGCCGCCGCCCGGGGCCGCGAGACCTGACCCGCGTTCGAAGAAGACGCCACGTTTCCTAGGCTTAGGCCACCATAGTTGTGCGTCGGCCCGATTAGCCCGTCGAAGTTGATCTCGTGGTAGCCATGCCCGGTCAAGCGTGACGGCCCGCGATCAGCGCATCCACCACCGACGGGTCCGCCAGCGTAGAGGTGTCGCCCAGCGTGCTCACGTCCCCCTCGGCGATCTTGCGCAATATCCGCCGCATGATTTTACCCGAGCGTGTCTTGGGCAGCGCCGGGGTGAAATGCACGCGGTCGGGCGTCGCGATCGGGCCGATTTCGCTGCGGACATGTGCGACCAACGCGCGGCGCAGTTCGTCCGAGGCCTCCTCGCCCGCGTTCAGCGTGACGTAGGCGTAGATGCCCTGGCCCTTGATCTCGTGCGGGAAGCCGACCACCGCCGCCTCTGCGACCAGCGCGTGCAGCACCAGCGCGCTTTCCACTTCGGCGGTGCCCATGCGGTGCCCGCTGACGTTGATCACGTCGTCGACGCGGCCAGTGATCCAGTAGTCCCCGTCGGCATCCCGGCGCGCGCCGTCGCCGGTGAAGTATTTGCCGGAGAACGTGCTGAAATAGGTTTGGAAGAAACGCGCGTGATCGCCCCAGACGGTGCGCATTTGCCCCGGCCACGAGCGCGCCAGCACGAGATTGCCCTCCGCCGCGCCGTCCAGAACCAGCCCGTCGGCGTCGACGATCTGCGGCTGCACCCCGGGGAAGGGCTTGGTCGCCGAACCGGGCTTGAGCGCGGTCGCGCCCGGCAGCGGCATGATCATCCCGCCGCCCGTTTCGGTCTGCCACCACATATCGATGATCGGGCAGCGGCCCTCGCCGACCACGTCGTGATACCAGCGCCACGCTTCGGGATTGATCGGCTCGCCCACCGTGCCGAGCAGCTTCAAGGACGCGCGCGAGGTCGAGCGCACGAACGCGTCGCCCTCGCGCATCAGCGAACGCAGCGCGGTCGGGGCGGTGAAGATCGTGGTCACCGCGTGCCGATCGACTACCTCCCAGATGCGCGACGGAGACGGCCAGTTCGGCACGCCCTCGAACATGAGCGTCGTCGCGCCGTTCGCCAGCGGACCGTAGACGATGTAGCTGTGGCCGGTCACCCAGCCAACGTCAGCGGCGCACCAGAACACGTCCGGCGCGCAGTAATCGAACGCCCACTCGTGCGTCATCGCGGTCCATAACAGGTAGCCGCCGCCCGAGTGGACGACGCCCTTCGGCTTCCCCGTCGAGCCGCTGGTATAGAGGATGAACAGCGGATCCTCCGCGCCCATCGGCTCGGGCGGGCAATCGGCGGAGACCTGCGCCTCGTCCAACCACACGTCGCGCCCCGCCGTCATCGCCACCGCGCCCCCGGTCGCGCGGACGACGATCACCTGGCGCACGCTGCTAGTATGTTTCAGCGCCACATCGACATTTGCCTTGAGCGGCACCCGCTTGCCCGCACGGCGTCCCTCGTCGGCGGTGACGACGATCGCGCTGTCGCAATCGGTGATCCGCCCCGCCAATGCCTCCGGGCTGAAACCGCCGAATACCACCGAATGGATTGCTCCGATCCGCGCGCACGCCAGCATGGCGACCGCCGCCTCGGGGATCATCGGCAGATACAGCGTCACCCGGTCGCCCCGCCGCGCACCCGCCGCCTTCAGCACGTTGGCGAACCGGCACACTTCGGCGTGCAAGTCGCGATAGGTGATCGCGCGCGAGGGTTCGGCCGGATCGTCGGGCTCCCACAGGATCGCCACCTGTTCGCCGCGTTCGGCCAGATGCCGATCGAGGCAATTTGCGCTGACGTTCAGCACGCCATCGGCGAACCAGCGCACGCCGAACGTCGCTTCCTCGAAGCTGCTCTCGTCGATCCGGGTGGGCGGCGTGATCCAATCGAGCCGCCGGGCCTGCTCGGCCCAATAAGCATCTGGCCCGGCGAGCGAGCGCGCGTATTCGGCGGCGTAACGCTCTGCCGACACCTTCGCGCGCGCGGCCCATTCGGCGGGGACAGGGTAGGTGTCGCTCATAGATCCTCCCAGGCGCGCGCGGTTATAATTTGGGTAGTGTCACGCCGCGCTGACGCATATATTTACCCGCGCGGTCCGCATAGGTGACCTCGCACGGCTCGTCGCCCTTGAGGAACAGGAACTGGCACGCGCCTTCGTTGGCGTAGACCTTGGCGGGGAGCGGGGTGGTGTTGGAGAACTCCAACGTGACATGGCCTTCCCACCCCGGCTCCAACGGAGTCACGTTCACGATGATGCCGCAGCGCGCGTAAGTCGACTTCCCCAGGCAGATCACCAATACGTCGGTGGGCACGCGGAAGTATTCGACCGTGCGGGCGAGCGCAAAGCTGTTGGGCGGGATGATGCACACGTCCACCTTGCGGTCGACGAAACTATTCGATTGAAAGTTCTTGGGATCGACGATCGCGCTGTCGACATTGGTGAAGATCTTGAACTCGTCCGACACGCGCGCGTCGTAGCCGTAGGAAGACAGCCCGTAGCTGATGACGCCCTCGCGGCGTTGGCCGTCCTCGAACGGTTCGATCATGCCGTCCGCGCGCGCGCGCTCGGCGATCCAGCGGTCCGCCATCAGGCCCACGCGCGCACCTCGCCCGCAACCAACGCCGCCCGCGGGTGTTTCGCGTGTGTAATCAATGCAGGAGCCATCATGCGCCTATCCCACAGCCTCGCCGCCGCCGCCATCGCGCTCGGGCTGGGCACGCTCGCCACCGCGCCCGCGCACGCCCGTCTGCTAGACAGCGGGCGCACCTGCGTGTCCGAGGATCATGGACACCAGTTCTGCCACATGCCGACCCGCCATGGTATCCACATCGTCCGGCAGCTTTCCAGCCGCCCCTGCGTCAGAGGCCGAACATATTTCGTCACCAACGACGGCGTGAACGTCCGCAACGGCTGCCGCGCGATCTTCATGCCCAACCGCGCGCGTCGGCCGCATACCGCCATTTGATCGCTCGGCTTTAACCCCGGATATTCAGCACGCAAATGAGCGTGAACAGGCGGCGGGCCGTGTCGTGATCAACGACGACTTTGCCCGCCAGTCCCTCGGCCAGCATTTCGGCCGCATCGTTGTGCATCGCCCGCCGGGCCATATCAACGGTCTCGATCTGTGCCGAAGTGGCGTTGCGGATCGATTTGTAATAGCTGTCGCAAATCGCGAAATATTCGCGGATCGTGCGGCGCATCGGCGCGAGCGGCACCACGATAGCACCGCGAGCGATGTCAGCCTCGTCGTTGAGCGCGATCGTCAGTCGCCCCTCCTCCAGCCCCATGCGGATGCGCCACGGGCCTTCGTAGCCGCCGAAATCGCCGACCGGGGCGAAGTGGTTGGCTTCGATGAGATCGAAAATTGCAACGCGGCGTTCCTGCTCGATGTCGGCATTGCGCCACAGGATAGTGCGCTCGTCCAATGTGACGGAAACGATGCGGGCGGGATCGGGTTCGGCCATGTCGTGGGATCAACGCCTGGAACGAACGCGGGTTTATGGCAAGATCGTCCAATCGGCGCGGGGGATGGCAAGCGCATAAAGCAGCGTCGTCAAATCGCCGTGCGCGATCCGCGCGGCGGCTGCGGCGTTCGCCTTGGGCTTGGCGTGGTAGGCGATGCCCAGCCCGGCGGCTTGCAGCATCGGTATGTCGTTCGCGCCGTCGCCAACCGCGACCGCCGCCGCCACGCCGCCGAGCGGTTCCGCCTCGGCAAGCAGCACCGCGCGCTTGGTAGCCGCGTCGACGATGGGCGGGATGACGCGCCCCGTCAGCCGGTCGCCATCGACCTCGAAGCGGTTGGCGACGACGCGGTCGAAGCCGAGCATCGCACCCACCGGCTTGGCAAACGCGGTGAAGCCGCCGGTGACTAGCACGGTGCGGATACCGTGCGCCCTCACCGTCGCAATTAACGTGCGCGCGCCCGGGTTGGGACGTACGCGCGCGCTCAGACAGAGGGCGATGTCGGCGGTGGGCAGCCCAGTGAGCAGCGCGACGCGCTCGGTCAGGCTCGCGGCGAAATTGAGTTCGCCCCGCATCGCGCGCTCGGTGATCGCGGCGACCTCGGCCTTCAAGCCCGCGTAGTCGGCAAGTTCGTCGAGGCACTCGCACGCGACCATCGTCGAATCCATGTCCGCCACCAGCAGCCGGGGAGGCGGGGAGACGAGGTCGATGGCGATCACGTCCGCCTCCACCTCGAAAAGCGCGAGCGCGGCGCGCACGGCGGCGAGCGGAAGGCCTTCGATACTGAGCGTCAGGGCGGTCGACCCGTCCGCCACCCCGTCGACCCGCGCCGCGCCCGCCTCGCGCAGCGTCGCCTCGGCGCGTCCCACCAGGGTTGACGCAATGCCGCCGGGGTGTGTGAGCGTCGCCCTAATCATGTCCGCCCCCGCAAAGCCGCCGCTGATCGTTATCGCGGGTGCGACCGCGAGCGGCAAGTCCGCGCTGGCGATGGACCTGGCCGCGCGCGAGGGCGGCACGATCGTCAACGCCGACGCGATGCAGGTCTACGCCGACCTGCGCGTGCTGACCGCGCGGCCTTCGTCTGCCGAGGAAGCCGTAGTGCCGCACCGACTCTACGGCGTGCGCGACGCGGCCAGGCCATGTTCGGCCGCCGACTGGGCGGTGCTGGCGAAAGCCGCGATCGCTGAAGCGCACGCGGGCGGGCGCGTGTCGATCGTCGTTGGCGGCACAGGGCTATATCTGCGCACGCTGCTCGACGGCATCGCGCCAGTGCCCGCGATCGACACCCTGGTTCGCGCCGAGGTGCGCGCGCTATCGACCGATGCCGCCTGTGCTGCGCTCGCTCGTGAGGACGCCGCCGCAGCCGCGAAGCTCATGCCCACCGACACGCAGCGCATCGCGCGCGCGCTCGAAGTGGTGCGCTCGACCGCCAAGCCGCTCGCGCAATGGCAGCGCGCGCGGGAAGGGGGGGTCACAGCCGAGGTCGAACTGCGCGCGATGGTGGTCGAAGTCGATCCCGAGCTACTGCGCGCGCGAATCTTCATGCGCGCCGCCGCGATGCTGGCCGGGGGAGCGATCGAGGAGGTGCGCGCGCTTCTCGCCCGACACCTCGATCCCGCGCTCCCCGCGATGAAGGCGGTGGGCGTCCGCGAGATCGCCCGCCTGCTCGCGGGCGAAATCGACGGCGCCGAAACCGCCGCCCGCATCGGCTTCGAGACCGCCCGCTACGCCAAGCGCCAGCGCACGTGGCTGCGCAACCAGTGCGCCGATTGGGCACGGGTCGTGCTTTGACTTGACGCCGCACCGCACCTAACCACGGCTGCCCACAAAGGAGGGCGCGCATGGCATTGGAACTGAATGGCGCGACCGCGCTCGTCCGCACATTGGCCGACCTCGGCGTCGATACTATTTTCGGCTATCCCGGCGGCGCGGTGCTGCCGATTTACGACGCGCTATTCCAGCAGACGCGCATCCGCCACATATTGGTGCGCCACGAACAGGGTGCGGTCCACGCCGCCGAGGGCTACGCGCGCTCGACCGGCAAGCCGGGCGTCGTGCTCGTCACCAGCGGCCCCGGCGCGACCAATGCGGTCACCGGTATCGCGGACGCGATGATGGACTCGATCCCGATCGTCGTCATCACCGGCCAGGTGCCGACGCACCTCATCGGCTCGGACGCGTTCCAGGAATGCGATACCGTCGGCATCACGCGCGCCTGCTCGAAGCATAACTATCTCGTGAAGGACGCCGAACGCCTGACCGCCACCGTGCGCGAGGCGTTCCACATCGCCACCTCGGGCCGCCCCGGGCCGGTGGTGGTCGATGTCCCGAAGGACATCCAGGTCGCGCGGGTGTCGGCCAAACCCGCCGCCGCGCCCGCGCTCGCGGGATACAAACCGCGCGTGAAGGGCGATCTGGCGGCGATAGAGGCAGCCGTCGAGATGCTCGCGGCGGCCGAGCGCCCGATCCTCTACACCGGCGGCGGCATCATCAACGCCGGTCCCGCTGCCTCCCAACTGCTGCGCGAACTGGCGCGGGTAACGGGCGCGCCGGTCACTTCGACGCTGATGGGGCTCGGCGCATACCCGGCGAGCGGCCCGCAGTGGCTGGGGATGCTCGGGATGCACGGCTCCTATGAGAGCAACATGGCGATGCACGGCTGCGATCTGATGCTGTGCCTGGGCGCGCGGTTTGACGACCGCGTTACCGGGAGGGTGGACGCGTTCTCGCCCGGATCTCGGAAAATCCACGTCGATGTCGATCCATCCTCGTTCAACAAAACCGTCCGCGTCGATCTCGCGATCGAGGGCGATATCGGTCATGTGCTCGAGGATATGCTCAAACTGTGGCGCGCGCGGGCGCACCGGGGCGCAGACCTCAAAGCGTGGTGGGCGCGGATTGCCGAGTGGCGCGCGAAGAACTCGCTCGGCTTCGAGCAGCGTGGCGAGACGATCCTGCCGCAGCACGCGGTCCGCCGGCTGTGGGAGGCCACCCGCGCGCGCAATCCGATCATCACCACCGAAGTCGGCCAGCACCAGATGTGGGCGGCGCAGCATTTTGGCTTCGAGGCGCCGAACGTGTGGCTGACCAGCGGCGGGCTGGGCACGATGGGCTACGGGCTGCCCGCCGCGATCGGCGCGCAACTCGGCAACCCGGGCGCACTGGTGATCGACATCGCGGGCGAAGCGTCCATTCTGATGTGCATCCAGGAAATGAGTACCGCGGTCCAATACCGGCTGCCGGTCAAGGTTTTCATCCTCAACAACGAGCACATGGGCATGGTCCGCCAATGGCAGGACCTGACCTTCGGGGGCCGCCGCAGCGAAAGCTACTCCGAAGCGCTGCCCGATTTCGTGAAACTGGCCGACGCCTACGGCTGGCTTGGGCTGCGCATCGACCACGCGAGCAATCTCGACGCGGGGATCGCGGCGATGCTCGCGCACGACGGGCCGGTAATGGTCGATTGCCGCGTCGCCGAAGTGGCGAACTGCTTCCCGATGATCCCTAGCGGCGCGGGGCATAACGAGATGCTGCTACACTCGGACGAAGTCGTCGGCGAAGTCAGCGACGACGCGCGGGCGTTGGTGTAATAGCTGCAAAAAGGCTAAGGGTGCCAAGCTAAGTTAGCTTGGAACATAACGTGCCGATTATTTGGCTTTTACTAAGTTTACTATTTACGATGGCCCAAGTAGGAGCGGCACCTGCCGGTGCAGAACTGTATCTTGGATGGTTTTTTGCCGGCGTATTCACTTTAGCGTGCCTGGGCTTCCGGTTTACCCTCCCGCTCTCCATCGCCGCCTATTTTGGAGCGCACAAGGTATGGGAGTGGAGCTGGCTCGAATCAGTGCTGTTTGTCGCTCCCGGGCTATTGCTAATGATCCCAGGAGTGCTTCTGACATTCATTTTACGACTGCGGGCGGTGAAATAGGTGCCCAAGCACTTCAGGGCGTATAGTAAATGATCCACCACCCATCCTCCCGCCACACGCTTTCGATCGTCGTCGACAACGAGGCGGGCGTGCTTGCGCGCATTGTCGGGCTGTTCTCGCAGCGCGGCTATAATATCGAGAGCTTGACCGTTGCGGTCACCGGCGACGAGGCGGTCTCCCGCGTGACCGTCGTCACCAGCGGCCCGCCGCCGGTGATCGAGCAGATTTTGTCCCAGCTCGGCCGCCTGATCAACGTCCACCATGTCCACGATCTGACCGCCGAGGGGCCACACATCGAGCGCGAGATGGCGCTGATCAAAGTGGCGGGCACCGGCGAGAAACGCTCCGAATCGCTGCGACTCGCTGAAGTTTATGGCGCGCGGCCGGTCGATGCCACCACCACCAGCTTCGTCTTCGAGATCGCCGGATCGTCCGCAAAGGTGGCGAGTTTCGTCGCCCTGATGCGCGAGGTGGGCTTGGTCGAAGTCGCCCGCACCGGTGTAGTCGGGCTGATGCGGGGTATTTAAAATCGGCAGCTCTCTAATGCTTCCCGCAAGGGGGAGAGGGCAGATCGGCCAACGTTCTAAGCGCTAAGCCGCTGCCGGATCTCGTTCACGTCTGCTTCGGGATCGCGCATGATGTAGCCGCGTCCCCAGATCGTCTCGATATAGTTCTCGTTGCAAACCGCGCTGATCTTTTTTCGAAGTTTGCAGACGA
>JAABUQ010011674.1_pt1 | contig 11141 bp, 5 predicted proteins | sample 5560001 | NCBI WGS metagenome assembly JAABUQ01 (sample SAMN10711888, study PRJNA513371) | rock metagenome | isolation source: Antarctica rocks | place: Antarctica: Victoria Land, Finger Mt nord | collected 2015-12-18
TTTGCTGAATCCTCGTCCCGAGCACCGTTCTGCTTGTCAGCCGAGTTTATCCGACCTAGCCCGGTTGGGCGCCAACCTGTCAAAACCACTGTGCAGAGGTACTAGATGCCCCTTTTTAGCAACCTCGGCGAAGAACGCTTTCGTGCCGTCGTCCGTGGCGATGCCAGTGGGCACAATAAGCCCCGCACGCCCCTTCGCTGTTGGGAACCGCAGGAAGGCTTCCGCAAACAGGGCATAGGTGTTCACGTCTCCGACAGCAGTCAGCGGAAACCGTCCACAGCCGCGCACGAACTGGCTCGCTGCCTCGGCATCCCGCTTCGCGTTCTCGAAGGCGCGATTCAGACCGCGCTCGGCAACGTCGCCCCTCGCCAAGGCGGTGATCATTGTGCGCCGTGCCGCTGCGTTGGGCGCCTTGGCGATGCACTCGCTGCGCATGCCGAAGAACTCTTGCTCCTGTAGCTTGATGCGCTCCCACGGCGGATTGCCCAGCACGCAGTCGAAGCCGCCCGTTGCCACCATTTCCGGGAACTCCAGGGGCCAATGGAAAAAGCGCAGCCGTCCGCGCAACTCCTCCACCGCCCCGATCAACGGCCCATAGACGAAAGATGGCGCTCGCAGATACCGCCACACCGTATCGGTTGTCGGCACCATGTCCCGCCCTGGCATCTCGGGCCGGGCGGCGCGCGGCGCGAAGAAAGCGGCGCACCACAGGTCGCAGGCCACCCGCAGATCATGCCCCTCCCCGCCGGACTGAATAGCGGCCAGCGCGCGGCGTTTCGCCTCCACCGCCTCCAGCGTGTCCTCGTGCGCGTCGGTCAGGGCGGCGATTGCGGCGGCGAGGCCGCGTGGCATCGCCACCTCGGGCACCAGCGAGAGCGTGGGGTTTTCACGCTCGGCCTTGTTCCGGTTGCGCACGTCGCGAGCGTAGGCTTTGTCGTCGCTGGTCAGTTCCTTGAACGCCTCGTCCGGGATGCCGGACTTGAGTACCGTGAGGTCGGTCACGCCGATCAGGCTGTCGCCGCATTTGATGTGCGCGTCGAGGAAGGCCAACGGCTTGCCCGGCTCGTTGGCCTCGATCCAGAGCGCAGCTTTGCAGAGTTCGACCGAGAGCGGGTTGCGGTCCACGCCGAAGATGGAGCGCCGCACCACCTCGCGCAGCACCCGGCGGCGCACCGCCTCGTCCGGCAGGTCGCCCTCGCTGTCCAGCCGCGCCACGGCGTCGGCCAGGCGCCTTGCGGCTCCGAGCAGGAAATGACCGGACCCGCACGCCGGGTCCAACACCTTCAGCCGCAGCACAGCGCCACGCGGGTCGGTCGGGTTGTCGCGGATCGCCCGCTCGATGACCGGATCGAGCGCGGAGCGGAGCAACTCCTGCACGAGGCTGTCAGGGGTGTAGTAGCTGCCCGAGAGCTTGCGCTCGCTGCCCTTCGAGGTGCCGCCCGTGTCGTCGCCGACGAACCCGAAGGTCCATGGCCGGGTCTCCACCTGCACCAAGGGATGCAGTTCGAGCAGGCTCTCGTAAATCGAGCCTAGTTCCTCCGTTCCCATGTCCCGGTAGTTCACACGCTGAAGGCTGCCGGCGTCCGTGAAGAAGGCCAGCGCATGGATGGCCGACAGCAGCCGGATATTGGGCAGCCCGGCGGCGTCGAGGTCTGGGCACTGCGTTTGCTCGAACAGGCCACCAATGGCAGGCAGGCCGAGAAGCCAGGTGCCACGGGAAAGCTGGCGAACCGTCACCATCAAGCCGGTCCATAGGTCGGCGTGATGGTCGTAGTGGCGTTGCAACCGGGCGCGGTCGCGCAGGCGGGCCACGGCGTAGCCCTGCGCGTAAAGGGCGCGTGCCTCTGGCGTGGCTTCGGGCGTATGGAGCAAGTCACGCTCCTCCGCCGTAAACAGGAACAGCAGGCGGTAGACGAGCCGGAGAAGCTGCTGATGAAGCCCCTCCGGGGTCAGCGTCCCGTCCCGCAGCGCCACCCGCAGCGCGTGGTTCTCCGGGTGTTCGACGAAGCCGGAGCCGAGTTCGCGCAGCGCCCCGGTAACGCCCGCGCGAAGCTTCGCTAACGCCCGCTGGCCAGTCTTGGCCCCTTCGGCCCGCCAGCGTTCCAGCCAGCACTCCGTCGCGCTACCGGCGGCGGGAGCAAGCCGGGAGGCGTGGGCGAGAAGCCAGAGCGTGGCGAAGTCGGCGTAAAGCCCCTCGTCGAAGATGCGTTCGAGGTCGGCTTCAACAAAGGCCGGCCGGGTCAGGGACGGGTTGTTCCGCAGCAGCCGCAGGCGCGGGCCGTTGGCGACGATGCCCCACAGTATGGCCGGCGCGGCGTTCAGGTACTCCTGCACCGTGGCATGGGGGCACGGCGGTGCCCGTCCTCGCCGAAGGTCGCGTGGCGGTCGTCAAGCCCCCGGCCGGCCACCATCAGCAGCAGCGGCACCATGCCGCCATGGATGCCGTGAGTGATCGGGAAACTGCGGTCGCCCACCATGGCCCGACTGGTCGTGGCAGCGATGTCGACCTGGCCGAACACTTCGCGCAGCAAGCGGAGCAGCCACCGCTCGACCCCGGTCCGCTCGGCTGGGATGTCGGCACGCGGCTGGTTCCGGCGGTAGTCCTTCCAAAGCGCCTCGGCGATGGTCCAGTAGCGGCCGATTTCGTCCCGCAACGTCCTACCCGGCGGCAGGCCGTAGTCCTCGGCCGCTTGACCGGGAGCCGCAAGGGCGGCGATGCGCTGGAGGAACTCGGCCGGGAACAACCCGCCCTCGATGCGGATGGCGGTGAAGGCGGTCTCGGCTGAAGCTGCCTTGGGGGCTGCGGGCCGCTCTGGCCGGAGGAGGGTGGCCGCAACGGGGAAGATGGCGTTCATCAGGCGGGCAGCAGCACGAAGGCGCCGATCACGTCGGCCGGGAGGCAGGCTTCCACGGTCGAGCGGACTCCTTTGGCGGCTGCGGCGTCCCGCACGCGGGTGTGGTCAGCCAGCAACGCCTCGGCCCGGCCATGGGCGAGCGCCTCGATGATCGGGACCAGGCGCGGCAGGTCATCAAGGCTCTCGCCGACCTCGTAGGCACGCTCCTCGGCGTCCATGTTGCGGGCTGGTTCGGCGGCCATCAGGCCGAGGGCGTCGGCGTCCTCCAGCAGGCGGGGCGCTTCGGACCCGGTGATGGCGATGCAGACTGCCTCCTCGGAAAGCAGGGTGCGGACCCGGCGCCAGCGCGTGCCCTCGCGCTCCTCGACGCCGATCTGCGACCGCAGGCGCAGCAACAGCACCGTCGTCCGGCGGGCAACGGCGCGGGTGACGACAGCGCCGCAGCGCGCCGCCAGGTCGGGCAGGTCCTCGGCCAGCGCCCGTTCGGCCACATGGTCGGCCAGCGCGGCGACGAGCGGATGGGTGCGATGGACCGCCTCGAACCCGGCGGGCGCCGGATAGCGGAAGGTGATGCGCAGCGTTTTGGCGCGCAGCCCGGCAGCTTCGAGGCGCTTCCGCACGGGGACGGGCAGGTTGTCGGCGGGCAGTCGAAACCGGTCTTCGCCGATAGGCTCGAGGGGAGCGCGGAGGCGCTCGCAGGCGGCGGACACGAAGCGCCGCACCTCCTCCTCGCCGCCAAGAACGGCGACTGCCTTCCGCCACTCCGGCAGCACGTCTTCCGGCTTGAGGCTGCGCTGGGCGAAGATGGTGCGGCTCTGCTTCGCGTTCTCCTTTGCGCTTTCCCACGCCGCGTCGAGGTCGGCCTCGGGTTTGCCGAAATCGAACGCGCTCTGCTTCAGCCCCTCCGCAACGCGCCCGGTCTGGAGCAGCACCGTTTGGAGGATGGCCTCGGTGACCTTGTTCGTGTCCATCGGCATGGGCACCGAGACGCCGAGTTCGCGCCGGATGCGCTCGGCCTTCCTGACGATCACCTTGAGCACGGCCCCGTCCACCGGGTTGTTGCCGCCGTAGAGCATGAGGGCGCGGACACGCTTTTCCGGCTGGCCGAAGCGGTCGACCCGGCCTTCCCGTTGTTCGTGCCGGGTCGGGTTCCAACTGAGGTCATAGTGGACCACAGCCGAAAACAGGGCTTGGAGGTTGATGCCCTCGGACAGGCAGTCAGTCGCAACCAATACCGGGGTGCGCGCCCCGGCGGCGTCGGCCAGCGCCTCGATCCGTGCCCGGCGGTCCTCGGACGGCAGTTCACCGGTGATGACCTCGACGACGCACTTCGCCTCAGGCAGGGCGGCGCGCAGGTGCTCGCCGACATAGTGGGCGGTCTGGATGAAGCGGCAAAAGACGACCGGGCGGAACCCTTCGGCGAGCACCGCCTTCACCTGCCCGATCAGCAACCGGAGCTTGGGGTCGCGGTCCGGCCCTTTTAGGGCGGTGGCACGGTCGAGGAGGCCGCGCAGGGCCGCAGCATCGTCTTCGCTCGCTACAGCGTCATCCGTGACTCCGGCGGGCGCGGCCTCTTCGGACGTGAGGCTGTCGGCGGTCGCGCCGTCGAACACTGCGTCGGCGCCGCGCTCGTCCAGGTCCTCGATTTGCTGGTCTTCGACCACCCCCTCTACAGCGCGGAGGCGCGTGGAGAGGGCCACGGCAGCCGAGGCGGGCGAAGAGGAGACGCAGCGCAGCAAGGCAAGCGCCGCCCACCATGACATGCGCTGACGCAAGAGGGACTGGCCCTCGGTGCGGCGGATCATGCCGCGTGCGTAATAAAAAACCTCGTCGAACAGCCGCCCCCACTCGCCTGAGAGCGCGTAGGTCACCTCGGCGGTTTCGCGGTCGGGGAAGACGCTGCCGGCATCGCGCCACTCTGCGATGTCGGCGCGGCGCCGCTGGATGAAGTGCGCGGCCAACTGCTCGCGGAGCCGCTGCCGAACCGGGCTGTCCGCCATGCCTTGCAGCGCGCGGAAGTCGGGATGCAGCAGGCCGAGCAGGTTGTGGAAGGCCGCCTCGTCGCCCGAGTGCGGCGTGGCGGTCAGGAGCACCATATGGCGGTCCGCGCGGCCAGCGAGGCCGCGCAGCACCACGAGGCGCTGGTTCTTCGTCTCCGCTCCGGTGCCAACCGAGGCGTGCGCCTCGTCGACGATCACGAACTCCGGACAGGCGCGGACAAACTCGTCACGCCGGCGGTCGGACTTGATGTAGTCCAGGCTGACCACCGTGAAGGGATGCACGTCGAAGATACTTTGTCCCTGCGGCAGGCCACGCTCCAACCGGCCGGCGGTGCCCGTGCGCACGATCTCGCTCTGGATGCTGAACTTGGACGCGAGTTCGTCCTTCCATTGGTCGCAGAGATGCGGCGGGCAGAGGACGGCAAGCCGGCGGATTTCGCCCCGGTCGAGCAGTTCGCGCGCAATCAGCCCGGCCTCGATGGTCTTGCCGATGCCCACGTCGTCGGCGACCAGCAGCCTGACCGTCTCCATCTTCAGCGCCATCATCAATGGCACAAGCTGATAGGCGCGCGGTTCGACCACGATGTTGCCGAAGCAGCGGAACGGCCCTGCACCCGCCCGCAGCTTCAGGCGCAGCGCGTCGCACAGCAGCAGGGCGGCGGCCTGCGCGCGCGTCTTGTCCGGGTCCGGCGGAGGGAAGATGGCCGGGCGCGGCGGCACGGCCTCCAGCGTCAAGGACATGAGAGCAGCGTCCTCTTCGGCCCCGCCAAGCGGACGCAGGCGCAGCAGGTCGGGGCCGCCACTATTGGGCAGCACGACCCAATCCCGGCCGCGCGCAGTGACAAGGCTGCCGGGCCGGTACTCCACTGGAGCCGAGATTGCCGTCGCGGCGCTCATGGGGCGGCCTTGCCGAACACGAAGGGAAATTTGGCGAAGGTGCCGGGCCAACTCGCCAAGCGGTCGGCAAATGCGATCACCTTGTAGCCTGCGTCGCGGAGCGCCAGACGCTTCGCCTCGTCCACCGTCTTGGTCGCCGCGTTTCGGTGGTGCGGCCCGTCCACGTAGATCAAAGCCTTGGTCCCATCGTATGCGAAATCGGGTTGAGTGGAAAACTCGCTCAGCATGGGCTGCGCGCGTTCCGGCAGCCGGAAGCCGCCTGCCTGCACCGCCTCAAGCCATGCGCGTTCCAGCCCCGACCCGCATTGCCGGTGGAGGGCCGCGAAGGCGTCCTCGGCCCCGCTGCCGTCGGCGCTTCCCGCTTCGGCATCGGCGCGGACGAGGCGGCAGAGTAGCAACCGGACTACCTCGTCGCGGCGGTCGATCCGCGCGTGGTCGGTTTGGTTGGAGTAGGACAGCAGGCAGCGGTAGCACCCCGCCTCGCAGTCCGGGTCGATGTCTTCGAGATCGGCCGCGTCGGCCCAGAGGCCGGAGCGCGAGCGCCAGTGGCAAACCTCAAGCGCCCGCTCCGCCACCCGCTGGATGGCCTTCGGGTCGGAGGCGAGGCGGTTGAGCACACCGGCCCCACCCTCGGCGGCTTCGTAAAGCAGGATGGCGTTGCGGTTGTCGTTGTCCGGCAGCGGCTCAGCCGCGAGTTCGTTCTCTTCCAACTGGAACACGCTCTCGATGCCGCGCTTCAGGGCATAGGTCAGGGTGGTGAGTTGGTCGTCGTCGAGCCGCACCGTCTCCGGACGCAGCACCAGCACGTTGCGGCGATCCTCGACGAAAGGAATGATGCGCTGGACGGTCTTGGCCGCCGGCGCGTCGTCCATCGAGTTCTCTGGCACCTGGTCGTCGCGGGACCACTCGCCCGAGGCCACGTCGATGTTGAAGCCGAAAATCGACTTGCGCTTCCGCCGGCGCCAGCCAAGGTTGATCCGCCAAACGGTCGCAGCCGGTCCATACGAAGCAGAGAGCAATCGCTCGCTGCCTTCGGTGAACATAACAGGTGTGAAACGGCGCTTGCCGCCCTGCTCGGCGAAGCGGAGCGTGGTGATGACCTCGTAGCCCTGTCGCTGCCGCTCCTCCTCATCGGAGGTGATGCGGTCGGCCCGGCGGGTGCTGACCTGATCGATGCGGTAAAGGTCGAGCAGCGAATGCATGTCGCCGTTCAGCCGGGCGTCGCAGTTCACGCACCGCTCGTAGTCCGCCTCAGCGTCGAAGTGGCCGTATCCGCAGGACGGACAAAGGCGGGCGCGGCGGACAGTCAGGCGCGACGAGGTCGAGACACTCTCGGCGTCACGGACTGTCAGGATCGCCTTGCGCACCCGGTACGTGCTGCCCTCGTGGTAGATGATCGAGCGTGGGCCGAACTCGGAAAGGCCCAGAAAGCGCGGGCGGGAGAGGAACTTGTCGCGGCCGACCTTCTCGCGCCGCGCCGGGATGTAGGCCAGCAACGGCAGCCGGGGGAAGTTGTAGCCTGGCAGGAAGCCCTCGGAGGCCAAGTAGCGGTAGGCGTAGAAGTCGCTCGACATGTTGGCGCGGCTGTCGAGCAGCAGGTCGCGCTGGATGCGCGCCTCGTCGTACCGCTGCTTCGCCTCGCGCCGGGTCTTCTCGTCCGCCGCCGCATTCATCTGGATGTTGTGGGCGAGGTCCATCTGCCGCTGGGCGGCGTTGAACAAGTCCCGCCAGCGGTCGAAGGCGTCGTTGAAGATACGATGTGCCGAGCGGATGGTGTGGTCGAGCCAGTCCGGCGTGAACCACGGCGCCGTCTCGGGCGTGAGATCGTCGCGCAGCGTACCGAGGATGGCGACACCACGGGCGGCAGCGCGCCGCCGGACCTCCGGCCGGTCCAACTGCGCCGCGATCTGCGCCACGAGCGGAAGTTCGGGGACCTGTTCGCGGTCCAGCAAGTCCTGCACCGACGGCCCGAGCTTCTGTCCGGTCTCACCCAGCCAGACTGCGTGGATGTGCGACCGGATGAGGTCCTCGTTGGCAAGGTCGAGCGCGGGCGGGTTGACCGCGCCTGCAACCATGCGAGTCGGGTTGCGGAAAAAATACTGGTCGTGCGGAGAACGCGCCGCACAGTACGTCAGCACCAGCGCAGGCTGCCCGCTGCGGCCCGCCCGGCCGCTGCGCTGGGCGTAGTTCGCGGGGGTCGGCGGGACGTTGCGCATGTACACGGTGTTCAGCGAGGCGATGTCCACGCCGAGTTCCATTGTAGGCGAGCAGAAAAGAACGGGCAGGGTTGCCGCGCGGAACTGCTCTTCCCGTTGCTCCCGTTCCTTCGCGTCCACTTGCGCGGTGTGCTCGCGGGCCTGCAAGGTGTGGAGGTAGCAGTCGCCGCTGCGCAGCATCTCGGCGACGTTGTGGTAGAGGTGGAGGAAAAACCGGTTGGCAGCGTCCTGCTGCTCCTTCGGCCCAAGCCGCCACTCGATCACCGAGGCGGGGACACGGTAGCCGGTGTAGCGGCCGTCCACATCCAGTGATTCCGCGAGGCCATAGGTGACGAGGACATTGAGGATGCCGTCCACGATCTCGTTGTAGGCGTCCTCACCCAGCTTGTCGGGAAAGGCCGTCGCCGCGTCGCCCCACGTCGATTTCGCCTTCACCCGGCGCCCGAACACGGAGCGGTGCGACACATGAAGCGTGGGCGTTGGCAAGCGGCCCGTGGGCGGCTGCGGGCGTGCGACCATCGCGGCGGCGGCTGTTGGCCGCTCGTCCTCTGCCAGGTCCCAGGGCTCTTTCAACTCGTTGTAGGACCGGTTGCGGACCTGCTCCAGATGATCGCCGTCGAGGTAGATGGTCTTGATGCAGAGGCCCCGCCGCATCCGGTCGAGCAGGTCGCGCAGCAGTTCTTCCCGGATTGCAGGGGACGCGGCGGCAAGCAACGGGTGGCATTTCGACCACTCGGCTTGGTCGGTCGCGCACTCGCCCAGCAAAGTATAGCCGATGACGAGATAGCCAAGCTGTTCAAGGTTGGGATGCGTGAAGCGCCAGCCCCGGCGCAAGTCGAAGTACGTCCGGTAGCCGAGCACGTCGCGCAACGCGCGCTTGGCGCCTTCCGCCTTGGCGCCCTTGGCGTCGGGCGAACTGGCGTAGTCCGCCGGGGACAGGCGCAGGTGTTCCAGGACCCGGTGGGTCAGGGTGTCGTCCGTGAGCACGCCGTCCGGCTGATTGCGCAGCGCCGCCAGCAGGGCGCCCCGCAGCAAGAGGATCATCACGAAATCATTCAGGTGCCCGGCCTGAAGCGAGGCGTCTTGTCGGTTGTCGGTGAAGCCGAGCAACTTCTTCGCGCTCGGGGGCAGACTCTCCTCGCGCAGGAGGTGCCGCATGGCGGCCAGCGTCAGCACCGTGGTCGCGCTCGACCGCCCCTCGGCGGAGAGCGAGCCGAGCTTTGCCCCTTCACTGCGCATGCTGCCGTCGAACACGGCGTCGCAGGTGAAATTGAGGCAGAAGCGGAAGGGGCCGGGGACCACCCAGCCCAGCATGCCCTGCGCGCCGCTCGCCGGAGGGCGCGACGCAGAAGGACACTGGCCGGTACTGGCGAAAGTTCTGGCGAAGTCGCTGGCTCCCGTCCGCCGCCGGCTCCAGCCATTCGTCGGGATAACGGTCAGCGTCCTCGGCATCAAACTCCCCGGTTGGGTCAGGCATGAAGTAGGCGGGAGTCGTGCCCTCGCCATCGGCAGTCTTGTCGTTCAACTCGCGCGGCTCGATACGGACAGGCTGGCGGTCGGCGATGGTGGCCCGGACCGGCAAGTACTCCTGCCCGCATGAGCGGCAAAATGCCGCCGCGAACAGCGGCTTGTCCCGTTCGCCGGGGCAGAATTGCTGGCCGTTGAGAGTGAGGTAGCGATCACCGGGCTGTTCGAGAGTGGTGAACAGGTCGCCTGCTCCGGCCACGAACTGGTGCAAACGAAAGGCAAACAGAGGCCGCCCCTCTGCGTCGAGGGTTTGGTAGGCAAGCAACAGAAAGCGTCGAAGGTAGTCGAGGCACTCGGGGGCCGCGCGCTCGCTGGCTGCCGCGAGCAGGTCGGCCGCTTCGGCCACCGTCTTGGGACGGTTGGTGCGGACCCACCTCCCATCCGGCTTGTCGTCTTGCCGCTGGAGCCCAAGCGTCGTCTCGGCCCACGCCGCGACTGGGTGGAGGCGGAGGGCAGCGTAGTCGGCGCCGTCTGGCACCCCTGCCGCGATGGAGGCGGCAAGTTGCCCAGAGTCGGTCAGTGCGCCATCGTCTGTGACCCGGCGGAGAGTTTCGGTAACCACGCTCTCCGGCCGGACAGTCGTGCCGAACAGGCGCGAGGCCACGCTCGCGACGGCGCGGTTGCGCTCCTCGGCGCTGCCCTCGGTCGCCATGGTGGCGCTGGTGCCAACGCAAAGAAGATCAGGATTGGTGCGCTCCCGCACCCGGCGGACCAGCATCGCCACGTCGGCGCCCTGTCGTCCTCGGTAGGTGTGGAGTTCGTCGAGGACCAGGAAGCGCAGGCCCTTGGCCTGCTCGACAACCTGCGGGTCCGGCGCAGACTGCCGGGTCAGGATCAGTTCGAGCATCACATAGTTCGTCAGCAGGATGTCAGGTGGGTTGGCCGCGAGAGCTTGCCGCGCTTCGGTGCTCTCCTGCCCGGTGTAGCGGGCGAAGCGGACCGGCTCGCCGCCTACCGGGTAGCCGAGGCGGAGATACTTCTCCAACTCTTCCAATTGGGAGTTGCAAAGGGCGTTCATCGGGTAAACGACGATGGCGCTGATGCCCTTTGCGCCGCCCGCACCCCGGCGCCGGAGCACGTCATCCACAATGGGAACGAAATAGGCGAGCGACTTACCCGAACCGGTTCCTGTCGTGAGAACGTAGCTCTCCCGCCGTTGGGCAATGCGGATCGCTTCCTCTTGATGCCGGTGCAACGTTAACGGCCTACCGGGCGCACCGTCCTCGGTCTTGCCGAAGCGGAAAATCCGTTCGCACTCAGGGTGCAGCAGACCCTCGGCCACGAACTTGCCCATGGTGCCTCCCGCCACGAACGCCGGATGCAACTGGACCATTGGCGCGGGCCAGAACCGTTCGGCTTCGTACTCCTGGTCCACATGGGCTCTGATGTCGGTGGCCCGAATGGTCACAAATGACCGTGTAAACCTCTGGTATTCCGTGATGAGCCGGTCGCGAAATGTGAAAACGTCCATGAATCGTGAACTGGCGCCTACAGAGGAGTGAAAACAACCTATAGGCGTATGTTACAGAGGTTTATCGCGTCTTGTGATAGTTATGTTATGTCATGGCCCTTCAGCTCGACTTTCCGCATTTTACGTTGCATGGCAGAGGGTGTCCGTAAGTCTTTGCAGGAGGGTGGCAGGGATT
>JAABUQ010011675.1_pt1 | contig 11140 bp, 9 predicted proteins | sample 5560001 | NCBI WGS metagenome assembly JAABUQ01 (sample SAMN10711888, study PRJNA513371) | rock metagenome | isolation source: Antarctica rocks | place: Antarctica: Victoria Land, Finger Mt nord | collected 2015-12-18
CCTGCCGCTCATCCTGCGGGGCCGTCTGCGCGCGCCCTTCCAGGCGGCGCGCCGCAGGGCCGCGGGTCAGGCAGTGCGGACGCGCCGGCCGGGCGCTCAGGGGGCGCGCGCTCGCGCAGGTCCTGAACCTGAGCCGCAACCCGCGCAGGTCCTGAACCTGGGCCGCAACCCGCGCCTGACCGAGCTGCCGCTGCCGCCGCGCCCGGCCTTCCTGCCCGCGCTGCAGGCGCTGTACACCGACCCGCAGCTCTCGCACATCCTGCCGCGCATGTTCGAGGCCGCCATGGTGCCGCACATGACCCAGGTGGGGGACGGCGGCAAGGGCCGCATCGTGCCCTGACCCTGCCAAGTTGAAGCCCGTGATGTGAGGGCTCCTGTGGAGTGTGGGGGCGCAGCCCTGGTGCCCCCACATGACCCAGGTGGGGGACGGCGGCCTGGGCCGCTTCGTGTAGTTGTGCCTATCACAGTACTACGTGTTGGCCATGGAAGGGCTCAGCGAGCGCTGCAGAGCTGTGGCCTGTCTGGTGCCATGCGCAGAGCGTCAGCATTGCCTCACTATTGCTGAGACGTGGCTTGGTCCTGGCCTGGGCCGTGTCGTGGCATGGTTGATTGGGCACATGTAGCAATAGATACCATCGTCAGCATCTCATGCGTCTGCATTTGAACAGTGTATTGCAGGTCTCTCGACGCCATGCCCAAGTTGCCTTGCATTTGGGTGACAGTTTTGGGACAGTGTATGGACCGTAGCGTATCTGTGTAAAGAAACCTGTGAGTGTGCTTTGTCCTGGCCTGCATAGCGGTGGCTGCCCATCCCTCGAGTGCTGCAGGCAGCATTGGCAGTCACGCATAGGTGCAAGTGTGAGTGCAGTGTGCGTGCAAGGATGGCTGCAGCGCCCAGAGACCCCCACATGTCTTAGACTGCCGCCGTACCTGCACACACCTTGCTCACACACTGGTGACATTCGTTATGTACACCCCATGCTGGATATCAGAAAGGGACCATGTTGCCCCGTGGCACATACCTACAATCACCCTGTTGTTCATATATTTTTTGCGAAGGACACACACCACATACAGCAAAAGCATGACGGCAGATGCATCGCATACATACCTCTCTGTGGGCCAGGGCAACGCTGAATACCAAACTTGCTGCATGCCTCCCTTGTGCTTGTACCCGGTCAGTTCTCAACATGGAAGCGCCCTGGTTCGGTGCGGCAGCGAAGCAGTCGAGGCAGGTACGTGAGACACGGTGCTCACATTCCGCTTCCGGGGCCGGTGGTGCTGCCCGAACCGGCGTGCATGGGGCCACCCACAGCCGGGCGCGTGTTTGGCGCCTCCTTCTTGGCCTCGTGCTCCTGCGAGGCGGCCCCACGAGCTCGTGACCCACACAAGACAGGTCATGCAGGCCGCGTGCGCTCTCAGACAGAGCTGGCGTGATGTCCTCATGCAAGCAGTGAACAACGTCTTGAGGGCCAGGCGATGTTGGCTGCTGCAGCAGCACAGGCAGCCTGCATACAACGAGGCAGAGCCGGCCCGAGACGGTGACGAGCGGCTCGGGGGCCGGGCGCACCCAGGTCCCCGGAACGTGGCTCTTCATCTCCTTGGCGGTACTGCTGTACCGCCCGGTCCCGGCAGCTCCGGCCCCGGCGGCCTCGTTGTCGGTCGCCAGCCCGTCGCTCTTCGCCGCGTACGCCTGCGCGAGCGGGCCTCTGTCGCCACGAGCAGCGCGCCGCTGCGCTGCCGCGCCCAGCAGGCGCGGAGCGCTGGTGCGAATACGCCGGCCAGACCCTCATGGCTGACCGCATGCTCTGCGCGTCTCAATACATGGATCGTTACTTGGCGTGACACCAATGCTGCCCCGTCAGGGTAAGCGCTGTCCTCCAAGTCCAGCCGCTGACAGAGCAGCAGCATCACGAGAGATGCCGGCACGCTGCTGACAGGCGTCGTGAGCGCGCACGTCGGTGCCGGGGATGCTCTGCTTGATCTTTTGCAGAATGCCGCCGGACGCAATCGCCGGCGGCTGCTCCTCCACGCGCGCGTCCGCGTGGTGCCCATGCGCGTTGGTCAGCTGCCGGCACGCGCACACCCGGGTGTCTGACCAGGCAGTCCGGGTTGCGTTCCCATGCATGGCACCCAGGACGGTCCAGGGCACGGCACTTCAGACAGAGGTGACGTCTGGCCAAAGAGCGCTCGCAAGAACCAGCGGGCCGGCAGCAGAGGCCTGCGCCGGCCCGGGAACTGCACGCAGCCACTGCGCATGCAGCGTCTGCAGGGCGCGAGTGCAGACTGCTGGCGCGCCGACACACACGCGCTGCTGGCCTCGTCTGGGGACACAACACAAGAAAGGGCTGTTTTCTGGCTACTTGCATCCATCCAGCTGGTGCAAAAACTGAGCTCTCCAGCAGGAGCTGGTAGGCTTACCCCAGGGCGTGCGCCCGCCGCGTCAGGAGCCGGAGTCCCGGCGCCCGGCCCGATGCCAGGGTTGCCCCCCGGTCCTGCACCCGGGTTGGCAGCGTAGCCGGCCCCCCCGGTTGCTGTCTGCGTCGCTGCGCCCGGGTTGCCGGTGTAGCCAGGCTGCGCCGGTGCAGCGTGGGGTGCTGCGCCGGCGCCCCCGCCCACCCCCGTGTGGGGGTGCATGCCAGGGACGCCCTGCTGCACCTGTCAAAGCACAGGCACAGCTTCAACTCAGTTCACCAGCAGATGCACAGCATAACTGAGCAGCAGGCCTACAGGATGGGCGTCGAGTGCAGACGTGCCCGTCCCTGGCCTCAGGACGCCCGCAAAACTCAAGTGCCTGGCTGCAGGCACTGTGAGAGCTGGAGCAAGGGGTGCACACAGGCTCCTTGATTTTGCATTAGGTTAACACGCAGCAGGCCTGCACGCAGAGCCCCGCTCCCCAGGAGCGCACCGTGTTTGTGCTGGCAGTGCCGTGACCCGCGCTGGTGGCGCCTGGGTTGCCAGCATTCCACTGCACCCCCAAGCGCACGTGCCACCGAAGTCAGGTGCAAGCCACTGCATCATGGGAGTGGGTCTAGTGCAGACTCTGTCCGAGTCCTCAGGCATCAGTTGAGCAGTCCGCTTCCTGCTCAAACGTAGCTGGAAGGTTGCCGTGCGAACCACGTGCGACTCACCTCGGTACTCTGCGGTTGCGCCATGCCGGTTCCAAACGAGAGTCAACAGGTCTTGCGAAACGTCGCACGTTGAGTAAATGGACCGATTTCATCTTGCGTTCAAATCACAGAGCAATACCCTAAGTTGGCACGTGTGCACCACATGCACTGTCGGCCTCATCATTGCATTGAAGGAGGTCCGTGCACTGCTTCAAATGTGCACTGACTCTATTGCACTGATTCCACGCGCAGAGCAGTGAAAGGCAAGAAGTTACAAAAGTTGCTTGCAGTGCTCGGTTGCTGCTAAGCACACCCTTTGACGAATGCACGACAGGCAGGAAGACAGGCAGAAACACGGAGAAAGCTACATACTAGTCCTGTCGGCACACAGATGCAATTGTCAGACACATATGTCAGACACGTCTGGAGCCGTGAGCAGACACGAGGCGCACTACCAGCGCTGCAGCGCGCACTGCTGCAGCGCATGCATCCCATCCCGCCTCAGTCAGCCCTCCAAAGGGTTGAAGCGCGGCTATTGGCACACAAATGCCCTACTACTGGCTCGCCGCCTCTTGAAAACCATGGTGGACAGTCACACATGCGCGGAGGACGAAGCACAGCACCGCGCATGATACGAGCACTCAGTGGCCTATTTGCTGCAGCATATTCAAATGCATGCTGCTGTGGAGCTCGCCCACTCCTAAGCATGGCTGGACAAAAAGCAAGCACTCCATGTTGTCATAAAGAAAGTCAGCCGAGGGGGGCGGTGCTCCGTGCGCACTCGAGGTGTACAGACAAGGACAACCTATGGCAAAAGCCACACATCAGATCTCAGGCCCGGGCCAGTACGCCCGCCCTGGAGTGCCTCCAGGCCGCGCGCGCCGGCCCGCGCCACACAGCACGCATGGAAGCGGCGCGACGCGCCGCTCGCATGCATGTGTTCCTTGCGCACACAGGCTTGCATGACTGCCTCGCAGATGAGTGATTGTCAAGAATGCCTGCCCGTGAGCATGCGCGCGCTGGCAGCCAATGAACTTGGCCATGCAGCACGCTGCGGTGGCCCACGCCGCGGCCCAGGGAGGAGCTACGGGTCGGCGCCCGGGGCCACGCCGCCAGTGCCGGCCTGCACCTCATCCGACTTCTCCATGTACTCCTGTACGACACGGAGCGCCCGCTTATCAGGCTGCGTGCAGGACGCGCGAGCGCGCGGCCGGGCCGGTATGCGGCCTGCCAGAGCCAGACACCTTTGCAGCCGCTCACGCGGTCGTGTCGTGCCTGGCTGGCAGGGCGCACGCGCGCGCAATGACATTGTCAGCCTTGTTGGGCACTGGCAGGCGCGCCGCGGTGGCCATCGAGCACCGGCGAGCAGATGCGCGCCTTGCCAGGCTGTGCTTACAACAGGCCACAACGTGCCCTGCATGGCAGGCCTGAGGGCGGGCGCCGTCCGCGGCATACGCAGGCCTAACATGGGAGCCGGGGACAGCCCGCAGCGACGCGCAGGCGCCGCATACGCGGCTCTGGCAGCAGAGCAGCATTTGCACGGCGGTGTGAGCAAGTCGGCGGCGGGGCTGCAAGCGCACCGTGGTGCCCGGCAGGTGCCGCTTGATCTTGCTCAGCAAGCCCCCGGAGTTCGTCCGGAAATACTCGCTGCCGCCGGAGGAGCGGGCGAGCTCGGGTGCAGCGCCCTGGCCGAGCGCGGCGCCCTGGCCGAGCGCGCCCGGCTCCTGCGCGGTGGGGCGGCCGTCAGCGGCCCCGGATTTAGGATGTACTAGCGCGGGGCACGGCGCCCGTGTTTGTCGGCAGGGGGCGGCCGGCGGGCCACCAGCCTCCGCTGTCGCCTGCGCACTACGGGGCGCCAGCGGCCGGCCGCGTGACGCGGTCTGCGCGTGCGCGCACCCGGCCACGGAGGCTGCTCAGTTGACCGCGGCTTGGCAGCAGCAACTGAGCATGCACACAGTGCCGCGGCTGCCCGGACGGCATCCCAGCAGGCCCCGCACGCACGACCTGGCGCACGACAGGGGCCGCCGCTGCGCCTCGCAGCGACAGCTGCACGACAGCATGGACACTGACCAGGTCCTGAGACGTCCAAACCTGCACCGGGGGGTCGGGGGGGCCCAGCGTACCGGCACCGGCACCGTCACCGCCGCGCCCTCCGGGATGGCAGGGTCGGTGCCGCCGCACGCGATGTCGTCGCACTTGTTCATGTACTCCTGCGCAGGCGCGTGCGCGGTGGCCAGCGAGCGGACCGGACCGCGCGCGGCAGGCCGGGCAGCTCGCCCGGCCACAGGAAGGCGCGCATTGTCGAGCCGCCCATGCCGGTGAGGGCGCTGCATGCGGGCTCTTGTGCCGCGCTTGGTTACGCTGGCCGCTTGCGTACGCTGGGCCACCGCGGGGCGCCAGGAAACACACAGATGGTTGTGTGCTCCTGCACGTTCTGTTTGAAGAATAACAGAGCCCATGCATCCCCGCCACGCCGACCCATCCCGCACGTGGACAGCCTGCCTGGGGCCATGCGGGGAGGCTGGGCGCACGGTGGTGCCCGGCAGGTGCCGCTTGAGCTTCTGAAGCATGCGGCCGGACGAGGTGCGGAAGTACTGGCGCCCGGCAGAGACCCTGCCGAGGTCGGGCGCGGAGTCGCGCGAGGACGATGTCCCAGAGAGCATGGGCGACGAGTTGCCGCCAGATGAGATCCTGGAGAGCGGCGGCCCGGCCTGCGCGCAGCCAGGCCAGGCTCAGCGGCGTGCGCGCAGCGGCTGCAAGCGTGCACAGCCCGGCCCGCCGGGCGCCGGGCAGCCCGAGAGCGCCAGCCGCTGCCTGCGCGCTGCCACGCCCGTCAAGCGCGCGCGGAAGCACAGGCCGGGTCCGGCCCACCGGCGCACGCAACTCACTGGACCTGTGAGGCGCCAGCAGAGCTCGAGGTGTTAAGTGGTGGTCAGTGGTGGCCGCCCACTCCCGCCCGCTGCTCGCCGCGCAAACACGCCGACGCGTGTAGACGCCAGCACGGGAATGCTGCTGGGACAGCCTTCGGGAGCCGGTCACAGGGCGCGCTTGCTGGGCGCTTGCAGCGTGTGAGCATTGCAGGCCGCAGCAGCATCCAGCCTCCAGGATATGCAGTGCGTTAGCCGGGCCGCCGTGTCAGGACAGTGTTGCTGGAGCTCGTTACGGCCTTGAGTGCTGGCCACCGGCTGACACGGTGTCCAGCACTGCATCACTGGGCGCCCATCTGCATCCCGGGCGCCACCGGCTGGGTCGCTCTCACGTGCTGCGCAGGTCTGCCTTGCAACACACTCACGTCTCACGCAGGTGGCCGGCAACTATGGGACGTGGCCTGTCGTGCTCTACGCTTCCAGCCCCTGTTGAACAGTGAAGCATCGAGGGCCTTGTCACACATGGCTGCACAACCACAACTCCTGTTGCTGAGCAGGTGTGCAGGTAACAACACTCGCAGCGTAAAGCTACACCGTCCACATCAGGCCGTGCGACGTGCTTTGCAGGACAACACCGCCTGCCCGAGGCGGCAATCACCTCGTTCATGGTCTGCGCCATCTGAGTCGATATGCGCCTGCCCGGGAGGTCGTCGGCTGTATCACAGACACTGTTCGCGGAAAAGTGAAGCACCTTTTGTCTCGGGAATAAAGTGGATGTGGGATGACGAAAAAAGAGCTCGCATGAGCGCCCCTTGCGGGTGCACTTGAGAGGCAAGTGCCAAGGCCCTGCTTGTAGCCCTATCTGTCATGCATGCTGCCTGGTACAATGTGGATGATTCATCATGTTGGATGATGCCGTGAAATGTTTCGAGCAAAAACAAAGGCTTCCTGGGTGTGTACGCTGTTTCGGATGCTGTCAACTCACTATAAGCCAAGAGCACACATGGGATGCTGACTGTCACAGTCAAACAATGCTGAGCATGTGCCTAGATAGCTTCCGTTGTCAGTGCCAACCTGATTATGGACGTTGTCAGTGCCCAACCTGATCTATGGACAACAGTGCCAACCTGACAACACAGCCTTTTCGGATGTCATCAGTGTTCAGTCCATGAGTAGAGCAGCCATGAGCAGCTAAGAGCAAATGTATCTAGGGATGCAGCTCACGACAATATTTATATCTTTTCATACACATCGCTCACGACAGTTCCTAGGTGTGCACTGTGCGTTTTCAGAAGACGCTGAGAAACTTTGACACATGCGTATTACACTTCTAATGGTTACAGGCCTTGCCATATGGCACACAGGCAACACGCCCACTGCGCTCCAACAAAGAGTATTGCAGGAAAGCGGCTCCTATGTACGAAAACAGCTCGGCATCATCACATGCCAGAGCAGCCCTCAAAAGTCACCCTGAATGCCACCCTGTTTGGGCTACTGCTGGATGGGCTGCATTTCACGCTTGCTGACCGGTGTTCATGGCCCAGCCCCTGGCTCAAACAGCCAGCTGGCCACAACCTGCTTAGACATGCTGCAGGACTAAAATGTGCAGATGACTTCTGCTTGCTGGCGAACTCGCCAACTGAAGTGCGAGGCGCCCAGGGACATGACCTTTGTGCAAGGTTGCTGCTGAAGCAGACGCAGTAACGAAGGCACTATAGGCAGGAATACGGAGAAAGCCACTTACTAGCCCTGTCGGCACACAGGGACAAACGTCAGACACAATTGTCAGACACATTTCGAGCCGTCCGTCAGCAGACGTGAGGCGCACTGCCAGCGCTGCAGCGCGTAGCGCTGCAGAGCGTGCTTCCCATCCTGCCTCAGTGGGACCGTGAAAAGAATTGAAGCGCGGCTAATAACACACACACGCCCTCCTACTGGCTCGCCGCCTCTTGAAAACCCACGGTGGACAGCCACACATGGCCGACAAATGAAGCGCAGCACCGCGCACGACACCATCAACCTGTAGCCTGTGTGCTGCAGCGGATTCGAAAGCATGTTGCTGTGGAGCTCAACCACTCCTGTGTAGCCTATTGTGCTGCAGCATGTTTGACCATGCTGCTGTGGAGCTAGACCATTCCTAAGCATGTGCTGGACGCAGGAAGCACTCCACGTCCATAATCTCAGTCAGCGGGGGGTGCTGTGCTCTGCGCGCACTGGGGGGGGGGTACAGACTAGGATGACCTATGGCAAAAGCCACATATTGGATCTCAGGCCCGGGCTAGCATGCCCGCCCTGGGGTACCTCCAGGCCGCGCATACCTGTAACCATCAGGGCAGTGCATATGGGCTGTGGGATGTGAGATAGGCTTCCTGGGTGGGTATACAACTTCGGATGCTGTTCGTCAACTCACTAGAAGCACAAGAAAAAGAAAGTCGGTGCATATGGTGTGGGATGTGAGACCAGACATTTATTTTTTTTAGATACAGCTCATGACATATTCTTTCATGGACATAGCTCATGACATATTCTTTCATGGACATAGCTCATGACATCTTCTTGGTGTAAACAGTGCGCTTCAGACAACAAAGCTTGGGCGCACAAGCACGACACTTCTGATGGTTACAGGCCTTGCCATATGGCACACACGCACACGCCCACTGCGCCCCAACAAAGAAGATTGCAGGAAAGCAGCTCCTATGTACGAAAACAGCTCAGCATCATTACATGCCAGAGCAGCCCCCGAACAAGCAGCACGATGCTCACTCGAAGGCACACACTGATTCGTGTCATTTTCCTCAAGTTGCTAGACATTCATCACGTGCCACCCTGGGCAAGCCCACTGAGGCGACACATTTATTGTTGTTCAAACCATGCGGTCCGATCAGATGCGGCCGGTGCCCGTGGTGTCGGTGCCCATGCAGGTGCCCGTGGTGCCGGTGCCGCCCGCGGAGCCCGCGGCCGTGCCCGTCGCCTTGTCTGCAAGACCAGAAATCAGTGTTAGCATACTGGATAAACAGTTGCTGCGTCTATATACAAGGTAGAATATGCAAATAGATCAAGGTTCAACGTCATGGACGAGTACTTGGTGTACTTGGCAGTGCAGGATTGGGGGCGCACATTGGGCGCGCTCCTCCGTGCCCGGCACGTGCTTGAGGATCTGCGCGCCACGATACACTTTGTTAGGTACGACTGAATTTCATCCACACCGGTCTGCATGTTCGGCACACAATCACCGATGATCATGTCCGCAACAGGCCCGCACAAACGCGACATCCGCAAGGGGCACTGTCACACACTGCATCACGTGCATGCTTCAGGGTTGCGCGCCTTCTCCTTCATCGACTCGCCGGTGCCCGAGCCGGTGCCGGTGCCGGTCGTGCCGGTGTGGCTGGTGTGGCTCGTGTGGCTGGTGTGGGTGCCGGTGCCCATGCCGGTGCCCGTGCCGGTGGTGGTGTCGTAGCCAGAGCCGGTGCCCATGCCGGTGCCCATGCCGGTGCCCATGCCAGTGCCGGTGCCGGTACCCATGCCGGTGCCGGTGCCCATGCCGGTGCCCGTGCCCTGCATGTCCTGCTTCATCTGGTGCTCCTGCGCGACGGCACACAGCACCTCCTCAGTGCCAATGTGACACTCCTCTGTTTGCCAGACGGCATCATGGACGTAGGGAGGGCGCGACGACGACAGTGCCCCTACAATCATTACAGGCAGCCGGGATAGATAGAGGTTTGCACCAGACACTGAAGTCGTATCCTGCATCCAGAGCCAGGAGGTGCTCCGCACCGTGGTGCCCGGGATGTGGCTCTTGACCTGGCCCATGGTCCCGCCGGACGTGCCGCCCATGCCGGTGCCCGTGCCGGTGGTGGAGCCGGTGCCGGTGCCGGTGCCCGTGCCCGTGCCGGTGCCCGAGCCCATGCCGGTGCCCTGCATGTCCTGCTTCACCTGGTGCTCCTGCAACCCATGGCACCAAAGTAATAAGGCCAAATGCTTTGCAGAAAGCATGTGCTGCAGACAATGCCGATTGTCAGCAGCAATGCTGTAGCAGCAAAACACCATCGGTGTCGTCTACAGCAAGGTCAGCAAACCCTCTGTCACAACATGCAGAAATGCTGATGCGTCCACGCGCATAACGCTGCTGCACTATCACGGCATGCAATGGCCTGCTACATCATCGTGGCCATCTGGGACCTGCCAGTGGCGCACCGTCGTGCCCGGGATGTGCGACTTGACCTGGCCCATCATGCCACCGCCCGTTCCGGTGCCGGTGCCCGTGGTGGTGTCCGTGCCCATGCCGGTGCCCATGCCTGTGCCAGTGCCCATGCCAGTGCCCATGCCGGTGCCCGTGCCGGTGTGGTGGTGGCCATGGTGGTGGTGGTGGCCGTGGTGGCCAGTCGTCGTCGTCTGCACGCAGCCCCAAACACTGTCAGCACCAGCAACCATGCAGGTGACTACAGATTTACGTACAGATGTAGCTCAACAGGCATTGCTTCCGGGGCGCACGTCAGTGGTCATGCCGCCGGCACCCGGCGCAAGGCCAGTGCCCGTGCCCATGCCCGTGCCTCCGCCGCCCATGGTGCCAGTGTTGGTCTCCGTGCTGGGCTGCATGCCCGGGATGGCCGACTTCACCTGCAAAGGCAGCCACAGACGTCAAGCCACAGTTGTTTCCCATATGAAGCCCAGGCCTCACCACCCACGGCATATATGCGCACTCGTGTGAAAGGTGTACCAGAAAGTAAGTCAGGGCAAACCAGCCATACACTGGCAGCTGTTTCAACAGCACTCAATATCCCGATAGTGTAATAAGCCGCCTTGCACTGCTCTTCTACAAAGCTCGTTCGGCCCCAGGACAGATTCAAAGATGCACCAAGGATCAGGGCTGGCCAGTGCTCTCCAAGCCTGCCCACAAGCACTGCTGACGCCTGGTCAAGCTCGACAACAACCGGGACGCCGCTGGTGAACAACAAGGGCCGGGTTCGTCAAATCACAGAGGCCCAAGGGCCGGCCATGCAAGGGGTTACAGGGCAGACTTATCCCGCCCGCCCTCCCGGGCTGGCTCACCTTGTCCACCATGGACATGCCCTGGCCGGTGCCGGTCGTGCCGGTGCCGGTCGTGCCGGTGCCGGTCGTGTACTGCGCGCCAATGGCATGCTCACGTCAGAAAACATGGAA
>JAABUQ010011676.1_pt1 | contig 11140 bp, 5 predicted proteins | sample 5560001 | NCBI WGS metagenome assembly JAABUQ01 (sample SAMN10711888, study PRJNA513371) | rock metagenome | isolation source: Antarctica rocks | place: Antarctica: Victoria Land, Finger Mt nord | collected 2015-12-18
GGATCCGATGGCTGCCGATGTTCGAGGTCATAATCACGATCGTGTTTTTGAAATCGACCGTGCGGCCTTGGCCGTCGGTGAGACGGCCGTCGTCGAGGATTTGCAAGAACACGTTGAAGACGTCGGGGTGCGCCTTTTCGATCTCGTCGAAGAGCACCACCGCGTACGGCCGGCGACGCACCGCTTCGGTAAGCTGACCGCCTTCTTCAAAGCCGATATATCCGGGCGGTGCGCCCAACAGTCGCGCGACCGTGTGTTTCTCCTGATACTCCGACATGTCGATGCGAATGAGTGCACGCTCGTCGTCGAAGAGATACGCCGCTAACGCCCGGGCGAGTTCCGTTTTGCCGACGCCGGTCGGGCCGAGGAAGATGAACGAGCCGATCGGACGATTCGGATCAGCGAGGCCCGAGCGCGAACGCAGAACGGCTTCGGCAACGACCGTCACCGCTTCGTTTTGGCCGATGACGCGACGATGCAGTTCTTCGTCGAGGTGCAAGAGTTTTTGCATCTCGCCCTCGAGCAGTTTTTGCACGGGCACGCCGGTCCAGCGGCTGACGATCGCGGCGATGTCGTCCTCGTCGACTTCTTCTTTGAGAAGCGGATGCTCGTTGCGACCGAGTTCCGCGAGGCGCTCGGCGAGGTGCCGCTCTAATCCGGCGAGCGTTCCATAGCGCAGTTCCGCGACGCGGTTGAGATCGTACTGCCGCTCGGCTTGCTCGATCTGATGCTTGATCCCGTCGATCTGTTCGCGTAAGATCCGCGTGCTGGCAACGACGTCTTTCTCACTCTGCCACCGCGAACGCATGCCGTCGGCCGCTTCACGCAGCTCGGCTAATTCGCGTTCGATTTTCTCTAATCGCGATTTGCTCGCGAGATCGGACTCCCGGCGCAGCGCTTCGCGTTCGATCTCCAACTGCATGATGCGGCGCGAGCTCTCGTCGAGTTCGGTCGGCATCGAGTCGATCTCGGTGCGCAGCTTCGCTGCGGCTTCATCGACCAGATCGATCGCTTTGTCGGGGAGAAAACGGTCGGCGATATAGCGATTTGAAAGAACGGCGGCCGCAACGAGCGCCGCGTCTTTGATGCGAACGCCGTGGTGAACTTCATAGCGCTCTTTGAGACCGCGCAGAATCGAGATCGCATCTTCCACCGACGGTTGATCGACGAGCACCGGCTGAAATCGCCGTTCGAGTGCGGCATCTTTCTCGATGTATTTGCGATACTCGTCGAGCGTCGTCGCACCGATCATATGCAACTCGCCACGCGCGAGCATCGGCTTGAGCAGATTTCCCGCGTCCATCGAGCCTTCGGTTTTGCCGGCGCCGACGACGGTGTGCAATTCATCGACGAAAAGCAACACGGCGCCCTGCGCGCTCTCGACTTCTTTGAGAACCGCTTTGAGCCGTTCCTCGAACTCGCCGCGATACTTCGCGCCCGCGATGAGCGCACCCATATCGAGCGAAATGATCTTCTTGTTCTTGAGCCCTTCGGGGACGTCGCCGCGAACGATGCGCTGGGCGAGACCCTCGACGATCGCCGTCTTGCCGACGCCGGGCTCCCCGATGAGCACGGGATTGTTTTTCGTGCGCCGCGAGAGCACTTGGACAACCCGCCGGATCTCTTCGTCGCGCCCGATCACCGGGTCGAGTTTGCCCGCTTCCGCAGCTTTGGTCAGATCGCGGCCGTATCGCTCGAGCGATTGGTACGTGCCTTCAGGATTTTGCGTCGTGACCCGCTGGTTGCCGCGAACGGCGCGCAGCGCATTGAGCAACTTCTCGCGGCTGAGGCCGTTCTCGCGCAGCAGCGTCGTGACACCGCCGGTGCCGTCCGTCATCGCTAAGAGGATGTGCTCGACCGACACGAAGTCGTCGTTGAGATTCTTCGCTTCCCGGTCGGCGGCATCGAGCAGCCGCGCGAGTTGCGGCGCGACCGTCACCTGGTTCTGGTCGGCGTTGGCGCCGGAGAGCCGGGGAAGCCGCCCGATCGCCTCGTTGGCACCGGCGAGCAAGGTCTTCGGTTCGACGCCGGCGGCCTTGGCGATCGACCCGGCGATGCCGTCGGGCTGCTCGAGGATCGCGACGAGCAGGTGCTCGGGGGTCGTTTGCGTGTTGTGTTCGGCGAGCGCCCGCGAATACGCGGCGTTCAGCCCCTCTTGCACGCGCTGCGTCATCCGGTCGACATTCATTTGCACTCTATAACCGAGAGTGCTAGACGGTCGGTTGCGACCCTGGCGGCGCTCGCCGGCAAAGCGGCGAAAGGGGCCCGATGACGCAGGCGATCGCCGAAGCCGGAATCGACCGCATCCCGTCGATCCGCAGCGGCGCCTTCCGCGCGTTCTTCGTCTACGACGTCGCCGATACGATCGATCTGGCCGCCCTGCGGACCGTCCGCGGCGCGGGAGTGGCCCGGGCGCCGCTCGTGCTGCGGCGCGAGGCGTCGTCGGATTTCATTCAGTACCCGGTCCCGCCGGTGCTCGTGCGGTTGCCGGACCTCGAGGAGCCCGCGGCGACGGTGCGGGCGAAGATCTTCGATTACGGCGTCGTCTCGATCCGGTTGAGCTTCGCGTTCTCCGGCAGCTGGCACGACTTCGGCGCCGTCACGCGGCGGCTGCGGCGCGATCCGCGGGTCGAAGCGCAGGCCAGAGCGGCGCTCGACGACGTCCTCGCCGAGATCGGCGACGCGCTTGACGACCCGCATCCACCGCTCGTCGAAGATTACTTCGTCTTCGAAGTCGATACGTTCGACGAGCCGGTCGACGCGCGGCAGCTGAGCGGCGAGTGGGCGCCGGAGCTGGCGCAGCTCATCCTCGGCGAACAGGGTCGGCTGACCCGCGCCGAGATCCAAGAAGCGCTGCGCGTGAGCTTTTCGTACTTCGAAGACGACCTCGCCGTCGTGCAATGGGACGCGGCGTTCGTCTACGAGCGACACGAGGGCGCCGAAGCGGTCGAAGACATCCTCGAGTTCGCGAACACGCAGTTGGCTGAGTTTCGAACCTACGACGCGCGGTTGGATGCCGAGCTCGACGCGATCTACGCGCTCGAGCCGGGGCGGCCGGAACGCCGGTTTCTGCGGCGTCGATCGGCGCAGTCCGCGGCACAGCTTCGGTACTTGCTCGTCGACGTGTTGGAGCTCACCGACCGCACGTCAAACGCCCTCAAGATCATCGGCGACGCCTACTACGCGCGGCTCTACCGCGGCGCGGCCGGTCGGCTGGGGCTCTCCGACTGGCACCGCCAAATCGACGCCAAATTGCGAACCGTCAGCGAGATGTACCGCGTCTTTCAAGATCAAGCGCAGCATCAGCGCAGCGAACTCTTGGAGTACGTGATCATCGGGCTCATCGCGTTCGAGGCGATCATCGGAACGCTCGCGCTCCGGCACTGAGGCGACCGGACGACGGTCACGTGACGCCGTCGTGGTGATGAAGGCCGCGGTCCGGGGTGCCGATACGAGAAGAACATGGTCGACACTGGCACGGAGGCCCGGTTCGAGCACACGATCGCGACGGGCGTCGTGCTTTTTGCCGTTGGCGCCGCCACCGCCGGCTGGTTGCCGGTGCCGCGCCCGATCATGCTGCTTGCGACCTTCACTGCGGCGGCCGCCATGCTCGCGCTCGCGATGCTCCGTCGCGGCTGGACGGTCCGCGCTCGGGGCAAGCAGCGCTCGGGCAGCGACGCGCTGAGCGCCACGATGGAACAGCTGCCCGCGATGGTGTGGACAACAGGGAGCGATCTCGGCATCACTTCGACGCGCGGAGCGGCGCTTGCGAAGCTCGCGTTTTCGCCCGGGGATCTCGTCGGTTTACCGGTCGAAACATTGTTCGCCGGGACGCGCCACGTCGAGTTGGCAGCGCATCGCGCCGCGCTAGCGGGTGAGACGGTCGCGTTCGAAAGCACGCTCGCAGGACGCACGTATCAGGCGATCGTCAAGCCGCTCGCCGGCGATGGCGGCGAAGGCGGCGTTATCGGCGTCGCGCTCGACGTCACGGCCCGCCGTGAAGCCGAAGAAGCGTTGCGCGTCGCATTAAATTTCGACGCGCTGACCGGGCTGCGCACGATCGACGGTGCGCGCGCGGAGCTCGCCGCGCTCTTCTTCGCGCATCCGTCGGTCGCGATCGCGGTCTTCGACGTCGCGCGCGCCAACGCGATCGCCGAAGCGATCGGCGCGCGCCGGTTCAATCGTCTTACCACGCTCGCCGCCGAGCGTGCGGCGACGTTGCGGCAAGGCGATGATGTGCTCATCATCGCTCGACGCCGGAGCTACGTCCTCTTCACTGCGGCCGGCGAAGACGCGGAAACGGCCCTCGCCGAGCGCATCGCGCGCGCGTTTGAAGCGCCGTTCACCGTTGAAGGCGAAACCGTGTATGCTCCCGCGAACATCGGAATCGCATTTGCGCCGCGCGATGGCGAAGGCATCGACCAAACGCTTTCGGCGGCGACGATCGCCTACGCGCACGCAGACGTCGCCGCCGTGCCGGTCGTAGGATACACGCCGAAGTTGCATGCGGCGGCGAACGATCGCATTCGCCTCGAGAGCGAATTGCGCCGGGCGCTCGCGCAGGGCGAACTGCGCGTGCAATACCAGCCGATCGTCGACTGCACGAGCGGTCTTGTGCTCGGTGCCGAAGCGCTCGTGCGATGGCAACACCCGCAACGTGGGTTGCTCTTTCCGCCCGCGTTCATCGATGCCGCTGAAGCAAGTGGTTTGATCCCCGAGATCGGCGAGTTCGTGCTCCATGAGGCGACCTCGCATCTCGCATCGTGGCGAACGCAAGCGCCGGGTTTGTTTTTGTCCGTCAACGTCGCGGCGCAACAGCTCGAAGGCGACCGGATCGTCGAGTGCATCGACCGGATCCTCGCGAGCGGCCGCTTTTCGCCGCGCGCCTTGCACGTAGAGATCACCGAGAGTTCGCTGATGCGCGACGTCACGAACGCGAGCGCGGTGCTACGCCGTCTGCGGTCGCGCGGTTTGGGGATCGCGCTCGATGATTTCGGTACCGGCTACTCGTCGCTCGGTTATCTCAAACATTTTCCGATCGATACGATTAAGATCGATCGCTCGTTCGCGAACGACGGAAGCTCGCGTCACGACGATGCAATTTTACGCGCGGTAATCTCGCTCGCGCGATCGCTCGATCTGCGCACGATCGTCGAGGGTGTCGAAACCGAAGGCGAACTCGAGCACGTGCGTGCGCTCGGCAGCGATGCGTATCAGGGATTTCGTTTCAGCGAAGCCGTCGAACCGTCGGCGTTCGCCGCGCTGCTCGAAGCGCGCACACGCCGCACGCGCGACCGCGCGCAGAACGTTCGCGTCGCTGCCGGGCTGACGCCCGGCAGCTGAAGCCTCCGCGATGCTACGGTTTGAAGGTATTGTGAAATTGTTCCGACCTTGCGGTCGGTTCTGCCGGGCTGAAGCCCGGCAGAAGGACTCGAATCCACGGCGGTCCGCACGCGGCGTGACGATGCATTAGAGATGCAGTTCGGTCTCGAAGAGAATGACGGCACTGCCGCCGACGTCGATTCCGGCCGCGTCGATGCGCACGTGCAACACGCTGCGGCGGCCCATCTTGACGCCTTGCTCGCAGATGAACGATGCATCGTCGCCCGGTACGAGGCCGTGCCGCACGAGGTACGCGGCGAGTGGTCCGGCCGCGCTGCCGGTCGCGGGGTCTTCAACGATCCCGATCTCCGGCGCAAACATGCGCGCGTACACACCGCTCTCGACCGGCGCGAAAAGAAAGACCTCGAGCGGGCCGTCGGAGCCGAGCGCGTCGCGAATCGCACGTGCATCGGAGACGGCGCGATCCACCGCCGCCGGATCTCGCAGCGCGACGTAGGCGAAGGCGCTTCCGGCCGAGGCCGTCTCGACCGGCAACTCGCCATACAGATCGTCGCCGGTCAGCCCGAGTGCCGCGGCGCAGGCGATGCGGTCGAACGTTCGGCCGAACGTGATGGGCGGCGTGCGCAGCCACGCTTTGGGCGGCGTCCCGGCGTCGAACCGGACGGGGACGGGACCGATGTTCTCTTCGAGCACGAGCGACGCCGCGTCGGGCGCAACCGCGCCGACCGTTCGCAACACGAAGCTCGTGCCGATCGTCGGGTGGCCGGCGAACGCGAGCTCCGCGGCGGGCGTAAAGATGCGCACCTTGGCGTCGCAACCCGGACGGGTCGCGGGCAAGACGAAGACCGTCTCGGAGAGGTTCATCTCGCGCGCGAGACGCTGCATCGTGTGATCGTCGATGCCGCGTGCGTCGGGGAACACCGCGAGCGGGTTGCCTTCGAGCGCCGCGTCGGTGAAGACGTCGAGATGAAAAAGACGGTAGGCCGATGTGTCCACGGACTCAGGGTTGGGTTCGGGCTCGAACGCAACCTCCGAATCATTACGGACGTTTAGCAGGGCGGCGAGGCCCCTCACTCCGAAGAGAAGGATGCCGGTTAAGGCTCTTCATCTTTTCGGAGAGCGCCATCGTCCGTTTGCCGATCCGAACGATCGTCGAGCGCCACGTCCGGTCGAGTGACGGCGTTTCCGTCCACCATGTCGCATGCGCCGGATACGCTCGTCGCGCGGCGACTTCGCTCACGTAGACGCGACAACTAACACATTTGAGCATGATGGCTTTAGCAAGCGCGGCACCGCGCCTGCGCCCGTACCAACTCGACGCCCAGCGCGCCATCGTCGATGCACGCCGCCGCGGCATCCGCACGCAATTGGTCTCGATCGCGACCGGTCTCGGTAAAACCGTGATCATCGCGACGCTGCCGAAGCTGCTTGAATTGCGGCCGAACGAGGTAACGCTCGTCATCGCGCATCGCGACGAGCTGATCGAACAAATTCAGTCGAAGATGCGCGCCGAAAGTCCCGAAGCGAAAATCGGGATCGAGAAAGCGGAGCAGCGCGCGGCGGAAGATTGCAACATCGTCGTCGCGACGGTGCAGACGCTCGGCGAGAAACGGCTTTCGGACTTTATTGCGCGATTCGGACGACGGATCGCGCTTTTTATTATCGACGAGGCGCACCATGCGGCCGCACCGTCGTATCGTGCGATTGTCGATGCGATCACCGCCAAACGCAGTGACGCGATCGTGCTCGGCTTCACGGCAACGCCGAATCGCGGCGACGGTGTCGGGCTCGTCGACGTGTTCCAAACGATCGTTTACAGCATGGACACGCGGCAGGCGATCGATCAAGGCTACTTGGTCCCGGTTCGCTCGTTCGCCGTGGCGACCAAAACGAATCTCGACGACGTCGCTTCACGCGGCGGTGATTTCGTCGTCGGTCAGCTCGCCGCCGCCGTGAATACCGCGGATCGCAACGCGCGCATCGTCGACGCATATCGCCGTCACACGCCGGATCAAAAAGCGCTCGTGTTCACCGCGTCGGTCGAACACGCGCGCAGCGTGTACGAGTCCTTCGCCGGCGCCGGTGTTGCGGCGGCGTTCGCGAGCGGCGAAACGCCGAAGGAAGAGCGTGAACGCATCGTCGCCGACTTCCGCGCCGATCGCATCAACGTGCTCGTCAACTGCGGCTTGTATCTCGAAGGCTTCGACGTACCCTCGATCCGCGTCGTCATCAACGCCCGTCCGACGAAAAGCACCGCGCTCTACACGCAGATCACCGGACGCGCATTACGCCCGGTCGACGAGATCGCAAACGAACTCTCCGCGCTCGAAGCGAACGACGTTCGCCGGTCGCTCATCGCCGAGAGCCCGAAGCCCTACGCGATGATCCTCGACATGGTCGACCAAGCACAGCGCCATCAACTCGTCACGTTGCCGTCGCTCTACGGTTTGCCGCCGCAGATCGACGTTCAAGGACGGCCCGTCTCGCAGGTCGCCGAACGGTTTGAAGAACTGCTGCATCGCGCTCCGCGCGAAGCCGCAAAGGTTCGCACTGCCGAACAGATCGAGACCGCGCTCTACGAACTCGACGCGCTCGCTGAGGGACCGTCAGGACCGAACCACGTCGCAGCTTGGCAGCCGCTCGAGCCCGAGCATTGGCGATTAGAACGCCCAGCGCAGCGCACCGCGCGCGATCGCAAAGGCCGTCCGATTCCGAACTTTGGCAAAATCTACGAGCAGTACGTCTTGGAGGCCAAGCGCATCGCTCCGCACGAGAACGCCGAAGCGTTCGCCCAGCGAATACTCGACGTCGATCCGCGTTCGATCCGCGACGAGCAAGTGACGATCGAAGTGTTCCGCCGCGGAAAAGATATCGTCACCACCGTCTCGAGCGGCACGCTCCCGCCGCGCGAGGTCGCGCTCGACAGCACGCTGGCACGCGCGATCGGCGAAGCCGAAGTGCGCGTCGACGAAGCGCTGCGAGCCCAAGCCGCGCAAGCCCAAACCAATCGCGCGTTAGCCGAAGCCAAAGCCCGCCGCCCGCGGCGTGGGAAGCGAAAACGCCAAGTTCGCCCCGGCGCCTCAGCGCCCGCAGCCGCCGCGACGAACGGCGCCGCGCCCGAACCCCGCCACGCCGGATATCTCGATTTCGGCGATTGGAGTGCCGCCGAAATTTAAGCGTTAGCGGCGTTCGCGTAAAAATCGGACATCGCCGTTGCGCACGGTGACGCCGGTGGCATCGAACCATTCGAGTAACGGCACCGCGAACTTGCGCGACGTGCCGACGAGGTTGCGAAAGTCGGCCATCGTGATTTGCCGGTCTTTGCGTAACGCGGCCTCGAGCTTACCGCGAATCTCGGCGATCTGGGAGCCGCGATACACGGAGTCGCCCACTTTAACGAGCGCGCCGGTACCGAGCAGCGTGTCGAACGCTTGCGGCAGCCCGGCGATCTTCGATCGTTTCACATTTGAAACGACCGTCTCGAGGACCGCCGGCAGATACGGCTGATCGCGATCGAGCCCGACGGCGCCGTCGAAAAACGCGCGTTGCTCGTTGCTGATCGTCGGCGAGAATGCGATCGTCGCGTAGTATCCGGCCCGATACACGAGCCGTCCATCGTCCACGTAACTCGCGAGGATACGGATCAGCAGCGGTTCGTCGGTGCCGAGTGCGCGTGAGAGCGCGAGCGAAGTTGCGCCGAGTGCGAACGGCATCGTCGCTTCCCGCGCTTCCAGCTGCTCGAGAACGTGCGCAAAGAGCGTGTCGGCAACATCGCCGTCGACATAGGCGCGCGGTTTCGCGATCGCGCGGATGCGACCGGCGCCCGCTAGGTCGGTGACAATTTCGTCGACGCGTTCCTCTCGTATGTTCGCGGCGGCTCCGATCTTCGCCGGGAGGCTTCCGGCGAGACCGGCGTCGCGCAAGGCATGCAAAACGGCAAGCACCTCGACGCCGTCGGTTTCGACTTCATCGACGTAACTCGTACCGAAGGCCGCGACCGTTCCGCCACCGAGCAAATCTTTGGGCGAGAGGCGGCGCACAACGAACGTCGCGCCGGGGAAGACGACGGTCGAACGCTTCAACCGCAACGTTGCGCGTACCGGCCCAACGCTCTCCGGGATTGCATCGAATACAAGCGTGCCGAGAATCTCTGCGGAACCGAGATACGCACGCACCGGCGTTCGGCGCTTGAGCATGCCGAGCGCGCTTGCGACCGGCGAAAAGGTGACGTCGAATGCGGCTTGCGGTGCAAGTTCGGGGCTCGCGAGAACGTCGCCGCGCACGATGGTTGCGTGGTCGAGCGCCGGGATATTCGCCGCGACACGTGCGCCGCCGTCGACGTGGTCGCGCCGCTCGCCGAACACTTGCAAACTCCGAACGCGCACCTGCCGATCGCCGGGCTGCAACACGAGCCGGTCGCCGACGCCGACGCTCCCTTGCATGAGCGTCCCGGTAACGATGGTGCCGTGTCCCGGCAACGCGAAGACCCGATCGACCGGGAGATACGCAGGCGCTTGCGGCGCACGCGGCGGTAACTGCCCGAGCGCATCGTGAATGGCCCGGCGAAGGTCGTCGAGCCCGCGGCCGTCGATCGTTGAAACGCCGATCGCGACGGCACCTTCGGCGATCGAGCCGCGCACCGATTCGCGTACGAGTTCTTCGGCAAACGCAAGCTCGTCGGTATCGACGAGATCCGCTTTGGTCAACACGATGATCACACGCCGAACGTTGAGGTAATTGAGAATAGCGAGATGCTCGGCGGTTTGCGGGCGCGGTCCTTCGTTCGCCGCGACGACGAGCAACAAGAGTTCCATCCCCGCCGCACCTGCGAGCATGTTATGCAAGAAGCGTTCGTGGCCGGGGACGTCGACGATCCCCGCCTCGACGCCGTCATCGAACCGGACGTGTGCGAAACCGAGATCGAGCGTCATCCCGCGCAACCGTTCTTCGATGAACCGGTCGGGATCCGTACCCGTGAGCGCGCGCACGAGCGACGACTTCCCGTGATCGACGTGACCGGCGGTTCCGACGACGTGCATCTCGTCGCTCCGGCGTTAGCGGCCCGCGGCCGCGATCGCGGCGGCTAATTCACCGTCGCGCTCGGGCGGCACTGTTCGAAGATCGAGCACGACGCGATCGGCTTCGACGCGCGCGACGACCGGCGGCCGTCCGGCGCGCAGCGCCGCCGCGAGCCGGGCCGCACCGCGTAGTGCGATCGCGACCGACGGGATCGTCGCTTGCGGTAACGCACCGCCACCGGTCGTGGCGTTCGACGCAATCTCGCGAGCATCAAGCGATGCCGGCAACTGCGCGATCAGCCGTTGCGCGCGCTGCGAAAGCATCGCGCAGTCGACGCCGAGCATCGCATAAAGCGGGATGCGTTCGCGCGTCGAGCGCGTGCGATACAAACGCAATGTGGCCGCGAGCGCGGCGATCGTCGCTTTATCGACGCGCAAGGCGCGTAACAGCGGGTTCGTCCGCAAACGCGCGATGTGCGCGGATTTCCCGACAATGATCCCCGCTTGCGGACCGCCCAGCAGTTTATCGCCGGAGAACGCGACCAGATCGATGCCGTCGGCGACGACTTCGCCGATCGTCCGCTCGTGGGGCAACCCGTACTCGCGCAGATCGACGAGCGTACCGCTCCCTAAATCTTCGAGCGTGGGAACGCCCGCTCGCGCGCCGAGCTCCGCGAGCTCGCGCGGCAGCACGTCGGCGACAAATCCCTCGATGCGATAGTTCGACGTATGACTGCGCATGAAGAGCGCCGTGCGAGCGGAGAGCGCGCGAGCGAAGT
>JAABUQ010011679.1_pt1 | contig 11136 bp, 7 predicted proteins | sample 5560001 | NCBI WGS metagenome assembly JAABUQ01 (sample SAMN10711888, study PRJNA513371) | rock metagenome | isolation source: Antarctica rocks | place: Antarctica: Victoria Land, Finger Mt nord | collected 2015-12-18
TGCTCATGGACGTCCGCACGGTCGCCGTCGCCGAGCCGTTCGACGCAACCGCCGAGCCCGTCGACCAGGTCGTCGTCGAACCCGGACGGATCGAAGGAGCCGCAAGCCCGGACGCCTTTGCCTTGAGGAATTTCGCCCTCGACGATTTCAAGGTCCTGAACGCCCTCTTGACGGCCGGAATCGAGGTGGATCGGCTCGCCTTGCCCGTCAAGATCGGGCCCTTGACGCTGCCCGAAGGCGCCTTCTGGTTTCCCAGCGAGCCCAAAGCCAAGGCCGTCCTCGATCAGGTCTTGCCGAACGCCTCGACGCGCATCGAAGCCATCACCCCGCCGACCGATTGGATCTGGGGTCCGGGGCGGCTCTTGCGGTGCAAGCCGCAACGCATCGGCGTATATCAGCCCTGGTCGCCGAGCATGGATGAAGGCTGGACGCGGCTCGTCCTGGAGCGGTTCGGGTTCGTTTTTGTCACGCTCCACAACTCCGACGTCAACGCCGGGGATCTGAAGCGGCGCGTCGACGCCCTGCTGATCCCTTCCATCGAACCGAAACTTCTGCGCGACGGGTACGCGCCCGGCGAGACCGACCCCTCGTACGTCGGCGGCCTCGGCCGCGACGGGGCCGGGGCCCTGCGGGCGTTCGTCCGCGAGGGGGGGACGCTGGTCTGCCTCGAAGATTCGTGCCCGTTCGCCATCGAGAGCCTGGAGCTGCCCGTTGCCGACGCGCTGAAGGGTCTTGCCACCTCGGTCGTTTTCGGGCCCGGCTCGCTGGTTCGACTCTCCTACCGCCAGGGGACGGAGCTGCCGGGGCATGCGCTGACGCTGGGGATGCCCGAGGAAGGCCCGGCGTATTTCGACCGATCGTTGGCCTTCGACGTGACCGACGCCAAGCGGGTCGTCGTCGCGGCCCGGTATGCGACCTCCGGACTGCTGGAGAGCGGCTGGTTGCTCGGGGCCGAGAAGATTCAAGGCAAGGCGGCGCTCGTCGAGGTCTCGCTCGGGCAGGGTCGCGTGATCCTCTTCGGCTTCCCGCCCCAGCATCGAGGCCAGTCGCGCGGGACGTTTCGCCTCCTCTTCAACGCCCTCCTACGGGGGATGGGGCTTCCTTCCCTTTGAGAATTCCCAACCAGCCGCCGCATACCCGGCCACGTTTCCGCCCTGAAAAGCGGCGTGGGCTGTTCGCGTGTCTATAACAACGATCAGAACCGTTCCCCACGGCGTTCTCGCGGCGCAGGAGTTGCGGAACCGGGGGAACAGTCCGGGATTCTCAAACTACCGAGGAGCTTCAACATGTCGCGAGCCACCTTCGAGCATGCCGCCCAGGGCGTGGCGCCCCGTCAGCACGAGGAGGGGACCATCACCAAGGCCATTGAGCACTATACCAGCCAGGTCCCCTCGGGCACCTACCTCAGCCTGGCGATCGCGTCGATCGGCCTCTCGGCCATCCTGAAGCTCTCGGGTCGTGACCGCGACGCCCAGTTCGTCGGCCACTGGGTCCCGTCGATCCTGATTCTGGGCCTTTACAACAAGTTGGTGAAGCTCGAAGGCTCCGACTGATCCGGCCTGAGCCGGCTTCCATGCGTTCGATCGGCCGATGCCCGCAGGCGCTTCCTCCTGGGAACGTCCGGCGGCCTCGGCCGTTTCGCTGCTAAAAAGTTGTCCTTATGTAGGGCGGATAAAATCTCTTAAACTTCGATCAAGGAAGTGGATGGCGGATTTCATCCGCCCTACGGGAACCACGCGTTTAAAGGTTGCCGGTGTAGCTAGGATGGGTAAGGCGGACGCTTGCTTGACGCTCTCCAGGGCGGGGGCTAGGATGGGCCTTGCGCGTCGCGACGAGGTTGCGGCGGGCTCGGGAAAGACTGGGAACGGATGGCCGATCCTTCCGATAGGAGAAGGCTGGTAGCCGTTCGAATCGAAAGCTCGCGGGCGAACGGTTTCGCCCCGGACCTCCACGACGAGAAATCGCGAGAGGGGCCTTCCTCCGATGGACCGGGAACCAGGCCGTTCGGTTGCGGAACCGCTGAGTGACGGCGGCCCTGTCGCTGCGCGCGGGCGACACGTCGGGCCGCGCGTCGGCGGATTCCCTACCGCGGGCGCGGATGTCCTGGAAGCGTCCTCGCGGGGTGGAAATGAGCCCGAGCACGACGACCGGTGCCCGGCGCGCGGGGTCGGAGACGGGGGAAAGGGTGCCGATGGGTTCACTCGATGACTTCCGGGCCATCGTCCAGGACGATGCGCCCCTCGCCCCGCACACGTGGTTTCGGCTGGGAGGCACTGCCGACGCGCTGGCCCGCCCGCGTACGGCCGAGGAGCTTGCGGCCCTGATGCGTCGCTGCAAGGCGGAGCAGATCCCGTTCAAGGTCCTGGGAGGGGGCTCCAACGTCCTGGTCCGCGACGAAGGGTTCCGGGGGGTGGTGATCCACCTGGAGAGCCCCGCCTTCTCCGACGTGACCCTGCGCGGCCCTCGCATCGAGGTCGGCGCCGCGGTCCCGCTGACCGCCTTGATCTCGCGGACGGCCCGCGCCGGGCTGGCCGGGCTGGAGAGCCTGACGGGCATTCCGGGGACTGTCGGCGGCTCGCTGCGGGGCAATTCCGGCGGGCGCAACGGAACCATCGGCCAGTATGCCCGCCGCGCCACGGTGCTGGACGCCGCCTCGGAGATCCAGGTCCGCGAGCGGGACGACCTCTGCTTTTCCTACCGCCACTCGAACCTCGACGAGCCGGTGATCCTGTCGGCGGAGTTCGAGCTGGAGCAGGACGACCCGGAGGCGGTCGTCAAGCGGATGAGGCGGATCTGGATCGTCAAGAAGGAGAACCAGCCCTACGGCCACCAGTCCTCGGGCTGCATCTTCAAGAACCCGTCGCCGGACCTGTCGGCCTCCACCCTGATCGACCAGGCGGGGATGAAGGGATTGCGCGTCGGCGGCGCCGAGGTGTCCGACCGCCACGCCAACTACATCGTCGCCCAGCCGGGCGCCACCTCGGCCGATGTGCTGGCCCTGATCGACCAGATCCGCAGGCGCGTCTGGGAGCGGTTCGGCTACGACCTGGAGCTGCAAATCCAGGTCTGGTGAGCCGCCCCCGCGTGCGGAACGCCCTCAAGGATGGGGAACACGCCGATGCAGTTCCGAGCCCCCCGACGCCTCGCACCGGCGCGCCTGGGAATGGCCTCGGCCCTCGCGGCCGGACTGCTCGGGCTGCTCATCCTCGGCGGGTCGCGGGCGTCGTTGTCCGTGCGGCAGTGGCTGCACGGCCGGGGGTTATATCAGAACGACTTCCTCCAGATCGAGATGGTCCCGGAGCCGCCCCCCTGGATCAAGCCGGGGCGTGAGGGGCTGCTCAAGGCGGTCATGACGCGCCCCGGGCCGCCCGATCGGCTGCGATCGGCGCTGGACCGCGACCTGGAAACCCTCGAAAAGACCTTGCTCCAGGTTTCCCCCTGGATCGAGTCGATCGATCGGATCGAGCGTTCGTTCCCGAATCACATCCGGGTGCGCGTGCGGGCCTATCGCGAGCCCGTCGCCCAGGTGGCCGCGAGAGGCCAGGTCGCGCCGATCATCCTCGACGCGAAGGGCATCGTGCTCCCGGCCGAGGACCTCGATGGGCAGGCCGCCGCCCCTCTCTTGCTGATCCGCGGCCTCCTGCCGCCAGACGTGGCCCGCCCGGGACTCTTCCTGCAATTGCTGGTCCCCGAGGGAGTGTCGTCCCAGGACCGGAGCGTCGCCGCCTCCGCGAAGCTCGCCGGTTTCCTCAAACCGAAGCTGAGGGCGTCGGGGCGCGAGGCGCCCCTGTTCCAGGTCCAGGCGATCCAGTTGCGCAAGGGCGACCTCACCCTCTGCCTCAAGACGGGCGACGGCTCCTGGATCGTCTGGGGAGAGGCGCCGGGCGACGAGACGCTCGGTCACGCGACGGCCAGCCGCAAATGGACCCTGTTGTGCGAGTGGTTCGAAGGCCACAAAGGCCGACCCGTCCTCGCGCCGCAATTCCTGGACGTTTCGGTCGATCGGGTGGAACTCCGGGGCCGGGGCCCCGACGCTCGGCCGCGATCGCGGGAGGATTGACCGCGCGGCTGTCCTGTTCCCAACGGCGGCCCCGCGCAGACGGGCCCGCGCGCCGAGTTAGCTCACACCAGCGATTTTGGGGGTTCTGGGCGATGTCCACACGACTGGGACCGATGTGGTTGAACCGCGTGCAAGGACTGGCCGGCCCCACGCACACCGGGCGATTGAGCCGATTCGCGGTCCTCGCGGACCAGGTCAACGCCCTGGAATCGCTGCTGGAACCGGAGACCGACGCGCAACTGCTGGCCAGAAGCCACGCCCTGCGCTATCGGGCGCGGGGGGGCGAGTCGCTCGCGGCGCTCATGCCCGAGGCGTTCGCCCTGGTGCGTGAGGCGGCCAAGCGCACGGTTCAGCAGCGCCATTTCGACGTGCAGCTCGTCGGCGGCGCGGCGATCCACTACCGCTGCATCGCCGAGATGGAGACCGGCGAGGGCAAGACCCTGGTCGCGACCCTGCCGGCGACGCTCAACGCCTACCAGGGCAAGGGCGTCCACATCGTCACCGTCAACGATTACCTCGCCCACCGCGACGCCGACTTCAACGGCCCCATTTACCGGCTCCTCGGCATGTCCGTGGGCTGCATCCAGACCGGCCAGACCGACCAGGACCGTCGCGCGGCCTACGCCTGCGACATCACCTACGGCACCAGCAAGGAATTCGGCTTCGACTTCTTGCGCGACGAGCTCAAGCGCCACCAACTCGGGGGCGACTCCCACCGCAAGACGTTCGAGCAGGCGTTTCTCGGCCGCGATGGGCAGCAAGAAGCGACCCTGCCCGTGCAGCGGACCCACCACTTCGCCATCGTCGACGAGGCGGACAGCATCCTGATCGACGAGGCCAGGACCCCCCTCATCATCGGCGCCAACAACCAGCCGACCCAGGAAGAGGCCGCCGCTTACCTGGGCGCCGACGAGCTGGCCGCCAAGCTCGTCCGTGGGAAGGAGTTCAAGTACGACCCCGCCGAACGCAAGGCCGAACTCAACGCCGCGGGCCGCCGCAAGGTCCAGGCCGTCGCCGGGCACTCGTCGTTCTCGATGCTCACCGTCGACGGGCTGTACGAATACGTCGAGCGCGCCCTTCGCGGCCAGATCGCCTACCTCCGCGACCGCGACTACGTGGTCCACGATGGCGAGATCGTCATCGTCGACGAGTTCACCGGGCGCATGATGCCCGGCCGCCAGTGGCAGGAAGGGCTTCACCAGGCGATCCAGGCCAAGGAACGGCTGGAAATCACCCTGGAGACCATCACCGCGGCCCGCGTCACGGTCCAGGACTTCTTCCTCAAGTACAAGAAGCTGGCCGGCATGACCGGCACCGCCGCCAGCGACGCCGCCGAGTTGAGGCGCATCTACAAGGTTGGCGTCTTCAAGGTCCCGACCAACCGACCCGGCTGCCGCCAGTGGGACCACGACCGCGTCTTCTCCAACGAGGCCGAGAAGTTCCAGGCCGTCGCCCACGAGATCGTCGTCCTGAATCAGAAGGGCGTCCTGGTCGGCACCCGCTCGATCGAGAAGTCCGAGCGCCTCAGCGCCCTGCTGACCGCCGCGAAGATCGAGCATCAGATCCTGAACGCCAAGAACCACGAGATCGAGGCCCAGATCGTGGCTCAGGCTGGCCAGCCCGGGCGGGTGACGGTCGCCACCAACATGGCCGGCCGCGGCACCGACATCAAGCTGGGCGAGGGGGTCGCGAGTAAGGGCGGCCTGCACGTCATCGGCACCGAGCGCCACGAGGCCCGGCGCATCGACCGCCAGCTTGCCGGCCGCTGCGCCCGCCAGGGCGATCCCGGGCACTGCCGCTTCTTCGTGTCCCTGGAAGACGAGATCATCGAAGCCTTCGGCGAGAAGCCGGCCGCCCGCATCCGGAGGCGCTACAAGAATCGGGGCGAGCTGACCAGCGGCCCGATGCGCCGCATGGTCCTGTCCGCCCAGGCCCGGAAAGAGCGTCAGCACTTCCGCGACCGCAAGATGCTGATGCAGTATGAGAAGCAACGCGCCGACATGCGCAAGAACATGGGGCTGAACCCTGTCCTGGGTTAGAGGCGATCCGCAATCGTTCCATCAGCCCCTCCCGGGGCTAATACAAGATGTCTCGGAGTGCCTCTTAGAAGTCAATTGCCGCCGACAAGGCGGTCGGCGTGCTTGCGGAGGGCGGCGTCGATCGCGTCAAGGTCGCCCAGGTGCGCGCGGGCGTCGTCCAGTCGCTGGGCTTCGTCCTTCCGCAATCCGATCGCCTTCAGATACGCCCGGAAGCCGGGGAGCCACTTCGGCGTCTTGATGAGGTCGTGGACCAAAAGCCACGATTGCGCATAGGACGACTGCTGCGCGGGCTCTCCGTCCTCGCCCCTCAGGAGGGCATCGCCCATCAGGAGCTTGGGGAGCGGGGTCCACTCGGCCCCCTGCTTGCGCGCGATCGCCAGGGCCTTGACGCGCTGCGGATTCGGCTGGCCGGGCATGGAACGGCCGGAAGGCTTGCGGGTCTCGGCGTAGATGGCCAGGCCCTCCGACACGCAGAGCGGAACGTCGCCTTCGCGGTTCAGGAGCCCGGTGTTGTAGGTCAATTGATGAGTCGCCTCGTGGACCAGGGCGACCAGGTTGGCCGTCTCGGCGCGGGCGAGGTCGACCCGGTCCTCCCCGCGATTGTCGAAGACGACCAGGCGATTCGTTTCCAGGTCGTATTGCCCGCCGACGGCCCCTCCGGTGGGCTGGTCCAGAAAGGCCGCGAACGATTTCGATGAGGCCAGGATCACAACCGTGAGCCGCCTTCCGGGGGGCTCGATCGCGAAGCCGCGGGCGCGGAAGTGGTCGTGGTAGTCGCGCGCGAGCCCCTCGCAGATGGCCAGGGCCCGCTCGCGGAAGGCGTCGGGGGCATCGCCCACGGCCAGGTAGTGGCCCGTCCGGTTGACGCGGAACGCGCCGAGACCGGCGTCCCGCGCGCGGGCCTCGACCGCCCGGATGGTGTCGGCCTCCTCGTCGGCAACGGCTTGAGGCACCGCCGCGACAGCCCGGCGCATTGCGAAGCCCGAGGCGGCGAGGCCGGCAAGCCAGGAGCGTCGTGTCCATTCCGGGGCCATGACTTACCCCCATCTCTTGACGCAAAGCGAACTCTCGGAACAGGGTCCGTCGATCGCATTGACCATTGCCGAGGGCCACGGCTAGAATCACCGCTCGCAGGATCGGGTCGCCGCGCGTCCCATGCTGGTGGAGTCAAGAATCCGCATGAGCGTCAACGACCGCCGTCCGCCATTTTACCTGGGGATCGACCTGGGGGGGACCAATATCAAGAGCGGGGTGGTCGACGACGCCGGGCAACCGCTGTCGTCGGTCCGCCTGCCGACCCTCGTGGAGCAGGGTCCGGAGGCGGGGGCCGACCGCCTGGCCGAGGCGGGCCGTCGCGCCGTGGCCGCCAGCGGCGTCGATTGGTCCGAGATCGCGGCGGTCGGCCTGGGCTCGCCGGGTACGATGGACATCCAGGCCGGGCTCCTGCTGGAACCGCCGAACCTCCCGTCCTGGGAGCATTTCGCGATCCGCCAGGCGGTCGCCGACCGTTTGAAGAAGCCGACGATCTTCCAGAACGACGCCAACGCCGCCGCCTACGGCGAATTCTGGGTCGGCGCGGGCCGCGGCACCGCGAGTCTGGTGATGTTCACCCTGGGCACCGGCATCGGCGGCGGGATCATCGACCACGGCCGAATTATTGAGGGCCGCCATAGCCACGGCGCCGAGTGCGGGCACATGCTGGTCCAGATGGAGAACGGCCGCCGTTGCAGTTGCGGGCGGTTCGGGCATCTGGAAGCCTATGCCTCGGCCACGTCGCTGGTGAAGCGGGCAACCGAAGCCCTGGCCCGCGAGCCGGACTCCGCCCTTCACAAGCGCCTGGCCGCGAACGACCTGACCTCGCGCGCGGTGTCCGAGGCCGCCGAGGCGGGCGACCCCCTGGCACGCCGCCTGATGCGTGAGACGGCCCGCTACCTGGCCGTCGGCGCGGTGAACCTGATGCTCACGGTCGACCCCGACATCGTCCTGTTCGGGGGCGGGATGATCTCCGCGGGGCCGAAGTTCCTGGAAGACATCCGCTCCGACGTCCGCGACCTGGCCTTGCCCGTCCCCGCCGAGAAGACGCGCATCGACTATGCCCAGCTTGGCGGCGACGCCGGATTCATCGGCGCCGCGGGCTGCGCGCGGCTGGGCAGGGCCCGCTGAGCCGCCTGGGGAGGCCCGGTCCTCGCGGACGTCCTCTCCCGTCCTGGCGCCGGATCGGATAAGATCAGGGGGAGGATCGGCCCGATCCCGCCCGTTGGTGGCGAACGCTCGCGTCCGAACCCCCGGAACCGTTCATGGCCGTTGACCCCAAATTTATCCGCAACTTCTCGATCGTCGCGCACATCGACCATGGCAAGAGCACGCTGGCCGACCAGCTCTTGCTCCAGTCCGGGGCGATCACCGTGCGCGAGTTCCGCGAGCAATTGCTCGACGACATGGACCTGGAACGCGAGCGCGGAATCACCATCAAGGCCCGCGCCGTCGCCATCAACTACACGCTCGATGGCCAGGTGTATGAGCTGAACCTGATCGACACGCCCGGGCACGTCGACTTCCACTACGAGGTTTCGCGGAGTCTGGCCGCCTGCGAAGGGGCGATCCTCCTGGTCGACGCCTCGCAGGGCGTGCAGGCGCAGACGGTGGCCAACGCTTACGCGGCCATCAACAGCAACCTGGCGATCGTCCCGGCGCTGAACAAGATCGACATGCAGGCGGCGCGGCCCGACGAGATCCGCGAGGAGATTCACGCCACCCTGGGGATCGACCCTTCGGAAGTCCTGGCCGTCAGCGGCAAGACCGGCCTGGGCGTCCCCGACATCTTCCGCGCCGTCGTCGAGCGCATCCCGCCGCCGCCGGGCGATCCCAAGGCGCCCTTGCGGGCCTTGATCTTCGACTCCAAGTTCGACGACTACCAGGGCGTCGTCACCTACGTCCGCGTGATCGACGGTCTGCTGAAGGTTGGCCAGAAAATTCGCCTGATGGCCGGCGACACCGAGCACGACATCATCGGCCTGGGCCGGTTCCGACCCCACCCGGTCGCCTGCGACGACCTGGGGGTCGGGCAGGTCGGCTACGTCGTCGCCAACATCAAGCGGCTGTCCGACGTTCGCATCGGCGACACCATCACCGATGCCCACCGCCCCGCCGTCGAGCCCCTGCCCGGCTACAAGGAACCGGCGCAGGTCGTCTTCTGCGGCCTCTTCCCGGCCACGAACAACCAGTTCGAGGACCTGCGCACCGCGCTTCAGAAGCTGTCGCTCAACGACGCCAGCTTCACCTTCGAGCCGGAAACCTCCGACGCCCTGGGGTTCGGTTTCCGCTGCGGCTTCCTCGGCATGCTGCACATGGAAATCGTCCAGCAGCGCCTGGAGCGCGAGAGCAACCTTTCGCTCGTGCAGACCGCCCCCAACGTCACCTACGAAGTCCTCACCAAGCGCGGCGAGACCCTGCACATCGCCAACCCGACCCGCATCCCCGAGCCTGGCGAGATCGAGGAATTTCGCGAGCCGTTCGCGCGGGTCAACTTCATCCTCCCCGTCGAGAACATCGGCGCGATCATGCAGATGTGCGAGGACCGTCGGGGCAGTTATCTCAAGACCGAGTACATCACCACCACCCGCGCGATCCTCAGCTACGAGCTTCCGCTGGCCGAGATGATCTACGACCTCTACGACAAGCTGAAGAGCGCGACCCGCGGTTATGGCACGATGGACTATGAACTCCTGGGATACCAGGCCAGCGACCTCGTCCGCCTCGACGTGCTTGTCGCCGGCTCGCGAGTCGATGCGCTCTCGGTCGTCGTGCATCGCGCGTTCGCCGATCGCCGGGGTCGGAAGCTGGTCAAGAAGCTGCGGGCGGAGATCGACCGCCACCAGTTCGAGGTCGCCATCCAGGCCGCCATCGGCAGCCGCGTGGTCGCCCGCGAAACGATTTCCGCCCTGCGCAAGAACGTCACGGCCAAGTGCTACGGCGGCGACATCACCCGCAAGCGCAAGCTCCTGGAAAAACAGAAGGAGGGCAAGAAGCGTATGAAGCAGGTGGGCAACGTTGAAATCTCGCAGGAAGCCTTCCTGTCGGTCCTGGACGACAGCGAAGAATGAGCCGAGGCGCGGAGGGCGGGCCGTTGGAAAGCGAAACGCCACGACCGCCGCCCAGTCCCGCCTCGCGGCAGCCGGTGGAGTTCCTGGTCGTGTTGCTGCTGGGCGTCCTGCTCTTCCGGGGCTTCGCGGCCGAGGCGTACCTTGTCCCGACGGGCTCGATGGCGCCCACCCTGCTGGGCATGCACCGCGAAGTGACCTGCGATCGGTGTCGGCTGGGCTACGCCGTGGGCGTCGACGAACAGGGGCATTCCGGCCGCGCCGTCTGCCCGAATTGCGGCGAGACCGATGCGGGGGTCGCCGCCGTCGTCGAGCGGATCGGCGACCGCCTGCTCGTGCAGAAATTCCTGTTCGACTGGCGCCCCCCCCGGCGCTGGGAAGTCGCCGTGTTCCAGAATCCGGCCGAACCCGTCCAGGCTTACGTCAAGCGCGTCGTCGGCAGGCCGGGCGAGTCGATCCAGATCGTCCGCGGCGACGTCTTCATCAACGGCCGGATCGCCCGCAAGAGCCTCGACGAACAGCGGGCGATGCGCCAGCTTGTCTTCGATGCCCGCTTTCCCCGCCCCGATTCCGACCGCACGCCCCGGTGGACCTATCACCCCGCGCCCGGCGCTTCGGGCTGGAGGGCCGTCGGCAACCGCTTCGAGCGCGCGCCGGGCGCGACGGGGGACGCGCGCCCGGATTGGCTCGAATACCGCCACTGGGACCCCGACCGCGAAGCCTACGGGCCCGTCCGCGATTTCAACCCCTACAACGGCGGGGAATATCGCGGCGACAACCGCGTTTCCGACCTGACCCTTTCGGCGCGTGTCCTGGTCCGCCCGGGGGCCACGTCCCTTCTGTTGCGGTTGCTCGGCGAGTCGGACCGGCTTGTCGCCACGATCCCCGTCGACGGCGCCGGTGCGCTGAAGGTCGAGCATAACGGCAAGACGATCCC
>JAABUQ010011682.1_pt1 | contig 11133 bp, 9 predicted proteins | sample 5560001 | NCBI WGS metagenome assembly JAABUQ01 (sample SAMN10711888, study PRJNA513371) | rock metagenome | isolation source: Antarctica rocks | place: Antarctica: Victoria Land, Finger Mt nord | collected 2015-12-18
GCGATTGGCAACGTCACGGCATCTCCTAAAAGCGGTCGTGCGGTCAGGCGGCCACGTCAGGCGAAAGGCGCCAAGGATGGAACGTTGGTTCGATTTTAGATCAGCTGTTGATGCGCTCTTATGCTCGTTCTTCAGGTTTTGAAGTAGCTTGGCTGATCGAGGTCGACGATGAGTCCTGGCTGCTTTGGCTGCCAACCGAGTTGTTCACGCGTATGCTGACTCGAAGCCGGATTGTCGGCCGCGACGAAGGGTGCCAACCAGCTAAACTGGCCCGCCGCTTCCGCTTGGGTCTTACTGGCGACAGGGACTCCCAAATGACTGCCGATCACCTCCGCGATCGCGCGGAACAGCACGCCCTCGTCCGCGACGCCATGATACCGGGCGCCTGCCGTGCCTTTCTCCAGCGCCAGCCTGAAGAGAGTCGCGGCGTCAAGCCGGTGTACGGCAGGCCAGCGGTTCCGCCCGTCACCCACATAGGCGGACAGGCGCTTTTTGCGCGCGAGCGTAATCAGCTGCGGCACGAGGCCTGTATCCCCGTCGCCATGAACCGATGGCGCGAGGCGGATCATCGACGCGCGAACCCCGCGCGAGGCCCATGCCTGCACCGCCCTCTCTGAAGGGGCGCGGGCCGCTCCAGGGGAGCGAGGGTCGGACGCATCGTCTTCCGTCATCCGGCCGCTTGGCACCAGGCCCATCGTGGCCAACGGGACAACCAACGGGCGCCCGCTCTTTTCCAGCCCAGCGCCAAGGGCGTTGATGGCATTTGTGTCGGCTGCGGTGGTGACCGCCATGAAACGCGACACGATACCGCCTGGAAGACCCCCGAGCAGAATATGGAGCCGCCCGCCGACCGATGCCTTCGAGAGGCCGTGCATGAAGGCCAGATGAATTACGCCATCCGCTGCGGCGGCGCCGCGGCGCAGGCTTTTCAGGTCGTCGAGCGAACCGCGATGCGCCTGGGCTCCCGCCGCAGCCAAGGACTTCTCCGCCGCGTGGTTGCGCGCAAGCCCGATGACGGTGTGGCCGGCCCCGATCAGCTCCCGAACGACGGCCGACCCGATGAACCCGGTTGCACCGGTGACGAAGACGCGCATCTCGGATATCCTATTTTGCTTGGTTAGGAGGCGTGCTGACCGTGGTTGCACATTGGCTAGCGCCGCGTTTGTTGCTGGCGCTGGCCATTCTTTACCGCCAAGCGAACGGAGCTTATATAACCAACCGCCCAGAAACATTTATCGATCGTCCAGAATGGACCCGCTGTCTCAAGTCATTGCGCTTCTGAAGCCGCAGCCGCTGTACTGGCGGGTGATCGAGGCGCACGACGCCTGGAGCATCCGGTTTCCCACGACCGACGTGGTCGTGTTCGGCCAGGTGATCGAAGGCACATGTCGGATCGAACTCGCGGACGGTTCGGGAATGACCTTTCAGGTCGGCGATTTCCTGCTGATGGCGGCTCCGTCCTCGTGGACCATGGGCACTCCCGGGAGCGGACCTCCCATCGACCTTAAGTCTGTCGCCGCCAATCCTAGGCTTCTGCTTTCGGCGGCATGTGATCCGACAATCACCCGCATCATTGCGGGAGCCTTCGTTTTCGCCGCGCCAAATGCCGACCTGCTGGCGGGGTTAATGCCGCCCGTGATCCATGTGCGTGGCACCGACGTCGTGGCCGGTCGCCTGGGCGCGTTGCTGAAGCTTGTCGCAGACGAGGCCCTGGCGAGCCGACCGGGCAGATCGCTCGTGCTCGACCGACTGCTGGAGATCATCCTGGTCGAGGCTCTCCGGCATCGACCAACGGATCTTACCGAGGAGAGGCGGGGCCTTGTCGCCGCTTTGGAGGACGCGCAAATCGGCGCGGCGCTTCGGGCGATGCACGAGGACGCTCGGCGGCCCTGGACGGTCGCAGCGCTCGCGCGGCAGGTGGGCATGTCGCGGTCCTCGTTCGCGCTTCGGTTCATGGAAAGCGTGGGCACGCCGCCGTTCGATTATCTCTTGAGTTGGCGGATCAACCTGGCAAAGGCAGCACTCACTTCATCCAAAAAGCCGATGTCCGAGATAGCGGAACTGGCTGGCTATCAGTCCGTCAGCGCATTCAGCACGGCATTCAGCCGCGCAACCGGCGTCTCTCCGACAGCGTATATCCGAACATCGACCCGCTAGCCGGACCGACCAAGCGACCCGCTAGCAACCGGAAACACCGGAGTGAACCACCTAGTTCGATCATCCAGCTTACTGAGCTTACAGCTTGAAAAGTGGATGCCGAGGTCATTGCGGACCCGGGTCGATAACGATCAGGCGGAACGTGCCGGGTTTCGGATGCAGGAGGGGGTATGGCCGCTCCGCAGTGGCCGGCTCGACCGAGGCGATATCGGCGGTCGCGGTGAACAGCCGGCCGCTTGCCGGGTCGAGCGCCATGGTCCGCGCGCCACGCGGCGTGTCGATTGTCCCGACCGCGGCGTATCGGTCGGCGCTTTCCTCGCGAACCAGGGAAATCCCCCCGCCGCCGCTTGCGACCGCCACAGTCTTGGTGTGCGGATCGAACGTTGCGGCATCGGTCAGCTCGCCGGTCGGGACCGTCACGATCCGGTGACCGTCGGTGGCGTCCATGACCACCAGGCGACGGTCCCGGCATCCCACGAACAGCCGTTGGGTCGCCACGTCGATCGCGACGGGCATCGGCCGCTCGCAACCTGTCTTCCAGCGCGTTCCGACGGTCATCGTGCGGGTGTCGAGGCGAACGAGTTCTCCGGTGGCAGGAATGGTCAGGAAGACCGCGCCCGCGCCGTCGGGCGCGCCCGCTTCCGGCCCGCCGCCCACGTCGACCGTCGCGGTCACTTTCGCGGTGACTGGATCGATGGCCACCACCAGATGCCGTTCCGGGATCAGTGCCAGCACGCGCCCGGTGGCGGCATCGGCAACCAAGCCGTCGGGTTCGCCGGGCATCGGCACGGTCCCGATTTTGCGCAGCGTGGACAGGACGAAAACACCCAGCTGCTTCTCGTCGCCGTCGCTCGTGAACACCCGGTCCGCCTTCGGCACGAGAGCCACGCCGTGGTCGCCGGTCGTGGCGCCTATCGTGCCGATCAGACGCCCGTCCCGAGCGGCGACCACCTGCACCCCATGGGCGCGGCCAAGAAAGACGCGGTCGCCGGACGGGTCAAAGGCAACGTAGTCCCAACCTCCGTCGCCCGGAACGCTGAACGACTGCGCCCGGGCGCGCTGCACGGCGTCCGCATGAGCCGGCGACCCGGCCGCGAGCAGCAGCGCCAGGCCCAGGCCCAGACAAAGTCGATGGGCATTTATCATGACACTTTCCTTTGTCGGCATCGGAGTCTACGGATTCGGCCATCAAAGCGGATACTTCAAACGGTCTCAGCCGCCGACGCCAAGGGCTTTACCTCGGCTCAGGCAAGATCGGCCTCCGTGATCGGCTGCTTCACCACCACGAGGTATACGACCGCCCCCGCGACCGACACGGCCGCCGCCAGCACGAGCGCGAGCGTGAACGAGCCTGTGGCATCCACGATCATCCCGGTGACTAGGGGTGAGCAGGCGCCGCCCAAGTAAGCGCCGAAGTTCTGGATGCTGCCGCTGGACGCCACCATGTGTTGCGGGGCCGCAGCGCCGACCAACGCCCAGATGGTTCCGCCAGCGACGGCGCTAAAAGACACCGCGGCCGACAGGAACGCCAGGGCAGACGCCGCACTTCCGGCATAGGCGGCCAACACGGTGAACAGCGCCGTAGCGGTCAACGCGGTCGCAATCGGGATTTTGCGGCTATTGAGCGGGCTTACGCCGCGTGCTGCCAGCCGGTCCACCACGTAGCCGCCGAGCAGCGAGCCTACCACGCCGCAGATTTGCGGTACGGCGGCCAGGAACCCGGTCCGGCCGACCAAGATATGCCGCGCCATTTCCAAGTAACCGGGTATCCAGGTCTGGAACAGCCAGAACGAATACCCGTTGCCGAAATCACCCAGGATCATGCCCCAGGTGGTCCGGCAGCGGAACAGCCGCAGCCATTGCGACAGCGTCGCCGCGGACCGGACTGGCGGGTCGCCGGCGCGGATGGCCTGCAACTCGCGCGGCGTCAGCACCCGCTCCGGATCGCGGTACACCGCCACCCAAACCACCGCCATGGCGAGGCCCGCCGCCCCGAGCACGACGAACATGGTGCGCCACCCGTAGCCGAGCATGATCGCGGTCAAGATCGGTGGCGCGATTGCCGGGCCAAGGCTGCTGGCCATGTTGAACACGCCGGACGGCAGGCCGCGCTCGCGAACATGGAACCAATCGCTGACCACGCGGGCGTCGGTCGGGAATTGCGGCGCTTCGCCGACGCCCAAGGCGATGCGCGCCCAGAAGAACTGGCCATACCCCGTCACCAGCCCGATCAAGGCCTGCGCGCCGGACCACAGCGCCAGCCCTGCGCCCAACAGCGTGCGCGGGCCGAGCCGGTCGATCAGCAACCCGGTCGGTAATTGCGCGAAGGCATAGCTGAGCGCGAAGGCCGACAGCAGCCCGCCCATCTGCGTCGCGTTCAGCCCGAGGTCGGCGCGGATGGGGGCGTTGGCGATGGCAAGGCTCGACCGATCGAAAAAGTTGATCACGCCGGTGGCGACGAGCAGCGTCAGCACGACGACCTGCAGGCGGCGGACCCGCCGGGAAAAAGGCGCAGCGTCCATCGTATCCTCCACTTTGCAGCAGCTTGGACCGATGCGGCGCAGCCGACCATCCTTGGTCGGAACCAAGCAGCGCGACAGCTCTTTAATCGACAGCCAACGCCCGTTCCGCAGCTTGGCGAAAGGACAGCAGCGACCGCGGCAGGATTGACCGGATAGGCATGGGATCGCCGCCCGTATCATCCTTCTGGCTGTCCACGAGGCCTTTGATCGCCCCCCTGGGGAGCTTGCCCACACGTTCAAGCAACGGAGCGAGCGCGCCCAAAAGCGTCCACGGAACCTTCAGTTTAGGGGGATGGCGTCGACCGAAAATCTCCGCCGCGGCATCGATCATCTGACTGTTCGTCAGCACGTCGTCGTTGCCGACATCGTAACATTGCCTATACGCACGCGGATCGTCGAGCACGCCCACGAGATAGTAGATCAGGTCATCGACGGCGATGCTGCGCATCTTCTGTCGGCCGCCCATGCCAATGGCGACCGACTTCCTGGCTTGGCTCGCAACCATTCCAAAACCACGTCCACCCACGCCCACGATCATGCCCGGCCGGATGACCGTCACATCGAGGCCGCTAGTGAGCAGGAACTGTTCCGCTCGCCAGCGCTCGCGCAGCCATTCGCTCGATGCGTCAACCGCAATCCCAAGGGATGTGACATAGATCAGGCGACGCGCGCCATGCGCCTGGCAGGCCGTGACGATGTTCTGCAACCCATTCAACTCTACCGCCATGAAGCGTTGGCCCGCTGCACTGGCCGGTTGGGGTGATATCGTGTGTATGGCTATGTAGACGGCTTGGACGGAGATCAATGCCTGCTTCATAGAGTCGAGATCCGAAATATCGCCTTTGACGATCTCGCAGCCGACCGTTGCAAGGTCTTGGACCTTGGCCGGGTCGCGCGCCAAACAGCGGACTGCGTGTCCGCCTGCGAGCAGCGCTTTAGCGATACGCCGCCCGATAAAGCCCGATGCGCCGATAACCAGAATTGTTCTCATGGATTATTGGTGACCTTCTGCACGCTCAGCGCGATGTGAGACGTTTGCTGATTTTCTGCCATGGCCACGTCGCAACCTGTCGTCCCGAGAATAGGCACGCGCCCAAGAACGAGCTATGCTGTATCGTCCGGTTTATATTTGCGATCGTTCGGGATGGCCTATGGACCCGCTCTCAGATGTCCTCTCGCTGCTGAAGCTGCAGAGCTACATGTCCGGAGGTTTTGACGCCGGCGGGGATTGGTCGATCGCGTTCAGCCAGCATAAAGGCATCAAGTTCTATGCGGCCGTTTCCGGCGAGTGCTGGCTGTCCGTGGAGGGCGTTCCCGACGCGGTCCGTGTCAGGTCGGGGGATTGCTTGCTGCTGCCGAGAGGGCGGGCTTTTCGCGTTGCAAGCGATCTTGCTTTGCCGCCTGTCGATGCGTTCACGATTTTCCCGGCCGCCAGAGATGATGGCATCACCTGCTACAACGGCGGGGGAGATTTCTTCAGTGTCGGCGGGTATTTCGCCTTGACCGGCGATTACGCCAGCGTCCTGTTGGGTATGCTGCCGCCCATCGTGCATATCCGCAATGAGTCGGACAAGGCGACGTTGCGCTGGTGTGGCGAACGGATGCGGCAGGAGCTGCGCGAGCCGCAGCCGGGCGGCTTTCTGGTCGCGCAACAACTTGCCACCATGATGCTGGTCCAGGCCCTGCGTCTGCATCTGGCGGAAGGATTGAGGGGCGGCGTCGGATGGCTCTTCGCCCTGGCGGACAAGCGGATGGCCGCGGCACTCCGTGCCATGCACAACGATCCGGCGGGTCGCTGGACATTGCAGTCGCTGGCGGAGCGCACCGGCATGTCGCGCACGACCTTCGCTCTGAAGTTCAAGGAGACGGTCGGGGCGTCACCCATGGAATACCTGACGCGCTGGCGAATGATGGTGGCAGGGGACAGGCTGGTGAACTCCAACGATCCTATTTCCGCAATCGCCTTGTCGCTCGGATATGAATCCGAAAGCGCCTTCAGCACGGCCTTCAAGAGGGTCATGGGCTGTTCACCACGGCAGTACAGCCGTGGCTGTAACCCGGTTTCTCCTTCACATGGCGAGAGGGATGCTGCTCGCGCCAGTCGGCTGGAACCTGTCGCGATCTGATGCGCCGGCATCAATAGATCCGCTCAGGCCGCCCGCCGCACCGCCGCCGCATACGCCCGGCACGCATCGCCGAACGCCGCGAAGATGGCGCGGCTCGGGCCGTCGGTGGTGGCGTGCCATTCCGGGTGCCATTGCACGCCCAGCACGAAGCCGACGCACGCCGCCCCGCGCACCGCCTCGATGGTGCCGTCCTCGGCCAGCGCCTCGACCGCCAGCGCCTCCGCCGGCCGGTCGACCGCCTGGCCGTGCAGCGAGTTCACCATGATGTCGGCGGCGCCCACCAGCAGCGCGAGGCCGCCGGACAGCGTCACCCGCTGGCGGATGGTGAACTGCTGCTCGGGGGTGCCGCCCGGCTCACGGTGGTCAAGCCGGCCGGGCAGCGCGTGGACCTGCTGGTGCAGCGTGCCGCCGAGCGACACGTTCAGCTCCTGGATGCCGCGGCAGATCGCCAGCACCGGCATCCCGCGCGCCACCGCGGCACGGATCAGCGGCAGCGTCGTGGCGTCGCGCGCCGGGTCGTGCTGATGGGGCGTGAGGCTCTCGGCGACGCCATACAGCGGCGGCTGCACGTTGCTGACGCTGCCCGACAGCAGCAGCCCGTCGATGCGGTCAAGCAACGGCAGCAGCGCCGTGCCGACCGGCGGCAGCAGGATCGGGATGGCCCCGGCGGCCTGCAGCAGCGCGTCGCCGTAAACCGCGGCGGCGGCGTGCTGCGCCAGGCCCTCCAGCAGCTTGTTGCAGGCGGGTATGCCGACGATGATGCTCATGCGAGGCGAGTCCTGTTGGCTTTCACGTCTTCCTCCGGTTTTGCAGTGGCCGGTTGCAGCGCCGCGGGGCGTGGGCGCGTGGTGTCGGCGATGTTCGCCCCGATGGCGCCAATCAGCATGAGCATCGCCATCGGCACCACCGAGCCGTTGCTCAGCAGGCCGACGGCGATGCCGCTGGCCGCTCCCAGGCAGAACTGCAGCGTGCCCATCAGCGCCGAAGCGGCTCCGGCCTGGTGCGCGTGGCGGGCGAGGGCGCCGACGACCGCGTTGGGCATGACGAACCCCATGCTGGCGAAAGCCACCGAGATTGGCGCGATCACCAGCCACCACGGGTGCGGATGCACCACGGCCACCACGGCCAGCGCCAGCGTGGCGCACAGGAACACGCGCACCGCGACCCGTATGATCCGGTCGGCGCCGAAGCGCGGCAGCAGCCGCGGGCTGATCTGCGAGGCGGCGATGTAGCCCACCGCGTTACAGCCGAACAACGTGCCGTACAGCGGCGGCGAAAGATGGAACAGCGTGATGAACACGTCCGGCGAGCCGCCGAGGTAGGCGAACATGCCGAACATCGCGAAGCCGCCGATCAGCGCATGGCTCAGGAAGCTGCGCTCGACGACGATGCCGAGGTAGCGGGTCAGCATCCGGGTCGGATTGAGGCTGGTGCGCCGCTCCGGCGGCAGCGTGTCCGGCAGGAAGCGCCACACCATGAAGCAGCAGAGCGCGCCGTACACCGCGCCGGCCCAGAAGATCGCGCGCCAGGTGGAGACGCCGAGCACCAGCCCGCCCAGCGTCGGCGCCAGGATCGGCACCGCGCCCATGACCAGCATCAACTGGCTCATCAGCTTGGCCGAAGCGAAGCCTTCGGTCAGGTCGCGCACCACGGCGCGCGGGATGACCATGCTGGCGGAGCCGCCGAACGCCGCGATGAAGCGCATGATCGACAGCACCTCCAGGTTGGGCGCCATGGCGCAACCGGCAGAGGCGCACGTGTAGATCACCGTGCCGAAGATCAGCGGCCCACGGCGGCCGAAGCGGTCGGATAGGCTGCCCTGGGTGATCTGGCCGATCGCCAAGCCCATGAACCAGGTGGCGAGCGTGATCTGCGCGGTGCCCGGCTGCCCGCCCAACGCTGCCTCGATGGCCGGGAAGGCGGGCAGGTACATGTCCGTCGAAACCGGGCCGACCGCCGAAAGTATGCCGAGCATCACGGGCAGCCATTTCGGAGATTTCATTTCGTCAGCATAGAACCGCTTGCCGCATTGCCGCGACCGGAGAACGCCAGCGCCGCCGGCTGATGTGTCACGTAAACTTTGCACGATCGCGTGCCGGCGCGCGAGTATTGCGGTTGAACGTCACCTGTCCGCCTGTTTCCGGAGCACATCCATGCGCCCCTTCCTGGCATCGCTGGCCCTCGCCACCGCGCTGGCCGCCCCCACGCTGGCCACACCAGGTTTCATGCCGCTGGCGTCCGCCGCGACCCCGCCGCACAACGTCCTGCTGTTCGTGGCGGATGGATTGCGGCCGGGCATGATCGATGCCGCGAACGCACCCACCATGACGGCGCTGGCGGGGCAGGGGGTGGCGTTCCTCAACACCCACTCGCTGTTCCCGACCTTCACCATGGCCAACGGCTCGGCGTTCGCGACCGGCCACTACCTCGGCGACACCGGCATCTTCAGCAACACGCTGTCGGCCGGGGTCGCGGTCAAGGCGGCGAAGGGCAGCGTCACACCGTTCATCGAGAACGACGCCGTGCTGGGCGAGCTGGACAGCGACTACGAGGCCGACTTCGTCGACGAGGAGACGGTGCTGGCCGCCGCCCGCGCCGCCGGCATGGCGACGGCGGCGGTCGGCAAGCTCGGCCCGACCTTGCTGCAGGACCACACCGAGCGCAGCGGCCAGCATACCGTGGTGATCGACGATGCCACCGGCGGCCCGATCGGCGTGCCGTTGTCGGACGGCGTGAAGGCGGCGCTGCAACAGGCCGGGCTGCCGCTGACCTCGCCTCCGCGCGGCGACAACGGCGTGTCCGGGTCAGCCGCCAAGGCCGGCACGCTTAACGCCAACCTGGCGCAGCAGCAGTTCTTCGCCGACGCCGCGAGCAAGGTGGTGCTGCCGATGCTGGCGCAGGCCGTCCAGCAATCGGGCAAGCCGTTCGCCATGGTGTTCTGGTCGCGCGACCCCGACGGCACGCAGCACAACCAGGGCGACAGCCTGCTGCAGCTCAGCCCCGGCATCAACGGCCCGACCAGCCTCGCGGCCATCCGCAACGCCGACCACGACCTGGCACAGTTGCTGGCGGCGTTGAAGCAGCTTGGCGTGGACGGCACGACCGACGTGATCGTCGCCTCCGACCACGGCTTCTCGACCATCAGCAAGCAGAGCCGCACCAGCTTCGCCGCCCGGCAGAGCATGGCCGGAACGCCGGCGGGGCTGCTGCCCAAAGGCTTCATTGCCATCGACCTCGCCCATGCGCTCGACATGAGACTGTACGATCCCGACGCGGCGCAGATCGAGGTGGCGCCCGGCGCCGAGCCGCTGTTCGGCAACGGCCTGCTGGGCGATCCCGCGCATCCGCAGGTGATCGTGGCGGCGAACGGCGGCAGCGACCTGATCTATTTGCCCGACCACGACCGAGCGCTGCTCGGCCGCGTGTTGGCGGCGCTGTCGGCGCAGGACTACGTGAGCGGGTTGTTCGTGGACGACGCCTTCGGGGCGGTGCCGGGCACGCTGCCGCTGTCGTCGATCGCGTTGAAGGGCCATGCGCGCACGCCCACGCCCGCCATCGCGGTGAACTTCGCCAGCTACGCGCTGGCTTGCGACGACGCCACGGTGTGCGGGATCGAGGTTGCCGACACCGGCTTGCAGCAGGGCCAGGGAATGCACGGCAGCTTCAGCCGCGCCGACACCGCCAGCACCCTGCTGGCCAGCGGCCCCGACTTCCGCCCCGGCCTGCGCGACGCCCTGCCGAGCAGCAACGCCGACGTCGGGCGCACGCTGCTGCATCTGTTGGGCCTGAGCGTGCCCGACCACGGCCACCTGATCGGCCGCGTGCTGGCGGAGGCACTGGTCGGGCAGCGTCCGCTGGAACCGTGGGGCCATACCGAACTGACCTCGCAGCCGGACGCGCTGGGCCACGTCACCGTGTTGCGCCAGCAGACCATGGGGACGACTCCATATTTCGACGCCGCCGGCTACCCGGGGCGGACGCTGGGCATTCCGGTGACGCAAGGCGTGCTGAACACGACGCAGGGCGACTGACGGCGGGGCGGCAACCGCCTACGGGCCGATCCATTCCGCTTCGATGCTGGACGACGTGAAAAGGCCGTGGGCGCGGGTCTGGTCGCCATCCGGGCCGAGCCGGAGCACGTCGACGCTGGTCAGCGAGACCAGGATGACGGTGAATTGCAGGTATTGCTCCTCGGGAGGCATGTGGGACTGATCTTCCGGGTCGGCGATCGGCGTCCCCGGTTCGGCCCGCAGGCCGAAGGTGTCGCGGCCTTTGGTCGAGAGCTTGTCCCAGCGGTCGCGGGACACATCATCGTCGCGGTGCAAGCG
>JAABUQ010011683.1_pt1 | contig 11133 bp, 11 predicted proteins | sample 5560001 | NCBI WGS metagenome assembly JAABUQ01 (sample SAMN10711888, study PRJNA513371) | rock metagenome | isolation source: Antarctica rocks | place: Antarctica: Victoria Land, Finger Mt nord | collected 2015-12-18
TCAATCGTAACAATAAATCAAGACTTAAGATAAATTAAATACGATTTATAAAAGAGTCGTATTCTAGTTTTCTATATACGAAGAAAATACTAGTTGTTCGTCTTGTTCGTTCGTCGAACATAGCGAACATGATTGTTCGCAATGTTCGCTCATCGAACATAACAAACATCATGCTTAGAATGCTCGCCCCTCAAGCATGTCGAACATGATAGCAAGTTCGCCCTCGAGGCGTAGAACCTAAATCACTAGTATAGCTTTGATAAGCTCGTAACATCTCGATGCTAAATTCGAATAATTTAAACATCTTAATTCTAAAATAGTTGCTATGTTGTTAGAAGAATTATTGCAAAATTCGTCGAATCTACAAATGCGCTTAATAATATCGACAACTTAAGATTTTCTTTATATATTACATTGTGTTACGAGTCGCGTACTAATAAATATTATCTATCGCGCATCGCTCTTCACAAGATAATTAAAAAGGAAAGATCTATCGACAAAATTAAGATAATCAAGATGACTTAACGCTTGAACATCTTAAACCCAAAATTAAGATAATTAAGATAATTAAGATTTTAAACATCTTGAACATCTTAAATCTTAAATGATGAAAAAGTATATAGCTTTCGAACGCGACTCTCTTATGAATCGTATTCAATTTATCTTAAATCTTGATTTATTATTACGATTACTAAAGTTGCAACTTCTTGTTATCAAATAATTGCTTGCATTGCCTAAAGACGTCTACAAATCTCTTCAATAACATAATTCTTTCTAATATCTTCGTAAAAAGTACTAGCGTAACACTTTGAACATTCTAAGAATGTCTATATTAGATTAACGCGTCTTTATCTCGAACATTAGTTTAACAACATTACGTCAACTCTCTATTGATAAAGACGACAAGATAAGAATTAATAAGTCTTACGTCTATTATGAAGATCGAATCGATCTAGAGAACTAACTTATGTAGATAAATATTTACTTCATCTTCTATCTTGTTTTAGCGAACAAGAAAACGATTTTCGCATTCACATTTTTTAAAGAAAGAGCTTAACATTAACTTAAGTTAAACTTACGCAAATATCTACAAAATTATAACGAAAATTCTTGTACAATGTTTACGAATTTCGACAACTTTAAAAGAGAGCTTCGAAGAATCTTTAAAACATTTAACGAAAAACAAATTGCGAAAAGAATGATTTAGCATCTAATTTAACGAATTTTTGCAACGAACTACGCAACAAGATTCTAAAAATATGTCAATTTTATCAAGTAAGACGATGTCGCACTTATGACAATGTTTTGACGAAATTTTAAGAACAATCTTAAGAACGAAATTATGCGCGATGATAAATTCATTAACGACATGTTTGATCTCATCGAAGTAGTTATCGATTTCGACGACAAGCTATATGAAAGAACTATGAAAAAGCGATACAATTAATTTCACGAAAGAGTAAAAATCTTCTTTGAATTAACGATCGAATATTATTAAAGAGAATTTCGTTCTAATTAAAAGTATAGTAATCTAAACTATCGTAAATCTACATTTATAAAATTGAATTTTACTCAACAACGCAAAAAAAAGAACTTTAGAAAAAAGCAAGATAACAAATTCTAAAAAACGTGCTATTTATGTGGCAAATCGAATCACTTCGCAAAAGATTGTCGATTACGAAACTTAATAAATCGTTGACAAATCAATGTCATGTTAAGAGAGATACTTGATAACTAGAACAACATTAGAGAGCAAGTCAATATAAAGACGAACATTCTTAAGATTGAATTAAACGACAATTACTATTTGATGAAGAACTTAAATCAATTATAGAAAGTTCTAGATAAAACATTATCAAGCAAGACATTCGCATTTACGTAGAAAGTCAATCAAGCACTCTAGAAGACTATTAAATCTTATAGCTCAATTATCGACTTAGACGAAGAGTACAACTAAAAGAATTTTCACGATTGCATAAAAGATAATTACGAATCATTTTAAGACTTTAGCTAACTTATCAAAGATCGTAAACGAATGCAAGAAGAAGTTAGAAAACAATGTTATTATAAAAAAGAACATACTTGACATTATTATGAAACAATTGAATCTTATTAAAGTAAACATACGAATGCTAACACTTAAGCGTGAAGATGCTATTATTAAGAAAGTAGACGACTTATACGCAAGTCTTAGTTAAACAACTTGCTACAACGACTTATGTTAAACTTATCTAAAAGAAAAGAATAAAGTTAATTGATTTTCTAAAAAGTCAAAGTTAGCAATCTAGCAACGAAAGAAAACTTAACGCAAATAGACGTTTGAAGTAGAAGTCGCAACACAAGAGCAAAAAAAAGTTCAAATTTTTTGATAAAGAGCATACTAGAGAAATGCAATATGTTAGTCTAGCAACAACAACTAAACTTAACAACACACGTACGATGTTTTATCACATCAATTAAGGTTAACGATTGTTAACTATTGCAATGATCGATTTTGATGCGATAGATAATTTTATAGCTAGAGCTCTTGTAAAGAGAAAAAAATATTCTACTTAAAAGAAGCTTGACGCTTACAATCTAGTAATTGTAGATAGAAACTCGTTACTCGCAAGAAATGAAAAAGTAAATAGAGAAACGAAATTACTATCAATAGTTATTTAACAACATTACGAGAAACTAATCTTTAATATAGTGAAAATAGTTACTTACGATATCGTTCTAGAAATGTCTTGATTAAAGCAATATAATCTAAAAGTCGACTAAAATATACGAGTACTTAGATTTGCGCAATGTGATTACGCAATTCATATTCAATCTACGCATTAATAGCATTCAATAATAGATAAAAGATTAAATCGAAACTTGATCGCAAGTAGCGAATTTGCATTTTCGCAAAAAAACGATTTAATAAAATTCGATTCAATAAACATTAATAGAGATTAGCTAGATCACAAAGTTAAAATAAGTGAGAAAAATTGCAAATCTTCTAAGAACTCTAAACTATTTAATATAGTAAGAAAATCGCTAAAGTACGTATTACGAATATACAACAATTAAGAACATTTGTTTTAGAAAAAGAAAACGACTAAGACTTTATCTAAACATTAATTGTAAAATTACGAGATTAGACTTGAATTAAACAAGCAATTTACGTTTAAACTTATATATATTTTATTCAAGAAAAAGCTAAAAACACTTCGCGAATATCTAGCAAAAAACGAAAGAAAAAAAATTATTAAAAAATTCTAATTATAGACAAAATATTTAATTCTCTTTGTATTCAAAAAGAACGAAACTCTTCGTCTATGTGTTAATTATTAAAAGCTAAATAATATTATGATAAAAAATCGATATTTATTATTCAACATTAGCGAACTTCAAGATCGATTGTTCGAAGCAAAGTATTTTATCAAATTAAACTTACAAGAAGCGTATAACTAGATTAGAATAAAGACAAGAGAGAAGTAAAAAACAACTTTTCGCATACAATATAAATTATACAAATACACAATAATGTTATTCGAACTTACGAACGTCTTAACAACGTATTAAAAAATAATTAATAATGCATTACGACAATATTTGAATTGATTTGTCATAATATACTTAAACGACATCATGATTTACTCAAATATTTTAGAGAAACATATTAGTTATATTTTTAAAGTATTGAAATGTTTAAATAAGAGAAACTTACATCTTAAATTAAAGAAATGCGAATTTCATTAAGAAGAAATTGACTTTTTTAAATTTGTCGTTAAACGATACGAAGTACGCATAAATTTCGAAAAGCTACGAACAATTAAAGAATGAAAATCATTTATTAACGTTAAGAAAATTTAATTCTTTCTAAATTTCATAAACTACAACAAGAAGTTTATTAAAAATTACTTTGTTAGCGCAATATCATTGACGAATCTTATGAAGAAAAAAACGTTATAGAAATAAAAATTAGCAAAAAAGAAATCATTTTAGAATTTTAAGTTAGAATGCTTAAAGAAATTAATACTAAAGATGTACGACTTACGATTGTTAAATAAAATTAAAATTAACGCATTAAATCTAATTATCGATGTATGCTTTAATTAAAAGCATAAAGATATATAACATTTAATAACATATCTCTTAAGAAAACTTTCGTTAATCAAATAGAACTATAATATTTACAACAAAGAGCTACTTGCTATTGTAGCATTCCTAAAGTCATAAAGAGTATACGTTGAAGAATTATCAAAATTTACAATATTTATCGATTACAAGAATCTTCTACACTTCATTACAATTAAATAGCTTAACAAAAGACAAATGCGATAATTAGAGCGATTTAAACAATATAAGTTTAGAATACAATATACATTAGACAAAGATAACAATAGAATAGATGCATTTAGCAAAAGAAATAATTATATAAAAACGAAGAAGTCGTTTAATTACAATATACTTAAGATTAATAAAGACAAATTACTCTTAACAAACAAGTACAAGTTGAATGCTACTTTAAGAATACTTAGAAATAATAAGAAAAAGTTTTCAATAAAAAAAGAAAAACTTCAAATATCTATTAACAAAATCGACAAATGTATAAAGAAACACTATGATAAATTATTGCAAGAACATTTGAAAGTGATCAAAATTCTTTAGCTTTTACGTTAACATTGCTAGTTTTTTTAGATAAGACAAGTTGTCGAAACATATATTAAACAATGTCTTAATTGTTAATAGAACAAACATAATACATATGCGAACTATGACGAAATTCAATATTAGAAATTATTTAAATTGTTATAAGATAAAGTTACGATAAACTTTATTAGCAAGTTGCTTAAGTCGACGAATCTAACAACTAGAAACAAATATAATTCGATATTAATAATGATTAACAAACTTATCAAGTATTCACATATTATCGCATGCAAAGAGAAGTTCACAATAAAACAATTAAAATACATTATATTGAATCAACTTATACGATATTATAATATACTCAAAGAATTAATTAGTAATAGAGACAAGCTCTTCATGTCTAATTATTGAAAGACGCTTTTATCAATGTTAGAAACGAGACTTAGAATGTTCATTGTTTATTATTCGATTACGAATAATTAAATAGAGCGAACAAACTAGAGTTTAGAGCAATATCTAAGACACTACGTTAACAATATTTATAGCAATTAGATATTACTTTTATCTATGATTTAATTAACACTAAATGCAAAGATTTCGAATATTATTAAAATAACTTTATTCTTCGTCAACTATAATAAAGAATTTAATCTTTTCAAGAAAGAGCGAAAGCATCTATTAACTTAGTTAATCATTAAAAGAGTAGCGACACTAAAGAAAGTACATAATAACATCTTAAGAATGCAAAAAAGATCAATCAAGTATTAAAACAAAAAACGAAAAACGACATCTTAATTAAAGAAGAAAAATAAAATATATCTTTTTACAAAAAATCTTAAGATAAGAAAGTTAAGCAAGAAATTGAATTATGTTAAAGTCGAATCGTTTTTCGTTAAGAAGACAAAGAGATTAATCAATTACGAACTCAATTTATCTAAGAACGCCAAAGTATTTCTAGTATTTTATATTTTATTGTTGAAATTAGCGAATTTAATTACGTCTCTACAAGACACATTTTATTTTCACTCACAAAAAAAGAAACAATATAAGGTTGAGAAAATTCTACGACAAGAAAATCAAAAATATCTTATCAAGTGAAAAAAATACTTTATCTTTGAAAACATATAAGAGTTACTCAAGAATTTGAAGAAGTACTTTAACAAATTGCGACGATTTCGTTAGCGACAAAATTACTTATGAGAGTCGACAAAGCAATAGAGAACAAGAGAGCAAACAATGAAGAATCAATAATAGTATCGAATAGAGTCTCGAACATCTCTTCAATACATTCGATCTCTTTCTCGCTCTTCTTAATCTTTAGAATATTTTTCGACTTCGCATTACTTATATTTTTCAAACAACAAAGTTAATGTTTTTTTTGTTTCGTCTTTCGCGCAATTCTTAGACGCAATTTCGTTATTTCATCATCTAGCTTTTTAGCTTTTTGAATAGCTTCATTCATTCCTTGATAATTAGAAGCCAAATCACATTTTCGATTCTTTCGATAACACTTCTTACACTTAAGATATTCTCTATTTATTCGACAAGATACGTCGAATAAGACATAGACTCGACAAGGACGTGTTGTGAAAATAACGTGCTTAAAGCGACGATTAGCAATGAAATTGCGACGTTGTTCAATAATTAACTTGATTAACATGATAAGAAAGAATAAATAATTTCGAGACAAAAATCCTTGAAGAGAGAAGATAGTGTTACGAGTCGCGTACTAATAAGTACTATTTATCGCGCATCGCTCTTCATAAGATAATTAGAAAGAGAAGATCTATTAACAAGATCAAGATAATTAAGATGACTTGACGCTTGAACATCTTAAATTCAAGATCAAGATAATTAAGATAATTAAGGTCTTGAACATCTTGAACACCTTAAACCTCAAATGATAAAAAAGTATATAGCTTTCGAACGCGATTTTCTTATGAATCGTGTTCAACTTATCTTAAGTCTTAATTTATTGTTACGACTACTAAAGTTGCAATCTCTTATTATCAAGTGATTGCTTGCATTGTCTAAAGACGTTTACAAATCTCTTCAATAGCATAATTCTCTCTAATATCTTCGTGGGAAGTACTAGCGTAACACATTGCTCAAATTCTTGTATTTTAGATATTTGAAATCAAATTTCTTCGCTTTACATAATATCTACTTGAATCGAATAAAAGTTAACGTCATTTTTGACTTAGATAGTTGAAGAGAAATCGAATATACTTAATCTTTCTAAATCGCATAAAATATCGATTGCTCTAAACTTAAATTATTCTAATATATGTAGATTTTTAAACAAGAAGAATAATGCGTATTTTTAACTATCGAAAACATAGTTATGCTTGCGAAACAAAATTTGAAATGTTTCTCGTTCAAGAAAGAGTTTATTATACTATAGAAAGAAATTCGAAAGAGCAAGAAGTCGAAGCAATTAAGTATTAATAACTAGTGCTCTATGCTTCTTCTAGAACAACGCTATCACATTAAAGATTATTGTACTAAGATATATTCTAATAAACATTATGTTTACGAATAATGCAAATTTATTATTTATAAATCGCGAGAAGATTCTTGAGCAATTGAGAGACTTATTGCAATATAAGAATAATAAATACGCTCGAACAACACTTTAAAGACTTAATAACTCTAAGTAAGTAAGTTTTGAGTCAACAAGCTATTATGCTTGCTTTTCGATCTAAAACGTGCTATCTACAAGAATATGCTTTATACTATAGTTAACTTTCTTATTTTCAAGTAGACGTTCACTATTACGACATAAGCATATTTTTCTTTTTCTTGACTCTTATATTGTTTCTTCTCTCTTAGCTTATGCGAGAAAACAAAGCGCATTCGCTTTTTCGAATTATTGAAAATCTCGATTATATCTTCGAAAGAATTGATTGACGAAATTTGAAGTGCTCTTATACATTAAACAAACAAATGTCAATTCTAATTAAAACACGAACGATATCGCTAACGTTTAACAAGACTTTCTATTCGAACGAAGTTGTTTATTGTACTATGTCGCGACTAGAGTTTTAAATAGAATGTTATACTTTTTACTTAATCGAAGATTTACAATGTTGTAGAAAGACACGCATTAATCGAGCATTCGTTTGTCAATTGCGAATAAATTTGTTAAAGATTTAGATTTTTTAAGTGTACGCTATTATTAGATTGATCGTCGAGTCGAGTTATGATATCACTTCTCTAATTCGACTCGACGTCAAGATTGAATCGTAACAATTTTTTGAAATCGAATCGCTCAAAGTAGTTTAACGCGAAGCGCGCTAAACTACTTATAGTAATCGACTAAACTACTTTGAGCGATTCGATTCTTCGATTTTTTTTGACCTAAGTCTTGATATTTGCACGTGACATTTCCGGGTTAGCGCGACTAGTCTAGCTATTATCGAAATTAGAATTTAACAATTATATGCGAAAATAGCAATTGTAACAAATCTTCGAATTTTAAAGAATCTTTGTGCAATAAATTGCTACACTAATTTGCAAGATCTAAATAATATTGACAATATTAGACAATCTTAAACGAACATTATGCAAATAGTAAACAACTAATTGCAAAATAACGCAAGCGATTATTAACTTATAATTCTTGACAATGTTAATAATTACTTGTCTCTACTTAAAGTATTTGCGATTGATCGAAATTCTAGTGCTAGATTTACATCGAAGAAGCAAAGTTTAACTTACATGTTACTTCGATCACTTATAAGAACTATTCTAATTACTACGCGAAATAAAAAGCTCGCTTTAAATGTAACAAACATCTTGTTAAAAGTTTCATTAATAAATAATCTCGAGACGAAAAAGCTTGTTAATGCTAAGCTTTAATATCTTAATCTTAATCAAATCGAGATGCACTTACTTGTTACTCTACTAAAGTATCTATTATTAGCGTTCGTAGAAGCTGCAACTTACATACACAAGATCTTTATTACTATACACAAATATTTTGATCTTTATAACGAAGATAAAGAAATTTAAATGCGTCTTTTCGAAACAAATTTTATCGATCTAGAACGAAACTAAAATGCAGAAAACACGATGTTAAAGACATAAATGCTCTTCTTCGAACAAATAAAATTGAAAGACTTAAAAGCGACTAATCTATTATTTATTATAAGCTTCCTAAACGCAAAGAGTATCTCAAAATTCCTATTACAAGTCGAAATTTCAAATAGCTTAAATCTAATAAATGCTTTGACGACATTAAAAGCTTTTGCTCTTGTTACATTCAATAAGATTGATAACGCTTTTAATATGTACGAAATGATATAATCGTCAATGCAGCGATAATTGAAGATATGTCAACAAAGCACTTTTTGTGCTAATAGAATACTTTGGATGCTCGTGATAGTCTATAATCAATGTTTGTGAAATGTGAGAAATAAAAAGCTTGCTAGATATCTTTCTTATGCTATGACGGCACTAGTCAAACATCTCGAGCACACAACAGACTCTCGATGGCATTGGGCTGAAAAGCTTGCTGAATATCTTTCTTATGCTATGGCGGCACTGGTCAAACATCTTGGGCACACAACAGACTCTCGATGGCATTGGGCAGTGCTCGAGCAGGCAGTAGGTCTTACTCTGTTCAACAAAGACGAGAACGCTAAAGTTCACGAAATATTCAAAGAAGTAATACAACTGTGGACACTCCTGCTGGGCGACGCGCATTTTGTTACACTCGAGGCAATTGGGGCCGCGGGGGAGAATCTGCAAGTCTTGGCAGAACAAGACGAACGCTATATGCAAGAAGCGGAAGAGCTATTGCTCAGTGCAAGTAATGGTCTCGAAACCATTTCTGGGCCGCAAGCTCTAAAGACTATGACTGCCAAGGTCGCTTTGGCTGATCTCTACATACATTCAAATGAGTTTACGAAGGCAAAGAATATTCTTAAGCCCATTCTAGGGCAGAGCGAAGACACTTCAGAGTCTCAGGAGGAGCTGGTCAGGGTTATTGTTGATGCTAAGTACGCGATGGCTCAAATCTACCTGCTGGAAGGCAATCGTCGAGCAGCTGAAGCATTGGTGTTGGAGATAGTCCCCATTCTCGAGCGTGCCTTTACTCGCGGACATCGCGAAACGCAAAAAGCAATTTATCGTCTTGCCTTCATCTACACTGGGTCTGGCGAGCTCGATAAGGCCAAAAACTTACTCGAGGAAGTTGTAAGAACCGTTCGACACCCGCATGGTAAGACAGACCCAGCTTTCTGTCGCGTGATACAAAAACTAGCGGCAGTATACGGCATGCTCGGGCGCTTTGAGGAAGCTCTAGGAATTCTGGAAGAGCTTTTATCTCGAATGCGAGAGGATCTGGTTCAAGATGACTTATTGCGCCTCTCTGTAATTGAAGAAAGGTAACCACTAGCCGCACACCACCCTACTGCTCTCGCACACCACCTCCACTTTGCTCGCACACCACCCCCTCGCACTAAGCCTAATCGGGTAGTTTTCAGGGTCCATCAACGCGTTCATTGTTTACACATAGCAGTTGCATCCGCCCACCGCCTTAATTATTTTTTATCCACATCATTTGCACCACCATCTACTGCATTATGGAGCTCAAACCACCGCCTAATACCTACTACGAAAGAACCTCGATCGATCTGCTTATTCCACAGCTCAATAAGCATGCGGCGACGCAAGGCTATGCGGTGGTGAAAGGCCGCAGCCAGGTCAGCAAGCGAAACGTCCGCATGAAATACTGGATCAATTGCGACCGCAACGGTGAGCCTAGAAATGAAGGCCACGGTCATCGAAATACTAGCAGTCGTCGCGTCGATTGCCCTTTCGAAGCGATTGCGAAGCTTGAAAACAACCTCGAAGATGAGCACGATTTAGGCAGCTGGACATTGATTGTCAAGTGCCCCGATCATAATTATCCACCTACGAAGCCGTCTGCCTCAAACGAGGCAGGCGACGGCGGGGCAAGAGGATAACACCGCAGGCGATAATATTGACGAAGTGACGGAAGTGCGAGGAACACCGCCAGAAACCCCATCGCCATCGCCTGAAGATAGGCAGCTTCCTGACGACATATTACGCGTGCAAGAGCCTGCCATCGTCAAGTCAAAAGGTCGCCCGCGAGGCTTATTAAACAAGGCATGGGCAGCACCTTCGCAGTCACAACGTTGTCGTCAGATAGTTTTTGAAAACTCCACCCAGCGCACGCCGTCCGCCTTCGAATTGACCCCGGATCTACCCTCCAGTCAGGTGCCTGACAGTCAACTTCCCTCTACACAACGCGGCGGACGAGGAGGAGGTCATCAAAGAGGTGGACGAGGCGGTCAACGAAGTCGACGCGGAGGTGCAAGAGGGGCATCAACGGAAGGGCAAATATCAGGTGTTCCGGCCTCCTACATGGGCAGTTTTCAGATGTAATTAGAGGTGCAAATAGAGGTTGATTCTGAGCATGCGAAAAGATATGTTTCAGGTTTAAATCGCACCGTGAGATCGGTGAGAAAATACGTCAAATTT
>JAABUQ010011684.1_pt1 | contig 11133 bp, 10 predicted proteins | sample 5560001 | NCBI WGS metagenome assembly JAABUQ01 (sample SAMN10711888, study PRJNA513371) | rock metagenome | isolation source: Antarctica rocks | place: Antarctica: Victoria Land, Finger Mt nord | collected 2015-12-18
GTCGCTGGGCTCCGCTCCAGCCATCCCCAGACACAACTAAGAACCTTCTAGCGAACCAGCCAAATCAGCCATTAGCTGGTACCCTTTTGCTCCGCCCCGGTGGGAAACTTTCCCTCCGCCCTTGACAATCCGCCTTGGCGCTTGTTTTCTGCGCGGTCATCATTGTTCTCTCTTACGTCATCATCACGATCAATTTCGTCGTCGTGATGGTGGAGAGCTACATTATTGTGTCCGTCGGATTCGTGTTCCTGGGCTTCGACGGGAGTCGGTGGACCGCACCGTACGTGGAGCGCTACATTGGCTTGGCGGTCTCCATCGGCATCAAAATCGTTCTTATCTATTGCCTGATCAGCGCGGGGTTCAATCTCGGGGTCGGGTGGGCCACGGAAGCCGGGACGGTCGGAAGTTCAGCTCATCCGGCATTAACTGCCTTCGATGCTATGGGCGGCGCTGTAATTTTCATGATGCTTTGTTGGCAGATTCCCAAGTTGTTCGGTGCAGTGCTCGGAGGTGCTCCTGCGTTATCCGGTGGAGATCTAGTCACGACCGGCACTGCTTTAGCGGCAGGTGCTTTCGCAGTCGGCTCACTAGGTGCAGGAGCCGTTGCCTCAATCGCCGGTGCTTCGGCGGCAGGCGCTGTCGCGGGTACGACATCCGCAGCAAAGGTGGGTGCTGAGGGTACCGCAATCGCACGGACTACCGCAGAAGTGGGCTCGGCAGCCTCGGCTGCTAGCCGTGGCGGTTCGGTGCCGCCGCCGGGATCATCAGGACCGAGCGCAAACGGCACCGGTCCAAAATCTCCATCACCGCCCAGCCGTGGACCTGGTAGCAGTGGGGCCGCATTCGAGACAGCAAGTGTTTCTCCCGCCAGCAATAGAAGTGCAACTCCGCCGCCAACCGGCCAAAATGATTCAAGCAAATCCGCGCTGAGCGATATTGGTGGCGAACCTCTCAAGGGCTCGGGTTTCGAACACGAGCGTCAGGGCAAGGGATTTGGACAAGAGTCATTCAATGTCGGTTCTGGCGGAACAGCACCCGACCCGCGTGCTGCGTCTTCGGGTGAGCCGATAGAAGACGGAGTGCAGAATACCTCTCCTGCCCAAGCTGAGGCTCCGGTGTCAGGATCAACTCCAGCAAAGGTTAACGTCTCTTCGGCCGCACAGGGGGCGAATCGCAACCTTCACGGTGCCGCGAATCGAATTCGCAACATCGGTCGCCGCGTTGCATTGGACTCAGCGCCGCAGGTCTCGCCTCCTCGGATGCCAATCGAGCACGAAGAATAGTCCCGCGCTTCCGGCGAATGAAGCTCCTTCCATTTGCTCAGCGCCGTGCTGTGATCAGTGATGGCATTTGCCCGACGATAGATTATCTGAACCTCAGGTAGCTTCGACGAGTGCTGACAAGCGCGTCCAGAGATGGTAGCGCGTTTACGGGAGTGATCGGTTGTTCGTATTTGAAGTGTCCGCTATCCAGCTACCGAGCAACCTCGACACGAAGCGTACTTTCAGGGAACGACACACAGTTCATGCGTTGGTTCAATTTCGACCGCACGAATTGTTCCTGCGCGGCACCTCCCGATGCAAGTTTCCGGCTAGCTTTTCACGCCGGGGATACGAATGGGAATCTTTCCCGTTCCCACAGCTCGCAGCACTTAGTGAAGGCCTGTTGGAGCGACCGATTAGGTGCGAGAAGTCGCGCAATTTGCTGACGAAGAACTTTCAGGCGCTTGTGCGTTTCCAGACCATCTGGGAAAGTGTCCAGCAACGACCTCAGTGCCAAGCAGCGAGTCTCGGGTAGCAGCGGCTTCGAGAAAATCAGCAGTGCAGATTCTGCAAACATTCGAAAAGACACATCGCCGGGCGCCGAGTGTGTTTGACGAAAAGCGGCAATAACCTGGCGTGCGGGAAATCCATCTATCGCCCAGTTTGCAAGCTCAAAAGCTGCGATCATTGTACGGCTGTTAAAGTGTGTAGCTATGTAATTAAATCCCAAGAGCCTCGCCGAGGCAGTGTCAACGATCGAACGCGATAGCGTTCCGACGCTGGCGAGGTACTCCAATAGAGCCTGGGTCCAGATTCGCTCGGCTCCTAACTCCTTTGTAGCAATCACCCCCAAAATTAGATCGTCTGTCCAGAGTACGTGCCCCGGCGACGAAGCCAGAATTGCCGCCTCAAGGCCGTACCGCCCGAACATTCTGTCCAGTTCCTCACGCCTCTCTGGGGCGAGATTCGCAACCAAAGTTGTAGACATAACGGTTACAGTTTTTTCAACGTATTGAAGCCATTCTTGTGTTGCGAGGTTGTACTTCTCCGCTGCCTCCTCAGTGGATTCCAGCAAGTAATGTTTCCCGTGCTCAAAGAACATTGTCTTGGACGGACCTCTCAGGCAGGTCTCTGCTCGAAGGTTCTGAAGCTCTATTGCGGTGGACTGCGACATCACGAAACGTAAACCCTCGATTTGCAACAACTCCTTTTCGATCCCGAGCAGGCGAAGCGTGGCGAGAGCACTCAGTTCAACGACCACTGTGCTCTTTGACTGCAATGCCCCGATTGCCTGCTGTAGCACTTCCGCGGTTCCATCTGCGCACTTGACCATCTCTATTTCAGTGCTCGCCAAGTCCATTACAGCGCCGAAGGCACTCTGTCCAAAGTGTTCCCCGTACACATGAAGACTGATCGGCAGATCCTTGTAGGCGGTGCGAACGGAAGCTACTTCCTCTGCTCGCCGCCGTACCGAATCTAGGATCGGTTGAATGTCCGCTTTCGTCAAATCTCCTGAAGAAGATATTTCCACGCTTTGAATCAGGCTCGCGTCTCCAAACCGGATCTGCATTCCGTTCATGCAATCTTGGAAACGTCGCGTATACTTGCTTAGGATTTTAAGGATCGCACCAACCCGATCCTTAATTGAACTTTTCGCGAGTATGAACGTATCGCCGACCTTCTTTCCTAATAACTCCTGGGCAATGGGTGACGTTAATGAGAGTTCCTCAAGTTCGGTGCTGGGATCTAGCGTGTCCTCGATGACGAACCACGATGTTGGTGCAGATGCGCCTTCCGAATAGAGAACTGCGCTGCCGAGTTCAACTCGCTCTATTTCGACCGGAATATCGACGGGACGGGCGTTCGGCATTAGGCTTGTGATGTACGCTTTGTGCGCTTCTAATTCCGAGAAGTGGGTCCGCAGCACAATGTACGCGTACTCCAACGCCAACTTAGCTTGACCGTTTGTTTGCAGTACTTGAATCGCGGCCACTGCGTAGCGCATCGGTAACTTGTCTGGTTCCGGAAGATTCTCCTCCGTGAGGTCAACTCGTGAACTTCCGCTGACCCTCATCGACAGGATCGCCAACCGAAGTCGGGCAACGCGATGGTCTGGGTTTGCGGCTATGAATGTCTGCAGCCTTTCGAATCGCCTTGTCGTAGTCGTATTGCTGTAAATATTGAATCTCGAATTCCTGAAGGTCCCAGTCGCGTACTCCACGGTCGTACAAGGTTTGGCACGTGGACAGAACGACGTCATCCCGTCGTAGACGTGCTGCACAATCGAGAAGAAGCCCCGGGTCGAACTGAGGGATCTGAGATTCGAAAAGACTCTGAAGCAGTGGAAGGGCGTCTAGCAATCGGCCGACTTGGATCAGATTGCGCGCGAGAAAATCCGAGACGGCATCGTTTTCATCTGCGACGATCAATGCGAGCGATTCTGTCAAAAGTCTGTCTGCGGACTCGCCGTCTTGTTCCTTAAGAGCGATGTAGCCTTCTAACGCGCGTGCTAGCGCGCTAGTGATAAACGATCCGCAGCGACTCAGATACTCGACAGCCTCGCTAAATCGTCGAGCACGGATGAGGGCTTGAATTGCCAGAACCCCTATTGGCTCTTTGAGCTCCAGGGATTCCCGGTGGAAATCAGCAGCAGTCAGGATATTCCCAGCGCGTTGTACATCCAGATCCGTTCCGCGCTGCATTAGCGACTGCCCCAGCATAAACACTAATGTTAAGGGTGGCTTGCCTAGGGAATAAGCCTGTTCAAGGAGGCGGATACCTTGGTCGGCGCGCCCGTGGCTGAATGCGACCTGGGCGGTAGCGACATAACCTGAGGGCTCGTCCGGGCACGACGAAAGGCATTCGATTGCCAGTCGTTCGGCGTCTTCTTTTCTTCCGTCGAGAAGGGCTATATCGACCTGGAGAGCTCGCGCTTGGCTGACGATATACGCATCTTTCTCACTCCTCGCCAAGTGATACGCTCGTTCCGCCGAGGTATTTGTTTGCTCTAACAATTCGATCCGGTCTGAGTGACTTAATGGAGCGCTCCTGCCTTCGGCGAAGATTACCCGCGCGAAGCGAGACTGCGCGAGGACGAGGTGCAGCTGCGCCCAATCAGGTTTATCAGCTACCGCATTCTGTGCGTACATGATCGCTAAGTTAGTATCGCCGGCCTTGAGAGCGAGTTGTGATAGCGCGGAAGCAATCTGTGCCTCCTTTCGAAGAGTCGGAGCTACTGCCGCCTCAAGTTCCTCAAAAGACTTCTCAGGAGGGGCTGACATGATCCAGAGCGACAGCAGACGAGCGGAATACGGACATTGAACCAGAAGCGTCGAAGCCAAGCGATGAGCCTCCTCATCTTGCCCTAAAAGGTGATGAGCCAGAACAATATTGATTTGTCCTGTCTCATCATTCGGTTGCAGCGGGCCAGCTTTAAGGAAGTACTCAGCTGCAACTGCGACATTTCTTAGATTTAAGTTTGCGGCGCCCAGGTTGGTCAGTGCGCGGAAGAGCTGTCGAGGGGCGAGCACATCGCCCTTCGTCTGTCGCAGGCGGTTTAGGAGCAATATAGCGAGCTGAGACTCGCGAGCGTTTACTTTGTCGCGAGCCTCATCGATCAGTATGTCGATAACATCGGTGCTTGACGCGGCCAACGAGGCTTCATTCACTGTGTAGAGGGCATCGAGTTTCGTTTCGATCGAACTGCCGCTTCAAATTGAAGGCCGCCATAAAACTGCTGCTCAACTTCCGGGTATTGTCTTATCAAGTCGGTCACGCGCTTCCACGTGAAGAGTTCTACCTCGAAGAGGCCGTCGTTTTTGTGTTGGTGGTTGATGGCCTGAACTGCGAGCTGCGAATTGGTAGACACTTTTGCGGTAGTGAGAATGGCGTAGTATCCAAGAGGTGGCCGAAAGTATTTGGCCTTATTCACCTCTGCGCTTATTTCGGCTGCGTCTAGTGTTTTCCATTCCTCTTTGAGCTTGCATTGCGCCGCATAAAGTGGCAAGGTCCCTCCAAGATCTAGGATGTCGACGCCGTTCTGTCTTTCTCCACGCCTTCCAAATCTTTCAAGTCTCGGCTTGGCCCAGTGTTGCTTGAGAAGACCGAGACAGAGCTCTTCGAAAACATCTTCGTTCGTAGGCGGACTTATGTTGTACGGGATCATAGAGCCCAGACTCACTACATCGTATCCGTAGGTCGTGGTGGGCGTTTGTGATAGCCCCCCGACATCTGTGCCTGCATAACGCGCATTTCATGCATCGAGGCTCGGAACTACTACGAAGCGTATTTCGATGCTTCCGCACCGCTCCAACATAGATCAAAGCTCGGCGTTGCCTCTGTCCGAATTCGGTCTGCTCAACCCTTCCAATTAGAGCCTCCATACGCCGGGGGCCTGAAGGAGCAAACTGAACTGATGGGGATGGCACCCTTCGCTTCTACCCGAAAACCAAGCAAGGAGAATTCGACTACAGCTAGTTTATTATCAGGGGCTTACAATCCATACCTTGCGGCTCGGCGGGAGTGGGATGAACGCTACGGGGACCAAATAATCAGAGCGCGAAACTGGCGCACGATAGCAGCCCTATGCACTGTGGCAACCCTCGTTGCAACTTCCGGTGTGGTCTGGTTATCGGTTCGCTCGCGAGTTGTTCCGTTTGTCGTGGTAACCGATAATCTCGGCCGTCCGGTGGCCTCTGGTCTGGCCGATCAAGCTAGTACCGCCGACGAACAGTTGAAGCGTTCTACGGTTATTGAATGGGTCGAGAACCTCCGGCTTGTTACCACCGACGGCATTGCGCAGCGAAGGGCGATTGACCGCGTATACGCGCACCTCGCGAGCGGCAGTCCAGCGCAAACCTTCATTTCCGACTTCTATCGCAATAGTCAGCCGTTTACCAGAGCTCAAGCTGAGACCGTCTCTGTCGATGTACAGTCGGTTCTCCAAAATAGCGAAGAAACATTGGAGGTCGAATGGATCGAAACGGTTCGCGATCTTTACGGAACAGCCAAGGAGAAGGATCGCTGGAAGGCCTCTTTCTGCATTGCGCTGAACCCGCCGAAAGATGAGCGCCAAGCTCGTATAAACCCGCTCGGGATTTACGTCACCCAGGCGAGCTGGTCAAGAGTTCTTTAGAGGAGTTCTGATTCTTATGCGCGGACCAACAATACTTTTTGTCGTTTTCATTTCCGTCATTCCTAGCACGGCTTATGCTCAGCAAGTGTCGTCCGGTTCTTCTTCGACGACTTTCGCCGAGCAACCGAAGGGTGACACAGCTGGAGACTCAAAGGATGGGGCCTCGAAACCGGACGTGCCGCTCAGCCCACCCGCGCTGGAAGCTGTCCGAGTAAGTGAGAAGTGGCGGGGCGAGAACATTTCTCCTGTTGCGGGTGCGGATGGCCGCGCGATCTATAGCTTCGGCGCCGGTCTTCCAACATTTGTCTGCGCACCGCTCCGCGTCTGCATCATCGAGCTGCAGCCCGGCGAGAAGCTGGAAGGCGAACCGCAGATTGGCGATTCGGTGCGATGGAACATCTCTCCGGCTCTGTATGGCAACGGCGATCAGGTAACGCCGATTATTGTTCTCAAGCCGCAAATGGCGGGACTTGATACGAACCTGCTGATCACAACAGATCGCCGCGCGTACTACTTAAGACTTATTTCGAAACCCCAAGACTATGTCGCGCGGGTCGCCTTTCAATATCCCGCAGACCAGAGCACTCAGAAGTGGCAGGAGCAACTCGCTCAGCAACGCCAGCGGGAGCGCGAGACAAAGGTCCGGTCAGATGCCACGCCCGCAATGATCGCCGTCGAGAAAATGAATTTCGATTACAAGGTGACCGGCGGCAATGAACATCTTCGGCCAGCGCGTGTCTTTGACGACGGCGCAAAGACCTATATCCAAATGACGGCAGAGATGCAGAGCCGCGAAGCACCAGTGCTGCTGATTATTGGCAGCAATGGCAAAGGCGAGATGAGCAACTACCGCGTGCGGCAGCAGACCTACATCGTTGATCGCCTGTTTGACCGGGCGGAGCTGGTGTTAGGCTCCGGGAAAAAAGCTCAGAAGGTGGAGATTGCACGTGTCGCGCCCAGAGGATGAGAAGGCCGAAAGAACGAGCCCATCCCTAGATGCGCCGACGGGCCTTGATCTCCATCCAAAACCGGAGAGTTCGCCGCGAGTCAGTAAGCGTGTTGGAATAATCATCGGTGTAACGGGCTTGCTGATTCTGATCGGCTTCGCATACGGCGGTTATCGACGGTCGGTGAAAGCGCAAGCCACGGCGAGGGCGCATGGTCGCCCTACGGCGTTGGCTCCGGCCGCAGACGCAGACATCGTCAACAATATCCCAGCTGGAAACGCAGCGATTGCGCATAGGCCCGTCACTCAACCGCAGGAACTGGAGCCGCCCGACAGTCCAGGCGCGGCGCCGAACCCTTGTTTCGCTGAAGGTAAGCCAAATGCTCGCTTCCGGTTTAATCCCGAGACAGGGCAACCTTGCTCCGCGCCCCTGGAGAGAGTTGTTGTGAGAAGGGCATCCCCCGAAGGAGCTTCGACGGTCGCCGGAACACGAGTGCATGAACCCTCAGCCGCGGACCGCGCCTTAGCCGCAGCGTCTGAGCAGGAGCACGCAGCAATGATAGCCCCAACGGCCATTCATAGCTCGGAGCAGGGTGGCTATTCAGCCGGTCAGTCCGCTAGGGTTCCAACAACGGGTGCTGATGTCGCGAGTGTCTCTCAGCTCGCCAGAAACCTAATCAGCGGAGCAGGAAACACCAACTCTGGTGCTAATCCAGGTCGCGCTATCGTGCCGTCGCGCGACGCGGACGACTACACAGATCAGAACGAGCAGACCCGCAAACAGGCGTTCTTAGAAACCGCTGCTACTCATCAAACCGACGACTATCTGAGGTCTGTTCGTGAAGCACCACTGTCCAGCTATGAGATCAAGGCGGGATGGGAAATTCCAGCGGTGCTGGAACAGGGTCTGAATTCCGATCTCCCAGGCGAGTTGAAAGCGCTTGTAACCGTCAACGTATACGACACGGCGACCGGCCAATTCCTGCTGATCCCGCAAGGATCTCGTCTGGTGGGCAAGTATGACTCCCGCGTAACGTATGGTCAATCCGGTGTCCAGGTCGTCTGGAACAGGATCATTTTCCCGGACGCGTCGTCGGTCGATCTCAACGGGATGGAAGGACTCGACGCTCAGGGCAATGCTGGTCTGCATGAGAAGGTGGATCGGCACTATACGCGTCTGTTTGGTTCGGCGGCTTTGAGTAGCCTGTTCAGTGCCGCATTCGATGTCTCGCAGCGCCAGAATCAAAGCGTTCTGAACTACCCTAGCCCGACCCAAACGGCCGAAGCGTCTGTCAGCCGGAACATGACCGAGACTGGGTCGGCAATCACTCGCCGCAATCTCAATGTCCAGCCGACCATCAAAGTCCCGGCTGGCTATCGCTTCACCGTCCGCATAAATCGGGACATTCTTTTCGACGCGCCGTATGAGCCTATCCAAGCCGACCCGCAACCGCTTCCAAAGGACAAACTGCAGCAACGGTCGGGCTTGCTTTCGAAGTAGTGCCAGCAGGAGGAATCGTGACCAGCTCCGAACTTGCCAAAGAAGTCTTCTCAATAGTGGAGAAAAAGGTTATCTCCGATCGCGCATCAATGGAATTCGAAATGGCGTACCAGATGCGAGTTGCTGGTGAAAAGATCCGTTTTGCAATCAAGGCAATCGACGAGATTCGAGTCGGACCCACGTCGGCTCAGGAGACATCTCTTCAGCTGCTGGATGCTCTGAACCGGTTGGAAGAGACAGAACGTCGTCTTCAAAGCCGACAAGATCTTCGGTTGTCTGTCAGCAAACGCTTCACAACGGCAACAATATCGATCCATTACGGCTACCGCAAAGTTGAGAATTTTCGCAGTGAATGGCGGAGTCGCTCTGCAAGCGTTTTGAGAGGAGAGAGCTTTCCTAAGGAAGAGCAGGTGAAGGTTTATGAGAGCCGATGTCCGAAGGCGAATTCAGCACGCGTTGGCACACTCAAATGGGGACTACTTGACGTCCCCATTGGTCGACGTTAACCAAGACATTGAGCAGGCAATGTCGGGGGAGCGAGAATTTTCCATTGACGAGATTGCCAGTAGGCACGGCCTCGCATATCACACGGTCTATCGTGCAGTAAAGGGCAAGCCCGGCTACCGGGTGTATGGAAAGCGGCGTGGCGCAAAAGTGAGCGAATCTCTTTATCGCTCTTTCCTGGCCGACGCTATTAAGAGAGGATCGGCCGCATAGGTCAAACTGGGGACTTGTTTAGCCAGCGCAAGCCCAAGGGACTTGGCAGCCTCTACTTGTTCCGCTATACAGAATTTGGCGTAGTGCTTACGAACCACTTCCTCAGTGTCACCTATATAGGAAGCTACAGTTCGAAGTGATACGCCAGCCTGCAACAAGCTCGCGCAGAAGGTGTGCCTGAATCGGTGCGGATGAGGATGAACACTGAAGCTCTTGCCGTCCTCTCGCATTAGTCGCTCAGCGATTTGAAACAGTCGATTGATTCGCTCGCGCCAGTTGGTTGAGGATTTCTTAATGCGATTCCTCCACGCCTCCGTGCCTCGCGTTGGGAGCGGACCTCCACCTAGGAAGAAATAACGCCCATGCTTCAGTGGTAGCGATTGGAGAGCCGCGACGAGGTTCGGGTGCCCCGGTCCCATCTGATCCTTTCCCGGGATAGGGATATTCACGAAGTTCGCTTCTTTGCCTCGTGTCTTACTTGGGTGACACCAGATCGCATGGGAAAAGCTGGCGTGCTGGAACGGCACCAATTGCGAAACGTCCAGCGCGGTCACATCACTGATACGGAGGCCTGTGTAGCGCAGCGTCCAAGCGAAGACGAGTGCCTCGAACCCGTTTGGTGTGCCGACCCGCTTGCTGGAATAACCCTTTCCATTCGTGACGCACTCCCAGGCTTTGTAGCTATAAAAGAGATCCTGTTCCGAGAACGGCTCCTTGGGCTCCACCCTGGTATAAGCAATGATCTTATGTTTTTTCGATGCCCAGTTATCAGACAGCCATTCGCAACTCTCGCAGTACGAGAGGAAGCTACGCAGATCACTCGTAAAGCGAGATCGAGTAGAGTCGCTCAGAGGCTTATCCAGATTCTCCTGTCCGGGTGCCGGTCGTCTATTTTTGTGGGGATTCAGATTACGCCAAGACTGCCGAAAGGTTTTCCAGATCTGCGCATTGTCCATCTCTTGGACGTATTGAATGCCGTGCTCTTTTGAAAACGGAACGAGGCGCAACGTGAACAGGTGCTCGAGCGAAACCATCCTCTCCTTGGAAGCTCCGTTCTCACGGATATTCGCATAGAAGGCGGTGACCGCATCACTTACGGGAACAAGGTTATACTCTGCCTCTTGCGGAGGAGCGGGCGCTGGCGGCCGATCAGCGGTTTCCCACTTTGCGGTCTCGTTGCGGGCGAGATCCCAGCTTCGCTGGCCTGTTCCCTTCGGCCGCACGTAGGTTCCGTTCTCCAGCTTCCCCTCGGCATAGATCGGACAATTGCATTGCGCCTTGTGGGTGGTCTTTGGACTGTCATGCTCGTACACGCGGCAGTCCTTAGGGTATCCGCGCGAACACTTCGATTCGTGGCGTCGAAAGAGTTTGAGCGACATAGCGGATAATTCATGTTACCCAAAAACTAGCCTGGGTGACATAGAATTATAAACACTTTATTTTCTAACCATTTAGAGGGCGGAAGCTAATGGGAGTCGAACCCACCCGTGACAACGAAAGTGCCGCACTCCGGTTTTGAAGACCGGGCCCTGCACCGGCAGAGTCTAGCTTCCGACTGAGATTGTAGAGCTCT
>JAABUQ010011685.1_pt1 | contig 11132 bp, 12 predicted proteins | sample 5560001 | NCBI WGS metagenome assembly JAABUQ01 (sample SAMN10711888, study PRJNA513371) | rock metagenome | isolation source: Antarctica rocks | place: Antarctica: Victoria Land, Finger Mt nord | collected 2015-12-18
TCTAGCAGAGGATGATATGATGCATAGACTCTGAGAATGGGCATTTAGGTGTGGTGATGGAGGGTGGGGTGGGGAGGGGATGGCTGACAGGGGCAACAGCGGGGTTTGGGGGGGGGTGTTCGGGATGGAGTTGAGGGGAGAGAAAGGGGGGATTAGGGGTTTGGGGGGGGTAGTGGTGGGTTTGGCTAGTTTAGGTTGGGGAAGAGGGGGGCTTGCGAGGTGAGGGTAGGAAATGGGGAGGGGGTTGCGATGTGAGGGTAAGGAAGGGGGGAGGGTTGCGAGGTGAGGGTAGGGAAGGGGGGTGCGGCTGGTAGGAAGACAGTAGAGAGACTTAGCTTCCTGTACTTGAGCATCCTTGGCTTGTTGGAATGAAGCGCTGCCACACTTCAATTCCGTACGGCTGTGCTTGTGGATGGTACTCTTCGGGTACTCCAACGCCATGGCCTCGTCTCGAAGCTTGATCGATGTCGTTCGGATATTGAACACGAACGCATATAAAGATGATCCACATTGTGAGATCTTGAAGCGTCACGAGCACATACACCATAAGTGATTGCGTGTAGATGTAGAATCCATGCAACTGTAAGCCAATGGAGGCGTCCACAACAGAGGCACTCAGAAGCCCGTAGTCGTCGCCGTTGCATCCCACTCGTGCGGGACATGGACCTTCCATATCTTTAGTCTGCCTTCTTTATCAACCCCCACAGCTTCATTCTTCCCTATCAGTTCCCATTCCTCCTTCTTGTACGTACTCGGCTCACTCGCCACAATGATGTGCCTCCCGTGCTCATGCGCCTTCTTATATGCCGCTGGATTCTCCATTCCATCAGGATGATCCGGGTACTTCCTATTCAGCGTGGCACCCGCTTTCGTGGAATAGTACAAGCTCGGCGGTTGCTCCGTGGCGTGATTTCTGCAGCGGAATGCCACGATCTGCTGGCTGTCGGTCGCACAAACGTTCAGGCTGTTGGCTTTCGCGTTGTCCCCGTACTTCTTCTGTTGCAATTCGATGACCGTCTGCATTGCTTTATACAGTGCATCGCTCATCGAGTGGAAATCATACTGGTCTTCCCATCCCTCCCTACCCTTTCCCTCCGTTAGGTATGTCATGTACAGAGCCGCGAAATGTTCCGAATCGGTACTTCCCTGGATATTGGCATATTCATCATCCCCGATTACCATCGCCATTGCCCGCCCTATGCCTGTGAAGTCTGCAATTACACCGTTATGCATGATTGCGTGCCTGCCGAATACAAACGGATGGTTGTTGACGCTCGTGATGGCGGTCGCAGTCGCAGCACGGATATGCGCGAAGCAAGCTAGTGTAGCAGTATTTGTACAGATCGAACGGAAGTTTGTGTCGTGGAGTGGAGGCTGGGCGTTCTTGTACAAAGCGGGGTGCGGGCACTGGGATTGAGAGAATTCGGAAGAGGCGGTCGTGTACCAAGCAAGTCCGAAGCCATCGATGTTGAAGAGGCGGTTGCGGGCTGTGATCTCATGCTCCGTTGTTAGAGCACCCGGAGCATGAGATAGGAGTTTGGGCAGGTAGTGGTCATGGACCTGTTTTGAGAGTGCGTGGGCCTATGTGGAAGACTATCTGTCAGGACATGGAAGTGGTATGCTGCGGGGCAGAAAGGTATACGGGTGTGATGAGAACATCTTCTAGCAGACATTCTTCGTCTTGGGAGACGTAGGCGAACCAGCTGGGCATATGTCAGTGGGCGCTCCTAAACCCATATGGACTCGATCGTGCGTACCGACACATCTTGGAGAGACCGCTGGCGCAAAACTGACCTTAAGGAGGAGCCAGTAGAGATCTCCAGCTGGTATTGTTGTGGCTGAATTCACCAAAGATTCACGAATGCCCTATGATTTCACCGCTACGTCCAAAGTCAGCTTAGAGTCACGCCCTATCCTGCGGATCTGATACTCACTTGAAGAAAGAAGCCATGGAGTCTACCCCCGGGAAGAGAAAGATCTCACGATGCTTGGCAAAAGCTTGTCTAGATCAGCCAGATACCTAGGGTTCGTCAAGGGCTGACTGGAGCGACGACAACGTGAAACAGGAGAATCTGAAACTTTACGTGGTTTTTCTACAATTACTGCGAAGGCCAGTGCCGAGCATGTCATGAGTCGATGAAGTCTATTTAGGGTTGTGAAGCCAGCTTGACTGCTTTCATCGGCTTGAATAATTGAGATATCAAGCAAGGGGCTCAAGTAATTCTTAGCGAGTACCTTTTACTATCTTTAAGAAGGTAAGCTGTTGGGCAGTGTAATCCGTTTCGGGGCATAATCAGCGTATTCTATGTTGATTGTATATAGTGAACGCAAGGCTTGAGGTACACCAACATCAGCGTCATTGACGCAGCATCGCCCTTATCGCCTTGCAAACGAGGGCAAAATGGTCCCACTAGGCCTGAGAACGAAAGAAGAGTCTTCATCAAGCATGAACAATCCCCATTCTCCACCTCTTCCCAAATCAGCTCTTTGGTACAAAATCCTAGCCCTCCCTGCCTCTCGCTTCTCGATCGCCTTCCCCGCTAGAGTTGACGGGTAGTATATTGCGAAACTATTCCGGTAGAGCAGCGGCAGCGCAGATAGGTCAAGGTTGAACGAAAAGCACATAACAAAGAATAGCGGCAGAAACAGGGAACATACATGTAGGATGCAACTATAGGCCTCCGCATCTAGACTCTAATGAGAGCTCTAGGAGCCCAGCGTCACAGCATAGGCGTACTTTAGGTGACGATTAAGTAAGATGGATCGGGAGCAAAGGATGTAGGCTCGCTTTGGCTTTACACGCATAGAACAAAGTCTGTTCCAAAGCCAAATTATCGGTGGGACCAGGTCAATCCATCCTTCAAGCTGGTGTCGAGGTGACATCGTTGGTCTCCACAGGGAACATGCATATTTCACCGCCTTCCGCAGGATAGTGCCGATATTGGAGATAACCACACAGTAGAGATAATATGTAGAAAGAACAAATCATAGTAGGAGTAATGTTGCAAAGGAGCTGAACCACCTTAGGAGTAAGCTCCTCACGAGAAAAGCAATTCGACCGATTGAAGCCAAACGGTACGGTAGACAAATGGCACTTCATAGCAAGCTTGTCGTGAATTGATGTATATCAGACTCCAAGATTTCTATTTCCAAATTATAATTTGCGAGAGGATTCGGCTGGAGACTTATCGAAGAAATGGCATGAAATGAGTACTTCTACGTTTATCTGGGTTTAGCAACTCCACGTTGGTCGAGTACTTGGCGAGCTCTGGATGGACGGCCCGCCATGACGTTGCGAAGGACCCATCTTATCTTCTTCCTCAATTCCGAGTATCGGTAGCATATGCGTGCGAGTGTTTATTTGCGAAGTTATTGGAAGATCCCAATCGTCAAAGCTTCTCATGCGATTTATCCCTTATCGCGTTGCTCAAGATTGTTCGCGCCACGAGCTAGAAGCGTTGTCAGGCACAGCGCAGAAGTCCCGACTCTGATGCGCAAACAACAATGAATTTCGCTGCGAATAGTCGCCGCTACGCTCCTGGCAGTATAGGGCGAATACAAGGCAGACTGTGAAAGCTGTACACAGTCGACGGAACTGAACGGTCCGAATTATATCACGGTGTGGCTCTTGGCCACGAAGCGACCAATCGTTGGAAAAGCAACTGCCTGCTCTGAGGTGAAGCGGGATCCACGGAAGCATCCAGAGAGGCGCAATCTGCGCGCATTCAGTAGTGCCCTTTCCACGCGGAGGTAATGTGTTCCGAGCGGGAAATCGTAAGCTCGCGCTGGGTATTTGGTTGCCTTGGAAGATTTTGTGGATGGTCTGGTGACGGTCCACGAGCCGACGTGTGCCCAAATGCTGGGCCTATCTGTTGTGGGGTCTTGATGTAATCACGCTTCGCTCTCACGTCAACATGACGAAGACCCGTTGACGTGAAAATGTCTGAGTTCCGTTAGATTGATGTAATCAGGAAAGCAGTCGAGGGATTAGGCTTTCCATAACCAGAAAGCCAGTCGCGAGCGATGGAATTGGTTGGTGTGGGATGATGGACGGCTATCTCGGCGTGTCTCTGCACCCGCGACTCCCAAGTTGTGCCTTGATTAGAAAGCAGTCCTTTCTTGTTTGCAGGGGTCGAATTAATCAGCGTCATCGTTACATCGGCTTTTGGGATTACCATCCGGGGTTAAGCGGAGATTAGGGATAAAGGAAGCATGGATTGTACTAGAGTCAATATACGGTGTATGTAGATGAGAAGATGGAGGTGTTTCGAGAGGTATTTGTTATTATGCTAGTCTTTATCTAGATGCCCCGACCTCTATATGAGGAAGGCAGAGATGGCTTTTCCCCATAATCCGTCTCCATACATATGACCATTCCTATCAAGTAGAGTAGAGTATCTCCTTATCCAAAGAAGTCGCTCAACGCGCGCTTGGGTATCGCTGAACCGCTGAATCGCTCCAAGAACCAATCATGAAAGTCGTGACGAGTCCAATGCCTAGTAGACGCTGATAGCGCTGACCAGGCCCGGTTGCTGTCTTTGAGGAAGGTAGAAGCCCTCATCAAGGAAGGACTCCTGTTCCGACGGCAATAATTGCGGGACGTCAGACTTTTCTGATGGGTAGTAGGAGGTGGTGACAATGGCTTGTCGTTGCTTTTCCGATAATGTAGAAAGTTCGGGTAGTGGAGGTGATGGAGGCATCGACTCGTCTTCGGATTCTGAGTCAGATTCATGCATCAGGTCTGGTGGGTGGTTGGACGATGTGCGGGTCAGAGCCAAGTCTTGCTCGAACTCGTCGTCCTCCATATCCTCATCTTCGTCAACTTCCATGGCGGTGACGGTTGTTGAGGCCTTGGTGCGATTGAAAGCCATTGGTTGTGCGTATGAGTCTTCCTCATCGTCGGAGTCTGACTCGCTGTCTGATGCTAGGGCATCCCAATCGGCATCTTCGACAGCCTCCTCTGGTATCGTGTCGGCCCATTGGATGTGTTTGGGCTTCTCTGGCTCCTCGGAAGCTTTGGCGGCACCCTTGACGGTCTGGTTAAACCAGCTCTCCTGCTCGCGCTCAGCGTCGGCAAGGTCGAGCATCAGACCATCGAGAAGATTGGCATGGCCGACGAGCACGCGGAGGTCGTGGTCTGCCTTAGCAGCCTCCCTTGAAAGCTTGCCTCGTGCAGTGTGGGCGAGATAGTAAGACTGGGTGAGAGACATCTTCTGCTTCTTCTCAGGTGGGGACGCGATGGCACTGCGGGAAATTTGTGAAGTCTTGGTGGAGGAGGGCGAGGTGGAATATCGAAGGTTGGAAGGCATTTTGAATGTGGGGAGATTGTTCTCGGTGAGTCAGTTGCCTGATTACTGACGACAGGCAGAAAGTATGAGTAACCAATCAGGGTCCAGGTCGACTTTATTGAACTAGGCAATATAGTGAAGCGATGATGTGGATGACCGATCAATGATGCTTCCAGATTGATCGAGTACTTTATGAACTTGATTGCTTGAAGAGGTAGTGTTTGTGTGTAGAGATGATGTTTGTGTGTGGAGGTTGAATGTTGGAATATTGCTGGCCTGAAAGAGGGAATGAGGATGCCTTTATGCTCGTCCATTGTTGTTCGGCGGAACAGCCTCAGCTTTCCTATTTACCTCCGAGCAGGGTTAACTCCAATCCGCCCGTAGTTCCGGTGCTGGGGGGCAGTTGATTACGAAGTCACCAGAAGCCGGCCCTCTCGGTTTCGGATGGTAAGATGTCCCTCCGAGACTGCACTAGGCCTGCAGACTAGCGTTAAGGACAGTCAAACATCGCCCGCATTTCGATGTCGCACTTTGCACGGACGAGAGACTGACCGCTTTTGGTCGCAAGCCATGTCGACAAGCTTTCCTGTCTTACGAATCAACCACCGTCCAGACCAATCGCATCTCCTCAACGCCATCCTTCTGCGCCAAGATGCCATGGCTGAGTCACTGACACAAGGTGACAAGAGTGTCAGAGTCAGTTGTCGTGACTCCAACTGGAAGAGGTTGTTATTGCTCGCAATACCAGCCAAGGTAGGATTTCAGCGTAGCCCATGCTGCACTGCAAGTACACTGCATCTGCGCCGTTGCAGTAATCATTCTGCCTGGGCTGCCCAGGTAACCGTTGTGCAATAATCTTGCTGCCTTCCGATAATTGACTCGATGTTTTGGCGGTGCGGTCACGTCAATCATTGAGCCGACCGGCTGGATTATCAAGCGAGTTCAATTTGATGCCTAGGTGTGCGGTTTCCCCACCTTGATTAGATATCATCTGAATTGCACCATCCACTCTCCATCTAGATGTCTGTATGGGACCAGCATTTACCTGTTTTAGTTCGGACTGCACGCTCCAAGGTCCCAGCTACATTGCGTTTCGCTTCCGGGTCTGTCCGATGTTCTGCCTTCAGCGAATCCGCACGCCCAACCTCCAGGCCGCTACGCAATCTGATGGTGCTTCGCATTTGGCAACCGTCTACACCGTCTACACATGTGTCGAATGGCTGGCCATGACCCTAGTAACGAAGCGTCGGTCTCGTCCACCGCTTCTTACTACAAGACTCATAGCTGCAGTACGCTCCTACAGGAGACTTGGCATAGGGCCACAGACAGGAGCAATGACCCGTTAAAGTAAGACTGACTGTTGCGGGATCAGCTTGACTCAGCCTCGGCCACGTGTGAAGGGTAAGGCTGTCTTCTAGAACCTGGTCGGTCGCGTGCCGAGACACGCACACTGATATCATCGAAGTGACTGATTGATAAGAAGTGTTGTGGCTTGCCTAGCATGTCATTGCATTGCCATGCAGTGGGACTTCATTGGCCGTTCTGGATGTTCAGCGGCCTGTCATACCTTACGACCGCAACGGATTGGGCAATTGCTCGCGGACCTACCTCTAGGTCAGTCAACCTGCAGCCACCAAGTCTTGGGTATTGCAGGCTGCATGATCAATTGTGGCCCTTTCACGCGCAGGCGAGTTTCACTGCTGCGTTACATCGAATTCATAATCAGCCCTGCACCAAACCTTCTTGATCCTCCCACCCCAGGATCCAAACAGCTGGGACAATTAGCACGCATGGCCAGATCCGAGCCACCAATTGTGTGCTACAAAGACTTGCTAGAAGGATGTCTTGGTATGCGACTAAATGATTGCTCTCCGACTTCGTACATCTAGCTCAACGCCTCTGCTACATCTGTTCAGCTCCGTATCCAAGACGAGCCAATAAACCCTATCTCACAGACTGCTCTGACCCACATTGTCGGTAACAGGGGCTCAACATAGCCTCAGGGGAAGCTGACATGATCTTATCTCTCCACGTCGGTCCATACTGTCGGTACCACCGAAAAATAGAAGTTTCCTTGCGGGGCGTGGTAGATCTGACCGGCCCCAATGACACCTACTGCGGTCAGATAAACTTGGCAGGCCTGCCATGCTCTCATGTTCGAAGATCGCAATTGCAGCGACGGGCGGACTCGATTAATCCACGGCAGATGCAGCTTGGCCCAGCAATGCCTTCCAAGCGAGCGATAGGTATCCTTCGTGCCCGGCAAGCCAAGTCGCAACCGCTAGCACCATACTCGTTCACGACCGAGCCCTTGGAGTTTGATCTGTTTGTGTCAGATCTAAAGATACTCGCCTTGGCCATCGCGTTGCGACTTTCCTTGTATCCTCCATCATCCCACCCGCCGGCAGAGGTATGAGTGCACTCTGTGAGCAAGGTTTGATGGTCATTGAAACCTTCGCCTTGTTATTTCTTTTTTTTCTGAGCCTTTCGCTAGGTGTCGTAACCGAGTACGCGATACGCTTTCACTGCTTGCCTCTTCGGCAGTGGGTCGGACAGTGGTTCGGACTCCTGGAACCCGGTGCACGAGACACCGGATTCGTTGCGTTTTCAACTCACATCTTGACACTACCACCGAAGCCAACAGGCTTCCTCTTGCCACTAGCCTCAGGTATTATAGCCATGGCTTTGTAGATCCTTCCCATTCCGCCGCCACCCCTCTCCACTAGTCTTTCAACAGCCTTTTGCACTTGTTTCTTCTTGTCTTCCTTCTCCTTCGTCGAAGGCCCGATCTCTTTGTCTATGCCTCTGTTAAGCATCTGAAGCCGCTCTTTAATGCCAACACTCTCAAGCCAGAACCCCTGCTCTACAGGTCCGTGAACCTCGACACCTTCACTCGCTTCGATGGCAGCGTCTGCCAAAGCAGTAAAATCTACGTCTGCTGAGAGGTCGACAAGGCCTGGCGACGCAAAGGGTGAGACTTGCTTGTGCGCCTGGATACCCCGAAGAGTATTTGTAGGGATCGTGTCGAGAGGACCGTAATCGAGAACAAGGGCTGCGCCGGACGGCTCTCGCTTTGTGCTCGCCATTGATGGAGTAGAAGAAGCGGTGGTGCCTCGATTAGAGCCACCTATCCGTCGGGCGAATTCTGCTGCATAGGAGTGCGATTCAGGAGATATCTCGATGACAGAACCTGATGTAGGTAAAAGGGCGCGGTAGCGCGCTGAAAGGGTCGGCAGAAAGAGTGCAGGGGGCGTCGAAGCCTTGGCGACCGAAAGTTGAAAGTCCGGGGGTGGAGGGTCCGATCTGGGGTTGGGGTACAAGACAGAAGGTGGAGGAGTTGGCGAGACCACTAATTCACGCCATTGAGGCTCTCGTGACCGCGATGAGCTCTTCGAAAGAGGTAAGGGCCCAGTAGGTGTCTCGAGAACTGTGGGATTAGGAGCAGGAGCAACCGACTGGAAAGCGTGAATAGGTAAGGCATCGAAGAACTCATGCGCAAAGATGAAAGGCATCTTTGAGGCATCTAAACGTAGCAGGTCAGCAGCTATTAGATGACCTTCGGGATTTGACTTCCCACCATTTGGCACAAACCGAATGTCCTCGTACCAAGTAATCGGGAGACCTGAATACTTGCTCTTGCATCGAAGCCCATCTTGGACCTCTTCAAAGGGGTGGTCCGTGCCGAGCAACTTCTTCTGCGCATCTCTCAACGCAGGACTAGCTTCAACTAGGTATACGTCCTCTACAGCTGAAGCTAGACTACGAAAATTTGTAGTAGTCTGCCGCTCCATCAGCACCCTACCATCGCTCCACCTACAGTACGTGGGGCTTACTATACCCTCAAAATATCATCCATGAGTGTCCCTCGTCCCGGTCCGACTTCGATGATTTGAACCCCATCCCTTTTCCTTCCTTGCGCCATCCATTCCGTGACCATCCATATTCCACACAACTCGCCAAAAACCTGCGAGATCTCTGGAGAAGTTACGAAATCACCTGATGCGCCGAATTGGTCCCTGCCTGCTGTGCGAGACGTGTAGTAACCGCCGTCCGGAGAAGTGAGACATTGGCGCATGTAAGCTGCGAGAGAAATAGGTCCAGTAGTCTAAATTGGTTGACTTGATTAGCCTGGTGTCACACTCAGAGAACTGCCGACTTACAGCGATAGCTTCAGCTATGTTCTTCGCGAGCGGCGTGGACCATTGACGACCTGCTGTCGAAGCCCATCGGATGGAGGTTGTAGGCCTCCATCCTGGCTTGGGTGGGGAGCAAGATCTGAAGCATAACAATAACGTCTTGCCAGTCTTGACAGCTCTACTCATGTCAGTCCTGCCCCACTGAGATTTGATGTAAGAGGTGAATCTCGGCGACTCGTTAACGTGAGTCGATCTCTTTTAGCCCTAGGGTAGCCCTTGGTTTAGTGAATCCCGTCTGATAGAACCTTTAAGGCTCGATTGAATTTGCTTTGTTGTCGACCTCACACAATGGCCAGCAAAGCCAAGTCTCGTTGGGCAGATGATGAAGAGGATGTTGCTCTCGAAGTCGAGCGTAAAGCGCAGAAAGAGGCGAAGAAGCTTGCCAAAACCGAAAAGCAGCGACAGCTCGCTGTTTCGCATCAAACGACGGCCACCCGAGCCACTGCCTCGACCGACGAGCTTCCTTTAGCTCGTGCATCTACCAATGGTGACCCTGAGCCTCCCAGCAAGCGACGAAAGCTTTCAGCCTCTCCACCACCTATCAGCCTTCCTACCAAGCTCCTCCGCTTTCCAGCACCGTCATGGGGCCCCTGCCGCCATATTGATAATTTCGAGAAGCTAAACCATATCGAGGAGGGATCTTATGGCTGGGTTTCAAGAGCTCGAGAAGTAGCTACTGGCGAAGTGGTGGCCTTGAAGAAGCTCAAGATGGAGCCTGCGAATGATGGATTTCCGGTGACGGGGCTGCGAGAAATCCAGACGCTCATGGCGTGTAGGCATGAGGGCGTTGTAGGCTTGAGGGAGGTCGTTATGGGAGATGGGCTGGGAGAGTAGGTGTCTAACCCTCCTCTGCCCCAGTACTGAGAAAGACTGTCGAGCGAAGTGGGCAAGATTCTTTACGTTGAACTCCAGGCTAACTGCAAAGACCAGTGTATTCATAGTAATGGATTTCCTTGAGCACGACCTCAAAACCCTACAAGAAGACATGCAAGAGCCCTTTCTCCCTTCCGAGACCAAGACCCTCCTCCTCCAACTCACATCCGCCGTCCAATACGTGCACGACAACTGGATCCTGCACCGCGACCTCAAGACCTCCAACCTCCTTATGAACAATCGCGGCCAGCTCAAAATCGCGGATTTCGGCATGGCGCGCTACTTCAGCGATCCGCCGCCGCCGAAACTTACGCAACTGGTCGTTACATTATGGTATCGAAGCCCAGAACTGCTGCTGGGAGCGGAGAAGTACGGGAGAGAGGTCGACATGTGGAGTGTAGGATGTATATTCGGCGAGCTTTTGACCAAAGAACCGTTACTACAGGGCAAAAACGAAGTTGATCAGCTATCAAAAGTACGTTGTCCCCCCACTAACCCAAGCCCTTGACCCCTCCACTCACACACCGCAACAGATCTTCTCCCTCCTCGGCCTCCCCACCACCACAACCTGGCCCTCCTTCACCCGCCTCCCCAACGCCCGCACCCTCCGCCTTCCCCCCAACCCTAACCCCACCACCAGCGGCTCAATCCTGCGCTCCAAATTCCCCCTCCTCACCACCCAAGGCACCGCCCTACTCTCCTCCCTCCTAGCCCTCAACCCCGCCTCCCGCCCCACCGCGTCCCAAGTCCTCGCCCACCCCTACTTCAAAGAAGA
>JAABUQ010011686.1_pt1 | contig 11132 bp, 9 predicted proteins | sample 5560001 | NCBI WGS metagenome assembly JAABUQ01 (sample SAMN10711888, study PRJNA513371) | rock metagenome | isolation source: Antarctica rocks | place: Antarctica: Victoria Land, Finger Mt nord | collected 2015-12-18
AAGGGCGCGACGACCGTGGTCGACACGGACGAAGGTCCGCGCGCAGATACGACGCTCGAAAAATTGGCGGCGTTGCCCGCGCCGTTCCGCGCCGGCGGAAGCGTTACGGCCGGAAACGCTTCGGGTGTTAACGATGGTGCCGCTGCCGTCATCGTGGCGTCTGCCGCAGCGGTCGAAAGATACGGCCTGAGCCCGCGCGCGCGCATCGTCGCCGCCGCGACCGCCGGAGTTCCACCGCGCATTATGGGCATGGGGCCCGTGCCCGCCGTACGGAAGCTGCTCGCACTCGCGGACCTGGAACTGCGCGACATCGATCTCGTCGAATTGAACGAGGCGTTCGCGGCCCAGTCGCTCGCGGTCTTGCGGCAACTCGGCTTGCCCGACGACGCGCCGCACGTGAATCCGAACGGCGGCGCGATCGCGCTCGGACATCCGCTCGGCATGAGCGGCGCGCGCCTAGCCGTGACGGCTTCGGTCGAATTGCAGCGCTCGGCCGGTAAACGTGCAATCTGCACGATGTGCATCGGGGTGGGTCAGGGCATCGCAATGTTGCTCGAACGCGTGTGAGTCGCAGCGCCGGGCAAGAGCCGCCCGGCGCGCCGACGAAGGCGCGCTCATGTCGATTGAACTGCGGCCTGAAGTAACCGAACTGCGCGAGCGCGTCAAGGCTTTCGTGCAAGAAGTCGTCGAGCCGGGCGAACGCATCTACGCGCAGCAACACGAGAGCGCGCCGAGCCGGTGGACCGTGCCCCCGGTTATGGACGAGATGAAGGCCAAAGCCCGCAGCGCCGGGCTCTGGAATTTGTTTCTGCCGGAAAGCGAATATGGAGCGGGTCTCACCAATCGCGAATATGCCACGCTCTGCGAGGTGATGGGCCGCTCGGCGGTCGCACCCGAAGTCTTCAACTGCAGCGCGCCCGACACGGGCAACATGGAAGTCTTCGTGCGTTACGGTTCGGACGAGCAGAAGAAACGCTGGCTCGAGCCGCTCCTGGCGGGTGAAATTCGCTCCGCGTTCGCGATGACGGAGCCCGACGTCGCATCGTCCGACGCGACGAACATTCAAGCCAGCATCGAGCGCGACGGCGACGAGTACGTCATCAACGGCCGCAAGTGGTGGACGAGCGGCGCGATGGACCCGCGCTGTAAGATTTTGATCTTCATGGGAAAGACCGATCCTGACGCCGCGAAGCATCTGCAGCAGTCGATGGTCCTCGTACCGATGGACACGCCCGGCGTCACCGTCGTAAGGGCCTTAACCGTTTTCGGATATGACGATGCGCCTCACGGACACGCCGAGATGCGTTTCGAGAACGTCCGCGTTCCAGTTGCGAACGTGCTCCTTGGGGAAGGGCGCGGATTCGAGATCGCACAGGGGCGGCTCGGCCCGGGGCGCATCCATCATTGTATGCGTTCGATCGGAGCGGCCGAACGGGCGCTCGAGGCGATGTGCGCCCGCGTACAGTCTCGCGTGACGTTCGGGAAGCGCCTTGCCGAACAAGGCGTCGTCCAAGAGTGGATCGCCGACTCGCGTATCGAGATCGATCAGGCGCGGCTATTGACGCTGCACGCGGCCGATAAAATGGACCGCGAGGGCAACAAAGCGGCCCGCGCCGAGATCGCGATGATCAAGGTTGTGGCGCCGAATATGGCGTTGCGCGTGATCGACCGCGCGATCCAAGCGCACGGCGGCGCGGGCGTTTGTGACGACCCGGGCCTCGCGCGGTTGTGGGCGGGCCAGCGTACGCTGCGGTTCGCCGACGGTCCGGACGAAGTGCACCGCGCGGCCATCGCAAAGGTGGAACTGGCCAAGCGTAACCCGCCTTCCGCGGGAAACGGGCGAGCGGAGCGAACGTAATCGGACGGCCGCTCGTTATAGCGTCATCAAGCACTACCAGGAGAAAACAATGAACGCACCCGCCCTTTCGACGAGCATCCGTAGCGCGGCTGTCGCAGGCGTCCTCAGCCTTGCGACCGTGCTATCGTTTGCGGCGCCGTTGCCCGCTGCCGCCGCCACCGCAATCGCCGCAGGCACCACGATCACCGGTACTCTGTCGTCCGATCTCGATTCGGGCAAGGCGCAAATCGGCGACGGCTTCACGGTCGCCGTCACGCGACCGTATCCGAATAACGACCCTTCTTACTCGGCTTCGTACGTGCGCGGCCACGTCGCTAAGGTGACGCGAGCGGGCCAAGGCCGCAAGGCGGAACTCGGTCTCGCCTTCGACAGCATCGTCCTCGCGAACGGCGCTTCGGCACCGCTGACGGGGCACGTCGTGCACGTCGATCAAAAGCAGAAAAGCGCCGTCATCCAACAGGCCGCGGGCGCAGCGATCGGCATGATCGTCGGTAACTACATGGGCAAGCATATCGGCACGAATCTCGGCGGTCTCGCCGGTGCTGCCGGCGGCTTCCTGTACGCCAACAACATGAAGACGAACTTCTCCGTACCGAAGGGTTCGGCCATGACGCTGCAGACCGATCGCTCGGTTCCGCGTCCGCAGGCTCGTTACTAAGCTCCGCCTCTTCGCACTCGGGATCGGAATCACAGCGCTCGACGTTACGACGTCGGGCGCTGTCGTCTTGTAAGGCGCGGGCTCCCGTGCTAGCCTAAAAACACCGGCGCGGAGACGGTGAAGATGGCGGATAACTTCGACGTCGTTATTATCGGCGCGAGTTTCGGTGGCGTCGCTGCAGCGCTTGCGGCCTCGGCCGATCCGAAAGTTTCGGTCGTCCTGATCGAGGCGTCGCAGTGGATCGGCGGTCAGGCGACGTCGCAGGGCGTGACGCGCTGGGACGAAGCCGGCATGGACCTGATGGAGAGCACCGGCAGCACGAAGTCCTATCGCGCGCTGCGCGACGAGATTCGCAAGTGGTACCGCGACAATGCGCCGTTGTCGGCTTTCGGTAGAGGGCAAAAGTACTTCAACCCCGGCTTCGCGCGGACGAACTTTCCGTTCGCTGCCGACCCGAGCGTCACTCACCGAGTGCTGCGCGATCAGGTGGCGCGTTCGCCTCGCCTGACGCTGCGGCTCGCAGAGACGGTCGTTTCGGCGCGCATCGAGGGTGCCTCCGTGCAGAGCATCACGACCTCCGCCGGACAAACCTACACCGGGCGCGTCTTTCTCGATGCGACCGACCTCGGCGACATCCTACCGCTGCTCGGCATTAAGTGGACGATCGGGGCCGAAGCGCACGCCGATACGCACGAGCCGGACGCGGCCGCCGACGCTCACCCGCAATGGGTTCAGCCCGTGACCGTGCCGGTTGCGCTCGAGCATAGGCCAGAAGGCGAGAACCACGTCATTTCGAAGCCGGCGAACTACGACGACATTGCGTCGAAGCAGAGTTTTCGGATCGTCGACGGCGATATCAACGGTGTCTTTCGGCCACTACCCGGCGGTGAGGAGTCGCTCTTCGGCTACCGGCAGTACGTCGACTCGCGGAACTTCGCCGGCGGCGACTTCGCGACCGATCGTACGACCATCAACGTCGGCAGCAACGATTACATGGACGCGACGCTCCCGACCGGTAGCGCTGCCGGCGATGCGGCCGTGTATCGCGGTGCCCGCGACGCTTCCCTGGCGTACGTGTACTGGCTGCAAACGCAGGCCCCGCGCGACGACGGACGTGGGAACGGTTATGCAAACCTCATGCTGCGGGCGGACGCTTTCGGAACGGATGACGGTTGCGCACCGCAGGCTTACATTCGCGAGTCCCGGCGGATCGATGCCGAAGTCCGCATCTTGCAGCAAGATATCGATAAAGAGGCGTTTGCGCCCGGCACGCAGCGCGGGAAACTCTACGGGGATTCGTGCGGCATCGGTTGGTACGGCATCGACATCCATGCGGCTACGGGCCCGGGCACGCCGTGGGTCGGTTTCGGGACGCTGCGTTTCCAAATTCCACTCGGCGCGCTGCTTCCCAAAGAGCTGGACAACTTCGTCGCGGCGTGTAAGAACATCGGTACGACGCACTTGACCTCGGGCGCATATCGCGTTCATCCGGTCGAATGGGCCATCGGTGAGGCGGCGGGCGTGCTCGCGGCTATGAGCGTTACCCAACAGGTGACGCCTAAGACCGTTTGGAGGCAGGACGACCGGGTCGCGAGCTATCAGTTTCGTCTGCTCGCGCGCGGCGTCCCGATCTTCTGGTGGAGCGACGTTCTCTTGGAGGACGGCGCGCGCGTTTTCGCCGCAGCGCACGTTTGCGGCGCGCGCGGCGTTTTCTTCGGGGGCGGCGATCTTCGTTTCGTCCCCGGCGGCAACGTTTCGAGCAGCGACCAGCAAACTCTGAGCGCACGCGTAGGTAGGGATCTCAATTGGCCTTCAGGTTCAATGACACGCGGGGAAGCCGCCGTGTTCGTCTGTCAGCAGATGGGGTGGCCCGTCGGCTAATCCTTGGCGCTGGAATTTTCGTGCTTGCGCTGTGCGCGTGCGGCGCGAGCGCGCGCGGGAACGCGAGTGAGGAATCGGCCGACTCGACGCTTTCGTCGATGGATGCCGCCGCTTCCGTGACGACGGCGATCGTGCGGTCCTTCAATGATGCCGTAGTCGACGACTATGTGCTGCAGTCGCTAACGAACGGCAGCGGGCCAGTGGGTGCCGCGCAGCCGTGCGTAACGGCCGATAATCGCTTAAGTCAACGCCCGAGCGCTCTTGCCAATCCGCCGTACGCGGAAGCTTCGATCGTCCAACGCGACCGCGTCGTGCGCGTACTCGGGGCTTATGCATTTCTGGTCGCGACGGTTTCGCGCGATGCGGCAAACGCCGATGCCGCCTTCGCCGCTGCGGACTTCGAACGTTCGAGCTTTGCACTGAGCGCCGCGGCGAACGTGCACGCGCAAGGCGATCTGTTCGTCGAAGACCGCGCGGCGGCACTCGTGGCTTCGGCTCGTCGACCGCGCGACGCGCGCGAAGGTTCGGCCATACGCGAGGTCGTGGTACGGGCGAACCCGGCGGTGCAGCAACTGATCGCCCTCATACGCGCCGATGTCGCCAAGCACCGGCTCGAAGCGATCGCCGCGACGCAGCTCGAACTTCGCGACCTGCTCGCTTACGGAGCGCCGGTACCGGCATCGCCGCCATCGCGCGCATCCTTGGCCGGCAAGACCCCTGCATGTTCCAAACCGCTCGTCGTCCTTTCCGTCGCCGCACCGACGGCGCCGGAGCCGGACGTTTCGGCGGCGATCGCTGCGCTCGCGCCGGTTTTGCGCTCGCGTGCCGAGAAAACTCGACAACTCCTTTTGGCGTTAACCGCAATCAACTTCGAGCGCTTGTTCGATGCGCTGAACGAAGAGGCACGCGCGGCTACCGATTTCCCGTTACGGCGATCGAAGATCGAGGACGCCGCGAAGGACATCCAACGCGAATCGGCCGCCATCGACGAAGACGGACGTGCACTCATGTCTGCACGACTGTAACCCGAGCGAGCGATGTGCCACGCTTACGCGCTTTCTGAAGCGCCCAGCTTTTTCGCAACGTTCGAGTCTCAGCGGCGGATAGCGCGGTATCTGCGCAGAGCAGGCGGGGCTATCACGCGGGCAAGCCTCCGCTGGCCGAAGATTCTGCTCAGCGATTCGGCGATGCTGCGCCGCCTCATCCCCAGGTCGTCGTCGCTTCCCACATCGGAAGCAACCATAAAAACGATGATTACGAGAAGCCGTTCGATGACGAAATATGCCGTCGCGGCGTAAAAGCGCGGTGGCCCGAGCGGGAAGGCGTCCCTCAATATCTCGAGCGGCGTGGTAATCAGCCACAAGGCGCAGCCGATGCCGAGACTGAGCGGGACGACTTTCTTGAGTATCGTGGCGACGAGAGCTTGTTTGGCTTCCACTCCTAATGCTCGCATGTATGCGCTGGCGAATCGCATACCCGGCAGCGTATCCCAATAAAATACTGCCCACGCGAAAATGCCGACCTGCACCGTCTCGAAGGCGACGAACGCGATCGTCCTCGCATGCGGCGGAATGATGAGACCCCAGCCGTGGACGTCGAACGGCAGCGGATATAAGAACAACGCGAGGCCCAGGTAAATGATACGAAGCAGCAGCCACGACCGGTCGTGCGCTCCGAACGGGGGCTTTAGTCAAACGCTACCATCGATGAATAGAAACTCTCTTATAGGTGCGTTCTCCTTTGAATTTTGCGGTTCCGTGCAGATATTCACATCGGGCTCGAAAGGTCACACGTCGACGCCTTCGCGTTCGAGCATTTCCGCATAGACGCGGCCGACGTCGTCGAGCGTATCGATATCGCTTAACGACTTGTCGGGTCGCAAGCGGACGATGCGCGGAAAGCGCAGCGAAAAGCCGCTCGCGTGCAGCGTGCTCTTCTGGATGATGTCGAACGCGATCTCGATGACGACCTGCGGTTCGACCGCCATCGCATGCCGCGACGTCGCGAGCGTCCCGGTACGATGTTCGAGGAACCACGCGGTTTGCTCCGCGATCTCGGAGTCGGTCAAACCCGAGTACGCCTTCCCGATCGGTAACAGCGTCGGGTCGCCCGCGGAACGCCGCACGGCGAACGTGTAATCGGAAAGCACCTTGCGGCGTTTTCCGTGGCCCCATTCGACGCCGATCACGACGACGTCGAGCGTCGAAAGCTCGCGCTTGAGTTTGAGCCACCACTTTCCGCGCCGCCCCGGCACGTACGGCGCATCGGTTCGCTTGAGCATCAAGCCTTCGTTGCCGCGGGCCCGCGCTGCATCGAAGAGCTCGGCGATCGATTCGGGTGTCGTTCCGGCTTCGAGCGTATGCCACGCTGCGAGCGCGAGATGCTCGCTCGCGAGGACGAGCGCCGCCACCTGCGCTCGCCGTTCGACGAGCGGCTCGTCCAAGAGAAAGCGGTCGCCCGCCGCCAACACGTCGAACGCCACGAACTGCGCCGGAATTTCGGCTTGCAATTCGGGCGGCGGATCGATGCGCTGCAGGCGCGGCTGCAGGTAGCGAAACGGCAGCACGACGCCGTCGCGGCGCGCGACGATCTCCCCGTCAAGAATAACGTCGTGGGGACAACTTCGCAGCGCAGCCACGACTTCCGGAAAAGCGCGCGAGATTTCGCTGAACGTGCGGGAGAAGAGACGCACCGTTCCGTGCCGCAGATGCGCCTGCGCGCGAATGCCGTCGTACTTGTCTTCGACGAGCCAAGTACCGGCGGCGAGATCGCGATACGACGATCCGAATGCGATCGGCGTCGCGAGCATGTAGCCGATCGGCGCACCGTAGCGTATCGCGATCTGTTCGAGCGTGCCGGCTTGCGCGGCGAGCGCCACCGCGCCGACATCACCCGCCGCCATCGCGGCCCGCCTAACGGTTGCGGCGTCACGTTCGAAGGCGCTCGCGATTGCGTCGAGCACGAGCCCTTCGCGCAAACCGATACGTAGTTCGCCCGTCAGGATCTTGGTCACGTACGCGACTTCGCGCGGATCGCGGCACGCGCGATACGCGCGCTCGCACACGGCCTGGCGCCGTTTACCCGCAGATTTTCCCTCGCTCGACGCCAGTTCGTCCAGCATCCGGGCCAGAACCGCCGGCGTCAAAGTTTCCGCAAAGAGGCTAAGGTCGGCCGGTTCGCGCGCGACTCGGGCGAGCGTCTCGCCGAGATCGCCCGTCTCGGCATACGCTGCCGACAGTGCAGTTTCGCTCGCACCCCAAACCCGGTCGGCCGCGGCCAGCAGCGTCCGGCCGCCGATAGCGAGCTTGCGATCGTCGTGCGCGGCGAGGGGGTTGCCGCTCAGAAACCGTGCGGCGGCACGCAGATCGGCGGGTTCCAAACTCCGGAAGTACGTTGCCAGCCGATCGATCTTCGCGAGTTTCGCCGCCGAGCCCGCGATCGCGTCGCAAGCGGCGGCGAACGCGATCATCGCGTGCTCCGGGTAAGGAGAAGCATGATCACCGCCTTCGTCCTTCTAACGGTGGAGCCCGGGCTCGTGAAGCCGCTGGCCGAACGGCTGCTCGACGTACCGGGCATCGGCGAAGTCTACAGCGTTGCGGGCCCCTTCGACCTGATCGCGGTGGTTCGCGTCAAGCGGCACGAGGATCTGGCCGACCTCGTCACCGCGAGCGTCGCCGGTCTCGAGGGCATCGTGCGTACCGAGACCCTGATCGCCTTCAAAGCTTTCTCGAAGCGCGATCTCGGCATGCTGTGGGACGTCGGGGGATAACGCCCGGCGGGGCCCGCTCCCGTCAAAAAAACGCGAGCTGCGCGTTGCTCTCGAGATATTCCGCGTCGATGCCTAAGCGGCGCAAGCGATAGACGAAATCGCGCCAACCATGGTTCAGCATCACTTTCTTAGGCTGCGCCAGTTCGATGTAACGCAGTAAGGACGGGAAATCGGCGTGGTCGGAGAGCGGAAAACCGGTATCGGTGCGCTGAGCGAAGTTCGTGCCCCGTCCGATGACCCAGCCCGTCAGCGAGGCCGTGCGTACGCTCTTTCCGCGCACGCCGGTCGGTAACGCTTTACCGGACGGCGGCCAGATGAGGGCACTCGCGCCGTCGAACCGGTGCGCATCGTAGCGCTCGTACCGCGGCAGCGGGACGCCGACGTCCTCGTACACCCGCGCCATCGAAGCGACCGCGCCGTGCGTACAGAGCGGTATGCCGCCGCGCCCGAGAATCGCCATCGCTTCCTGCGCCTTGCCGAGCGAATACGCGAAGAAAATCGGAACGGCCCCATCTTCGAGCGCTTTTTTCGCCCAGGCGACCATAGCGCCCGCGACCTCGGCGCGGGGCGGAAAGACGTATTGCGGGCGCCCGTACGTGCACTCCATGAGCACGGTGTCGCAGCGTTTGACTTCGGGCGCTTCGGCCGTGTACGAAGGCTCGAGCTTGAAGTCGCCGGTGTAGACGAAACGGCCGCGTTCGCCCTCGATGAGGAGCTGCGAACTTCCGAGCACGTGGCCCGCCGAAAAGAGCGTCAGTTCGTGCGCGCCGACGCGCCAAGGTTCGTTGAAGCCGTGCGCTTCGTACTCGATCTCGACGAAATCCCCGTCGTCCGGCAGCGATGCGCGCTTCGCCGACATGCGGCGCCCGAGCCGGACGGCGCATACTTTCGCGTTGTTGGTCGAGGTGACGACGACGGAATGCGGCCGAGCGTGGTCGCTATGACCGTGCGAGACGTAACACCGGTGCCGCGGCCGCATCGAGTCGATCCACAGATCGAGGTCGGCGACGTATAAAGATTTCTCGTGAAGTGAAAACATGTCCCCAGAGAACGCATGTTCGATACAGCGCGGTGCAGCCCTTGCGTGCTGCGGCCGGTTAGGTGAGGCAACGCGACGCTCGTCCCCCAGGAGTAGTGGTTTGGCACGCATTTACGACAATCTCGCCGACACGTTCGGCAATACGCCGCTCGTGAAGATCCCGCGCCTCAACAAAGGCATCGGCGGTACGGTTCTCGTGAAAATGGAATCGTTCAATCCGGCCGGCAGCGTGAAGGACCGTATCGGCGTCGCGATGATTGAGGCGGCGGAGCGCGACGGGCGCCTGCGTCCCGATACGGTCATCGTCGAGCCCACGAGCGGCAATACGGGCATCGCGCTCGCGTTCGTCGCGGCGGCCAAAGGCTATCCGATCATTTTAACGATGCCGGACACGATGACCATCGAACGGCGCAATCTGCTCAAAGCCTACGGTGCGCAGATCGTGTTGACGCCGGGTGCCGAGGGCATGAAGGGTGCGATTGCCAGAGCGAACGAGATCCGCGACTCGAACCCAGCAAAGTATTTCATGCCGCAGCAGTTCGAGAACCCGGCGAACGTCGAGATCCACCGCCGCACGACGGCCGAAGAGATTTGGCGCGACACGGACGGAGCCATCGACATCTTCGTGGCTGCGGTCGGCACCGGCGGCACGATCACGGGCGTGGGGGAAGTGCTCAAGTCGCGCAAGCCGGCTTTTACGGCGATCGCCGTCGAACCCGACGCTTCTGCGGTGCTGTCGGGCGAAAAGCCCGGACCTCACAAAATTCAAGGTACGGGCGCCGGCTTCGTCCCGAAGATCCTCAATACGAGCGTTTACGACGAAGTCATCCGCGTGACGAACGACGACGCGATCGCGATGGCGCGGCGTGCAGCGCGGGAAGAAGGGATGCTGGTCGGCATCTCGGCCGGCGCGAACATCCACGCGGCTCTGTTGGTCGCGGCGCGGCCGGGAAATGCCGGCAAGATGATCGTGACGATCGGCTGCGATACGGGCGAACGCTATCTCTCGAACCCGGTCTTCGCCGAACAAGAGGCGCAGGTCGTTGAGGCGGCGCTCGTCTAGCGCCGTTCGGCGCTCGCCTCGAAGCGCCGCCCTTCGCGGGCGGCGCTTTTTTGCGAACGCAGGCTGATGTCCGCACGTGTTCCTTCCGGAAAGCCGTACGTAACCGTCACGCGCGGGGAGGCCGTCGAGTCGGTCCACTGTGTTGCGGCCTGCGCCGCGAGCGACCAGGGGGACAGATCGCTCGCGCTCGGAGATATCGAGGTGCCCATCTTTCTGCGAAGCGCGTGGAAGCCGTTTATCGCGGCGGACGTCGTCGCTTCGGGAGCGGCCGTGCGCTTCGGCTTCGAGCGTCAAGAGCTCGCGGTGATCGCCGCATCGCACAACGGCGAGCCGTTCCACGTCGCGGCCGTGCGCGGCATCCTCGAGAAGATCGGTCTGGACGAGCGCGCGCTGCAGTGCGGAGCGCATGCCCCCGCCTACGAACCGGCGGCGCGCGCGCTGCGCGAAGCGGGCCGGGCGCCGTCGGCGCTGCACAATAATTGTTCCGGCAAACACGCCGGAGTGCTCGCAAGCTGCGTTCACGCGGGCATCGACCCGGCGACGTATTTGTCGCGCGAGAACCCGGTGCAGGCAAGGATCGCCTCGTATTGCGCCCGCCTTGCGGGCGACGAGCTTACGTCGATGCCCTGCGGGGTGGACGGCTGCGGATTCCCCGTGTACGCGACGTCGCTCGCGAATGCGGCGCGGGCGTTCGCGCGGCTGCGCTCGCTGCGCGGCATCGAGCCCGCGGACGCAGCAGCGCTACGCGTCGTCCGCGACGCGATGCTCGCCGAGCCCGCCTACGTGGCCGGTACCGCTCGGCTCGACACCGCGTTGATGGAGACGACGCACGGCCGTATCGTCTGCAAGGCCGGCGCCGAAGGC
>JAABUQ010011688.1_pt1 | contig 11129 bp, 10 predicted proteins | sample 5560001 | NCBI WGS metagenome assembly JAABUQ01 (sample SAMN10711888, study PRJNA513371) | rock metagenome | isolation source: Antarctica rocks | place: Antarctica: Victoria Land, Finger Mt nord | collected 2015-12-18
ATTTGGCGCGAGCAGGGTTTCGTCACGTCCCGCACACCGTCAAACATGCGGAAACTCCGGCCAGCGCTCCGGGACGGCATAGCCTACGCGCCCTGCCACGCCGCCTCATGGCCAAAATCGAGATTAGAACAGCGGCTTCAGCTTGCGCTCGATGGCCGCGCGCTGCGCTTCCAGGAACGGCGGCAGGGACAGGCGCTCGCCCAGCGCCTCCATTGGCTCGTCGGTGGCGAAGCCCGGCCCGTCGGTGGCGATCTCGCACAGGATGCCGCCGGGTTCGCGGGCATACAGGCTGCGGAAGTAGAAGCGGTCCACCGGGCCGCTGGAGCGGACGCCCAAACGTTGATACCGCTCCACCCAGGCGGGATAGTCGGCATCCGGGATGCGGAAGGCGACGTGGTGGACGCTGCCGGCGCCGGGTTGCGCGGGCGGAAGCTGCGGGTCGATGCGGACGTGCAGCTCGGCGGCCGGCCCGCCCTCGCCCATCTCATACACATGCGTCTCCGCGCCGCCGTCCGGGGCTTGGTAGGTCCGCGCCGGGCGCATCGCCAGCGCCCCGGTCAGGAATCGGTCGGATGGCGCCAGCTTCGGCACGCTCATGGTAATCGGACCCAGGCCGCGGATCTGGTGGTACGGCGGCACCGGGGACTTGACCCAGGGATGCACTGGCCCGGTGCCTCCGTCGTCGATCAGCGCCAGGCGCTGCCCCTCCGGGTCCTCGAAGGCGATCTGCCGGCGTCCGTCAGCCTCGTATATCGGGCCGTGCGGAACGCGTAGCTCCGCGAGCCGCGCTTGCCAATAGTCCAGCGCGCCCGGTTCCACCCGTAGTGACGTGCAAACGATGCTGTGGGTGCCGCGCCGCTCCTGGCCGACCGGCCAGTCGAAGAAGGTCAGGTCCGTGCCCGGCGTCGCCCGCCCATCGGCGTAGAACAGGTGGTAGGCGCTGGTGTCGTCCTGGTTGACCGTCTTCTTCACCAGCCGCAGGCCCAGGACCCGGGTGTAGAAATCGTGGTTCCCCGCAGCATTTGCGGTTACGGCGGTCAGGTAGTGGATGCCGGTGAGTTGGGTCATGCGGGGGTCCTTTCAGGGCAGGCCGCACAGGATGTTGAATGCGATGCTGCCGGTCGGTGCCGCCGATTTCAACGGCCGGCAGCGGAGGCCATGCGACCGCCGGCATCCTGCGGCGTTGGGGCCAGTGTTCAACAGCGAGGGTTATCATGGCCGATCTCAGCCAAATCAAGGAGCATGCGGATGTCATCGGCGCCGATGGCGTGCACGTCGGCACCGTTGACCACCTCCAAGGCGACCGCATCAAGCTCACGAAGAAGGATTCGAGCGACCAGCGGCATCACTACATCTCCACTGGGCTGGTCGCCGATATCGAGGACGGCACCGTGCGCCTGTCGGCCAACGCGGACGTCGCGGTGACGTTCGAGGAAGGGGAATAGCCACGGGCCAGTCCGGGGTCAGGGCAGGATAGCGGGACTGGCCGCATCCACGTCGCGCGACGTGACCTGGATGCGCCAGTCGGGAATTGCCCCCAGCGGCCGGACGGCCGGAAAGGACTGCCCGGCGCGGGTCGCGAGCCACGTCGCATCGACGACGCCGCACCCTTGGGCGCGCAGGCGGCTGGTCAGCATCTGCTCGTTCAGGACCGCAACGGCCTTGTCTTCGAAGAACCGCAGCGTTTGCTCCGATAGGGCGAAGCGCGAGTGCCATTCCGTGCCCTGCCCGGTCCCTGCCCCGGTCAGCCAACCCAGGATGTTCTGCTGGTATGACGTCGAAAGCGGGGCGTCGCCGCAGAACGGTGCTGTGGGGTCGCCGGTGAACAAGCGGCTCCGGCCGGTCACGCTGTTCAGCGAGCCAAGCAGCCGAAGCTCCGCCGGCGGCAGCAGCACGAAGGAGCTGCGCAGCCAGGATTGCAGGCTGCGCCCGGCAAACGCGACGGGTTCGTTGAAATGGTCGATGTGTCCGACCGCGACAGCGCGCCCGGCCGCCAGGCCCAGCATGTCCGCATCGAAACGGCCGAGGTAGCGCGTGTAAAGCTGCCGGAACGCCGAGGTGGCGAGGTGGACCCAGTCATACTCGTCGAGGCGCGGCCCGAGGTGCGCGACGCCGCAATCCCAGGCGGAGAACTCCCAGGCGGCATTGTCGCCGCCGATCAGCACGGTGCCCGGCCCCAACCGCTCCGCGTGGTCCCGGTCGAGCGCATTGTCGATCACGACCACCTCGTGTCCGAACTCCGGCATCTGCTGCGCAAACAGCGCCCGGATGTCCGGCAGGGCGTCGCGGTACTTGTCGGCGCCGTGCCGGGCCAGCAAGGTCATGACGCGCGTGCCCGATACGCTTATAGGGGGCGCCGTCATAGGTTGGCCGTCCGCAGCGCCTCGTCCCGGTCCTGCCAATGCCCGGTGCCGCCATGGGCCAGCCGGTGCTCGACGCTGCGCAGCACCGCCGCCGCCGCGTCGCGCCAGCCTGTGGGTGCCTGCGCCTCGGCCAGCGCCGCACCGAACGGCAGGCCGGGCGGCGGCGATCCCGCCAGCACCCGGCCCAGCGCCTCAATCAAGGAGGCCGGGTCGTCGAACTCGATCAGCCGGCCCGGCAGGCGGGAATGCGCCGCGACCTCCGTCCACAGCGGGCAGCGCCGCACCAGCACCGGGCGGTCATAGGCCAGGCTCTCCACGACCGGCAGGCCGAAGCCCTCGTAGAACGACGGGTACACCACGGCGCGGGCGGTCGCGACCAAGCGGTGCACCTCGTCCTCCGCCATTTCGCCGCTGGGGATCACATGCACCCCGGGCACGGCCGGCCCCTGCCCGCCGAGCACGGCGAAGTCCTGCAGCGGGAACGCCTCGGCCAGCAGACGCAGCGTCGGCGCGATGCCCTTGTGGTCGTAGCTGTTGCCGAACAGCAGGACGTGCTTCCCAGGCGACATGTCCCGGAACCGCCGGAGCGCGTGCTCGTCCGTGAGGAAGCTCAGGTGCACCACCTGCTCCGTGACACCCGGCGCCACCGGGAAGCGGGTCCGGAACCGGTCCTGCGAGAAGCCGGAGATATACATCAGGAGGTCGGAGTGCCGCGCGACGAAGCGCCATGCCCATTCCAGGCGTTCCGGCGCGGGAAACAGGATGTCCCAGCCGATGGTGTCGAGGATGTTGAAACCGATCACGAAGGCGGCGCGGTGCATCTCGGCAACCGTCTCGACGGCCCAGGGCTGGTTGAGCATCACCGCGGCGGCGTAGCCGCCGGGCACGTCGCCGGACAGAAGGTTGAACTGAGGGTAGCGCGCCGCCATGCCGTGGAACTCGGTGGCGGCCGCGTCGGCGAGGATGTCGATCTGCCAGGGGGCACCCAGGGCCGCGAAGCCGTCCAGCATGCCCAGCACGCACTTCGACGTGCCGTTGTGCAGCATGCTGAGGCCGCGGCAGTTGAGCAGCAGGCGGCGGCGCGCGCCGGGCACAGGGTAGGCGGCATCCAGCAGCGGCTCCAGCCGGCGCTGCGCCAGCTTGCCGTTCTCCGCCGCGGCGCGCGCCGTGTCGGGATAAAGCGCCGAAAGCCGGGCCGAGTCCTCCGCCGGCAGCGCCGGGTAAAGGTCGCCCGGCGAAAGTGCCGAAGCGACGACGACGCGGTTCGCCACGGTGTTGCGGAACCCGCGGCGCCGGGCCTGGCAGAGGTCGTGGGCGACTGCGCCCCGCACGGAGGCGAACTGCGTGTCCGGCTGCATCGCGGATACGACCTCCCGCCGGATCACGGTCAAGGCCGCGGACCACTCCGCCGTCATCACGCCGCGCGGCAGCCGCGCCAGGGCCGCGCGGGAGGTCAGAGCCGCACGGGAGGTCGGGGCCGCGCCCGCCTCCGGTCCGGCGGCAGGGGAAAGCGGCCACACCCCGTCCGTCGCCGAATGGGCAAAGCGCGGCTGCGCGCTGCCGAACAGCGGGTCGCGCCCGAGTTCGTCCAGCAGCGGCTGCACCACCCCGTTGTCCGGCAGCAGCGGCCCCAGAATGACGACCAGGTGCCGCCGCCGCCGCGCCGCATGCGCCACGGCGCGGGACCAGGCTGTGGAGGGCGCGGCGGCACCGTCCGGCAGCACGGCCACGCTCCCGGCCGCATGCGCGAACCCGCACTGGATGTCGAGCAGCCGCAGGTGCCGCGCCGCCGCATCCCCGTCCAGCCCGCTGCCCGACAGGTCCACGAACACGTCGTAGGCGCGGGCGGCGTCAGTCATGCAGCGCGTCCGCCAGCGGGGCATACACCACGCCGGGCGAGAAGGCGTGCTCCAGCCGGGTGCGGGCATGCTCGACGGCGGAGGCCTGCCCGTCGTCCGTCAGCAGGCGCTTGATGTGGGCGGCGAAGCCGAACCAGTCGGTGGCGATGTGGCATAAGGCGCGCGCCTCCTCCGACAGCCCGTCGGCGCCGGACGGCCAGCAGACCACCGGGCGGAGGTGGCACAGCGCCTCGACCGTCTTGATCTTCAGCCCGGTGCCGGCCGCCGCCGGGTTGATCACCACGCGCGCCGCAGCGTAAAGCGGTCCGAGGTCCTCGACCCGGCCCAGCATGCGGACGTTGTCGGGCGCACCGTGGACCCCGTCGCCCACGGCGCCGACGATCAGAAGCTCCGCCTCCGGCAGGTCCCGGCACACGACGGGCCAGCAGAAGGCGAGGAAGTCGGACAGGCCCTTGGCGTTCATCGGGTTGCCGGACGCCACCAGCAGCACCGCGGCCCCGGCTGCTGCTGCTGCTGGGGCATCGCGGCACACGGCGAAATCGACGCCGATGCTGACCACCTTGCGGTCCGGGGCCAGCCGGGCCAGGTCGCGCGCCTCCTCCGGCTGGATGCCGATGAGGATGTCGGCCCGTCGCAGCAGCGCCGCTTCCTCCGGCTCCGACAAGGCGAGGCCGTCGCTCACGCCGTGGCGCTCGACCTTGTGCGCCTTGGTCGAGAACACGTCGATGGTGTCGATGGCCGTGGTGACGCCGGGGAGCAAGGGGAACGGCCGGGTCATGAACACGTACTCGGCCAGCAGCAGGTCCGGCCGGAAGCCGTCCCGCAGGTGCAGCAGCAGCTCCACGAGCGCGTCGGGGCAAAAGGTGCGCAGCAGGCCGAGCAGCCGGGCCTGCGCCGGGTCGCCGTTGTCGTCCTCATGCAGCAGCGCCGGGATGTCGGCCCGGACGCCGAGCTGGAGGCCGTCGAGCAACCGGCTGCCCTCCGGCAGGCCGTGGTAGAGGGTGCCTGCGCGGTCGCAAACCAGCAGGTTGGGGTAGACGGCTGCGGCGCCCGCCATCTGCTGCTCGGACGGCATCTCGTGCGGCAGGGGGCAGACCACCAGCAGCACGTCCCAGCCCTGCTGCGCGAACCAGGCCAGCATGCGATGGATGCGGTACTCGTTGCCGGCACGCGGCGGGCAGGGCCACACGTGGCCGACGCAAAGCACCCGGCGCCCTTGGCCACGCGGCAAGGGCGGGATCGGCGGGTGCGCCAGGGGAAGGAGGGCCCGATGCCGGAATGCAGCCGGTGCGGCGTCCGGTGCTGCCGGCTCCGGCAGCGGCTCGCCGGGCGGGGCTGGCGCGATGGCGGCGGCCGGGGCCGGGCGGCGGACGGAGCGCAGCGTGACGGCGCGCCAGGCGCCCCGCACCGACCGGGCCGCCGCCCGCGGCACGTGCGGATGGCGCTCTAGGAAGCCGTGCGCCCGGGCGATGGCCTTGGGATGCCGGGCGGCGATGCCGCGCACCGGACCTGTGAGCCGCCAACTCGACGAGTCGAGCACCGCCCGCAAATGGTCCTCGACGCCCTCCGCCCGGGCCTGCTGCGTGAGGGCGTCGGCGTGCCACTTCGCCAAGTCCGCCTCCACCTTGGCGAGCTTGGCGCGCAGCCCGGCCTCCCGCGTCGCGGACCGTTCGGCCTGGCGCTCCAGCTCGGAGCGGTAGGCGGCCTCGTGCCGGGCGTAGCGCTCGGCCCGTTGCCTGAGCAGCGCGCCATGCGCCTGGACCAGGCCATCGTAGTCCGCGTGCCGCCGGTCAAGCTGCTGCGCCAGGCTGCGCGCCTCCGCCTCGCGCTGGGCCAGGCGCTCGTGCAACGACGCGGTTTCGGCGGCAACGGCCCTTTGTGCCTCCTGCACCCGCGCATCCGCCCCGAGCAGGCGCTCGGTCAAGGACGCCACCTCGGCCCCGAGCAGGGCCTGTTCTTCGTTGCGCTGGACCAGTTGGCGGTGCCAGTCCTGCGCCTCCGCCACCTGGCCGGCCAGTTGCTCGTCGCGCCGGTTCAGCTCCGCCTGTACGCGCTGCGCGTAGTCGCCCTGTTCCGTCAGGCGCTCGGTCAGCGACTGGATTTCCTGCCGGGCGGCGGCCGGTGCGGCGAACAGCGCCTCGACGCCGCTGGTCTCGATGTAAAGGCTGCCGATCCGCGGCACGAAAGGTTGGTCGGAGGCGATGGCCACCAGGTAGATCGGCCGGGGCAACCCGACAGACGCCTCGAAACGCCCGGCGTCGCGCTTCTCAAACGTCAGCAAGGGCGCGGCTTCGGCCGGCAGGTCCTCCGCGACCAGCGCCGATCCCAGCAGCGGGCGCTGGGCATACATCGCGACGTGACCGAAGTTCGCGCCAAGCAGCGTGCTGAACTCGGCGTGGGTCAACTCGTGGACATGGTAGGGATTGGGCGTGCCGCCCGCCGGGGAGTACACGTCCCGCTCCGGCGAGCTGATGACGAACAGCCCGCCCGGGCGCAGCACCCGGCGCACCTCCGCCATGAACTCGTCATGCTCGTAGAAGTGCTCCAGCGTCTCGAACGACACCACGGCGTCGAAGCTCTGGTCCGGACAGGGGATGCGCCGCGCGTCGCCGTGCAGGAAGCTGAGGCCCGGCGCGGCGTAGGCCGCCCGGGCGTGCTCGACCGTGTCCTCCGCGACCTCCACGCCGACGACGCTCTTCGCCACCTGGGCCAGCAGGGCGGCGCCGTATCCTTCCCCCGACGCCACGTCCAGCACGTCCAGGCCACGGCACAGGCTGCGTGCGAAGAAGTAACGGTGCAGGTGCTCGATCTCGACCTGTCCCGTCGTCTCCGTCGTCAGCCGCTCGCCCGTCCAGGCCAGCGCGGTGGACGGCGCGGCGCGGTCGAATATCTCACCCATGGTTCAATCCTGGCCTACTCGTTCAGCCGGTCGCTTCGGCCCAGCACGAAGTAAAGGTTGTCCGAAGACAGGCGGCCCGACCGGATCAGCTCCCGCTCCAGCATCATCAGCAGCTTCAGGATGCAATGGTCGCCCGCACTTCGGAAGTTCCCCGCCCGGCGGGCCAGCAGCGTGCGCAGCAGCGTGCCGCCCATCGGCGACGCCTCCTGCACCGGGAAGGAGGAGAACAGCAGGCTGCGCAGGTCGGCGCTGCGCGGCGCCTCGCTCGGGTCGGCCCGCGCCACCTCCGCCGCCGTGTCGATGACGAGCGCCGGCTCGGCCTCGCGGGTCAGCAGGTTGACCCGGAGGTGCTCGGGGAACGACTCGAAGATCTCGTCGAGCATCCGCTTGGTCTCATGGGTGATCTGCAGGCGGGACGGGCCGAAGTAGTCCAGCCCCAGGATCACGCCGTCCGGGGCGACGACCCGGTTGAGGAACGGCAGGAACCGCTCGATGTCGGTGCAGTGGTGCATCGAGTGGCAGAAGAACGCCACGTCGAACGCCTCGAAACCGACGGCCTCCGGGTTGTTGTAGTCGAACTGCTGGAACTCCTGGTCCGGGCACAGCCCCGCGAGGTTGTCGCGCGCCCGGGCGAGCAGCGCCGGGTCGTATTCCCGGCAGACGATCCGCCCGACCGGCCAGCCGCGCTGGAGCACCGCCTGCTCGATCTGCCCGGTGCCGCAGCCGAAGGAAACCATTGACAGACGGCGCCCGGGCACGCCGTCCCGGGCGGCCAGGCGCTCCGCCAGCGGGTGGAGGTACCGGTGCAGGGAATGATCGACCCAGTCGCCGCCGACCGAGCGCGGGTGCCCGGTGTGCAGCTCGGCGACGTGGTCGTGCATGGCGGGGATGCCCATCCAATCGGTGAGCGCCCGCATCTCCTCCCAATTCTCGGCGAGCACCTGCCGCCACGTCGAAACGCTTTGTTCGTCTGCCATCAACCCTGCTTGCCCCCGTTCGCGTGCGGCGCATCGGCGTCAGGCTGGATCAGCCTTGTACTGCCGCCCGGCGTCAAGGCCCATCGGGCAGGACACCCCAATTCTGAAAATCTGCTTTGGCAGATTATGCCAATAGAAGTAGTTTAGGAAAAGCGAGGTTGAGCGAGAGGATACTTCATCGTGCCCACACGCAATGTCGTGCTCACCGATCACCACGAGAGAATCATCACAGAACTGGTCGGGTCCGGCCGTTATCAAAACGCGAGCGAAGTCCTGCGCGATGGCCTCCGGCTGATCGAGGAGCGCGATGCGCGCGAGGCGGCGAAGCTGAAAGCGCTTCAGGCAGCCGCCCTGGTCGGCTTCACCGATCTCGACCATGGCCGCTACCGCGATGTTCCCGCCGATGACCTGGGCGTCGTCATTGAAGATATCGGCCGCAAAGCTGGCGAGCAGGTCCGTCGCGCCAATCCCTGAGAGTGGCGGTGATACGGCTTTCGGCTGCGGCCGAGGCCGACGTCGTTTCGATATTTGCCTGGACCGAGGGTCAGTTCGGCCCCATCGCGCGCCAGCGCTATCAAGCGCTGCTGACCATGGCGCTGCGCGACATCGCATCTGATCCTGAACGGCCGGGCAGCGCGGCCCGGCCTGAGCTTGGACCCGCAATCCGCAGCTACCACCTGCGCCATAGCCGGGAGCGGGCGGGCGCTCCTGAAGGGATGGTCCGAACGCCGCGCCACCTGCTGCTCTATCGAACGGTGATGCCCGGTGTCGTCGGCGTCGGCCGCGTCCTGCATGACGCCATGGAGCTGGAGCGCCATCTGCCGCCTGATTTTGGCGATCTCTGATCCCGGCGCCGTTTTGCGTTTACGCGGGACGGCAGGTTAGAGTGATGGCTTTCAAGCACAGGCGCCTGCGCGATGACGACAACAGCCTTCTTCCCTAACCCGCGCGGCCTGCCGACGGGCGGCACAGCAACGCCGACCAGCGCCGCCCGATGACCGCCAAGCCGAACGGCACGGCGCCGGGCCATGCTGTTGCCAAGAAGATCATCGACGAAGTCTCCCCCTTCTTCCACGAAAGCGGGTCGCTGTACCCTGAAGTGCTCTGGAAGATATTCCAGGAGCACCAGGACGCCCGCGCCCGCGTGTCCGTGGAAACCGGCTGCGGCCTGAGCACGCTGCTGCTGTCGCACCTGAGCGACCGGCACACCGCCTTCACCCTGCCATATGGCGACAGCCTGCAGAACACGCAGAGCCACCCCTACATGCGGTCCGAGACGACGAAGTTCGTCATTGGCCCGTCGCAGGTGATGGTGCCGAAGTGGCAGTTCTCCGACCCCGTCGATTTCGCCCTGATCGACGGCCCGCACGCCTACCCGTTCCCGGATTTGGAATACTACTTCATCTACCCGCACATCCGCACCGGCGGCGTGCTGGTGATCGACGACATCCACATCCCGACGATCCACCGCCTGTACGAGTTCCTGCGCGACGACGAGATGTGGGAGCACCGGGGCGACGCGCGGACCACCGCGTTCTTCCGCCGCACCGCCAGCCCGATCTTCGATCCGCTCGGCGACAATTGGCCCGGCCAGAAGTATAACCGGCGCCACTTCGCGGCATACGAGGCGCTGACGCCTCTGCGCGGCGCCGGGTGGTATCAGGCCGAGTTCGGCGCGTCCGGGCCAAACGCCCCAGTGACTGTCCCGGTGGCCGCCCCGGACCCGCGCGACGGGGAGATCGCGGCGCTGCGGGCGGAGGTGGCGGCGCTCAAGGCCTCCACCACCTGGCGGGCCACGCGCCCGCTCCGCAATGCCGTGGATTGGGCGCGGCGCAGGAAGTAGCGCCGGCCCCGCCGAGTCAGTCCGGCTTCGGGGCCTCGCCGATCTCGTGGCACGCCAGCCGCTCCAGCACGCGCACCATGCCCGAATGGTCCCAGGCCTTGCCGCCGGCTGCCGCGGCGGCGTTGAACAGTTCCTGGCAGGTCGCGGTGTTCGGCAGGCTGACGCCCAGTGCGCGGGCGCCGGCAAGGGCCAGGTTCAAGTCCTTCTGATGCAACTCGATGCGGAAGCCCGGGTCGAAGGTGCGCTTGATCATGCGCTCCCCATGCACCTCCAGGATGCGGGAGGTCGCCAGCCCGCCCATCAGCGCCTGGCGCACGCGCGCCGGGTCGGCGCCGGCCTTGGAGGCGAACAGCAGCCCCTCGGCCACCGCCTCGATGGTCAGCGCCACGATGATCTGGTTGGCGACCTTGGTGGTCTGCCCGTCGCCGTTGCCGCCGATCAGCGTGACGTTTTTGCCCATCAGCTCGAAGATCGGCTTGACCTTGGCGAAGGCCTGCTCCGGCCCGCCCACCATGATGGTCAGGCTCGCGGCCTTGGCGCCCACCTCGCCGCCGGACACCGGGGCGTCCAGGTAGTCGCAGCCGAGCTTGTTGATGCGGGCGGCGAACTCCTTGGTGGCGATGGGCGAGATGGAGCTCATGTCCACCACCGTCTTGCCCGGCGCCAGGCCGCCGGCCACCCCATTCTCCCCGAACAGCACCGCCTCCACGTCCGGGGTGTCCGGCACCATGGTGATGATCACGTCCGACGCTTTCGCCACCTCCGCCGGGCTGCCGCAGGCTTGGGCGCCCTGGTCCAGCAGCTCCTGTTTCACCGGAGAGCGATTGTAGGCGAACACGGTATGCCCGCCGGCGAGAAGGTGGCCCGCCATGGGCCGCCCCATGATGCCGAGGCCGATGAAGCCGATATTGCTCATTGTCTCATCCTATCCAGCAGGTCAGCGCGCAGTGGGTTCCAGAACCTTCGGCGGCCCAGTGTTGCCCATGTCTTGGTTGCCCATGTCCTGGCTTTTGCGGATCGAGAGCGACGGGTCAAGGCATAGGATGTCCTCGAACTCGTTCACGCTGTCCACCTCGGTGCCCATGGAGATGTTCGTGACCTTCTCCAGGATGAACTCCAGGACGACCGGCACCTGGTGCTCGGCCATCAGCGCCTGCGCCCGGACAAAGGCGTCGCTGAACTCGTTCG
>JAABUQ010011689.1_pt1 | contig 11128 bp, 10 predicted proteins | sample 5560001 | NCBI WGS metagenome assembly JAABUQ01 (sample SAMN10711888, study PRJNA513371) | rock metagenome | isolation source: Antarctica rocks | place: Antarctica: Victoria Land, Finger Mt nord | collected 2015-12-18
CGCAACGTTTGCCGACTTCAGCGGCGCGATCCTGACATTCCTGCGCGAGGAGGTGCCCAGGAAGTGGCACCTCTATTGCGACGCCGTATCCGACAACTTCCGCATCATCTCGCCCAAAGATTTTCGGATCCTGGCGTGAACGGGGTATAGTGCCACATCTCGTCCACCTCGACCGTCACCACGGCCGCAGACACCGCAGGCTCCGGCAAGGCGGCCTCGGCGCACCCACTTCAGCACCGCCACGTCGCTGACCCCTAGCAGGCGGCCGATCATGCTGAGGCTCATGTTGCCCATGCCATACAGCAGCACGGCCAGCGCCCTCGTCACAGCCGGCTTGCGCCGCACCGCTTGCAGCACAACCCACCCGCGGACATCATCAGCCCCCAAGCCACAAAGGCCGGCAGACTACCAAACCTGCTAGCTACCTCAAGTTAGAATTCTCGCCACCGAACTCGCCTCGCTGCTCGGCACCGTTCGCCGGCCCGGCGACTTCTTCGCCGCCGGCACGATCGAGCTCCTGGCCCCGTCGCTGGAGGTCGAGGGGGTCGGACCCGTCGCGCTGCCGTTGCTGCCTGAGCAGGCCAAGCGGATCATCGGCGTGGCCGAAGCCGCACCCTATGGCCGCGGCGAGCCTGCTACGCGCGCTCCACGCCCCAGAACAGCACATTGCCGCAGCGGACGAAGTTCTTCAGCGTGGTGCGGAATGCCCAGGGCTGCTTCCACTGTCCCAGCGGCAGGAAAGGCGGATTGGCGAAGGCCTCCCGTTGCATGTCTTCGCAGACCGCCTTCTGCGCCGCCAGGTCTGGCGCCTCGAACCAGCGGTCATGCAGGGCGACCATCTTCGGGTTGGAGTACCAGCCCAACCATCCCTTTCGCCCGATCGCCTGCAACGGAAAAGAGCTGCCGGGGTTCGTCACTGCCAAGCCGGCCCAACTCGTGCAGAACGCGTTCCAGCCTCCCTGCTGCGGGCCGTCCTGCTTCACCCGGCGGGACACCAGCGTGCCCCAATCCATGACCTGGAAATCGACGTTCAGCCCCAGCTTGGCCCAGAGCGCCTGAGTGACCTGGGCGACCACCATCAGCGACGCCTGGTCGGATGGCGCCATGAGCGCGATCCTCTCGCCCTTGTAGCCCGCTTTCCGGATGGCGGCGCGGGCCGCATCGATGCTCCGCGGCGCGGTCAGCGCCTCGATGCCCGCCCGGTTCGCCAACGGCGATCCCTCCACGAAGAAAGCGGCCGGCACGACGCCCAAGTCCGCCTGGTCGCCGACAACAGCGTCGACATAATCCCTCTGGTCCGTGGCGGAGATGATCGCCTGCAGGATGGCCGGATTGTCGAACGGCGGGTGCAGGTGGTTGACCACCACCATCGCGAGCACGCCAAGCCGGTCGTAACTGGCCGCCTGGACACCCGGCATCGCCTTCAGCGATCCCACCAAGTCGATCAGCGGCTGCTCCACCCAGTCCACCTCGCCTGTCTGCAGCGCAGCCGCCGCCGTGGCCGGATCAGGCTGGATGGTCCACTCGACCCGGTCGAAATGCACCACCTTGCCGCCGGAGAACCACTGCGGCGGCTCCGGCCGCGGCATGTAGCCGTCGAACTTGGCATAGGCGGCGCGGGCGCCCGAGACCCACTCGTCCGGCAGGAAGCGGAACGGGCCGCTGCCGACGAACTCCGTGACCTGCTGGCTCGCGGGCGTCCTGGCCATCCGCTCGGGCATGACCATGCAGTTCTCCGCACCCAAGGCATACAGCATCCGGCCAAACGGCGTGTGCAGCCGGATGCGGAAGCGTCGGTCGTCCACCGGGGCCATCTCGGCCGTCTGCAACAGGAGTTGCGCGCCGAACGGGTTGCGCTGCGCCCAGCGGTTGATGGAGGTGGTGCAATCGGCCGCGCGCACCGGCTCCCCATCGTGGAAGCGCAGCCCCTCCCGCAACGTGAACTCCCAGGTCAGGCGGTCATCCGAGAGCGTGTGGCCGGCGCACATCTGCGGCTGCGGGGCCAGCGCGTCGTCGATGCCATAGAGCGTGTCCCAGACCATGTAGCCGTGGTTGACGGCGACGGTGGCCGTGGTCCAGACCGGATCGGGGTTGGCCAGGTTGGCCTGCGGCACGAAGCGGAGCGTGCGGACGGGTTGCGCGACGGAGGGACGCGGCAAGGAGGACACCAGGCTGCTGGCGGCGGCACTGGCCAGTAACGTCCGACGATGCATTTGTTCGGCCTTTCTCGATGGAGAAGCCAGCATGGCACGGACAACCGCCGCCGCTCACCGCAAAATCGGCGCTTTCGATGGCGCCACCTCAAATTTGTCCGGCGGGCCACGGCTGGCACGCCATCCCGCTGCCGAAGACGCGGCGCCGGGCGTTGGTGCACAATCGGGTTCTTTGCCTGTTCGTCATTGCCCCTCTTTTGTCATTGCGACGCGGCACTCCAGGGCGACGCGCCGAAACGTCGGTCCATGCGGCCCTAGATTGCCGCGCCGAAGCCGGCTCGCAATGACGGGTCCTTTGAGGCCGGAGGCAAGCTGGGCCAAATGCGATTGCCCTGAGTATGAGCCGGTTTGAGCTTGACTTCCAGTGCAGTGCCGCCAACCGTCAGCTTCAACGAAGCCGTGGCCAGCTCCGCTGACGCTGCACGACACAAAGGGGGCAGAAAGCCTCTTGCATTCACTGGGAGGCAGGCGATGTTCGAGGCATTGGACCAGCGCACGGCCCTGACGGGCAACCAGAAACGCATCGTCGCAGCCGCCGTGCTCGGGGACATGCTGGAGTTCTTCGACTACTTTCTGATCGGCTTTGTCTTGGCCTTCGTCATCGGGCCGTGGCAACTCACCTTTGGGCAGTCTGCCGTCATCCTGCTCTCATCCGGCATCGGCGCCATGCTCGGCGCGGGCTTCTGGGGCTGGATGGCCGACCGGATCGGCCGCCGCCCGGTGTTCCTGCTGACCATCCTCAACTTCTCCGTCGCGACCGGCATCCTCGCCCTGACGCCCGATCGGGCCTGGGGGTTCATGAGCGTGTTCCGTTTCATCGTCGGTTTCGGGGTGGGCGGCCTGTATTGCGTGGACCTGCCGTTGGTGCAGGAGTTCATGCCGGCCCGGATGCGCGGCCTAGTCGGCGGCCTGGTGACGGCCTTCATCCCGGTCGGGGTCATGCTGGGCTCGGTGTTCGGGGCGTTCCTGTCGCCGCAACTCGGATGGCGCGGCCTGTTCCTGGCCGGGTTGCTGCCGGGATTGCTGACCCTGCTGGTGCGCGCCTGGGTCCCTGAGTCGCCACGGTGGCTGATGCGGCAGGGCCGTGTCCAGGACGCGCGCAAATCCCTGGGCTGGGCCCTGGAGACCGACCCGGCGCTGCTGCCGCCGGCGACGCCCGCCGAGATGATCGAACACAAGCCGGCCTGGCGCGAACTGTTCCAGCATCCGCGCAGCCTTGCGGTGTCGTGGCTCAGCAACCTCGGCGCGCAGACCGGCGTCTACGGCGTCACCCTTTGGGCGCCGACCCTGTTCATGCTCTTGCTGAAGATCTCGCCTGCTGAAGCGTCCTATACTCCGTCCACGTGAAAACCCGAAAATCGGCTAGCGAGGCGATCCTGATACAGGCGGCGTTTCGGAGGTGCGAAGTTTTCGGGTTCTCACGTGTACAGAGTATATCTCATGATCTTCGTCACGCTCGGCGGGCTCGTTGGGCGGATATCGTTCGCCTTCCTGTCGGAGGCGATCGGGCGTCGGCCATCGGGCGTGCTGCTCGGCTTCGGCGCCGCGGTGTTCCTGGTGCTTGCCGGCGTGTACCATGGCAGCTTCATCGGTGGCGCCTCAACGTTCTGGCTGCTGCTGATTGCGGCGTTCTTCTTCGCCGACGGGGGGTTCGCGATCATCGGGCCCTACGCGGCCGAGGTCTGGCCGGCATCGCTGCGGACCACCGGCATGGGCTCCGCCTACGGGTTCGGCGGCCTTGGCAAGATCATCGGCCCGCTGGGCCTGGCGCTGGTCGTGGGCAGCTCCAACACGATCAAACCGGATGCATCCGTCGAAAACATCCTGCCTGCCTTCATCTATCTCGCGTGCTGGTTCGTGCTGACGGGCGTGGCATTCCTAGCATTCGGCATCGAGACGAAAGGGCGGTCGATCGAGGATATCGACCAAACGCTGCCGGCGACGGCGCCAGTTCCCCGGTCGGCCGTCGTGACCTCCGCCCACGGCTGAAAACGACGAAGCGTTGAAGCGGAAAAAATGGAGCATGCACAGGACATGATACAAATGGGCGCAGCAATCAGCTTGAGCCACGCGAGGGAAGCAGCGGACCGGGGCGACCCCGTCGCGCGCGCTGCGTCCGTTTCCACGCACGTCGCGGCGATGGCCGGAGAGGTCGAAGCGAGCCGGAGCCTGCCCACGGCCTTGCTGGACGCCCTGCACGGCGCCGCGCTGTTCCGCACCCTGCTGCCGCGGGCCTTCAACGGCGACGAAACGGACCCGGCAAGCTACGTCCGCATGTTGGAGACCATCGCACGCGAGGACGCCAGCACGGCGTGGTGCGTCGGCCAGGCGTCCGGATGCTCGATGGCCGCAGCCTACCTGCGGCCGGAGGTGGCTTGGGAGATCTGGGGCGGCGATCCACGCGCGGTGCTGGCCTGGGGCGCTGGGCCACAGGGCACGGCCCAGGTCGTGGCTGGCGGCTATGTCGTCACGGGGACCTGGGGGTTCGCGAGCGGTGGCCGCCACGCCACCTGGTTAGGTGGCCATTGCCGGGTCATCGAGCTTGACGGCCTGCCCCGCCGCGGCAAGGACGGGGAGCTTGTCGAGCGGACCATGCTGTTCCGCAAGGTGGCCGCCCAGATGACGGACACGTGGCACGTCATGGGCCTGCGCGGGACCGGTAGCGACACCTACTCGGTCGCGGACCTGTTCGTGCAGGACAAGTACTCGGTGTGCCGCGACAGCGACGACGAGCGCCAGCAGCCCGGCACCCTATACCGCTTCACGACGACGCACCTCTACGCGGCCGGCTTCGCCGGCGTGGCGCTGGGGATCGCGCGCGGAGCCTTGGACGCCCTGCTTGAGCTAGCCAGGGGCAAGACGCCGAGCGCCACCGTCCGGGCACTGCGCAACAGCCCCGTGGTGCAGAGCCAGGTCGCTCAGTCCGAAGCCAAGCTGCGCGCCGCCCGCGCGTTGCTGCTCACCACGCTGGACGAGGCCTGGGACAGGGCCGGGCGGGCTGAGAGGCTGACCCTCGATCACAAGATGTCGATCCGGCTCGCGTCGACCTATGCGGTTCATCAGGCCAAAGAGGTGACGAGCGTCGCCTATCAAGAAGCCGGCGCGACAGCTATTTTCGAGAGCAATCCGTTCGAGCGCCGTTTCCGCGACGCCCATAGCGTGTCGCAGCAGGTGCAGGCGCGGACAACGCATTTCGAAACGGTCGGCCAGCATCTGCTGGGCTTGCCGGCCAACCTGCGCTTTGTTTGATCCCCAAGCTACTTTATTTGATCCGACGCCCCAGCCGCAGGAGGGCTTCATGGGCCTACAAGGACTGCACCACTACACGATCCGTCCGGTGGACCTGGAAGCGACGAGGTCGTTCTACGTTGACGTCCTAGGGTTGGAGGTTGGCTACCGTCCTCCGCTGAGCTTTCCCGGCTATTGGCTCTACACTGGGGGACAGCCGACCGTACACTTGATTGGTCCGCGCGACTCCGAGGCGGGCCAGGCCCCGCGCCAGCCGGCCCCGACAGGCCTGCTGGACCATATTGCGTTCGCCTGCAACGGGCTTTCGGGGATGAAGGACCGGCTCGCACGCGGCGCGGTCGCGTATGAGGAACGGGTGGTGCCGCGTGACCGGCAGACACAGCTATTCCTGCGCGATCCGAACGGCATCATGGTCGAACTGAACTACCCGACGACGGAAACGGCCGCGGCATGAGGCCGTGTTGCGTGGATGAGACTGGACACCGCAGCAAGCCTATCCCCGTCCGAAACTAGGGCAACCGCATTGACGAAGAGGGGCAATGACGAAAAGGGCAAATGCGATTGCCCTGATTGTTAGTGGGGACGAGTCGCTGGATGGCTGCCAGCCTCCCAGTTGTAAACCTGGGCAAGACCGGCTGCCGGGCGGCCCTTTGGGTCGGCGCCAGCCGCACGGACACGCAGGGCGTCGGCCTTGCCGAGGCGGCCATCCTTGCTGTGGCACCCCGACCTGCGCCGCGCCAGCCTGACCCGCGGCGTCGCCAACGAGGCGGAGGTCGCCCAGGTGGACCAGCAGACCCGCACCCAGTTCGAGGAACAGAGCACGCCGTACTACGCGACCGCCCGGCTCTGGGACGACGGCATCATCGAGCCCAGCCAGACCCGCGACGTGCTGGGCCTGTGCCTGGCGCTGGCGTCGCGCGAGGTCGGGCTGCCCGGCTACCGTCCCGTGTACCGGATGTGAGCGGGCGGATGTGACGCGCTTGATCTCCTCCCTGCTGATCGCCAACCGCGGCGGGATCGCGCTCCGGATCATGCGCACCTGCGCGCGGCTGGGCATTCGCACCATCGCCGTCTATTCCGACGCTGACCGCGGCGCGGCGCGGCGCACGTGGCCGCGGCCGACGAGGCGCTGCGCATCGGCCCAGCCGCCGCCCGCGACAGCTATCTGCGCGCCGGCGCCATCATGGAGGCTGTCGCGCGCAGCGGCGCAGAGGGCCTCCATCCCGGCTACGGCTTCTTGTCGGAGAAACCGGAGCTGGCGGCGCTGTGTGCGGCGCAGGGCCGCGTCTTCGTCGGGCCGTCCGCCGACCGGATCGCAGCGATGGATCCGAAGATCGGCTCCAAGCGGATCGCGGCGGAGGCGGGCGTGCCGAGCGTGCCGGGCTATATCGGCGGCGACCAGTCCCCGGCCCGGCTGCTCGAGGAGGCGCGCAGGATCGGCTTCCCGCTGATGGTCAAGGCCTCGGCCGGCGGCGGCGGCAGGGGCATGCGGCGGGTGTTCTCCGAGGGTGAGCTGCTGCCCGCGCTCGACCTCGCCCGGCGCGAGGCGGAAGCGGCGTTCGGCGATGCGTCGTTGCTGATCGAACGCCTGGTGCTGCGGCCGCGCCACCTGGAGGTGCAGGTGGCCGGCGACAAGCATGGCAACGTCGTCCATTTGTTCGAGCGCGACTGCTCCGTGCAGCGCAACAACCAGAAGGTGCTGGAGGAGGCGCCGGCCCCGAACCTCCCGCCCGCCATCCGTGCAGCTGCTGGAGCGCGGCGTGGCCCTGGCCCGGACCATCGCCTATGACAACCTGGGCACGATTGAGTTCATCCTGGAGGAGGGGGAGGATGACCCCTGGTTTCTCGAGATGAACACCCGGCTGCAGGTCGAGCATCCCGTGACGGAGGCGATCACCGGGCTCGACCTCGTGGAGTGGCAGCTCCGGATCGCCTGCGGCGAGGCGTTGCCGCTGCGCCAGGGCGACATCCGCGAGCGCGGTCATGCCATTGAGGCCCGGGTGACGGCTGAGCGGGCCGACCAGGGCTTCCGGCCCGACGCTGGCGGGATCGTCGGCTACCATGAGCCGGCGTCGGTCCGGGTCGATAGCGGCGTCAGGCTCGGCTCGGAGGTGACGTTGTTCTACGCCTCGCTCGTGGCCAAGGTGATCGCCCATGGCGGCACGCGGGAGGCGGCCTGCGCGCGGCTCGCCGGCGGGCTGCGCGACCTCACCCTGCTGGGCCCGGCGGCGACGGTCCCGTTCCTGATCGACGCGGTCGAGCATCCGGTGTTCGCAGAGGGCCGTGCGACCACGCGCTTCATCGAGGACGCTTTCCCAGGCGGCTGGCGGCCTGCGCGGTCCCATGCCGCGCTGGCCCGCGCCACCGCCGCGCTGCTGTCGCTGGCCACCCCGGCGCCGGCTATGCAATCGGCCTGGGCTGGTCTCGCCGGGTTCCGCGTCCTCGCCCCCGCCGGCGGCTTGGCCCGAACCTACCTGTCCATCGCCGACGAGGACAGCGCGATGGAGATGACCGTCATTGCATGGCCGGACGGACGTCGGCGCGTGCAGTGGGCGGACGACGAAATCGACCTCGCCGTGTACGCAAGCGGCGGCGCGGTCGAGGTGGAAACGGATGGCCGGATTCTCCGTGGCACGTTCGAGCGGCTGGATGGCCCGGTCCGGCTGACGCTGGACGGCGAGGCCTATGTCTATGCCGTGGCGCCCCGGATCAAGGCTGCCGCGGCGGGGAGCGCCGCGGGCGGCTCCGGCGCCGTTGTCGCGCCGATGCCGGGCGTGACCGCGGAAACACTGGTGTCGCTGGGCGACGTGGTCGAGACGGGCCAAATCGTCGCGGTGCTGGAATCGATGAAGCTGTTCACGTCGCTGGCCGCTGGCATCGCTGGGTCCGTCACCGACGTCGCTTGCCAGCCTGGGGAGACGGTGCAGGCCGGCAAGCGGCTGGTCCTGGTCGAACCGCAGGCGGCTGCATGACCGCGCTGGCGCGGCGGATCGTGGTCACGGGCGGCAGCACTTCGGGGATCGGCCTCGCCGCCGCCTGCCGCTTCGCAGCCGACCCGGCGGCGCGCATCGTCCTGAACGGCCGCAGCGCCGAGCGGGGCGAGGCCGCATGCGGGGCCGTGCGCGCCCGCCATCCCAGCGCCTCCGTCCACTTCATTGCGGCCGACGTGTCCTCGGCCACCGGCGCGGACCACCTGGTGACGGAGGCGGCCCGGCACCTCGGCGGAGGCCTCGACGTGCTGGTGGCCGCGGCAGGCGGGGACTACGCGCCCGCCCTGTTCCACGACACGCCGCTGCCGGACATCGATGGCATCGTCCGGCATTGGCTGCTGGCGACAATGTACTGCTGCCATTTCGCCCTGCCGCTGATGGCGGACGGCGGGGCGGTCGTCACCGTCGCCTCGGACGCGGCCAAGGTGCCGACGCCGGGCGAGGCGGTCGTGGGCGCGGCAATGAGCGGGATCGCGATGTTCTCGCGCACGCTGGCCATGGAGGCGAAGCGGCGGCGCATCCGGGTCAATGTCGTAACGCCATCGCTGGTCAGCGGCACATTGACCCACGACCGGGTCACCGCGGGCGGGTTCAGCGCCAGGTTGTTCGAGAAGGCGTCGCGCGGCGCTGCTGGTGCAGGCCGCCCTGGCCTGGGCCTATGGGCGCGAGACGAACGGGCAGAGCCTGGAAGCGATCGCCTTCGACGGCGATGGGCGCAGGCCGCGGCACCCCGCATTCGCTGCCACGGCGGTTGACCTTGCGGACCACCCGCCCTGAAAGTGTAGGGTTGAGGCCGCACGGTGCGTAAGACGCCAGGGTGCGATAGGGGAAATGCCATGCTCATGCGGCAAATAGTTGGCCGGGCCTGGTTTGCATTATGCCTTGCAGCGATGTGCGCATCGCACGCCGCGCAGGCGGAAACGATCACCGTGACGCACTGGGGCGGCCAGTTCTACGGCGCGCCCTACGCGGTCGCGATGGAGAAGGGCTTCTTCCGCCAGCACGGCGTCGACGTGACGGGCATCCTAACGGCGGCCGGCGGCGGTACGGCGGTCCGCAACACCGTCGCCGGCGGAATCCCGTTTGGGGAGGTGTCGCTGGCCGCCGCCGTGCAGGCAATCGGCGCCGGGCAGAAGCTGGTCATCGTCGGCGCCGGCGCCCAGAACGTCGCCGACCAGGTTTGGCTGGTGAAGAAAGGCTCGGCGCTGCACGGCATCAAGGATCTGGCCGGCAAGCGCATCGCCTACACCGCGCCCGGCTCGGTCAGCAACATGATCATCCTGATGGCGCTGAAGGCCAACGGCATGACGGCGCAGCAGGTGCAGCTCGTGCCGGCCGGCGACCTGGATGCGAACCTGGCTGCGGTGAGCAGCGGCGCGGTCGACGCAGCATTCGGCGACGAGATGACCCTGACGCAGAATGCGTCCCTGGTGCAGCCGGTGTTCTACGTGCGCGACGTCATGTCGCCCCGCATGGTGCAGACCGTCCTGGTGGCCACCACCGACTATGCCCGCGCCCATCCCGACACCATCCGCGGCCTGATCGCCGCCCGGCGCGAGGGCCTGGCCTATATGGCTGACCATCCGGATGAGGCCGCGGACGTCACGGCAGCGGCCTACAACAACTCCGACACCGCCCTGTACCGGACGCAGATGCAGAAGCTGCTGAAGGAAAACTGGTGGAGCGACGGCGGCCTCGACTACGAGGGCATGAACCATATGGTCGAGGGACTGCAGATCACCGGGCAGCTCAAGGGTGCCGTGGACTGGTCCAAGATGGTCGACACGTCCTTTCTCCCCGCAGACCTGCGCGCGTCGCAATGAACCCTCCGGCGGAGGCGTGCCACGCCAGCCTGCGCGGCGTGGCACGGCGCTACGACGGCGCCCAGCCGGTCCAGGCGCTTGGGCCGATCGACCTCGATCTCGCGCGGGGCGAGTTCTTCTCGGTGGTCGGCCCGTCCGGCTGCGGCAAGTCCACGCTGCTGGATGTGCTGTCCGGCCTGGGCCGGCCGACTGCCGGCACGGTGTCGTTCGAGGGGCGCCTGCTGAACGGGACCGTGCCCGACGGCGTCGGCGTGGTGTTCCAAGAGGATGCCAGCTTCCCCTGGCTAACGGTGCGGAACAACGTCGCCTTCGGCCTGCGCCGCGCCGGGCTGGATGGGGCGGAGATTACCCGCCGGGTCGACCACGCGGTCGGCTTCATGGGCTTGATGCAATTCGCCGGGCACTATCCCGCACAGCTCTCGGGCGGAATGCGCCAGCGCGTGTGCATCGCCCGCACGCTGGTGCAGCAGCCGCGCCTGATCCTGCTGGACGAGCCGTTCGGCGCGCTGGACCAGCAGACCCGGCTGCTGATGGGCGACGAGCTGCTGCGGCTGTGGCGGGAGACCGGCGCCACCGTGCTGCTGATCACCCACGCGCTGGACGAGGCGGCGATGCTGTCCGACCGGGTCGGCGTGATGAGCGCCCGGCCCGGCCGCTTCATCGACCTGATCGAGACGGGGTGGCCAAGGGAGCGCGACAGCCGGATTGTGTCCGACCCGGCCTTTGGCATCCTGACCGCGCGGCTTTGGTCGTCGCTCCGCACTGAGTCGATGAAGGCGCTCGGGCGGGCAGCGTGAGCCGGGACCGGGCCGTGCTGGCGGTTCGCGTGGCCGTGTTGGCAGCCGCGGCCCTG
>JAABUQ010011690.1_pt1 | contig 11127 bp, 6 predicted proteins | sample 5560001 | NCBI WGS metagenome assembly JAABUQ01 (sample SAMN10711888, study PRJNA513371) | rock metagenome | isolation source: Antarctica rocks | place: Antarctica: Victoria Land, Finger Mt nord | collected 2015-12-18
GAGTCATCCTCGATGCCGCACCTGGCCCCCTTGGTCCTGGCCCTCGTGGCGTTGGGGAATCAGGCCCCCCAAGGGCCCGTCGGCCCGATCGACCTGGTCAGCGCCCTCGAAACGGTCCTGGCCGACTCGATCGCTCGGGCGGAGCCCTCGGTCGTGGCGATCGCCCGCGAGAAGAAGGACGCCAAGGGGGAAGAGACCAAGGCCGTCCGAGGCCGCAACCCGGCCCCCGTCGCCGCGCCCGACCCCCGTCGGGGGATCGTGCCGTTCCGGGGGTTCGACGACTTCGAGCCGACGGCCGACTACATCGCCCTGGACTACGGCTCGGGCGTCGTGATCGGCGACAAGGGGGAGATCCTCACCACCTTCGGCGTGGTCAAGGGGGCGAGCGGCCTGCTCGTCCGGGCGATGGGCAACGTCGAGTTCGAGGCCGAGGTCATCGCCGCCGACCCTCGGAGCGACCTGGCGGTCCTCATGCCCCGCGAGGACCCCAGGCGGCGGCGCGGGCCCAAGCTCCGGCCGATCCCCTTGGGCGATGCCTCGGCGCTCCGCAAGGGGAATTTCCTCCTGGCCCTGGGCAACCCGTTCAACGCCGGGCGGGACGGCCGCCCCTCGGCGAGTTGGGGGATCCTCTCGAACCTGTCGAGGCGGCTCGACGCGGCCCTGCTCGAGCCGAACAAGCGGCAGCTCCGCCATTACCCGACGCTCCTCCAGCTCGACGCCAAGCTCAACCTGGGGATGAGCGGCGGCGCCGTGATCAACCTCAAGGGGGAGCTGGTCGGGATCACCACCAACGCCGCCAACGCCGGCGGCTTCGACGCCGCCGCCGGCTACGCCCTGCCGATCGACCCGATGTCGAGGCGGGCGATCGACGCCCTCAAGCTCGGCAAGGAGGTCGAATACGGCTTCCTCGGGATCCGGCTCGACGAGTTCGGCACCAATCGGATCGCCAGCGCCGAGCCGGGGACCCCGGCGGGCGAGGGGGGACTCGTCGCCGGCGACGACATCCTCTCGATCGGCGGCCATCCCGTGACCGACGCCGACAGCCTGGTCCTGGCCGTGAACCGGTTCGGCCCCAATACCCCGATCCCGGTCAAGATCCGCCGCGACGATCAGGTGTTCGAGAAGACCGTCACCCTCTCCAAGCTCCCGGTCCAGGGGGAGGTGATCGCGACCAACCGCCCCGAGTTCTGGCGGGGGCTCCGGGTCGACTTCGTGAGCACCAACCCCGGGATGGTCCGGGGGCTCGACGTCCTCCAGGCCCTGGCCAAAGGGGGGGTGATCGTCAGCGAGGTCCAGCCCGGCAGCGCCTCGGACGACTCGGGGCTCAAGATCGGCCAGGTGATCGTCGAAGTGGCCGGTGAATCCGTCCGGACCCCCGCCGACTTCGCCAAGGCCGTCGCCAAGCACCGGGGGCCGGTCGTCCTCACGACCGAGGGGGACCGGGCCGTCACGGTCAAATGAGCGGGTTCACGGTTTGCCCGCCATCGCAAGAACGATGATATCCAGGCACGGTCCGACCTTCGAAGACGGAGATTGGCTTCGTTTCGCGCGACACCAGGTCGGCCGCTCGGTTGGCTTCGTTTCGCCCGGCGTGAAGCCGGTGGATCAGGTTGGCTTCGTTTCGCTCGGCGTGGTGGCGGGTGGCAGGGTTGGCTTCGTTTGGTCCCAGGATGGGACCTGCCCCGATTTTCGAGTATCGTTGAGTCTCATCGAAGTCGACCGGCGCCGCGCCGCCTTATCCAACGCCCTTCGGACTCCCAGACGGCCCGACTATGACCACCGACGACCTCCGCGAAGCGTTCCTCGACTTCTTCGTCGCCAAGGGGTGCGTCCGCCGGCCCAGCGACGTGCTCGTGCCCAACGACCCGACGGTCCTCTTCACCCCGGCGGGGATGAACCAGTTCAAGCGCGAGTTCATGGGCCTGGGCGACCCCAAGTTCACCAGGGCCACGACCTGCCAGAAGTGCATCCGGACCGGCGACATCGACAACGTCGGCCGGACCCCCCGGCACATGACCTTCTTCGAGATGCTGGGCAACTTCAGCTTCGGCGACTACTTCAAGCGCGAGGCGATCCACTGGGGCTGGGAGTTCCTCACCAAGACCTTGTCCATCCCCGCCGACCGCCTGACCGTCACCATCTACCTCGACGACGACGAGGCCTTCGGGATCTGGAACAACGAGGTCGGCCTCGACCCCTCGCGGATCACCCGGATGGGCGAGGACGACAACTTCTGGCCCGCCGGGGCCCCGACCCACGGGCCCGACGGCGTCTGCGGCCCCTGCTCGGAGATCTTCTACCACGGCGACGGGATCGAAGAGGTCGAGATCTGGAACCTGGTCTTCACCCAGTTCAACCGGGTCGGCCCCGGCCAGCTCGAACCCTTGCCGAACAAGAACATCGACACCGGGATGGGCCTGGAGCGGATCGCCGCCGCGCTCCAGGGGGTCCGCTCGAACTTCGAGATCGACATCTTCCGGCCGATCGTCGCCGCCGCCTCGGAGCACCTCGGCGTCCCCTACGACCGCGACTCGCCCGACGGGATCCGGATCCGGCGGATCGCCGACCACGCCCGGGCCCTCACCTTCTGCATCCACGAGAACGTCAAGCCCTCGGCCGACAAGCAAGGCTCGGTCGTCCGCCGCCTGCTCCGCCGGGCCGTGCTCGACGCCTACCAGATGGGCCGGCGCGACCCGTTCCTTTATCAAGTCGTCCCGACCGTCGCCGACGCGATGCGCCGAGGGTATCCCGAGCTGCTCGACAGCGTCCCCCGGATCCAGACCGTGATCCGCGAGGAAGAGGAGCAGTTCCTCCGCAACGTCGAAGGCGGCCTCCGCCTGATCAACGACACCTTCAAGAAGACCAAGGCTTCCGGCTCCGACGTCGTCCCCGGGCAGGCCGCCTTCGACCTGGTCCAGACCCACGGGATCCCGATCGAGATCACCCAGAGCCTCGCCGCCGACCAGAACCTCGGCGTCGACATGGTTGGGTTCGATCAAGCCAGGAAGCGGCACTCCGAAACCTCGCGAGGGACTTCGGACCCCGCCGCGGTCTTCTCGACCGGGCCGCTCGACGTCCTCAAGAAGTCGTATCACCACGGCAGCGAATTCCTCGGCCATGAGGAAACATCGGCCGACGGGCGGATCATCGGCGTCCTCGCCCGGAACCAGCTCGTCGACTCGGCCACGTCGAGCGGGACCGACGACCCCGCGCCCCCGGTCGTGCTCGTGCTCGACCGGACCCCGTTCTACGGCGAGTCCGGCGGCCAGGTCGGCGACACCGGGACGATCCGGGGCGTTGGGTTCGTTTTCGCCGTGTCCGACACCAAGAAGGAGAACGACTTCACCCTCCACGTCGGCCGGGTGGCGCAGGGGACCGTGGCGGCCGGCGAAGCGGCCCGCGCCGAGGTCGACGCCGATCGCCGCGACGCGATCCGCCGGGCCCACTCGGCGACCCATGTCCTGCACCATGCCCTCCACGTCCACCTGGGCAAGCACGCCCAGCAGGCCGGCAGCAAGGTCGAGCCCGACCGGCTTCGGTTCGATTTCGCCAACCCCGAGGCCGTCGGCCGCGACCGGCTCCGCCAGATCGAGGAGACGGTCAACCACCGGGTCCTCCAGGGGGAACCGATCTCCTGGACCACGATGCCGATCGCCGAGGCCCGCCAGCTCGGCGCGATGGCTTTGTTCGGCGAGAAGTACCCCGACGTCGTCCGGGTCGTCTCGATGGGCGAGTTTTCCCGAGAGCTTTGCGGCGGGACCCACCTGTCGAACGTCGGCCAGGTCGGCCTCTTCCGGGTCGTGGCCGAGGAGTCCGTCTCGGCCGGGACCCGGCGGATCTCCGCCCTGACGGGCAAGGCCGCGCTCGACCTGATCCGCCACGAGGAGCAGACCCTAGCCGACGTCGCGGCGACCCTCAAGGTCCCCGTCGCCCTGCTTTCCGACCGGGTCGCCGCCCTCGTCGAGGAGGTCAAGGCCCTCAAGAAGCAGGCCGCCCAGCGCAAGGCCGACGCCGGCCCGGCCAACTCGCCCGACGAGATCCTCGCCGGGGCCTACGACAATGGGGATCTCCGGATCGTCACCCAGTTCGTCGGGTCGGCGACGCCCGACGAGCTGAGACAACTGATCGACGTCCTCCGCCGTAAGAAGCCGACCGACCTCGCCGTGCTGCTCGCTTCCACCATCGACGGAAAGGTCAACCTCGCGGCCGGGCTGACGCCCGACCTCGTCGCTCAGGGCCTCCACAGCGGCAACTGGCTCAAAGAAGTTGCTCCGATCGTCGGTGGAGGTGGGGGTGGTCGCCCCGATCTTGCCCAGGCGGGCGGTAAGAACCCCGAGAAGATCGAAGAAGCCCTCAAACGAGCATCTTCGTTCATCCAGGATAAGCTGGGTGTTTGATGCGTCAATATAAGCAGAACATGTAGGGTGGCGCGGGGCGCGGCGAGGCCCACCAGACCGATCGGCCGACCGTCCCGGCGGCCTGGTGACGGCTCGCGGACCGGGGGATGGTCGGAGTGGTGGGCCTCGCCGCGCTCGGCGCCACCCTACGTGATTATGAGGTAATGTTCTATGATCGCGCCAGGATCCCACGCAGCTCGGAGACCTTCAGGCCGCCGAGGGCGGCGAGGGCCCCGGCATAGGTGAACGCCCCTCCAATGACCGCCAGGAGGACGTGCCACCGGACCAGGACCAGGCAAGCGACGACCATCACCGCCGAGGCCGCGAGGGGGCGGAGCAGGTGGTGGTGCCAGGTCGGCTGGCGGCCTTCGCGGGCGAGGCGGCCGTAGCCGGCGACGACGAGGGTCAAGGCGATCGCGACGATGGCGATCGACGCCCCCGGCAGCCCGAACCGCCAGAGCAGCAGCGCCGTCAGGGGGCCCGAGCCGATCGCCCCGGCGGCCAGCAAGCGGGTGCCGGCCGACTCGCGGTTGAGGGCGATCAAGGCCGTCTGGTAGAGGAACGCCAGGGTCAGCAAGGGGGCCCGCCAGATCCCCAAGGCCAGGAGCAAAGCCCCCGAGGCGTAGGACTCCGGCAGCAGGAACCGGACCAGGGGGCCGGCCAGGATGGTGGTCCCCAAGGCCAGGGGGACCAGGGCCAGCGTCAGGGCCCGGACCAGGGCCTCGAGCGGCCGGCGGCCGGAGGCGGCGGTGTCGCGCCAGGAGCGGGCCAGGGTCGGGAAGACCACCTGCTGGAAGATCATCCCGAAGGTCAGGACGGCCGTCACCATCCGGTGCGGGGCCCCGTAAAGTCCCACATCGTCCCAGCTACACATCAGGCCGACGACCATCAGGTCGACCGAGCCGAGCACCGTCTGGGCGACCTGGATCATCAGGACGGGTCGGCAGCGGCGGAGGAAGACCCGGAGGAACCGCCCGCTCAGTTGGGGCCGGGGCAGGCCGTATTGCCGGGCGTAGAAGGCCCAGACCAGGGCGATCCCGCACGCCTCGCCCGCCGCCAGCCAGGCGGGAACCCAGGCGATCCGCGTCGCGTCGCCGACCCAGAACCAGACGCCCAGGGCGTAGATCGCCGTGCGGACGTAGAGCGAGACGGCGATCAGGCCCATCCGCTCCATCCCCCGGTAAACGAAGTCGATCCCCAGGGCCGTCGTCAGCAGCATCAGGCCGTACAGGGCCAGGATCGTCCGGTCGGCCGGGTCGGTCAGGGTGCAGGCCCCCACGACGGCCAGGGCCAGGAACAGCGCGGCGGCCAGGGCCACCTTGATGAAGAACAGGTGGTTGACCAGCGGGCGGATCAGCCGGGGATGCCTGGCCAGCTCGCGGGCGGCGATCACCTCGCAGCCGTTGCGGACCAGGAGGACCAGCCAGAACACGACGTTGAAGGCGAACTCGATCCGGCCATATCCCGCCTTGCCGAGCACCTTGGCCAGCGAGAGCGTGACCAGGACCGAAGTCCCCCGGCAGGCGATCTCCGCCGCGCTCAGGGTGAGGAAGTTCGACGCGATCCGCCGCGGGGCCGGGGCCGAGGGGCAGGGGTTCCGGTGGCTCGAAAGGCGGATCGGTGGCGGGGTGGGGGGGCGGCGGAGGGCGGGCGGCCAGGTCGTGGTTGGCGTCATGGCCATGCGCAGTCGAGCTTCCCTGGGGGTCGGGCGGCAAGGCGGTCCGAGCGCGGCCGGGCCGACCCTCGGAGCCTCCGCCGATCCTGGCGCGGCCGGATCTTATTCGGCCGCCCGGATCGTGTCAATCTCCAGGATCGGCCGCGGCGCCGGCCGGGCTTGAGCCCCATCCCGGGCCCGACGCTCGCTCAACCCCGCTCCGAGATCCGGCTCAGGCCCGAGGCGTCGGCCACCGGCGGGTCGAGCCAGCGCGACTTGGGCTCGACCCGGGCCTTGAACCCGTGGACCGACTCCGGGCGGAACCGGAGGATCCCCTGGAGCTTCTCGCCGATCCGGCCCGCCTTGGCGGCCCTCAGCTTGTCGAGGACCCGCGCGTCGTCGGTGAGCAGGTCGGCCTTCTTGAGCACGCCGAGGCGGAAGGCTTCGCGAAGGGCGTCGGCGAACTCGTTGTAGATGAACGCCTCGGTCGGGCTGGCCCACCACTCGCGGTTCATCACGGCGAACTGCGCCGCGACCTGGCGGGCGATCGCCTCGTCGTTGAATGCGATCGTCGAGCCGACCACCGCCAGGCTGGTCAGATAAGTGGCCACCTGCTCGGGCGTGGTCACGCCGCAGGTCAGGCCGTCGCGGAAGAAGTAGTCGAGCCGATCGGCGCAGAGGGCGGGCAAGGGTTGTTCGAGGAGGGGATAGATCGAGTCGTCGAAGAAGTCCTCGGGCCGGTAGCCCAGCCCCTTGATGGCCTGGGCGATGTCGGGCCGGCGGAGGAACTCGGGCTTGAGCCCCTCGTGATGGTCCTGGGCCTCCGACGAGAAGACGAAGTCGACCGCGTGCGAGAACGCCGTGTGCGAGATGTCGTGCAGCAGGCCGGCGACCTGCTCCTTGGGGTCGGCCTCCAGCCGCTTCAGGAGGAGGTACGCGCCCAGGCTATGCTCGTAGCGCGTGACCGTCTTGAACGGGAAGGCCAGGGCGGACGGGCCGGCCTGGCGGATCCCCCCGAGCCTCCGGAAGGTCGGGCAGTCGATCAAGGCCAGGATCGCGGGATCGTCGATCGCCGACTCCCCGTAAACCCGGTCTTCCCACCGCAACGCCGCCATCCCGCCTCCCCTTCGCCGGGCCCTCGAATCGACGGTCAATCATCGGCCCCGATCTCCTCGAATGCAAGACCGGCGCCCGACCGGCCCCAAGAACCGGGCGATCCGCGCCCGCGCCGGGCTTTCGCCCGCCGCGGCCGGCCCCGCAACCAGGATCAATCGAAGTGGCGGGATCCGGGTCGTTCCCCTCGGCTCCCGGGCTCGCTAAGATCGTTGGAGGTCGATCTTCTCGACCGATCGTCATCCGATGATTTCCGGTCGCCGGAACCAAACGCCCAGGGGGCGGGGGTCGTTGTCGTGGATCGATTGAGGACGAGGCGAGGGCTCGGGGCGTGGACCTTGGCCGCCCTGGCGGGGGCCTGGCTGACCGGTTGCGGCGGAGCGGTCAACAACGAGGAGGGCAACATCGCCACGGCGCCGCCCAAGGGCAGCCCCTCCGGCGACTCGGTCCGCGCCGCCCAGAAGGCAGGCGGCGCCTCCAAGCCCCGGATCGTGCTCGTCACCAACGGCAGTTCGGACTGGTGGTCGGCCGTCGAGAAGGGGATGCAGGACGCCGCGGCCAAGGTCGGGGCCGACGTCGAGTCGAAGCGGAACACCGACGGCTCGACCGAGGGCCAGATCCGCCTGCTCGAGGAGGCCATGAGCACCGCCGACGTCAAAGGGGTGGCCGTCTCCGTCGTCGAGTCCGAGGCGCCCGGCATCGCCGACGCGATCCGCAAGGTCAAGGATGCCGGCAAGGTGATCATCACCATCGACTCCGACATCTCCCCCAGCGCCGTCGACGCCCGCCGGGCCTACATCGGGACCAACAACACCAAGGCCGGCGAGGTCGCCGGCAAGGCCGCCGCCACCCTCCGGCCCCAAGGGGGCGAGGTCGTCGCCTTCGTCGGCACCGCCGCCGCCGCCAACGCCCGCGAACGGCTCGAAGGCTTCGCCTCGGGCGCGGGGGCGAAGTTCGCCAAGCCCTCCGGCGGCAACATCTACGAGGACAACGCCGACCCGATCAAGGCCCAGTCGCTCGCCCAGATCGCCGTCCAGAAGCACCGCGACGCCGGGGTCCTGCTCGGCCTCTACTCCTACAACGGCCCGAGGATCGCCGAGGAAGCCTCCAAGGACGCCGACTTCCGCAAGAAAGTCACCGTCGTCACCTTCGACCTCGACGAGCAGGCCGTCGATCACCTCGAAAAAGGCGATATCGACGTCTCGGTCTGCCAGAACCCCTACGAGATCGGCTACCAGGCCGTCCGGATGCTCAAGGCGATGGTCGCCGACGACAAGAAGACCATCGACGAGATGCTCCCCAACGGCGCGACCACCTTCGACACCGGAGTCCGCGTGATCGTCCCGGCCGACTCCTCGCCCGTCAAGGGCGACAACGTGATCACGATCAAGGCCATGAAAGAATGGCTCACGAGCAAAGGTTTGAAGTCGTCTTAAGGTCATTTGGGGAGCACTCGGCATTCAGCGGTCAGCAAATGCGGGGAGCGGTCCGTCATCGAGTCGGGGACGGTCCTGATCGATGGATCTCTGGCTGACGGTTGACGGCTTTTCTTCAGACACCGACGGGGCTCAAGGGCGTGAACAACGGGACGAGTCGGGCGGCGGCCTTCTTCCGGTCGCCCGAGTGGGGCTTGCTGGTCAGCATCGGGCTCGTCCTGTGGATCATCTATTACCTGGATCCGACCCGGTCGTTCTTCAGCTTCGGCAGCCGCGAGGCGCTGATCCACCAGATCGGCCTGTATGGGGTCCTGGCGGTCGGGGCTTCGGTGGTGATCATCTCGGGCGGCATCGACCTGTCGGTGGGGGCGGTCGTCGCCCTCTCCTCGGTGATCGTCGCCAAGCTGATGACCGAGTGGCTCCACGACGGGACGACCGGGCCGCCCCCGAGCTGGATCATCGTCACATCGATCGGCTTGACTTTGTTGATGGGCCTGGGGATCGGCCTGTTTCACGCCTTCCTGATCAATCGCCTGGCCTTGCCGGCGTTCATCGCGACGCTGGCGACGATGTCGGGGCTGCGGAGTTTGGCCTCGATCATCGCCGAGAACCGGACGATCAACGTCGGCAGGGGCTACGAGCTGTTCCGGGCGGCGGGCAAGACCCCAACCGCGACGTTCGCCACCTTCGCCACCGTGGCGGTCGCCGTCAGCATCATGATGGGGGCGACGGTCCTCGGCCGGCACCTCTTCGCCTTGGGGGGAAACGAGGCCGCGGCCCGGCTCAGCGGCCTGAAGATCTACCGGCTCAAGTCGATCGCCTACGGCCTCTCGGGCGTCCTGGCCGCGATCGCCGGGATCCTCTTCACCGGCCGGAGCGGCCAGGCCAGCCCCCAGCTCGGCCTGTCCTACGAGCTTTTCGCCATCACCGCGGCGGTCGTGGGCGGTTGCAGCCTGGCCGGCGGGGTGGGCTCGGTCCGGGGGACCGTCCTGGGCCTGTTCCTGCTCCAGATCCTGATCCGGGGGACCGGGATCGTCGTCACGAAGGTGGATTTCACCCTGGGCAGCCGCCACGTCGTGATCGAGCTCAACAGCACCCAGGTCGAAGGGCTGGTGCTGGGCACGGTGATCATCCTCGCGGTGGCGATCAACCAGGGGCTCGCCGCCAAGATCGTCGCCCTCGCGAAGCGGGCCGGCGCCCGGCCGGCGACTTGACCCCACGGCCGGCACGGCATTGGCTACCCTCGCCGCTCCGACCGCGAGCCCTCGCCCCTTTCCGCCGGCGGCCGGCTCGCCTCGACGGGGCAACTTTCATGGACCTGGGCATCAAAGGCCGGGTGGCATTGGTCACCGGCGGCGACTCCGGCATCGGCATGGAGACGGCCCGGCAACTCCTCGGCGAAGGCGCGTGGGTCGCCCTCAGCGACAAGGAGCCCGAAACGTTGGAACGGGCCGCCAAGGCGCTCGCCGGCCTGGGCGAGATCGTCCCCATCGTGGCCGACGTGACCCGGCCGGATGATGTGGAACGCCTGATCCGCGAGGCCGGGGCCAAGTTTGGCCCTCCCCAGATCCTGGTCCACGCCGCCGGGATCACCGGACCGACCGGCGACTTCCTCACCTTGACCGACGACGACTGGCGATTGGCGATCGAGGTCGACCTCCTGGCCGCAACCCGGGTCGTCCGGGCCACCTTGCCCGGGATGAAGGCCGCCGGCTGGGGCCGGATCGTCCTGATCGGCTCCGAGGATGCCGAGCAGCCTTACCCCGACGAACTGCCCTACTGCGCCTGCAAGGCCGCCATCCTCAACCTATCCAAAGGGCTCTCCAAGGCTTACGCCAAAGATGGGATCCTCGTCAACGCCGTCTCCCCCGCCTTCATCGAGACGCCGATGACCGACGCCATGATGGAGAAGCGCTCCCAGGAGAAGGGGACGAGCTTCGACAAGGCCGTCCAGACGTTCCTCAAGGAAGAACGCCCGAGCCTGGTCCTCGGCCGGCGCGGCCAGACCCACGAGGTCGCCAGCGCGATCGTCTACCTCTGCTCCGAGCGATCCAGCTTCATCACCGGGGCCAATGTCCGGGTCGACGGCGGCTCGGTCGCCACGGTCTGAAGTGGGGACATGGTCACGTTATTTGAGGTGCTCGTCGAACCAGGTGATCGCTTCTTTCTCGGCCCGATCCCGGGCCTCGTCATAGATCCCGTAGTGCTTGATGCCCGGGATCGTCACGAGCTTCTTGACGCCCGTGGCGCGTTCGTGGGCCAGGATCGCGTTGTCCTTGTTGTCGAAGAGTTCCTCATTCTCGGCGATGATGAAGAGCTTCGCGCAATCTTTGCACCGGTCGATGTCCTCGATCGGCGCGTATTGCATCAGCTTCTCCCAGACCGGTGCCCCGTTCATGTTGTTGAATCGCGAGCCGGCCGGCGGATAGCCGATCGTCCCCCGGGCTCGCGCGGTGCCCTGGCCAAAGGTGTGAGCCCGGGCCTGGGGCGTCGCGATCGTCCAGCGCGAGTCCATCGCGCCGACCTG
>JAABUQ010011691.1_pt1 | contig 11127 bp, 8 predicted proteins | sample 5560001 | NCBI WGS metagenome assembly JAABUQ01 (sample SAMN10711888, study PRJNA513371) | rock metagenome | isolation source: Antarctica rocks | place: Antarctica: Victoria Land, Finger Mt nord | collected 2015-12-18
GCTGTCCGAACGCTTCGACCTGACCGGCCTCAGCGACACACAACGTGCCGCGCTCGGGCTGGGCACGTTCGACGCGATCAACTTTTTCACCAATGCGGTCGATTTGCGCACGCAGGGCGTCGAGGCGGTCGCGGACTACAACACCCGGCTGCACGGTGGCACGCTCGCGCTATCGGCGGCATACAGCTACTTCGACAACAGCATCCGCCGCGTCCGCCCCGCGCCGTCGCAACTCGCCGCGAACGGCATCGGCGGATCGCTCGTGGGATTGGAGGAGCGCAACACGCTGACCAACGCCGCGCCCGACAGCAAGCTCGTGCTGCAATCGAGCTGGCAGGGCAGCGCGCTGAACGGGCTCCTTCGCCTCACCCGCTTCGGCGCGGTGACGCGCGTCTTCGATTTCGGCGGCGATTTCGCGCCCAGGCAGACGTTCGGCGCGGACTGGGTGCTCGATACCGAGATCGGTGTCGCCGTCGCCAAGCGCTACACGCTGGCGATCGGCGCGAACAACATCACCGATACAATGCCCGATCCCTCGATCGCCGACATCAACGGCGCTGGCAATCTCGCCTACGACGTAATCTCGCCAATCGGCATCAACGGCCGGTTTGTTTACGCGCGCGCCGGGGTGAAGTTCTAACGCTCGCGCCCAAGGCGGCGCTGCCCTAGGGGATGGCGTGGACGCCGCCGACATCCCCGCCCTCGTCGATCAGCTGGCCGAGCGCTACGCGCGCGCCGCCGATGCCCTGCGATCCGCCATCCGCACCTATCTCGCACACGGCACCCGCCCCGATCCCGCCGCGCGCGCCGCCGGGCTGTTCGCCTATCCCGAGCTGCGCGTCGATTACCGCCCCGACCAGCCCGCCATTTTCCCCGCGCGCGCCTTTGCCCGGCTCAATCAGCGCGGGCTGTACGCCACCAGCATCGCCCGCCCGCAATTGTTCCGCGCCTATTTGATCGAGCAGCTCGGCTACCTCGTGCGCGATTACGGAGTCGACGTTTCCGTCGGCGCGTCGCCGAGCGAAATCCCCTATCCCTATGTGCTCGATGGCGGCGACAGGCTCGGCCCCGCGCACCCCGCCGATCTCGCGCGCTGGTTTCCCTCGACCGATCTGGCGCACATCGGCGATGAGATCGTCGACGGGGTGTGGTCCGCGCCCGGCCGCCCCCGCCCGCTCGCGCTGTTCGATGGCCCGCGCACCGATTTCAGCCTCGCGCGGCTGCGCCACTACACCGGGACGCCCCCCGAGCAGTTCCAGCGTTACGTGCTGTTCACCAACTACAACCGCTACGTCGACGGCTTCGTCCGCCACGGCCTCGCCGAACTCGCGCGCGAAGGCTCGCCTTTCGACGCGCTGGCGGTTCCCGGATGCATCTTCGGCCGCGCCGACCTGGCCGACGCAGAGGCCGCGATCGCCACCGATGGCTGGCGGCGTCACCAGATGCCCGCCTATCACCTGATCGCACCCGGCGGTGGCGGCGTCACGCTCGTCAACATCGGCGTTGGCCCATCGAACGCCAAGACGATCTGCGACCATCTCGCCGTGCTGCGACCCGAGGCGTGGCTGATGATCGGCCACTGCGGTGGGCTGCGCCCCAGCCAGACGATCGGCGACTATGTGCTGGCCCACGCATATTTGCGCGACGACCACGTCTTGGACGCGGTGCTGCCCATCGAAATCCCCGTGCCGCCCATCGCCGAGGTACAGCAGGCCCTGTTCGCTGCCGCCGCGCGCGTGACGGGCGACACGCCCGAAGCGCTCAAACGCCGTCTGCGCACCGGCACCGTGGTCACCACCGACGACCGCAACTGGGAGCTGCGCTTCACCCGCTCGGCCGTGCGCTTCAACCAGAGCCGGGCAGTCGCGGTCGACATGGAGTCCGCTACCGTCGCGGCGCAAGGCTACCGCTTCCGCGTCCCCTACGGCACCCTATTGTGCGTCTCCGACAAACCGCTCCATGGCGAGATCAAGCTACCCGGGGCCGCCGACGCCTTTTACGAGCGCGCGGTTTCCGAGCATCTGATGATCGGCATCGAAGCGCTGGCGATCCTGGCCCGCGAAGGCGACCGGCTCCATTCACGCAAACTCCGCAGCTTCGACGAGCCCCCATTCCGTTAATCGCGCCTAGCCGAGGCAAGCTCGCACTAGCGCCTCGAACGCCGCGCCGCCGGAGTCAGGCCTCGACCCCAACAGGAATAATGTGGCCGGTGCGCGGCAGCAGTACTTTCAGTAATGGGCCAGTCATGATCGTGGTGACGACCGCCATGATCACCATCATCGTGAAGACGTTTTGCGGCAAGAAACCCAGGTCGAGCCCGATGTTGAGCACGATCAGCTCCATCAGCGCGCGGGTGTTCATGAGTGTTCCTAGAATCGAGGATTGCGGGTGATCGAAGCCCGACGCGCGCGCGGCGATGTAGACGGGGATTACTTTACCCAGGATCGCGGCGGCGAGGATGATCGCCAGCCAATAGGCGTCGATGCCGGTCGACAGGCCGAGGATGTTGGTCCTGAGGCCGGTGAAGCAGAAGAACACCGGCAGGAAGAATACCAGCACGAACGCGCCGACCTGCCTGCGCCACGCGTCGACGAAGGCGATGTGGCGGTGGAACAGCAGCCCCGCCGCGAAACCGCCGAAGATTGCGGTGAGCGGGCGCGCGACGAACCATAATGCCGCGCCGAAGCCGACGATCTCGGCGACCTGGACCGCAGTGTGCGCGCCCGAGAACTTTGCCGTCGCGAGCGCGGAGATGCCCGCGAGCATTACCCAGCCGACCACATCGTTCAGCGCGGCAGCGGAGATCGCAACGGTGCCGAGTTCGGTGCGGTTCAGGTCGAATTGCCTGAGAATACGGCCGAGAATGGGGACGGCGGTGATCGCAAGGCCGACCCCGATAAACAGGCTGTAGACGGTCGGGTCGATCGTCGGCGCAAGGATCGGGGCGGAGATTTGGCCGATCAGCAGACCGAGTATGAATGGCACGCCTATGGGCGCGACTGCGATCAGGCCGACGCCCTTGCGGCCGCACGCCGAGGTGAGGTGGCCGAACTCGAAGTCCATGCCGATTTGGAACATGAGTAGGATGAGGCCGACCTGGCTGAGGACGGTGATCGGCGGGGAGGCCTTCGCGCCGAACACCGCGAGCGATGCGCCCGGGAAGAAGTGACCGAACAGCGACGGGCCGAGCATCAGCCCGGCAAGGATTTCCCCGATGACGCCCGGCTGGCCGATGCGCCGGAACAGCGTGTTCATGATCCGTGCCGCGCCGATCATGACGATGAGCTGGGTGAGGATCGAGAACAGCAGGTCCTCGGTCGCGTGGACTGGGGAGGGGTGCATGGCGCGTGCGTTACCGCGCTGACGCCACGACGATCGTCATATCCGCAACCGCTGGCTGCGCGTTCCAGCCACGAAGCGCCACTTTGGTCGCGGGCGCGGCGCGGGGGTAGGCGATGTCGACCTTGCGCGTCTCGCCGGGCAAGAGTTGCAGAAAGTTGTCGCTGTAATAAGCGGGCAGGATACGCGCGCCGTCTTCGCCGGTCAGCGTGAGCTTGACGTTCAGTGCCGGGATGGTGCCATGTTGGTCACCACCGCCTGGACATGCTCTTCGGGACCGCCACGGCGCGCGATCGGCTCGAACCCGCTGCGGTAGATCGTGGCGGTAAGTTTGATCGGCTGCGCGGGCATCCCATTGAGCTTGCGCGATCCCGCCGCGTCCCGCGCGACCCAGTAGACGTTGTGCGACAGCGCCGCGCCGCCCGCGTCCACCGCGTCGACCGCGACCACCACCGCGCCCTCGCGCGCCAGCAGCGCCGCGAGGTCGAGCGTTGCCCCGTCCGCCATCTGTCCCGCCTCGGCCCTCACCGGCCCGCCGAAGGTGCCGAGCGCGCGGCCGTCCAAAGCGACCACGCGCGCGCTCAGCCGCCCCGCCACCGCCGCGCCGGTGTTGTTGACCAACTGCAGCCGATGATCGGGCAGGGTCATCTGCGCGTGGACCGGCTCGGCGGCGTGCTTGAATCCGTAATAGCTCGCGTGCGTGTCGTAATCGTGGCTCAGTATCTGCCACATCGTGCTACCCCATGCGGGCTGGGTCATCCACAACGTCCGGCCACTTGTGCTCGTCCACAGCCCCGCGTTCATGCCCTCCATGATCGCGCGGTGCGTTTCGTAGTTCATCAACTGCGCCTTGCGCTCGAAATCCTCGAGCGAGGTCGCCGCGCCTAATTTGGCGTCCATCGCCGCGACGAAGCCGTGCGTGTCGCCGTTCCCGTCCTGGTGCCAATCGTGATACGCCCAGGTGTCGGACATCGGCCAGCGGTCCGCCGGGGGAACGATCGCCTCGAACGCCTCCAGCGTGGGGAACGAAGGCGTTCCCACCTCGACCGAGAAACCTTGGCGTGCGTGGTGAAGTATTCGGCGGGTTCGCGGTAGTTGTACGGCCCGCTGAACCACAGGCTGACTTCGTTCGAGCTGCCATTGTACCAGCGCGTGCCGTCCAGCCCGTAGACGAGGTTCTGCAATCCCTCGTTCAATGGCGGCGGCGGCATCCCCTCGTTGCGGCCGAACCACAGCGCGATCGACGGATGGTTGCGGTAGCGCGCGATCGTGTCTGCCGCGTTCGCCAGGAACAGTGGCACGTCGGCGGGTTCCATCTGGTAGTTCTCGGTCGAATTCCAGAAATCGTTGGTGATCAGCAGCCCGTATTCGTCGGCGAGATCGTAGAACACCGGCTCGGTATTCTGCCCCATCCAGTTCCGGATGATGTTCACCCCCGCCTCGCGGTGCAGGCGGAAATATGGCTCTAGCCGCTCGCGCGAGATGCGCTTCATCATATCGTCGGTGCCCCACGATCCGCCGCGCGCCGCGATCCGCACGCCATTGACCTTGAGGATCAGGAACGGCGTCAGACGGGTATCGGCGAGGTCGCGCACGGCGGCGGAGTGTTCCCCCTCCGCGGTCAGCGAGTTGACCCAGCCGCGCGGCGCGATGCCCGGCGTCGTCGCGTCCGCCATCGTCCCCGCGCTGCGCCGCACCGCCTCGTGCCGCCCGTCGGTGACGCGCTGGCCGAGCGCGCGGGCGTGCGCGTAATCGACCTCGACCCGGCGCAGGTGTCCGCCGCTGTCCATCAGCGACAGTTCGTAGGTGATCTGCCGCATCCCGAAGCGCACTTGCCTGTGATCGCTCTCCGCACCATCGGCGCGCACGGCGAAGTGCGCGGTGTGCAGCGCGGGCGCGCCGTACCCGTTGGGCCACCACAGCTTGGGATTCGTGACGAGCACCTTGGGCCGGATCGTGATCCCGCCCGGCGGCACCTGCACGGGGATACGCAGCGCAACGTCGTCGAACCCCGCCGAAACCTCCGCCGCCACCGTCCGCGCACCCGTGTTCTGGAGCGGGATGTCCAGCTCGACGAGCATCTGGCGCGTGTCGCCGCCCGGCAAGGTCGTCACGATCTGCGGATCGCCGATGCGCACCGCGTCGCCGTCCTCCAGCCGCACGCCCTGCCACAGGCCGATGTTGCGTCGCGGATGCCCGGGATCCAGTCCCAGCCTTCCGAAGCGAAGAAGGTCGGCTCGTCCAAAGCCTGCATCCCGCCGTTGAAGCCCGCCCCGGCGCGGATCGATTCTTCGTGCGCGATACCTGGGTGTGGCGGCGGCGAGATGCGCACCGCGACCGCGTTCGCCCCGCGCGCAACTGCCCCGCCACATCGAACCGCCCCCGGATGAACGCGCCGCGCACATTGCCCAGCCGCAAGCCGTTCAGCCACACTTCGGCGGCGTAGTTGATCCCGTCGAACACCAGCACCGGATGGCGGGTGACGGGCGCGGTGAACTCGGTCCGGTACCACCAGTCCTGCCGTCCCAATCCGTCGGGGATTGCCATATTGTTCAGCCCGTGTCCCGGATTGGGGTATACGCCGCGATCGACCAACGTGGTGAGCACGGTGCCGGGCACCGTGGCGGCATACCAGCGCGCCGCGTCGTAACCTGGCCGCGACAACGCCGCGCCGTCCGCCGCTACCTCCGCCTTTGCCGCGAGCCGCCACTTGGGCAACGTCCAGCCCCCGGCGGCGGCCACCAGCGCCGGGCCGTCGTAGGCGGGGATCGCGACGGGCTTGTCGAACGGTGCCTTGGCACGCGGCAAGGTCCACGCGTCCTGCGGCGCGAGCAGCCCGGTGGCGTTCGTCACCTGCACCGGCCAGGTTGGGCTGCCAGTATCGAACACGGCCAGCGCCGGATCGTGCCGCGCGGCGGCGAGGTTGCGGATCTCGTCCGCCGACATTGCCCGGCGATCGAGCGTGAAGCCCATCAAACGCCCGCCGAACGGCGCGAAGCCGGGGATGGCGCGCGGTGCGAGCCGCAATTCGGTGGGCACGAACGCAGGTCCCGGCGTGGCGGTGCCGACCTCGGTCCCACCGACATAGAGATGGACGCGCACGCCATCCGATACGGCAGCGAGAAAGCGCCAGCCGCGCGACGAGGAGGTGGGGGCGGGTGTCTGCATCAACCGCGAACCGTTCCAATACCCCGCCCCGCCCGGCGCGACCGCGAGATAGCTCGCTGCACCAGGTCCGCCGATGCCCCCGACCAGTACAGGGCGTGCATTGTTGTCCCGCGGTTCGACCCAGCCGTACAGCGACCAACGAGTACCGCCGCCCGCCCGCCAGCCGCTGCCGGGAAGCGCGCGCGCGTAACCATCGCTTCCCTGAGGGAAATCGACATTGAACGGACCGAACGTGGATACCGGCTGCGACCGGGACGCGGATATCGCGACCAGCAAAAATATCGCCGCAAGCACAGGTCGCCCCAGTCCGATCATCCCGCTCCTCCCACCGCCACCTCGGGCTTTATACCGCGATCGCTACGCCTGTTGTTATCGCTAACGCAACCTGCAACCGCGTGCATCTGCTGATCCCAGGACGCACCCTCGGGTGTTCCCCTCTATAGCTTCGGTAAGGTCGGCCGTTCCTCTTTCCACATCCCGTCGTGGAAATCGAAGATGCTCAAGCCTTACCTCTAGATCGTGCCCGCCATCGGTGCCGCCAGCGCGAGCGAGAGCCTTCAGGCGGCCTGCCTTGGTGCGATCAGCGAGCCGGTGCTCGCGCTAGGCGCGAACAGGCGCGTGTTGCTTGCCAATGTGGCGTTCGAACGGACCTTCGCGGTCGGGAAGGAACAGCTGCTCGGCCGCGATCTCGCCGAAACCGCCGAGCTGTCGCCCGCGATGCGCGAACTCGCCACAGCGGTTGCGGCAGGCGCGGACGAAGCCAAGCTGACGCTTGCCGGTGCCGGGCGGTTTCGCCTCCACCGCCGCCGCTCGCGCGAAGGCGGCCTGATCCTGACCTGCCGCCTCGATACGAATGCGCCCGCCGAAGGAGCCAGCGCGAGCCAGCGCCAGCGTTTCGCCGAGGCGATCACGATGGAGTTGCTGCGCGGCACCGCTGTCGCGGTAATATTCCTCGATCTCGATCGCTTCAAGCTGGTGAACGATACGCTCGGACATCCTGTCGGCGACGCGCTGCTCGCCGCCGTGGTCGATCGCATCCGCAGCCTGCTCGTGCGCGGCGAGGCGTTCGTGCGGCTCGGCGGGGACGAGTTCGGAATAGCGTGCGCCGGTGAGAGTGCCCAGGCTAACGCGACCGATCTTGCCACCCAGATCATCAGCCTTATCGACAGACCGGCACTGATCCAGGGCCATGTCGTCCACGTCGGCGCGAGCGCGGGGATCGCGGTCGCGCCGCGCGACGGGCACGATGCCGACACCCTCATCCGCCGCGCCGATCTCGCGCTGTATGCGGCCAAGGAAGGCGGGCGCGGCGTTTGGAAATTGTTCGACGCCGCGATGGACGAGAGGATGGCCGAGCGCCGCAAGCTCGAGTTCGAGCTACGGCGCGCAGTCAAGCTGAAAGAGTTCCGCTTGCATTACCAGGCGCAGGGTTCGGCCGATGGCAGCGGCGTCGTCGGCGCGGAGGCGCTCATCCGTTGGCAGCATCCGACGCGCGGGCTTTTAGCACCATTTCACTTCCTCGATCTCGCTGAAGAAATCGGTTTGATGCCCGTGCTCGGCGCGTGGGTGATCGATACCGCCTGCCGCGAGGCAGGACGCTGGCCAACCGCGATGACCGTCGCGGTCAACGTCTCCCCCTCGCAGTTTCTGTCGGGCAAGATCGTCGGGATCGTCGCCCGCGCGCTCGAAGTGACCGGCCTCGATCCCCAGCGCCTCGAGTTGGAAATCACCGAAACCGTCCTGCTGAACGGTACGGATAGCAATTTGCGGACGCTACAAGCCTTGCGTGCGATGGGCTGCCGGATCGCGATGGACGATTTCGGTACGGGCTATTCGTCGCTCAGCTATTTGTCGCTGTTCCCGTTCGACAAGATCAAGCTCGACAAAAGTTTCGTCCAGCGGATGGAAGGCGATCCAACGTGCGACGCGATCGCGCGCACCGTCGCCGAGCTAGGCCACAAGCTCGGCATGAAGACGATCGCCGAAGGCGTCGAAACGCAGTCCCAGATGGACGCGATCCGCGACCAGGGCTTCGACGCTGTTCAGGGCTATCTGCTTTCCAAACCCATTCCCCCCGAACGTTTGAGCGAGATCATGCCCGGGATCGCTCTCCATATCGAAGAAGGAACGAACCATGCCTGACCGTTTATACCGTATCATCTACATGAGCCGTAACGTGCTGACTGGAACCTGCGACGCCATCGCGGCTCAGGTCGACGGGATCCTGGTGAGCTCAAGGCGCAACAACGCGCCTGCGGGCGTGGGCGGCGTACTCATGTTCAACAATGGCTGCTTCCTCCAGGTGTTGGAAGGCCCGTTCGCCGCGGTGTCCGCCACGTTCGAGCGTATTCAGCGCGACGAAGGCCATGATGAGGTCATCGTACTCGAGGCGGGCTACCCCGAAGAACGCCGCTTCGCCGACTGGTCGATGGCTTTCGTCGGTGCCGACCGGGCCGACGCCCACCGTTACGAACTACTCAAGCTCGACCGCGCACGACTTGCGGTCCTCGCCAAGGACGAAATGCTCGCGCAACTGCAGGGGCTGGTCGGCGAGGAAGAGGTGCGCCGCGCGGCGTAGGCAAGCATTCAGCATACGCCTCAAGCCTTCGCGAACAGGCAGGGCTTAAGCCGGCGTGATCCGATCGTGCCCGGTCGTGCCGTCACGGGATGTGGCGACGCGCAACACGTTGGCGAGCAACGCGTCGCCCATGGGGGTCAACACCGATTCGGGGTGGAACTGTACGCCCCATTGGCGCGCGCCGACATCGCTGATCGCCATGGCCATGCCGTCCAGCCAGGCGTGCACGCTGAAGCGGGCGGGCGGCGCGGGCGTACCCAGCGAATGGTAGCGTCCGATCTCGATTTCGCGCGGTAGTCCGGCGAACATTCCTTCGCCGTCGTGCGTCAACCGCGAGGCTTTGCCGTGCATCGGGGTAGACGCGCGCGGCACCGCGCCTCCAGCTTGTTGAACGATCGCCTGGTGCCCCAAACAGACGCCAAACACTGGAACGCGGCCTTCTGCCAAGCCGATCAACTCGAGGCAGCAACCGGCTTCGTCGGGGCTACCGGGGCCGGGCGAAAGCACGATCAGCGCGCCCGCCTGCTCGGCCTCTGCCAGCGCCTCGGCGGCGGGAACGGTGTTGCGCAGCACGGTAACCGTCGCGCCCAACCGCGCGAACGAGTCGACCAGGTTGAAGGTGAAGCTATCGAAATTGTCGATGAGCAGGATGTTCATTGGACCGCCCCGAGCGCGCGCAGCACGCTCGCTGCTTTCTGTCGTGTTTCGGCGGTCTCGAGTTCGGGCACGCTGTCCGCGACCACGCCCGCTCCCGCGCGGACGGTCGCAACACCGTCGCGCACCAGCGCCGATCGGATCACGATCGCGGTATCCATCGTGCCGTCGGCACCGATCCAGCCGATCGCGCCGCCATAGGGCCCGCGCGCATCGACCTCGTAATCGCGCAGCAACTGCATCGCGCGGATTTTGGGCGCACCGGTGAGCGTGCCCATGTTCATGCAGGCGGCGAGCGCGTGCAAGGCGTCGAGATCGTCGCGCAAGTGGCCGCTGACTTTGCTGGTCAGGTGCATGACATGGCTGAAACGTTTGGTTTCGAGCAGCGCGTCTACCGTGCGCGTGCCGGGCGCGCTCACCCGGGCTACATCGTTGCGTGCCAGATCGACGAGCATCATGTGCTCGGCGACCTCCTTTGCGTCGGCGCGAAGATCGGCTTCGAGCGCGGCGTCTTCGGCGGGTGTCGCCCCGCGCCGCCGCGTGCCGGCCATCGGGCTTACCTCGACTTTGAGCGCTCCGTCGTCGCGCCGGACCCGCACCGCCGTTTCGGGCGAAGCGCCGAACAGCGTCCAACCGCGATGTTCGATATGGAACATCGCCGGACTTGGATTGCCGATGCGCAACCGGCGGTAGGCTGCAAATGCGTCCGAGCATGGTGCGCGGAACGAGCGTGACGGCACGACCTGGAACACGTCACCCGCCGCGACATGCTCCTTCATCCTGAGCACGAGCGCGCGGTAGCTGTCGTTGTCCAAATCGGTTTCAGCGTGCACGTTTTCGGGCGCGGGCGGCGGCGCGCCGAGCGGCATCGCAGCTTCGGCGCGCTCCATCAACCGCGCGAGTTTCTCCTCGCCGTCCTCGCCCGGTCCGGCGAGCACGGTGGCACGCGCGACGCCGTCCTCGATGGTGACCATCTCTTCGGCGAGCGCGAAGATCAGGTCGGGGAAGTTCACCTCGTCGCGTCTGGGGGCGGGCAGCGCCTCGAACACATCGACATGATCGAAGCCGAGCACGCCGACCAGCATCGGCGCGATGCCCGCGTCCGCGTCCCCGTCCCACGACAGCTCGAAGCTAAGCGCGCGCAGCAGGTCGAACGGCGAGGAGGCTTTCAGCCGCGTGGCGGAATCGTGCGCGGTGGCGCGCGCAAACCGCACGTCAAGCGCCACCGCGCCCAACCCCGCAAACGCACCCTGGAAGCGCCAGCCGAGCGCGTGCGCGAACCTTGTGCCGAGCTGAGTATGTGCTTCCACCCGCGCCGCGCCGCGCTTGGCGGTGACGGTCAGCGCGGGCGCGGCAACCAGCACCGAACGACCGGCGGGCCGCTCGAA
>JAABUQ010011692.1_pt1 | contig 11127 bp, 16 predicted proteins | sample 5560001 | NCBI WGS metagenome assembly JAABUQ01 (sample SAMN10711888, study PRJNA513371) | rock metagenome | isolation source: Antarctica rocks | place: Antarctica: Victoria Land, Finger Mt nord | collected 2015-12-18
GTGCGGCCGCGCGGCATGTGGTCGTCGAATCACACGCGCGTTTTAAAGAAGGCGCGGAGTCCGCTGCCGCGATGACCGGCCTGCCGTCCGGTTAACCGCGACGTCTCTCGGATCCCCTGACGTTTGCGCGCTGCTCCGAGATCTCGCGCGGCGGCGGCGCAGCGCAGGGGAACGCCGAAGCGGTTCTAAAATCGGCTTAGAGAGATAAGCGGTCGTGATCGGGCGTCGTTGCACGGATGTCGGATAGAACCGTGCGGCGCGGCGATTCTCTGAAATGCGGAGAGATGGCAGAGCGGTTTAATGCAGCGGTCTTGAAAACCGCAGACGGTGCTGAGCCGTCCGTGGGTTCGAATCCCACTCTCTCCTAAGAGCGGGTCGCGCAGCCTTCATCCATGAGGGTTTTCGGCCGAATCGCTCGCCGGAATACACATTCCGTACACATTGCGGCGAAAGACGTCGCTCGGCGAGGGTCAGGCCTCGGTCGTGCCCGAGCGCAATCCGCGCACTACCGCGCTGCCCAAGTAGCCGTCGAGGACGTTCGACTTCTCGATCTTCGCGGGGTCGAGGACGGCGGTATAAACCTCGCTTGTGATGCCGATGTTGCTATGGCCTAAACTCTCGGAGATGACCTTGAGCGATACACCGGCCGCGAAGGCGTTCGTTGCGTACGCGTGCCGCAAATCGTGAAATCGGACGTGCCGCAGCCCCTTGTTGCGGACGAAGTTGCCGAAGGCGCCGCTGAGTTCGTTTGGGTCGACCATCTGCCCCTTGGCGTCAGCGAAGACGAAGCCGCCGTCGGGTGGCCGGATGCCGAGCGCCGAGTGGCGCTGCATCTGCTCGATGCGATGTTCCCTGAGAGCCTGCACCACGAAGCTCGGCATGTGGTCCGTGCGCCTGCTCTTGGGCGTCTTGAGGTCTCCGATGACCGCTTTGCCCTTGACGTTTTTTGCCGCTCGCTGGAGCGAATATACGCCGCTCTCTAACTTGACGTCGTTCCAAAGTAAGCCGCAAATTTCGCCGCGCCGCAGACCCGTGCCGAGCGCGAAGAGAATGATCGTGCCGAGTTGCGTCCCGGCGCTCGCGGCGATGAACGCCTCGATGTCGGCGACCGCAAACGTCACGTGCTCGCGGTGCTCGCTCTTCGGAACCGCGGTCAGCTTCGCGACGTTGCGGACCACGACGTTCTTCTTGATGCCGAACTCAAGGATCGAGGACACGAGCGTCCTCAAGCTGCGCTTCGAGGTCGGGCTGAGTTTCTGCCCGCGCGTCTTTTTCCGAGGTGACGTGTCGGTGGCCTAATTGAGCATCGTCGTTATGTGGTCATCCGTGAGCTTGCGCGCCTTAATTGAACCGAGGGGTCCGAGGATGTGGCAACGCAATTGCCGCGCGTACAAGTCGGACGTCGTTTCTTGCTTCGATAGCTGCTTGTCGGCGATGAATCGCTCGGCGAGCTGCGCGAACGTGAGTGCATCGTTATGCGCGGTGCCTCCGCGCCGAGCCGCCTCGATGATGCTGGCGAGGTGCATCTTCGCAGCCGTCTTCGATCCCGCGGAAGGTCTCGAAGCGTTGCTTGCGCTTTTTACCCGGCGCGGCGCAATCGTAGCCGAGCCGATATCGATTCGGGCCGAGTTCGAGGATGCTTCCGGTGCCGTGCGCGCGATGCGCCTTCGTTCGTTGGCGATTGGGGTCGGTCATGAGGTCTGCTCCTTCGCGATTTCGGGGGCGTAGGTCACGTTGAAGATGGCGCGTTGGTACGCGTCGATGGTTTGAGTAAAAGCGGTGAGATGAAGCGCCAAGAGCGGGACGCGTTGCGCTCGTCGCGCGAGTCGATTAACGAAGCCTGCGAATGCGAGTGCCTCGTGGTCGGCGCGGCTGAGCGTCCATGACGCGCTTGTTCGTTTCTTCGAGGTCGACCGAGCGGGCTTCGGGCTTGCGTTATCCTCGAAGCTACGTATGCGCTCGATCCACCCGTCGAAGAACCGTGCCTCGGAACAATTGAGGACTCTCGCCAGGGCCTTAGCACGTTCTACGGGCGAGATGAGTGCATCGGGGCCTTCGTCGAGCTGCGCTAGCGCAATGGGAACATAGCTCGCAGCGGAGAGCGCATAGACTAGCTCGCGGACTGGTGCAGGACGAATCGGTGCTTCGCTGGCTCCCCGACTAATCTCAGGGATGTTACCGGTGCGCGCGACCTTAACCTTATCCGGATAGCTCGCGAGCGCGCGGTCGATGCTCAACTCCAGACATGCTACTGCAATGCTCGGGTATGCCGCGTAGAGCGCGACGCAAGGGTCGACGTGCTTTGCGAAGCGCGCGTCGGCGGCAAGGCGCTGGCCTACGCCAAACGCAGTCTCCGCTGCAACGGTGCGCTTCTTGCGCCCCTGCCCGAGCCACAGCGGATAAGCGCTGTGCCAGTCTTTGTCGCCGTAGCGCAGTTCGGCAGCGGTCAGGCCTAACGACGACAACTCGCCGAGCCACTGCGCCCAGCGCGCGCGAACGAAGTCATTGGCCGTTTCGCTGAATTTCACCGTGGGACGCGTTCGACGCGCTAGCTTCCAGTGCCTACCATAAAGCGTCGGTGCATATGATCGCGGTGTGGGATGCATTGAGATACAATGCGTACCAAAACGGGACACATTTGCCGTCAATGCATACCAAGTTGGGACGCATCATGGCGTTGATGCGTCCCGCGTTTCGATGCTAGCGTTTGCACATGGAATCCCAAACTACACCAGGTGCTTCCGCGAGCGACGGTGCGCTTTCGCCGTTAGAAACGCTGCGTCGCCGACTGCATGAGATAGCGAAGGGGCGACCGTTTATTACGATCCCCGAAGCCGGTTGCGAGGTCTTAGGTTGGTCGCATAGCGCGACGTACCGCGCCGCGAATAGCGGCACGCTGCCGACGACGCGCACGAACGGCCGCGTTCGAAAAGTTTCCGTCATCCAATTGGAGCGATTCATTGTCGGCAACGGCTAAGGCGCGCGCTCCGATGTGTAGGACTTTGTGTATTTCAGGCCGCGCGCGACGGCAGGGCCGCGTAGTTACGGCGAATGCGGCGCAGCGGCACGAAACGGCAGATTTCGTGCTCGGCGGTGGTGATGAATAAGAGCGTCACGTCGCCGATTAACGGCGAGGCTATCCCGGCCGGATTGCGCGCCCTGCCGCAATGGGTTCCGTGGAAGCGCGTCGAGCGCCAGGATGGCAAGACGACGAAGGTGCCGTTCCGATCAGACGGAGGCGGACGCGCGTCGACAACGGACCCGAGCACATGGAGCACGTTCGACGCCGCGCTCGCGGCGAGCGAGCGGTTCGACGGCATCGGCTTCGTGTTCACTAAGGGTGATGCGTTCGTCGGCATCGACCTCGACCACGTAATCAGCGCGGACGGCACACTGGCGGAGTGGGCAACTAAACTGCTTGTGAAGCTACCCTCGTATACCGAAAGGTCACCGAGCGGAACTGGCCTTCATATCTATGTTCGCGGCGCGCTGCCCCCAGGCGGACATCGCCGTGAGTTCGGCGACGGCACCGGGATGGAGCTGTATGATCACGGACGGTACTTCACGGTCACGGGGGATTTGTGGCCGGGCGCGCCCGGGACTGTTGAGGAACACTCGGAGCAACTCGCGGAGGTCCACGCGCGGCTCTTCCCGCCTAAAGAGAAACCGTCGTCGAACGCATCGTCGAACGGCTCCGCGACAAACCTAGACGACGACACCATTCTCGAACGCGCTGAGCAGAGTAAGGATGGCATTGCCTTCTCGGCGCTTATGCGCGGCGACACTTCGGCCTACGAAGGCGACTCTAGCCGAGCCGACATGGCCCTTTGCGGGAAGCTCGCCTTTTGGCTCGCACGCGATGCCGCGCGAATAGATCGCGTCTTTCGCCGCTCGGGGTTGATGCGCGCGAAGTGGGACGAGAAGCACTATAGCGACGGCACGACGTACGGAACGCACACGATCATTGAGGCCATCGCCGGGTGTCGCGAGACATACCAACCGCGCCGAGAAGAAGCGGACGCGCCAAGCAACGACTCCGTTCAACCGGCTGCAGAGAAAATTACCTGGGAAGACGACACGCCGTGGCCGCAACTGCATGAGGCCGCACTTTACGGACTCCCGGGAAAGATCGTTCGCGCGATTACGCCGCACACTGAGGCTGACCCGGCCGCGCTGCTCGCTACGCTACTTACGATGGCAGGCAACATGATCGGTGCAGGCCCGCATCTGAAGGTGGGCCCGGTGCATCACGAGGCGGTCATCTTCGCGGTGATCGTGGGCGCGTCTGCAAAGGCGCGCAAAGGGCAATCGTTTGCCGAGATTCGTCGGATCGCGAAGCAGGCCGACGCGGACCTCGTTGAGGCGAGCGACGTCTCCGGGTTGTCCACGGGCGAGGGGCTCGTTACGCATTTCCAAGATCGTGACGACGGACCCGTTGAGAAACGCGCGCTCATCCATGAAGCCGAGTTCGCACGGACCCTATCCGTAGCTGGCCGCGAGAACTCGACGCTCTCGGCGGTCGTGCGAGACCTGTTCGACCGAAAGACGCTCCGCGTAAAGACGCGCAAGGATCCGCTCGAAGCAAAGGATGCGTTCGGTTCGTTCATCGGGCACATCACGATGGAGGAGTTGCACGCGAGGCTCGTCGACGTGCAGATCGCGAACGGCTTCGCGAATCGCTTCGTGCACGTGTGCGCGAAGCGAGGCCCGCTTCTCCCTGACGGCGGCAACCTCCAATTCACCGAAGTGGTAAATCTCGGTTCCGAGTTGCGCGAAGCACTTGATCTCGCGCGTACGCGACTTGAGCTAAAACGCTCCCCCGAGTTCGTCGAAGCCTGGCGCTGGCTTTACAAGCGATTCCCTGATGAGCCAGGCCTCGCGGGCGCAATCGTCGCGCGAGGCGACGTTCACACGCTGCGACTCGCCCTTGTCTATGCACTATTGGACGGGGCCCCAACCGTGAACGTCGAGCACTTGATCGCGGGGTACGCGCTCTGGCCTTACTGCGAGGACTCGGCGCGGCATATCTTCGGCAAGAAGCTCGGCGACGATGTGAGGCAACGCCTCATCGATGAAGTTCGCGCGCATTACCCGAACGGGCTCGACCGGACGGCGCAGCACGACCTCTTCGGTCGCCACGTGTCGGAAGCGCGTCTTAAGGACGCGCGCGAGTGGATGCTCAAGCGCGGCCTAGCGCGTGAAGTCAGCGAGCAGCTCGGCAAGGGACCGCCACGCCAAGTGCTCTACGCTCTACCGCCAGAGTCAACAAGAAAGACGGACACTTCACCAGCGCTCGGCCTACTTAATTCGCTTATTTCGCTTAATTCGCACCCCCAACGGGAGAGCGAGGAGCCGACTCCCGACCTTAATTCGCTTAATTCGCATACCCGAGAGAAACGCGAACACACGGAGCTTGAGGCTGAGAGCGCGTGCGAAATAAGCGAATTAATTATTGTAGACGCCAGAGAACAGACTGTTTCTCCCCGTCGGGGGTGCGAAATAAGCGAATTAAGCGAATTAAGTCCCCCGGCGGTAAAGCCAGCGGCTAGCAGCCTCTTCGTTGAGCGAAGCGACGAAAAGAGGCCGCTCTCATGACGAGCGCCGATGCCGTTCGTGCGGCGACGGCGCGCGGTCTGCGCTTCGGCTTAGAGAACGGCATCGTGTTTCTCTACGGCAAAATGAGCGTGATCGACGAGATGATGCCGACACTCTCGCCGCATAAGGCCGATATCGCTGCGGCGCTCCGCGAGCACGATGCCGCGATGACGGTATCGGACGTCGCCATCGCCGCCGCTAAGCTCTTGCACATCGGCATGTGGCCGCCGACGAGCCCGAGCGATTGTTCTTTCCATTGGGGCGAGCCGGGAAAGAACTGCGGACGCTGCGGGGCGGCTTGGCGCGAGCATAACGGGATTGCTTCTAATCCACCCGCTAAGCCGAAGAAGCAGCGCGCGCAATGACCGGCTCTCCCGGCGAAACCATGAAGCACGCCGCGCTCGTAAATGCGCCAACTTTCGAGCCACGCGCGCCCGCGCGATACCTTGATGTGTAGCAAAATGTGTATCTTCGGCCGTCATGCGCCCCAAGGAGTCGATGGACGCTGCACTTGCGCCGCGTCGCCACGAAATGCTGCGTTTCGTGACCGCCTTGCTCGACCGTTCGGAGCGGCAATGCCGCGTGCGGCTTCGGCCACCGACCGGCTCGCAATACGGCCTCTGTGGCGGGGGTTAGGTTCCCGATGATAGATCGCACGACGACCGCTTCGAACGACGCGCCAGTGGGCAACGTCGGGCCGGAATTACGCGCAGAGTTCCGCCGCGCAGATCGCTATCGCCAGCGTGCGGTGCGAGCCGAGGCGGCAGTTGTTCGCCTGCGCGCACGTATCTTAGAATTGGAGAACCGAACGTGACCATTGGTGACCTCGCGCGGCAAGAGGCGGCCGTCACGCCCGTGACGCGCGGCCTCCTCCTAGCGGCGCTCGACAGCATCGACGCGGAGATCGTAACGGCGTTCGATGCGCTCGCCGAACTTTCAGGCGCCGTAGACGCGGCGCGCGAACTGCTCGGCGCAGAGGACGCGTTGCCCGACCAGGTCGACCACGAACCAATCTCTGTTGGAGAATGACTGATGGCCTTCGATCCCGAGCTGATGCGCTTGTTGCGCGACGCCCCCGAAATGTTCGCGCGGATGGTTCCGACCACTCCCGAGGAGTTGTATCAGTTCGTCGTTGACTACGGTGGTCGTTCCCAAAACATGGAGGCGCTCGAAAGCGTCCGCTTTTATTGCGCCCGCGACGCTGCCATGAAGCGCGAGGTGCTCGCGAAGCTCACCGAACTCGACGCTGCGTACCCGCTCGGCGACCGGAACGTCGTCGCCGAAATCCGCGAGCTGCTCGCGGATCGGCCCGTTGAGATGACATGATCGCTCGGACCCCCGCGCGGTCGCAAGCCGCGCAGACGTGGGCCGGAGAAGCGGAAGCCGACTCCGACCGATCCCACCGTTGATGCGCGGCAAGTGCGCGCGTATGAATTGAGCGTGTGTGGCTTCTCGAACCTTGCCATCGCGGCAACTCTCAAATGCGACCGAAAAACCGTCACGCGCGATATCGCGATGGAAGGTCAACGCCGGGCGCTGGAGTCTGCGGGTGACCGCGAGCAGCTAATCGGGCGAAGCGTCGCGTTTTACGATAAGCTCATCAGCGACTCGTTCCTCCGCATCGCTGAGATTCGCGCCGCTATCGCCGCCGCGACGCGCGAGCGAACTAAGATCGAGCTACGCCATCTCGTCCGGCTCGAAGTCGATGGCATCCGCAAATCGAAGCGGCAGAGCGAAGAAGTCCAGGGTTTGCACGTCGCGTTGAGCATCGACGCGAGCACGACGAATAATTTCACCCTTGCCGTCGGCTCCGCCCTAGCAGCGTTCGGGGCAGTAGAAAGCGAGACGAGAGCGTTGATGCGTCGGCAGGGGAGAAATGACCGCAAAGCAGACGCCGCAGCGCAGGCCCTTGCGGAGCGCGCGGAAGATGCGCTCAAAGACGTGACGCCGCAGCCCTAGATAGTTTTTTAAACCTAGGCGTTGCGATCTGCGTCGTGACGGCGCATACTTCACGTACGTGAAAGAGATGCAGCGCACCGGATTAGTTCTGCGAGCCGAGCTTGTGAATCGCTGCGATGCTCGTCTCGTTGCGGCACGCAGCTCGGAACGGCGCCGCGTCTCACGCGCGACGCTAGTCGAAGCGGCCTTGGAGCAAATCTTGCTCTTGCCGGACGACGACTTCGCACGCGCGCTCGAAGCCCATCATGGAGAATAGATGCCACAATTTAAGACCGTCGTCGAATTAGCCGCCGCCGAACGCCTTCGGAAGAACGAAATCGGCGAGCAATCGCCCGAGAGCGCCGAGGCCGAGCTTGACGCGATGCTGCGCGATTGCGCCGCGTCGATCAAAGACCTCGAAGGTAAGCTCGCCGCCGTCCAGTCGAAGTTTCGTGCTGGAATGTCGCCACAATCGAAAGCCGCACTGGACGTGATGGGCGCGGACGTCAAGAAGCAGATTCACGCCGTCGAGAACGCCTCAATCGAAATTCAGAAGCGTCGCCTTGTGATTCGCACGACGCAATCGCGAACGCTCGCGAAGGCATCGTTCCTCGGAAGCGCAGCGTGACCTCGCGGTGTTGCAGCAGTGCGTGGATTCGGTGAACTCCGGGCTCACGAAGCTCAGCGAAGCCGACCGTAAGGGCTCCGAATCGATTACGGTATCGCGCAAGACCTCGTGCGGCAAAGCGCCTAGGTGGCCGTTGCCACGCGGCCAGCGGTCGCCGTCCTCTTCGACGTGCCGCTTGGGTATCTCGCCGATAATTGCGTCGGCGTCGACGTCATCATCGACCGCGTGCAAGTCGCGCTGATGAACGCGGTCAACGAAACTACGGGGGTCCTCTCCGTCACCGGCTTGATGGGCGTCGTTGCCGACGTTCCGGGCGTCCAGCGCGTGCCACGCGTGCTCTTGAACGGCGATATTGTTGACTTGCCGGCCGGAGAGTATGTCGTCGACGTGCCCGCCGAGGTAGCGCCGAAGTGGTGATCGTCGAGTAAGATGTTCGAGCGATTCCTTGACTCAATTTTCGGCTGGCAAGTCGAGCCGCCGCCCATCGTGGTGCCAGAACCACTTGCGCCGCCGCGCATGCATCCCGAGCGGCAGCTCTTGCGATTGCTGGGCGTCGGTTCGTTCGAACAGCTCGAAGCGGACGCGCAGGTGCGGGCCGAGCACGGTATCCCGCCCGGCGGCGTCGTCGAGGTGAAGAACGTTGCGGGCTACGTGACGGGCTATCGCCCTAAGCAATTCGCGAGCATGGCCGAGGCGGCAGTCGCCGCGAAGATCGACCTTATCGATGATCCCGAACTCGCTGCCGAAGCGAAACGTCTGCAGCCGCTCGTGCGACGCTGGTCGCTGAAGCGGCAGCTCGACGCCCTCAAGGTCGCTACGTGAACGGATACGACGACAACCTGAGATCCCTGCGCGCGCGCCGGCTCGACGTCGAGCAAGGGCATCGCGATTTCGAACGCGCGAAGTATGCGGAACGGCAGAGTCTCGACGCGCTCGCCGGACGCGTCCCGGATTACGCCGATACGACGGGCGAGCGCGTCTCGCTCGAAGCCAAGCTGCGCGAATGGGCCGATAAGAACCCGCAGCTTGCGCGTGAGATCGCCGAGTTTGAACGGATGACCGCATGAGAGGTGCGCCCGGAGTCGGGAAAGAGAAATCGCGCCTGATGACTCCCGAAGCCATCGCAGATCGCGAGCGTCGTAGTTTCGCGAAGCGGCTGCGCGCGTCGGGGGTCACGTCCTCCGAACTCACGTACATGTTGAATGTCTCGTTTCCGCGAGCAAGCGCATTGATGGGCGGCGCGGTCACGCCGAGCGGCGATGAGCGTGCGCGGCTCGAAGCGCACCTGAAGATCGGCGCGTGAGGGCCGCCTCACTTACGCACGTGCCAAAGTTACCCCGCGCTGGATGGCTTCGGCGTCGGGGGAGGCGGAATAGACCCGCCGCGCGCCCGCCCGCCGCTTCTCGCTCCTTGAGCGCGACGGCGGGCGTCTGATTATTGATGAGCGCTAGCGCATAACGCGCGATAGATGGCCTGCGGCGGTGGCGAACGCTGCAGGTAAGTGGGGAACGGGAGCCCTGCGAGCCACGAGCCCCCCGGTGGCCGACGGTCCCGGGGCTCGTGCTTTTTAGGACGGATTCGGAACCAACTACCGTTGGCCGATGCGCCGTAAGCTCGGCGTGGCGGGCATTTGCGGCGGAGGGCGGCGCTCCGAGGGCAAGAACATCACAAGGACTGCACGGTGGCGCGGTCAAGGCGCGCGCCACGGGAGTGTGACTGGAGAATCAAATCGTGATACCGCAGTCAACGAAAGTCGCTGGCGAGCGTAGATCGGAAGCTCGCTCTCTTGCTTGATTTCGAAATAGGTCCGCCGCACTTCTCGCTAAGCGGCATTCTCTACTATGAGCTTTTGCCGCCTTCGCCTCAGCTGCAGCATCTTCATATAAATTGGCAGCGGTGAAGTATTCCCAAGAAACATCGGACGACGCTGAACCCATTTTTGCGTCCACTTCCCGTCCTACGATTAGGGCGCAAGATGCCATGTAGCTAGCAGCCCGCTCGTATAAAGCCGTGGAATCAACATGCCTGCCCCGCTCAGCAGCCGTTTCGGCACGGGACTTAAGACCGTCCACGTAATCGCCATTTGCAGCCGTAAATCCGCACGCTGGAGCCGCAGATACCGGCACGCTACTTAACGCGACCAAGGTCAAACTAGAAATCAGCGCGGCGCCGACCGTTTTTATCCAGCGCGCAGTAGCTCCCATCAGCGCCCTCGGCGATTAGCTTCTCGGACGCCTCCTCACCCGGGCCCGTCATCCGGGTCACTGCTGCTATGTCAACGTTGCTGCTTAGAGCGTTGGAAGCGATAACCTCAAGGTATCCGCGGTCGCGCAAATGCTTTAGCGCCTTGTCGACAGATCCGGCATTAGCCTCGTTTTTCTCGCATCCAAGAAGCTCAATCACGGTGCCAATGCCTAACATCTCCGAGTTCGATTCAAAGTGCTTGTAAATGCAGACGAGCACTTTATCGCGAAGGGATTGTCCGTATTCCAGCATTTCGTTTCTCCGGCGGGGCCAGAACCAGTGAGCCAGTGAACCTGCCTTCGCTTTGGACGCTGCGAGGACCACCCGGCAAGCTTCGACCTCGCCGAAGTTGCGCGCTGCGTCATGGTGGACCGCGGGGATAATGAAGACGACGCAATGGCGCGTGCGAAGGCCATCGCCGACAAGTATTGGATCGACGCGAAGCTCTTGGGCCGCGGAGCGCGCAAGTCGAACCAGGGCGACGTCATGGAGGTCGCGCGCATCGCCGCTAAGGCGCTCTAGCCTCGGCGTCGCAAACGCGGCCCCTCGCGCGCTAGGAAATCAATCGGAAGCGTCTAGCAGGCCTGTGAAAAAGTCGGCGCCTTGGATTGATGGGCTTGTTGACGATCATAATGGCAAGTCTCCTCGAATCTTTTTTGGGAGCGGCCGTTGCGGTCAAAAGATGTTCAGCGCGCTTCGATGTGGACCACGCTTTCGCCGGA
>JAABUQ010011693.1_pt1 | contig 11126 bp, 9 predicted proteins | sample 5560001 | NCBI WGS metagenome assembly JAABUQ01 (sample SAMN10711888, study PRJNA513371) | rock metagenome | isolation source: Antarctica rocks | place: Antarctica: Victoria Land, Finger Mt nord | collected 2015-12-18
TTTGCGTTTGTTGCAGCTCTCCTCGCCATCGTTACCTTGACGGCTTATTTCATTCCGGCTCGCCGGGCGACTAAGGTTGATCCGATGCTGGCTTTGAGATACGAGTAAATCGCCTCCTGCCGTGGCCGTTGAGCCGGCGCATTGCCGCTCCCCATCCCCCAAATCGTAAAATGAGATCGGGAATGGGCAAGTTCTACACACGCGAAGAACTCATCGCGCAGCGTCACGCGTGGAAATCGGAAGGCAAGAAAGTAGTCTTCACAAATGGCTGCTATGACATTCTGCATCCCGGCCATGTGCGTCTGCTGGAGCGCGCTCGCTCACTAGGCGACGTGCTCATCCTCGCTTTGAACACCGATTCCAGCGTGCAGCGCTTGAAAGGACCCGCACGTCCCTTTTTTGATGAGCGTGCGCGTGCGGAACTTGCCCTGTACTTGGAAGCGGTGGACGCGGTCACTCTGTTCGACGAAGACACACCACGTGAATTAATAGCGGCGGTGCTGCCGGATGTGTTGGTGAAGGGCGCGGACTGGGCGCATTTCATTGCCGGGCGCGAAGAGGTGGAAGCCGCGGGAGGAGAGGTTCACGCCCTGCCGCTGGAACCCGGTTTCTCTACCACCGACATTGCCGAAAAGATCCTGATGCGCCACCAAGCGCAAGCCGCCGGAATAGCCGCTTCCTCTCCAGCGGAGAAGCCGCAGCGCAGCCAGTGACCCATCCCGGCACGCGAGAACTGCTGAAATCGGCAGCGAAACAGCCCGCTTTTCAGTCTTTGCTACAGCGGCTGACGCGCGGCGACATCGGTCCGTTCTCCGTTTCCGGTCTTGTCAATACGGCCAAGGCCCTTTATTTGGTGCTGCTGTATCAGGCCACCGAGAGGCCGCTCATGGTGGTGGTCGACGGGAACAAGCAAGCGGAAACGCTGCTCGAATCTATCGAAGTTTTTTTTGATTTGCTGTTTGAAGGCCGTGATCTTCCCTCACCGCAACTCGTTCCCGCTCTCGACGTCTTACCTCACCAAAAGCTCTCGCCGCACAATGAGATCGCCGAAGCGCGCGCGGTTGGATTGTGGCGGCTCTCCGCGCAACGCATCCCCATCACCGTCGTGCCGCTCGCGTCCGCCCTGCTGCGGACGGAGTCGGCTGATTTTTACCGGCAGCTTGCGCTCACGCTTCGCACGGGCGAAGAAATTTCGCTCGAAGACTTGGTGCAACATCTGGAGAGCATCGGCTACGAACGGCGGGAGCCTGTCGAAATGGTGGGCGAGTATTCGGTTCGGGGCGGCATCTTCGACGTCTTCCCGGCCGAAGCGGCGAAACCGGTTCGCGTGGAGTTTTTTGGCGACGAGATCGAATCGATCCGGCAGTTCGAAGTGGAATCGCAGCGCTCCGTTCTGAAGATTCCGGCGACCACGCTACTACCTCTCGCCGAGTATCCGCGCTCGCGTGCGCTACTCCGGCAGCTCGCCGAAGCGGCAGAGGCGGCGGATCTGGATCTATCCAATCCGGGCGAAGTATTTCCCGGTTGGGAGTTCCTGGTTCCCCTGGTGCGTCCTCGAACTCACGATATTTTCTCTCTCCACCCGGATGCTTTCGTTGTTTTAGACGAGCCCACCGCCATCGACTCCGCTGCGGAGCGGCTTTGGCAGCGGCTTGAAAATCCCGACCGGCCTGCCCCCATCGAACCCGAGAAGAACTTTGCACGTTGGGACGATCTGCGCGCCGTACTCGCCCGCCGCACTTGCATCAGCATTCAAGAGCTAGAGCTGCTGATTGGCGGAGCGCAAGACGACCCCGATCACTTTCACATCGCCACTCGCCCGGCGCTTACTTTCCAGGGCAACATGCCCGTGGCCGTCGCGGAAGCGCGCAGGCTGATTGAATCCGGCAACCGCGTCGCGTTCTTCGCCAAGTCGACAGGCGAGGTGGAGCGCCTCGCCGACGTGCTTCAGGAGTACGCGGTTCCTTATCAACTCGGTTTGGAATCCACCGCCGGAGCGCGCCCCTCTATCGCTGAACGCGCTTATCATGCCGGCGCCGTTGCCAGCGCTTACCTCATCAAAGGGTGCGTGCGGCGCGGCGCCGTGTTAACCGATTCGCAGTTGGCGATTCTCGGTTCTGAAGATATATTTGAAACCTCCGATCTTATCGCTCGCCAGCCCACTAAGTCTCAGTTGGCCGCTTTCGCCGCGGACATCGCCGATCTGAAGCCGGGCGATTTCGTCGTGCACACCACTCACGGCGTCGGCCAATTTCTTGGCATTCGGGAAATCGCGCAAGGCGATCAAAAGGGCGACTTCATGTTGCTTGAATACGCCGGTGAATCGAAGTTGTACGTTCCGCTGACCCGGCTGGACCTGGTGCAGAAGTACCGGGGCGCCGGTGAGGCCAAGCCGCATATGGACCGGCTGGGCGGCGTTACTTGGGAGAAGACTAAGTCGCGCGTCAAGGCCAAAATGCGCGATATGGCGGACGAACTGTTGAAACTGTACGCGCAGCGCCGGATGGCCAAAGGTTTTTCTTTTTCGCCCGACGCGAACTGGCAGCGGGAATTCGAGGACGCCTTCGAATACACGCCTACGAAAGATCAATTGAGTGCCGTCAAACAAATTAAGGGCGACATGGAGAGCGAGCAGCCCATGGACCGGCTGTTGTGCGGCGATGTCGGCTTCGGCAAAACGGAAGTAGCCATGCGTGCCGCCTTCAAAGCGTTGGGCGACGGGAAGCAAGTCGCCGTACTGGCCCCTACCACGGTGCTTTCCTTTCAGCATTACGAGACCTTCCGGCGGCGCTTTGCTTCCTTTCCCGTGCGCGTGGAACTGGTCAGCCGCTTTCGAAGCGCGAAAGAGATCAAGCTGGCGCTTGAGGACGTCTCGAGCGGCAAAGTGGACGTTCTCATCGGCACGCACCGGCTGCTATCGAAGGACGTCGAGTTCAGCGATTTGGGATTGCTGATGGTCGACGAAGAGCAGCGTTTCGGTGTCCGCCACAAAGAACGTTTGAAGCAACTGAGGCATAACGTGGATGTGCTTACCATGAGCGCAACGCCCATTCCGCGCACGTTGCATATGTCTCTGCTGGGTTTGCGCGACATGTCGGTAATCGAGACAGCGCCCAAGGACCGCCTTTCGATCAACACCGTGGTGGCGCATTTCAATCCGGACTTGATCAAGACGGCGATTGAGCAGGAGCTGGCGCGCCAGGGGCAAGTGTACTTCGTTCACAATCGCGTGGACACGATCTTTATGCGCGCGGCCTCCATCCAGGAGCTTCTTCCGCAAGCCCGCATTGGGGTCGGTCACGGCCAGATGGGCGAATCTGATCTCGAAAAAGTTTTGCTCGGCTTCATGCGGCATGAATACGACGTCTTCGTCTGCACGACTATCGTCGAAAACGGCCTCGACATCCCGCTGGCGAATACGATCCTTATCGAGAATGCGGAGCGTTACGGATTGAGCGAGCTGTATCAATTGCGCGGACGCGTGGGGCGATCCAATCGGAGAGCATACTCGTATCTGCTGGTGCCGGCTGACACGCAACTCACCGAGATCGCCAGAAAGCGTTTGGCCGCCTTGAAGGAATTCAGTGATCTAGGGGCCGGGTTTAAGATCGCCGCGCTTGACCTGGAGTTGCGCGGCGCGGGCAATCTGCTGGGCGGCGAACAACACGGTCACATTGAGGCAGTCGGTTATGACACCTATGTCCGGCTGCTGGAAGAGACGGTCAAGGAACTGAAGGGCGAAGAAGTGCCGCTGGAGATACACGCCACGCTCAATCTGGGGCTGGACATTCGCATACCGCCGGCTTACGTGGCGGACGAAGCTCAGCGGCTGCGCTCCTACAAGCGCATTGCGGACGTAAAAGACGACGAGCAGGCCCGGCGCGTCATCGACGAGATCGCCGACCGCTATGGCCCGGTGCCCGAAGAACTCACGAATCTGGTGCGCTTTTCAGTTCTGAAGAGTTTGGCGGAACGCGCCGGAGTAGAATCTATCGACCGCCGGCAGGGCTTCGCGAACATCAAATTTCATCAGCAATCGAAGGTGGATCCATTCCGGCTGATGGCGCTGGTTCGCGGCACGCCCAACGCGCAGTTCACGCCGGCGGGTGTGTTGAAGCTGCCGCTAAACGCCACCCAGTCGCAGGCAGAGCTTCTGGACGAGCTCCGAACCGCGCTGGTCGATTTGGCCGGGCAGGAGCCGGTACCCGCAAAAACGTAGCTTGCGTCCGTAGTACCGTCTGTTAATACTGGGAGCGGCATGCTCCGAACCTTGCCATAATAAAGGAAAAGCTTATGAAGTTTGTGTGTCTTGCCACCTTGACGCTAGCTACAATGTGTCTCGCCGCGGATAATCCCCCTGTCATCGTCGATCAGATCATCGCTAAAGTGAACGGCGATATTGTCAGTCAAGACGAATTGCAGCGCTCCGCCCGCGCGATCACTCAAGAACTTAAAGCGCAAGGCGCCTCAAACGCCCAAATTCAAACGGAGATCGAAAAGCACCAGAAAGACAGCCTTCGGGATCGCATTGACGAACTGCTGCTGACGCAACGCGGCAAGGAGTTGAACATTAACGTGGATCCCGATGTCAGCAAATATCTGGCGAATCTGCAGCGCCAGTCCAAGATTACCGATCCCGAAAAGTTTCACGAGTACATCCGGCAACAGTCCGGAATGAGCTACGAGGATTTCATTTCCGAGAACAAGAATCAGTTTCTGACGCGAGAGGTGGTGGGCCAGGAAGTTGGACGGCACATAAACATCAGTGATAAGGATGTAGAGGACTACTACAACGCGCACAAACAGGATTTCGTGCGAGACGAAAAAGTGTATCTGAGCGAGATCCTGGTTTCGACGGAAGCCAAAGAGGGGACGGCGATTGTCGCTGCGGAGAAAAAGGCCAAGCAAATGACGGAGGACGCCTCAAAGGGCCAGCGCTTTACCGATCTGGCGCGTGACAACTCCGACGCCAGTACGGCCAAAGAAGGCGGAGCGCTGGGCGGGTACAAGAAGGGTGACCTGAACAAGCAGATTGAAGATGCGGTTTGGAGTTTACCGAAAGGCGCGGTCACGCAACCTATTAAGCTTCCCACCGGTTTTGAGGTCTTTAAAATCGACGAGCATACGAAAGCTGGGCTGGAGCCGCTGGCACAGGCAAAGCCTGAAATCGAGAACATTCTTTATGGGCCCAAGATGCAGCCGAAGATGCGCGAATACCTCACTCAGTTGCGAAAACAGGCTTTCCTGCAGATCAAGCCTGGGTACGTGGATACGGGCGCTGCCGCGGGAAAGAACACCGCTTGGCAAGATCCTGCCCAACTGAAACCGGAGATGGTGACGAAGAAGGAAATGGAAGAGAAGACTCGGCACAAACGTCTGCTCTGGATCGTTCCTATTCCAGGAACTGAAACCACGGTTACCGGAAAGAGCAGTTCGCGCTAAGCACTGTATGAAATCGCCATACGCCGGCGATCTGGCGCCGAATGACGTGGTGACCGCGCAATTCCTGGTTATCTCAAAGGAAATCCGGCAGAAGAAAACGGGCGATCCCTATCTGACTCTTCACCTCGCCGACCGCACGGGCGAGATCGAAGCGAAGATGTGGGACAACGTCGCCGAGGTGATGGACACCTTCGAACGCGACGACTTCGTTAAGGTCAAAGGCCTAGTCCAGGTTTACCAGAACCGCTCGCAATTCACCGTACATCGTCTGCGGCGCCTCGAAGAGCATGAAGTCGACCTCGCTGACTACTTTCCGTGCTCGGAGCGCGATATCGAGGAGATGTTCACGGAGTTGCAGGGGATCATCGCCGGTGTCCAGAATTCGTATCTCCGGCAACTGCTCGAGGCGGTGTTTAACGACCCGCGACTCGCCAGCCGCTACAAAATGGCTCCGGCGGCGAAGAACATCCATCATGCTTGCCGGGGCGGGCTGCTGGAGCATGTTCTCTCGCTCTGTTCGTTAAGCCGCGTTACCGCTTCGCATTACAAAAATATCGATGCGGACCTTCTCGTCACTGGCGCTATTTTGCACGATATCGGGAAAATTGAAGAGCTCTCCTACGCCCGCAGTTTCGGCTACAGCCCGGAAGGACAACTGCTGGGCCATATCGTGATTGGACTGCGTATCGTGGGCAATAAACTCGACGGGATCTCCGGCTTCCCTCCGAAGCTCCGCATGCTAGTGGAGCACATGATCGTCAGCCATCATGGGGAACTCGAGTTTGGGTCGCCGAAGGTGCCGGTGTTCCCGGAAGCGATGCTGTTGCATCATCTGGATAATCTCGATTCGAAGATGGATGCCATGCGAAGCGCTTTGAAGCGCGATCAGCAGGTGGAAGGCGAATTCACCGGCTGGATCAATTCACTCGAGCGAAGCCTTCTAAAGAAGGAGCGGTTTCTCGATGAGCTTCCAATTGTGTCCTCTCCCGCGAGCGTGCCAGCGCCGCAGGAGGAAACAGACAGCTTCGACCGGCCTTCCCAGCCAGTTCGCAAGCCCGAACAGCGTCCCTCCACACCCACTCTATTCGGTGAAAAATTGCAGGCTGTTCTCGAATCGCGCAAGTAGAGACGGATGCTAATATTGTGAATTGTCAGGCTCCGGGCTTCGTGCAATGGGCGGCTGTAAACCCCGCCAGGTCCGGAAGGAAGCAACGGTAGCGGCTTAGCTTGTGTGCCGCGGATCACCCGGGGTCTGGCATACGCTCACAAGCCTTTCAACCGCGCCAAAGTGTCCGCTCTAAGCCGTCTGCATGTACCAAGTTATCGCTAGGAAGTATCGTCCGCAAAACTTCGGCGAATTGATCGGACAGGAGCACGTTCAGAAGACCCTCGCCAACGCGATTGAAAGCAATCGCTTGGCCCATGGATACATCTTTTCGGGCCAGCGCGGCACCGGCAAGACCACTGTGGCGCGAATCCTGGCGCGCTGCTTGAACTGCATTCAGGGACCGACCGCCACGCCTTGCGGAGTGTGTTCAAGCTGCACTGAAATCAGCGCCGGCAATTCGGTGGACGTAATCGAGATCGACGCGGCCTCGAATCGCGGCATCAACGAGATGCGCGAGATTCGGGAAAACGTCCGCTACCGCCCGGCCCGGGATCGCTATAAGGTCTTCATCATCGATGAGGCGCATCAGATCACCAAGGAAGCTTTTAACGCCCTGCTGAAGACGCTTGAAGAACCACCCGAGTGGGTGGTCTTTATCTTATGCACCACCGAGGCGAACGAGATTCCGAACACCATCGCTTCGCGTTGCCAGCACTTCACGTTTCGCTCAGTTGATTTCACGGAGCTGATCAAGCGGATGAAATCGATTGCGGAACAGGAAGGCATTGAGACCGACGAAGAGGTCTTGGCCGTGATCGCGCAAGCCGGTGAAGGCAGCGTTCGCGATTCGCTTTCCGCTCTCGATCAGGCGATCGCTTGCTGTGGCATGAAGCTGAATGTCGAACAGATCCGGGCTCTCCTCGGGATGTTTGGCGCCGACTCGCTGCGTGGCGTAGCAGAGGCTGTAGACAAACAGGACGGCGGCCGCATGCTCGACATTGTCGACGAACTGGAGCGCAACGGTCAAAGCCTGCACCATTTTTCGCGCGAATTGTCGCGCTATTGGCGTAACTTGCTGGTAGTGAGAATCACGGGTAAGCCCAGCCGTTTGATTGCGGCCTCGGACCGGGAACAACAAGCGCTGCTCGATACCGCAAGCCTGTTCAGCGAAGAGGATCTGACGCGCTATCTCAACCTGTCGCTCGACTTGTATAAAGCCCTGCAAACGTCGTTGCAGCCGCGCCTTCACCTGGAGTTGGGATTGCTGAAGCTGGTGCAGGCGGGCAAGCTGCAATCGATAGAAGAAGCGCTCGCGGGACTCGGAAAAGCGAACCGTCCGGCAACTATGGCTGCGACTGCGGAATCGTCCTCGCCGGTGGCACGCGGGTCGCTCATTGCATCGGCGCGCACCTCGGTGCCGCGTCCGCCGGCTTTCCAGCAACCGGCACCGGCCATCTCGCCGCCTTCGAACATTGAAGTGAAGACGGAAGCGAAGACGGGAGATCTGCGCCAGCAGTTGCACGACGCTCTCTGTAAGGCTGGGATGAACCACAGCGCGGACGCCGTCCAGCACTCGGAAGTGCGACTCCAAGGCGGCGATCTCTCCATTCGCGCTCCGAAGCCCATGCTCTTGTTCCTCAGCGATCCAGGCGTGGAGCTGATCGCGGCGCAAGTCGTTCAGAGGCCCGTGCGGGTGCGGGTGGAGGCGGGAGAAAACATCGCGCCCGCGCCTGTCGCGTTCGTTGAAAAGCCGGCCGGTGAGGAGAGCGAGGTTCGCCAGCGCGCGTTGTCTCATCCCAGTGTGAAGCGCTTTCAAGAGGTCTTCCCCGGCGCTCAGGTGCGTACCGTGCGAAATTTGAATGAGTAGAGAAAGATAAGGTAACAAGCAGCCATGAAGATGCCCGGCAACATGCAGTCCATGATGAAGCAAGCCCAGCAAATGCAGGAGAAGCTGCAGGAGCAGGTAGCAGCGATTCGCGTCGAGGGCACGGCCGGTGGCGGAATGGTCGGCATCAAGATGGATGGCCATAAGAATGTGCTCAGTGTGAAGATCGATGCCGAAGTAGCGGGCGACGTGGAGATGTTGCAGGACATGATAATGGCCGCTTTCAACGACGCCGCAAAAAAGGTAGACGACCAAGCGCAAGCGAAGATGGGTGGCATGCTGGGAGGACTTGGCCTGCCTCCGGGCATGTTCTAGGCCTCCTACCAGATGGCAGAATTCGCCGAGCCGCTTGCCCGGCTTATCCAGGAATGTAAACGCCTGCCCGGTATCGGGCAGAAGTCCGCTCAGCGGATTGTCTTTCATTTGCTTCGCGCACCCCGTGAAGACGCGCAGAACCTGGCACAGGCCATTCTCGACATAAAGGACAAGCTGGGGATCTGCTCGGAGTGCAACAACATCAGCGACGGTGAGCTTTGCCAGTTTTGCCGCGACCCGCATCGCGAGCATGCACAAATCTGCGTGGTCGAAGAGCCGCACAATATTCTGCCGATCGAAACTACCCACGGATTCCGTGGCGTGTATCACGTGTTGCACGGGACTATTTCACCTCTGCGCGGCATTGGCCCTGAACAGTTAAAGATCAAGGGCCTGGTAGACCGCCTTTCCCAAAACGAAATTCAAGAAATTATTCTCGCGACCAATCCGACAGTTGAAGGCGAAGCGACCGCCGTCTATTTGTCACGGCTGCTGAAGCCGCTGGGTCCACGCGTGACGCGCATTGCCATGGGAGTTCCCGTGGGAAGCGATCTGGAGTTCGCCGATGAAGTGACCATGTCGCGCTCGCTCGAAAATCGCCGCGAGATGTAAAGACCAATGAACCCCGAAGCTGAGACTTTTCTTCAAGACGCGTTCCAATCTATTCAGCCGATGTCCACTGATATCGGCCGTGTTGTAGTGGAGCCCGATTATGATGTTGACCCGTCGCAAGCCGATGCCGCCGGTCTGCCTGGAGAGCTTATCCAATGTCTGCGCGAGCAACCTCCAGATGCCGCCGCGCTCGCCTCTCACGAAGGTTTCGAGCTTACAATTCCTCCCAACTGCGCTCTGCTCACTAAATACCTCCGTAGGATCACGCTTCACCAGGACAAGCTCGACGGCTCGTGGGTGGAAGTAGCGCCGCCGGGCAACTGGATCTGAGCCTTTACACTGAATATAGTGCTGGTCACTATCTCATCTCAACCTGAGCGCCCGCAGTGGCTGCGCGCGCCGGCACCCGTGGGCGACAACTACAGAGAGTTGAAAGAGCTTGTGACTCGCCTTCAACTTCATACTGTGTGCGAAAGCGCGGCCTGTCCTAACGTGGGCGAGTGCTGGAACCGGCGCACCGCAACGTTTATGATTCTGGGCAACGTCTGTACGCGCCGCTGCGGTTTTTGCGCGGTGCAAAAAGGCGCGCCGCTCGAAGTCGACTATGACGAGCCGCGCCGCGTGGCCGAAGCTTGCGCCGCGCTCGGACTGCGCTATGCCGTAGTCACAAGCGTGAACCGCGACGACAGAAAAGACGGCGGCGCGGAGTTGTTTGCCTCGACGATCAAAGCCATCCGCGAGCAAGTTCCCGGTTGCAGAGTAGAAGTCCTTATTCCCGATTTCCAAGGCTCTCATGCCGCCGTGGACATCGTCATGAATGCGCATCCGGACGTGCTCAACCACAACACCGAGACAGTGCCGCGCCTTTATCGCCAAGTGCGTTCAGGCGCCCGCTATGAGCGGTCACTCGACGTTCTGCGCTACGCGAAACAGCTTCGGCCGCATATACCCACTAAATCAGGACTCATGCTGGGGTTGGGCGAAACCCGGATTGAAGTTCTCGAAGTGATGCGGGGTTTACGCGATCACTACGTAGATATTCTCACCCTCGGCCAATATCTGCGGCCTTCGCAGAAGCACCTGCCTATCTTGCGCTACGTTCCGCAAGCCGAGTTTGACGAATTCAAGCAGGCCGGCAGCGAAATGGGTTTCGCACACGTCGAAGCCGGTCCACTGGTGCGCAGTTCTTATCACGCGGACAGCTCCGAGGAGAGTGCCGCGGCCGTCAGGTCTTGCACTCACTGAATCGGCAACGTCAGCGTGGCCTCGCAACCAGAGCCTGCCTGTGCGTTCCGCAGCGAAAGCGAGCCGTTGTGCGCCTCCGTAATTTGCCGGCTTAGAACGAGCCCGATGCCGGAGCCACCGCGCTTGGTTGTAAAGAACGGAACGAATAAGTTGGTGGTATTCGACAGGCCCGGACCTTCGTCGCGCACAATAATTTCGACGTGGGTGGGCGTGCGGTCATGCCGGACAAACACTCGCCCGGCCGTTTCCTGCGCGGCGTCCACGGCGTTTCTTATCAAGTTAATCAGCACCTGCTCAAGCTGATCGGTGTCGCCTTGAATCGTCAACGGCGGGCACTCCTCGAAAAAGACCTGCATGCGCGTTTCAAGGCTGGTCACTCGCCGCAGCAATCCGTTCACCTCGACCGCTCCAAACTTCGGCGGCGGCAACTTCGCAAGACGCGCGTACGAACTCATAAAGCGGCTCAGCGACTCAGAGCGCGTGGCGATTACGTTCAGCCCTCGCGACATGTCTTCTGTC
>JAABUQ010011694.1_pt1 | contig 11126 bp, 12 predicted proteins | sample 5560001 | NCBI WGS metagenome assembly JAABUQ01 (sample SAMN10711888, study PRJNA513371) | rock metagenome | isolation source: Antarctica rocks | place: Antarctica: Victoria Land, Finger Mt nord | collected 2015-12-18
TGAACAGGGTGGACTTGCCGACGCCGTTGCGCCCGACCAGGCCGACCTTGGCGGTGGGCGGCAGCAGGACGCTGGCATGGTCGAAGAACCGCCGTCCCCAGGCGTTGAAGACAAGACCGTCGATTTGGAGCATATTGTGAGGTGCCGTTCGGTGGGGCCGCGCCCGGCATGTAGCCCGGATGGCGAAGGATTGCGAGATCGGCGTGCCGGGTCCACGATGCCTGCGATCAGGGGCACATAACCAGGGGACGGCCATGAGGGCGACTCGCAACATCACCGACGCCCTGCTTGCAGCCATTGCATGCAGCTCCGAGCCGATGGCCCTGTCGGACCCAAATCTGCCGGACCATCCCATCATCGCGGTCAACGCGGCGTTCGAGGCGATGACCGGCTACCCGGCCATGGAGATCGTCGGGCGCAACTGCCGGCTTCTGCAAGGCCCGGGCACGGATCAGCAGGTCGCGCAACGGCTGGGCCGGGTGATCGCCGCGGGCGACGGCTGCGTCGAGTGGATCGTCAACCACCGCAAGGACGGCAAGACCTTTTGGAACCTGCTGTTCCTGTCCCCGATCCGTGACGGGGAGGGCCGGATCATCCATTACTTCGCCAACCAGCACGACATCACCAAGGGCCTGCCGAACCGGCTGTCGGAGGTCAACTTCGGCCGGGCGCACATGCCGGCGGAGATCACCGCGGAGTTCCAGCGCCTGGTGGCCGAGATCGCCATCGCACAGGACTCCAGCGGAGAGGCGAATGCTCGCTCGCTTGAGGCAGTGCTGGCCGCCACGCGCCGGCTGGCCGACTTGAGCAGCACGCAGTTGGTGTCTGGCACTGCGGCGGAGGCCGGCTAGGGGTCAAGCCGCACGCCGGAGCCTCGTGCGATTTGCTGGCCGCGCTTCGGGGGGCATCGAGGTCATGCCGCGCCCTGACTTCGGCTAGCGCGCCTCGCCGATAAGGCCGGGGATCGCTGCCTTGACCTGGAAGTAGCCCTTGGTCGCCCGCGGCCACACCGCGTCGTCCCATGCCCGGCGGATGCGCAACGCCTGCGGCAACACCTCTGCGGAGGGGCCGACCGGAGCCCAGGCGGTTACGACCGGCAGGCCATCGGCCCAGCCCTCCTCAACCAGCGCCGCTGGACAACGAAAGTGCCCGCCCGCCCGGGCCAGCGCGTCGGCCATGGCGTCCCGGTCCATCGCCTTCGGACGGTCCGCCGCGCGGTCGGCATGGGCCACCAACCCGCCGACGCGCACGACCTTGGCGCGGCCGAGCGGCAGGCTTTCAGGGTTCAGGTCGTCCAGGTGCAGCAGCAGCGCCACCTCGCCCTCCGGCGGCGCATCGGCCTGGGGCAGCTTGGCGGCGGGCGGCGGGTCGGCCTCCTCCAGCGCGACCGGGTCCTCGTCCAGGCCCTCCGGGTCGTAGCGGCCCTCGGTGTAGCGGCGGATGTTCTCCGCCCGTGCCGCATAGGCCTTGCCGCGCGTGTGCAGCCCGGCGACCCAGCGCCAGGACAGGGTGTTGCTGGCCGGGTCGCCATCCAGCAGGTGCTGCATGAAGAAGTCGGCGCCCAACGCCCAGGGCAGGCGCAGCGTGAAGATCCAGATCGAGGCGAACCACATGCGGACGTGGTTGTGCAGCCAGTTGGTGCCTGTCAGCTCGTGCGCCCAATCGTCGAAGCAGTCGATGCCGGTGCGCCCGGTGACGGCCTTCTCGTAAGCTTTGCGCAGCCCGGACTCGGCAGCCAGCCTTGCATGGCCTTCCTCGGCCAGGTGCTTGTAGCTGGTCCACAGGGCCGGCCGGGTCTCCAGGTGACCTTTGAAGTAGCTGCGCCAGAACACCTCCTGCACATACTTCTCCGCCTGCGCGCCGTGGCCGGCTCGGGCCGCGTCCACCACCTCCTGCTCGAGCACCATGCGGCGGCGCAGGTACGGCGACAGGACAGAGGTCGTCGCAGCCCCGTCCGGCCCGGGATCGGTGTTGCGGCCATCGACATAGTCGCGGCCCATCGCGGGTGAGAACTCCGCCAGCCGGGCTAGCGCGGCATCACGGGTAGGTGGGAAGCTTCTGTCCATTGCACGGATATGGGACAGCGTCATAAGGCCGCACCGTGCCGGCGCGATCACGCCGCGGCGACGGTCAGGCCCGCGGCGTCCAGCGCCGCAGCAGCACTGCGTTGCCGACGACCGCCACGCTGGAGAACGCCATCGCCGCCCCGGCCACCACGGGGCTGAGCAGCCCTGCCGCCGCCAGGGGGATGCCGACCAGGTTGTAAGCGAACGCCCAAGCCAAGCCCTGCCAGATGCGGCGGTGCGTCCGCGCCGCGATGTCCAGCGCCGCCGGGACCAGGCCGGGGTCGCCGCGCATCAGCGTGACCGCCGCCGCTGCCGCTGCAACGTCGGTCCCCGTCGCCATCGCCAGGCCCAGGTCCGCCGCGGCCAGCGCCGCCGCATCATTCACGCCGTCGCCGACCATCGCCACCGGCCCTTGCCGCCGCAACGCCTCAACCAGCGCCGCCTTCTCCGCCGGCAAGGCCCCGGCATGGACCTCGCGGATGCCGAGTTCCCGCGCCGCGACGCCAGCCGCGCCCGCATTGTCGCCGGTCAGCAGGACGACGCGCAGGCCGCGCCGATGCAGCGCAGCCACCGCCGCAGCGGCCCCCGGCTTGAGTGCATCGCCGAAGCCAAGCAGCCCGGCCAGCCGTCCATCGACCGCCACGAAGGAAACGGTGCGGCCCTCGCCCTCCAGCGCCGCTGCCGGCGCAGCAAGCGGCGCGGTGTCCACGCCAGCCTCGTCCATCAGGCGCAGGCTGCCCAGCAGCACCGTCCGCCCGGCCACCTCCCCCTCCAGTCCCCGCCCCGGCAGCGCGCGCACCCTGGAGGCGGGAGGCACAGCCAGCCCGGCCGCCGCCGCCAGGACCGCACGCGCCAAGGGGTGCTCGCTCCCAGCTTGCAGGGCCGCGCACACTTTTAGGACTTCGTCGGCGCTGAAGCTGGGGTCGGCGCTGAAGCTGGGGGCCGGGTGCAGTGCCACTAGCACCGGGGCGCCGCTGGTCAGGGTGCCCGTCTTGTCGAATACGACCGTGGCGATCCCGGCCGCCTGCTCAAGCGCGACGGGATCGCGGATCAGGATGCCGTGCCGGGCCGCCGCGCCGGTGCCGGCCATGATCGCCGCGGGCGTCGCCAGGCCCAGCGCGCACGGGCAGGCGATCACCAGCACCGCGACGGCATTGACCATGGCCGTTTCGACGCCTGCGCCGGCCAGCGACCAGCCCGCGAAGGTCAGCATCGCCAGGCCGACGACGACGGGCACGAACACGGCGCTAACCCGGTCCACCAGGCGCTGCACGGGGGGCTTGGCGGCCTGCACATCGGCGACCAGGCGCATGATGCGGGCCAGTTGCCCTTCCGCGCCCACCGTTGTCGTCCGGACCAGCAGAAGGGCCTCGCCGTTCAGGCTGCCGCCGACCACCGTGCTGCCAGGGGACTTCGTGACCGGCAGCGCCTCGCCGGTCAGCAGGCTCTCGTCCACGCCGCCGGTGCCGTCCTGGACGATGCCGTCGGCGGCGATGCGCTCACCGGGGCGGATCACGAGCAGGTCGCCGGGCCGCAGGTCGGCCAACGGGATGTCAGCGTCGGCGCCAGCCCGGCGGACCCGCGCGCGGTCAGGCTGCAGGCGCGCCAACGCACGGATAGCCTCTCCGGCCCCGCGCCGGGCGCGCCCTTCCAGCCACTTGCCCAACCGCACCAGGGCGATGATGGCGGCGGACGCCTCGAAGTACAGGTGATCGCCGCGCCCGCGCGCCAAGGCCCACAGGCTCAAGCCGAAGGCGGCCGACGTGCCGAGCGCGACAAGCAGGTCCATGTTGCCGGCGCGCGCGCGCAGGGCGTGCCACGCGCCGCGGTAGAAGCGCCTGCCAAACCCGGCCTGCACCACCCCGGCCAGCACGAGCTGCGCCCAGCCCGGCAGGGCAGCGTGCCAGCCGAACGGCATGGCCAGCATCGGCAGCAGCAGCGGCAGCGCCAGGCCACACGCCACCGCCGCGGCCAGGCCCTCCCGGTCGCGGGGCGCCATGGACTGCGTGGCTGGGGACTGCCCGGATGGCGGCGGGGCAGGCACGTCGTATCCAGCGGACCGGATGGCCGCAGCCAGCTCGCCCACGCTGGCCACCCCGCTTGCCACGCGCACCCGCGCCTGCTGGGTGGCCAAGTTGACCGTGGCCGCCAACACGCCGGGAACCGCCAGCAGCGCCCGCTCGACCCGGCCGGAACAGGACGCGCAGCTCATGCCCGACACGGCCAGGTCGAAGCTGTCTTCCACGATGGGATAGCCGGCGCTGGCAAGGGCTTGCGCGACATCGGCCAGCCGCACGCCGGGACCGGCCGTGACGGCGGCCTGTTCCGTGGCCAGGTTGACTGCGGCGGCCTGCACGCCGGGGACCGCGGTGGCTGCACGCTCCGCCCGCCTGACGCAGGCGGCGCAACTTAAGCCCGTCAGGCCCAGGTCCCACCGCACCGTACCGGGCGCCTTGGCGGCTTGGCGGCGGTGCGAGACATCACTGTCGGAGCGGTCAACCATCTGGTCCATGCCGATAAGATGGTGATGCGGCAACGGCGCGTGCAATGCCCGCAGGGGGGCTGGTGACCTGCTATGCCGCCTTGACCGGGTTTTGCTTCATCATGTCATCGGCACCCTCTGCCGGGGCGGCCGGCGCGGGGTGCTGTCCGCCGGGAACTGGAAGCGGGACAGCGCCGCGAAGAAACGGTGCACGAACAGCCGCGCCGAGAGCCGTAGCAGCGTGTCCCCGGCCAGGGCGACGGCGCCCGTCACCTCGCCTTCGTAGCTCCAGTCGATGCTGGTGCGGCCGGGCCGCGGCTGGCGCAACGCGACGCGGCCCGTGGCGCTGCCGCCGCCCAGGCCGCCACGGGAGCTGCCCTGCAGCAGGATGGCCTGGGCGTGGTCGCGGCCCGACAGGTCCAGCTCGATCCGGTAGCGGCTGCGGAGCGTGCCGACGCCGAATGACAGCAGCGCGCTGAACCGCCCGTCGCCGGACTGCTCGACGCTGTCCGCCCCGGGGATCAGCGCGGCGAGCACGGCGGGGTCCAGCAGCGCGGCCAGCACCGCAGCGGGCGCGGCCGGCACGTCCGTCCGCCCGGCGCCGGCCAGCCGACGCACGGCCACCCGGCTACGCCTCGTCCCTCGGCGGGCCGGATTGCCTCGCCGCCAGGGACGCGCTCTCGCGCTTGAGGGGCCGGCTGACCGGGCAGGCTTCCTGCACGAAGCCGTTCAAGGTGTTCACCAGGTTGTCGCGGACCTGACGGTAGAACACGTACTGGCCCCGCTTCTCGCTCGTCACCAGCCCGGCGGCCTCCAAGATCGAGAGGTGCTGGGAGATGGAGGGCTTGGACATGGTGAACCGGGATGCGATCTCGCCCGCGCTCAGCTCGGTGTGCGCCAGGTAGGCGAGGATCTTGCGCCGGGTGGCCGAGGCAAGGGTTTCGAAGACGGGCTGCATGGGGGTCCGAACGGCTGTTCAGCAATATCTAGGCATAGAGCTGATCGCTGACAAACCCACCGCGCAACGATTAGGCATGTGCCTAAAGACCGGATCAAGGCGTATGCCATGGCCTCCCTATTGCACGGGTCATCGCCGGTCCTGGCGTCTCCGCCGAGGGGCCACAACCTGCCCGCCGCGGCGCTGCTGACGTTCGGCGAGGGCTGGCATGGCAACCATCACGCCTGGCCGGAGTCGGCGCGCATGGGCATCGAGCCGGGGCAGCACGATCCCGGGTGGTGGACCCTGCTGGTGCTGCGGCGGCTCGGGCTGGTGTGGGGCCTGCGGCAGCCCGGCGACCTGGCGCCGCGGGCCGGGCTGCGCCGGGTGGCAGCCGTGCCGGCCGGCCTCCGGAACTAACGGGGCTGCCCGGCATTGAGGACCCATTGCGCCGGCCCCTGGAACACCGGGCCGGACCACGGTCACGGAGTTGCCAGGATGCGGTCCAAGTCCATCGTTGCTGCGGCTTTTCTAACCCTCGGCTTGCAGGCCGCAGCCGCCCAGACGGGACCGGCTGCAACCCGGCCGGACCAAAGCGAGGCCAGCCATCAGAACAGCCCCATGGGTCCGGCCACGGCCAACCAGGACAGCGGCAATAATGGCGTCGGCACGCTGGGGTCGCTCGACAGCAGCCCCGGCAAGGCCACCAGCACCGTCGCGGGCGTGAATGGCGGTAAGACCGGCATCGGCTCCGGCACCAGCAAAGGTGCCGGTGGCGCCATCGAGAGCGACCCGGCCCAGGGCGGCACGCAAAAGCCGCAATAGTTCCGGCAGCGGCCCCTACCGGTAGTCGTCTGTCGTGCGGATCGCCGGCCGGGGCGGGCCGGCGTAGGGGTCCAGCCCGGCGCGCGCCTGCGCCGTCACGCGGCAATCCGCGCACATCCGCATCCGGTCGGCGATGGCGGGGTCCCTGAACATCCAATGCTTGCCGGCGAGTTGCTCCACGACCCTGTCGATGGACGACTTGACGCCGAACGGCTTGGCACAGCGGATGCAGATGGCGGGCGGCTCCTCCTTCACCACAACCTCGTCGCGCCGGCTTGCGCCGAAGGTGGCGCGCGGCTGCAGGCTGACGACGTTCTCCGGGCAGGTGGTCGCGCACAGGCCGCACTGCACGCACAGGTCCTCGACGAACTTTAGCATCGGGCGGTCGGGGTGCGCCCGTAGCGCCGAGGTCGGGCAGGCCGACACGCACGACATGCAGAGCGTGCAGCCGGCGGTGTCGATCAGCACCCGGCCGATCGGGGCGCCACGCGGCAGCGGCAGCGGCTCCATGGGTGCGGGTGCTGCATCGTGCAGGGCGTTCAGCGCCTGCATCGTCAGCGCGTTCTTGTCGCCGGTCGGCAGATAGGCGGCCGGCGCCGGGCCGGGCCGGGCCGCCATGCCGCGCAGCGTAGTGGACAGTTCGAACGGGTCGTCCGCCACCAGCAGGTCCAGCCGGCCCTCGCCGTAGCCGAGCGGTTCCAGGATGGCCGAGAGCAGCTCCACCTCGCGCAGGACCGCGTCGCGGCGGGCCTGGTCGCGGCGGCTGGCCAGCACGCGCACGTCGGCGGCGCCGAACGCGAATGCGGTGGCGAAAGCGTCCAGCCCGAACTGCCCCGACATGGGGAACGGGATCACCCGGGCCGGCAGGCCGTCGCCGTGGCGGGCCAGCATGTCGATCAGGGGGGCGCCGTGGCTGGCGTCGTGGACCAGCAGCACCGGCGGGGCCGTGCCGCCGGCTGAGTGATAGGTGGCCAGCAGGGTCCGCAGGCGCCGGGCCGTGGCCTCGGCGCCCGGGACGGCATACTCGACCGCCGTGGTCGGGCATACCGCGGCGCAGGTGCCGCAGCCGGCGCAGATGTGCGGGCTGATGGCCACGCTGTCGCCGGCCGGGGTGATCGCCCCCGTGGGGCACACGTCCAGGCATCGGGTGCAACCGATCTGGCCCGACCGGGAGTGCGCGCACCGGCTAGCATGGAATGCGACGTAGCGGGGCTTGCTGAACGTGCCAACCAGGTCGGTGGCGGCCAGCAGCACCCGTTGCACGCCCACGGGGTCCTCCGGGGAGGCGCGCAGGTAGCCGTCCCGATGTTCCGGCGCCGGCACCAGGGGCAGCCCGCCGCTGAGGTCGATCACCACGTCGCAGCGCGAGCGCGCGCCGTTGCGGGCGGGTCCGAACTCCAGCACGGCGCGGGAGGACGGCAGGGCGGTGGCAAAGCCGTCCACCACCAGCTCGAACGCGCCGAGGTAGCCGGTGGCGCGGCTGATGGTGCCGCGCACGACGGGATAGTCGGCGACGCGCGGCGGCGTCAGCGGGGCGGCGCCGGTGATGATGACCGTCAGGTCGAGCCGGCCTTTCAACTGCTCGGCCGCCTCGATGGCGCGGTCGTCGCAGCCGTAGATGACGGTCACGCCCTCCGATTGCATGGCGACCTCGGCCCGGGGCGCAGGCTCGGCCTCTTGCCTGGCGGCGGCGATCAGCGCGGCCATCTTCGGCAGCGCCTGCCCGGCCTCGTCCGACCAGCCCGCCGCCTCGCGGATGTTGACGAAGCCCAGGGACGCCCCCGCCGCGGCCTCGCGGAACGTCGGGGCCTCCTGGGTGCAGGCGACCAGCACGGGTCCGCCGCTCGCCGCAGCCGTCTGGAACCGGTTCAGCTCCGCCCGGCACAGCTCGTGCGCCGCGGGCGCCTCCGCCCCACCGGCACGCGCCAGTGCGCCGGCATCGACCGGCATCGTCCCCCGGCACGTGCAAGTCAGGACCGTGCAGCCATCCATGCTCATCCGCGATGCATCCCTTGCCGGCGCTGCCTGCGAGACAGATGTCTTCGCTTGGCCGGCGCCGTCACATATGTTGCGGGCGAGCCGGCGGGTCCACCCTACCTGCCATGCATGATCGTGAACGGAGCTTAGCCATAGACGACCTGCTTGCGCTTCCGCCGGGCTTCCGCCTCATGCTAGCCGCGGATGATCCGTGGGCTGCGGCATTGCGTGCCGCGGCCAGGGGCGCCGAACCGGGCTGCGTGTTCTGGGACCGTGCCCAGGATCGGTGCCGTGCGGCTTTCGTGCTGGCGCCTGACCGGCCGTTGCAGGGTGTGGGCGAAGTCCTGGACCTGGGATCGCTTGCCGTGTTCGACGCGCTCGCCTCGCTCGCGCCGCCGCAGGTGCCGATGCACCTGATCGTGCCGGATGGCTTGGCTGTGGACGGCGGGCGTGTGGCGACCTTGCAGGTCGAGAAGGCAGCCGCAGCGCCCGGCGCCGTCCCGGAGTGGGCGGTGCTTGGCATCGACATCGCGGTCAACCGCATCACCGCAGCCAGTTGCATCACCGCAGCCCCGGGCGATCAACCGGACCAGACCTGCCTGCACGAGGAAGGCTTCGGCGACGTGACCGCAGCGGACGTGCTGACCCACACTTGCCGGCACCTGCTGAACTGGCTGGACGCCTGGCAGCAGGACGGGCCTGCCAGCCTGGCGCGCATCGCCGCACGGCGCACCCGGCCCGACGTGGTGGCGGCATGACCCTTCGCCTGCCGCGCACCATTCAGTTGGACGCCTCCGACCGGTCGGTGTTCGACCACGCCGCCGAGCCCGGCGAGTGGGCCGTCACCGGCTCCTTTGCCTTCCTGGATGGGGAGGAGCTGACCGGCAAGCGGCGTACGGCATTCCAGCACGGCTTCCTCGGCACCGGCAGCTTCGGCTGGTCCACCCTGGTGATGGTAGCGGATGCCTCGCCTGCGGTGGTGCAATCCGTGACCGACGCGCTGGCCCAGTATTTCGTGGAGCAGCACGGCGCACCGTCCCTGGCCGCGGCGCAGGAGGTGGCGGCGCGCGAGGTCGCCTTCGCCGCCAGCCTGTGCGAGCACCCGGTCGGCACCCTGCTGACCATCTTCCGACAGCACGGACCCGATGGCGTGGTGGAGCAGTTCGCGACCGTGACGCGGGATGCCGCTCCGGAAGACGCCGTTGGGCCGGATTTCGGCAAGCCGTTCGACCTGCTGGCCCTGGCGGTCAACCGGGATGGCCCCGCATGATCCGGCATGAGCAGCGCGAGGTCGGCGTCATCGCCGAGTGGCAGGCGGTCGAGAGCGAGTGGTCCGACCATCGCTGGCGCGTCGTGGACCTGCTGCCCGGCGCCGCGCAGGTGCCGCCCTGGACGCTGCTGGCCAGCTCGCCCGGCGTACGGCGCTACTTCGCCGGCAATGCCGAGCTGCTGCTGTATCCGCTGGAGACGGACACGCTGAAGCACAACATCGAGGGGCCGAAGCCGGCGGTGTACGTGTTCCTGCGTGCGACCGAGGAGGCGCCGGGCATGTCGCTGCTGGGTGCCACGGTGTGCGCCGGGGAGGCGCAGGCGCACGTGGACACCGGGTCCGACCTGGTGGAGGCGGTGCCGATGCCGCCGGACCTGGCCGCGTGGGTGGCCGACTTCGTGGCGCGCAACCACGTCGAGCGGCCCGGCTGGAAGCGCAAGCGCGACCGGGACAACCGGGGCGCAGGCCGGCGCGAGGAGGTGGATGCCGATGACGAATGAGGCGACGGAGGGCCTGTTCCGCCGCTGGGCGCGGCGCAAGCAGGAGGCCAAGGCCGCGCCGGACCGTGTGGCCGATGCCGTGCCGTTGCCGGTATCGGTGCCTGACCAGCCTGCTCCGGACCAGCCTGCCCCGGACCTGCCCTCCCCGGTGCTGCCGGACGTTGAGAGCCTGGGCGCCGATAGCGACTACACGGCGTTCCTGCAGAAGGGCGTTGCGGCAGAGGTGCAGCGTATTGCCCTGCAACGCGCCTGGGCCAGCGACAAGCAGATTGCCGGGTTCCGCGGCATGGCCGACTACGACTGGGACTTCAATGCTCCCACCTATGGCAAGCTATGGGCGTCGGACGACGTGGCGAAGCTGTTGCAGGCCGTCGTGTCACCGCCAGCTGAGGTGGAGCCGGACCCCGTGAGGCCCGGCCCCGTGGAGCCTGCCGTGGCCGCATTGGTGCTGCCGGAGGTACCCCAACCCATGCAGGAGACCGAGCCGGGGTTGATCGCCGCTGGCGAGCATGAGGCGGAGCCGCCACGGGCCGCGGGTCCGCGGCACGGCAGCGCGATGCCCTCCTGATCGCGACTTTTTTCCCGGGCCAGGCCGTTGTCTAGATTACAAAATGGCTGCTTGCTGCTAAGTCAGGGATAATGGTTGACGCTGGGATGGCGATGGGGACGGCTACGCAAGGAATGGATGAGGTCGAGGCTGCACGGGCGCTCGTGTACGGCCTTCTAGGCCATGTTCTGGCGCAGCCGCCGGAAGCCGGGTTCCTCGCGCGCCTGGGGCAGTTGGACGGTGGCGGCGAGATCGGCACGGCGTTGCGCGACTTGGCGGCCCGGGCGCAGGCCGCAACGGTGGAGGCGGCCCGCGCCGAATATGATGTTTTGTTCATTGGCGTCGCCCGGGGCGAGCTGGTGCCATACGGCTCGTTCTACATGACCGGCTTCCTGCACGAGCGCCCGCTGGCCCGGCTTCGCGCCGACCTGGCGCAGCTTGGCCTAGCCCGCCGGCCTGGCCGGTCCGACCCCGAGGACCACATCGCCACCGAATGCGAGATCATGGCCAGCCTCGCCGACC
>JAABUQ010011695.1_pt1 | contig 11126 bp, 9 predicted proteins | sample 5560001 | NCBI WGS metagenome assembly JAABUQ01 (sample SAMN10711888, study PRJNA513371) | rock metagenome | isolation source: Antarctica rocks | place: Antarctica: Victoria Land, Finger Mt nord | collected 2015-12-18
TGAGCGCCAAATCCGGATCCCAAGCCGGCCACGCCCACGCCCCCTTCCAATCCCCCCTGCCCATCTCCCTCGCCCACTGCTCCGCCTCCAGCCCCGCCCGCTGCACCCACAGCCCCCACGCCTTATTGTTCGGCGCGATGCGGCTGTCCTTGACCCACTCGCTCGTGCCCGTCAGGCAAATCGTCTTCCACAGCGCGCGGGTGAAGTTTTTCTTTTCGGTGTCCGTCACGTGGTCGGTGACGTCGGTGACTTCGTAACAGGAGAGGTTCCAGTGCCATTGCGGTGGCAGGGCGGCTACGACCCAGTACGCGGCGTTGAGGATCATGTAGGCGGCTGCGAAGGAGAGTTTCAGGGGGAGGGAGGCGTTGGCGAGGCAGATGACGCCGAACATGAGGATCAGCGTGGCGAGCAGGCTGACGATGCGGTACTGCGTGTTCCCGCGGTGGTAGCTGCACTGCTCCGGGTGCCAGTAGAGCTCGCGGGCGACGTCCTCGTTGCAGATGACGACGTCGAAGGCGCCGTTCGGGTAGTTGACTACGATGCAGTCGTCTCGTAATTTCCTGTTGTGTCCGCGAGCGCCGAGGGCGAGGGACCAGCGGGAGCCGTAGCCGATGAGGGTGGAGAGGAAGGAGAGTAGGATGGTGGATATGAGGCCGAAGCCGTCGGCGAGGCAGACGCTGAGGATTAGGAGGGCGAGAGACATGATGCAGGAGAGGCCGACGAGGGCGGTGAGAGGGCCACGGTAGCTAGCTTTGGGTTTGGCGGCGCTGGAGGGTTTGTGGATGCGTTGAGCGCGGACGTGGTATGAGGGGAGTGTGGGGCGGGAGTGCAGGAGGTGCGCGATATGCGAGATGGAGTCGCGGAGGTTGCCGTTGTGGGCGCCGACGACCTTTCCGGGGGAGGAGATAAGGCGCTCGGGGCGGGTGTGCCGGATTAGAGCTTGTGGTGCTGGGAGGAGGCGGGGAAGGACGGAGAGGGGGGAGAGGGTTTGAATGGGGGCGGAGGTGAGAATGGAGGCTTCTCCTAGGATTGCAAGACTGTGGAGAGAGCGTCAGTGGTTTCTTGACAGGGGAAGTGAACAGATAGGAGGAAGGGGGAACGTACAATCCAATAATATCAAGCTGGAGGTTTTGGAAGCCGCCTGATAGCCATTGCAACTGTGCTGGTGCGTAGCTCGAGAAGGGTGGGGGGGTGTTGTTTGACGACGAGGATGGAGGCATCGTGAGGGACTATGATTGTGTAGATCGGACTGCAGGAGACATCAAGGATAGTAGTGATATATATTATTGTAGTCGTAGAACGAGGCTGGAAAGTTTTTCATATGCTCATGTTTTGCGGAGTGGAACTCAGCCTTCTTGTTGAATAATCCCGCTCAGCCCGATGTCGCAACGCCTCCCAGACTAGGCGGCTTGGAAGACCGTTGCTGCAGTAGTCGATTGACAGAATACAGAAGCGAAGGAAAGGTGCAGAAGAACGAGCGCTCCGTAGTGGGAAAGTCGTCGTACTCTTCGGCGGAGCTAGTGAAGAATGATTGATGTGGGGTTGGGAGCATGGACGCACGCGACGTTGTTTGGAAAGTACCTACAGTATGGTACACTTGAATTTAATGCACGACGACGCTCGAAGTAGCAGCGTGTCCGCCCTATTGTTTTTATATGGAAAGGTAATTGAGACGTCAGTTGAGAAAAGAACTCGGGTCATGTATCTCTCTTGTGGGTATCCGGGTCCTAAACCGCCAGACCTAAATGTACAAAACGACAACCGCATCATACAATCCATCACACATCACGTACATGCGCCTCAAGCCGCAACCTGCCCGTTTGTGACCCCGTTGGCACCAGTAGACCCACTGGCAGCCGCAGTATTCTTCTTAGAGGCTCCACCCGTGAGCTTGTCAAACGCAGCATCAACTCCACTCGCGGTACCCTTATCTTCGCCGCCCTCTTCCTTCAGCTGATCCAACACCTCTCGCGGTGGGCTCCCCTTTTCGTTACGACCTCGACTTGTCAAGCCTGACCAACTTTGTCGCTTATTTGAGAGCCTTCTCCCTAGACCCTCAGTTAAGCCTGTACTCCACCTTTTACGAATGGGTCCTTTCTCGCTGTCGAGTCCCAACTGCTTTTGAACCTCGAGAGTCTCTGCATGGTCCCTTGTATTTCTCATCCGATGGCACCAGGTCACTTTCCCTTCCTCAAAAATAAATTCTCCTCCCACTTGCCAGAAATCCCCGGCGCTCAGCATATGTCGCCCGGAACGTAGTCCTAGAAGGAATGAAGAAATTGAGGAGGAGATCATGGATCTTTGCATGTAGTCTGGGTGCTTGTTACCAAGGCTCATAGTTTTGGTCATGCCGAGTAGATCGTAAAGCTTTCGTGTGGGATCCGCGTATATTGTGTATGGGCATCCAGTTTCCTTGACGTATAAAGGAATAAGATCGGGCTGCCCGCAGCCAATGATGATAACTTCGGTAGGTGTGGAGAGTTCAGAGAGGTGATCCGGTGTGATGATGGATGAAAAGGAGCGGAGGTATTCCTGACAGATACCGCAAAAGAAGTGCCGTATAAATATTATCAAGAGTCGTCGTGGACCGTTTTCGTCGTCTGCGTATAGGCTCTTGAAGGTGTGGGACTTCTTCTCCGCGTCGAGTACTTTAAGTTCTGCCACTTTCTCAAGGTCTGCTTTCGTAGGTGGAGTGTTGTTGACTCTGAGATTGCCCTTGAATTCGCCAGTGGTGGCGTCATGCTTTTTAGATGTTCTGACGGCCATGGAGGCACGACGGGATTGAGGTTCCGGTTCTGCAGAGGCGATATTGTCGATGAAGAGAACAAGCGGGATAAGAGTGCAGATTAGGAAGGCGAGGAGAAAAGGAGGATAAGTGAACAAAGGCCAAGAGGTGAAAGAAGAAAGAGATTTTGACCAAGCAGACACTCCTGAAACAGAGGAATCCATGAGTGGTGGGCGGGTGACCCAGTAGCGGGAAGGTCAGTTGATTGAACGGAATACTCTTTGGCGCCAGGTGGGAATGGTGCGGATGGCATAGAAGGAATCCCGATGGGTATGAGGCAAGGTAATGTAAGTGGAGGGAAAGGCAAAGGCTCGGGGCGAAAGCTGAATGGTTCAACGGACCGCTGATCTGACTCTGAGGGGGCTGAGGGTTTTGCTAGGGCAGAGTGTGATAGAGGGAATATGCAAGTTTCAAAGTGCGAAATGAAGCCTGGTGGGCAAAGAGGTTGATGCGCCAGGTTGGTCTCACACGCTCATTTCCTCTTGCGGCATGCTAGTTGGTTGGAAGAGGAAAGAGACTACCAGCGCTAGGCCCCATACGTCCTTCTATGGGCGCCCCACTTGCTCGTATGGGGCTTTGACGCCGACGGATCATGGCTACATTAAACTCTATTGGTCTCGCATACAAAAATTAATAGCCGACGTACAAGAAAAACTCACCAATAAGGGGGAGTAGAAAACGTGGACTAACAACTGCCAGGTCCATGCATGATGCACAAACAACGGCTATCCTGTTCGAAAGAATGAGTTGGCTATTGCTAGCAGATAATTGCTCAAACGGATAGTAAATGTAATGAGCGTTTATTGTGTCTAACATGGTACAGGCAGTCCATTGCAGGAGAGAGAACAACCTTGAACCAAGCCAGTTGGCTGCAGACACAGCCATTTGCATAACATGGCGGGGGTGCTTCATCCGCCTCCATGCACGTCACATCACATCTGCATCTCTCCAAGTGCCCTCAACGCTGAGCGAATTGCGTCTTACAGAACAAATGCAACTTCATCCATCTGTTCTTCTCCTCCTCACACACCCCTTCCACGGTACCGGTGGACTTGCCCGTCAAGCGTGGACAGTGTCTTGACCAATTGCTTCGAGGCCGCCGTTCTACTTAACGAACCGATGTAGTTGTCAGCAGATTTGCTGTTGAGATGCACCGAGGCTATGCAAGAGCATAAGGCTGTCTCAATGCTGGTGAGGTTTCGGTTGAATGATTCCCTTTAGAACATGTCGGTCAGTTGCATTGTCATAATCTTGTCATCTCGCATATCAATCGTAGTTTCCGGGTCCCACTTGACTGGCAAAGGCGGTCGATACACTTCGCGCATCCTCGTCCTCAGCGCGAGGTAGACGACTACTCGCCGAGCTGCCGCCAAACACGCTGCCATCCCCAGGCCTCCCGCCGGACTCGACATATCGCTTGAGACGATCAGACTGGCTGAGACTTGTCTGCTTGGCGTCGTTGATGCTGACTCCTGCTAAGCTGACACCACCCTTGCCGTCTACAGTGCTGGCCGGGCCGTTGATGTCTGACTCGCTGGCAGCAACAGATTCACCAGCGATGCTTTCGGTTCCTGCTCGACTTTTGGCACCATTCTGACGACGTCCATTCAGGGTGGGCCATGTATCTTGAAATCCAGAGAACATCTGAGGGTACGCAGACGGGACGCCGACCCCACCCCCAACAGAAGACGAGTGAACGGAGGAAACATCGTCCGGGATGTAGCCAGCGATCGAACCCGCATCATTGTAATCTTGGCGAGGACCGTTGCGGCCATTGACAATGCCATTGCTCATGTCCGAGGCGCGCTGATATGACATTTGATAGCGTTGAGGACCGCGGTAGGTCTGTTTGGGACGGCTGAATTGAAGTAGGGAGATCTGCAGATTTGACAGTGGCCCCTCCACGAGACAGTTGCGCTCCTTGAAGTGCAGGAGCAAGTAGTGCCAAAGCGGATGCTTCGACAATACTTTTGGATTCCCCAATATGACCAAGCCATACTTGGCTCGAGTAAGGGCAACGTTGAGCCGACGTGGATCGCTCAAGAACCCAATGCCTTGATGGTCATTCGACCGGACGCAAGAAAGTACGATGAAATCCTTCTCTCGTCCCTGGAAAGCATCGACGGATGCCACTTCGATCTCCTTGTAATTTTCCTTCTTGAACGATCCATTCGTTTGCATTGAGCTGACAACGTAACTCCGTTGTCCTTCATAAGGAGTGATTATGCCGATATCTTGGGGCTGTACACCAGCCTTGAAGAAGCGAGTGATGATCTTCTCGACATTGGATGCCTCGGTACGATTTAAATATGAAGTACCAGAAGCAGAAATCTCCTCGTTGCCAAGATTGGACCAGAACATCATAGGCGAATCAACCACTGGCCAAGGGAAATCTACATCACGGCGGAGACGCTGTTGCATCGTCACTCCATTTTGCAGTGAACCTTCGTAGAACATGTTCGAAGGGAATTCAGAGAGGCATGGATGCATGCGGTATTGCACATTCAGGCGAATTGGAGCACAGCCAAGGATCACAAGGCGCTCGAATAAGGATTGATTCAGCCCGGCTTTGGCCGCTTTCTTGTTCATGATGACAGGGCCAAGCTGTTGGTGATCACCGACAAGCACGACTTGCTTGCAGCCCAGTACCAGTGGGATCATGCATTCTGGTTCTGCTGATTGCGTTGACTCGTCAATCAGAACCGTTCGGAATTTGAAACGTGAAAGACGTGGGTCACCTGCTCCAACACAGGTACAGCAGATGACATCCGCGTTGGTCAAGATCTCACGCTCTGCGCTACGAGTGAGCTGTTTGAATTTCTTCTCATCCTGGCTGGAAAGCTCTCCAAGTTCGCTCTTCAGCTGATTCAGCTTGACCAGCTCTATGTTGCTGTCGTTCATTCGGACCTGCTCATGCAGAGACAGAAATCCAACCGGAGAGTCAACATCTTCGCGAGATTTGGCGGTGACACGGACTGTCTTCAAACCTGTCCTATGAATGCGTTCGCAAAGCTGATCTACGGCGACATTGGACGGAGCACAGACAAGGACTTGACCACCATTGATTTTGTTGAGATGGTAGATAATTGTGGCGGAAGTGACTGTCTTTCCTGTTCCAGGCGGCCCTGGCGAGAGCCTTAGCATGGGTGGGAGGAGGAACAACATCTGTACTTACCTTGAATCAAGCTAAGAGGTTTCTGAAGCACGCTCTTCACAGCGTTGATCTGACTACCATTGAGTTCGGGGAGCCCTGGTACACTATACTTCTTAGGCATTTGCGTTTTCATAGGAGCTGCTGCAACTTCGTGGCCCAGCAGACGGTGGAAAATGTATCCCGAAACACTCATCTCGTCCACAGCAAACGTCTTCATTGCAAGCTGCATGCGGTCAAATGAGGTGGCCTTCCAGACATAATCGGCGCTGAAGTTGTGTGTACACTCAGTGGGCACAGATTTATGGTCGCCTTTTGATCGCAGCTCGATGGTGACCTCGTCTGACTGGTTGTTGGGAATTTTGATGACATAACCAACGCCTTCCCATGGAGGTCGGAGCTCTCCAGTGTACTTGATACGCATCTCATCACCGACCGCAAGCTTGACGTCTCCGAGCTCAAGCTTCGGCAGCGTGAAGCTCGCTAGATGCTTGTTGTTCAGACCGAAGTCCCAGCGTATGACCAATCCATCTTGCGACTGCGACTCTTTGAGTTTTCGATCGTAGTCGGCTTCGATCTTCACAAGGGGTCCGAAGACATTCTGGTACTGGTAGGCATCGTCGTAGTGCAGCAAGACTGGCGCCGGCTCATCATCCACCCCGGCACCCTTTTCGAGATCCGAGATGGTAGCATTGGCATTCTCTTTCCACATCTCCTCTAACTTGGCAATCATTTGAGGGCTCAAGTGCCTCGCGCGTAGCTGCTCTTGGTCTGATGGCGCAGAGACCAGCCAGGACAAGAAAGATCGGTCTTCGATCAAAGGCTGCCATTTTGACACGTCCCAATTCATGTCTTTTGACGATGGCATACTAGCACAAGGCTGGCGACAGAGAAGTACCACGACCGTATCGGATTTGGCGGGTATGAATCCCAGCAGGAAGACATTTTTGGTTCCACAGTTGTAGCATTCCAGTACAGTGTCTCCCAGGGGCGAGCTAGGGTGCAACTGTACTTCTTTGTGACGAGCACGGACAAGGTGATTGACGATGTGGGATGTGGAGGTATTGCTACGAGCACTGCAAAACCACTTGCTGCAGGCCAAGCAACGAACGACTGAGCCTGGGTTGTGTATACCGCAGTATCTGCAGCCAGATTCTCTCATCAGCACACCTTGCATCTGCCTGAATCCAAAAATTACTTACGCGCAGGCATGCGGCGGCAGCTCTTTTTCCTCTTCAGGGCGAACACCAGCCTTGCCGTTCACCCCATCCACGGGCACACTGACCATGCTTTCCGTGTCGTCGTCATCGAAAACCTCAGTGCCCTCATCTTCATCATCATGACGACGTCTTCTGGGCCCTCCAGTCAAATTCCCCCTTCCGTACTCACGATCTAGAATGCTTTCATCGGGGTCGATAGTTGAGAGATCATCTCCAGCGTTGATGGCGGAGGCTGAATCGGAGATGAGGTGGTTGCCCAGATGGGTGAAAGCGCCCTCCATGGCGCTGTTGTTGGTGTATCAGTGTTGAGGAGTGGTGGAGGTGATTTGAAGAAGAGAAAGTCGAAAAGTAGAATTGAAGAAAGGTACTCTACTTGTAGACTGCAGGTACAAGAAGTGGAGATTCATCGGTCCCACTCGTAAAAAAAGCTTATCTCCGCACCAGAATTTCGATTTCCATCCAGATACCACTTTTCTAATTTGTACAGAGTATTTGACGGTCATTGTTATCGGGATCAAAATCTCTACCCAGCAGCTGTCATAAGCTTTGCAGAAGCTCCGCAATGATAGTAAGCCACTACCCTTTCCGCAAGTCAGGTCGAAGGGCTGATTGATACCTGTTTAGAGACGGCAAGCTCGTCAGCGGCGAGATTATCTCCACCGCCGCGCCCTGACTCTTCGTGAAGCGGAGACTGCTGAAAAGAGGGCAAAATTGAAAGCTTCCCTTGCAACAGGCAAACCTCTAGATCCCTCCATCGCCAACGACAAGTCTTTGCGCGAGGACTATAAATTTGATGAGACTGCCGAAGCTCATGATGACATTGACGATGAGTATGCCCATCTCTCTGGCATTACAGACCCGAGACCTCTGGTCACTACATCTCGTTCACCATCAACACGGCTTTCGGCTTTTGCAAAAGAAATACGGCTACTGCTTCCTACCTCTATTCGACTGAATCGTGGAACCCTGATATTGCCAAATCTCGTCTCAAGTGCCAATGCCTCCTCCCTCACTGACCTCCTGCTGCTTCATGAGCATCGTGGTGTACCGACCGCTCTTACAATCTCCCACTTACCGCATGGCCCTACGGCTTCTTTCTCTCTTCACAACGTCCTACTTCGACACGACCTCCCGAATGCTAGCCGAGGTACTGTCAGCGAATCCTATCCGCATCTACTCTTCGAAAATTTCAGTACTCCGCTTGGGGAACGTGTTGCTCAGATCCTGAAGCACCTCTTTCCACCTCGAGAAGCAGCGACCACCAACCAAAAGGTCGGCAATCGGGTAGTTACGTTCAAGAATATTGAGGACAGCATCGAGGTGCGGCACCATGTTTTTGTGCGGACTGGCTATCAGAGTGTGGAATTAGCGGAAGTAGGCCCAAGAATGACCATGCGTCTCTTTGAGATCCGTGGAGGCACATTGGAAAATAAGAACGGCGATCCAGAGTGGCATATGAATCAATATACAAGAACCAGCAGGAAAAAGGACTATTTATGAAGGGGAAACAACTGAAATGCTCAAAAGAGTATCGAAAAGTTAGCCAGATTGATTGTCGTACTACGACTGTAGTGACATACAAGGCCCTCCGCTCTAGGTCAACAGGACAGATGGCTCGCTCGCATAGGCCCATAGGCCAACTGGGCAGTCTCTGCGGGATACTAGCACTTGGACGCAGCTCAAACCCCAGCATTTGCTGGTAATCGTACAGTGGCCTCATATGGCTCGTACGCTCTGCCGTTTGGCTAAGAAAGACCTCGGGCATAATTCCATATCTCAGGGCAGGCAAGTTCATTATCTTGACCGTCAGTGATCTCTTCGGGGACTACCCTTCCCTTGAAGCCTTTGCCCCTTTGATCTAGATTGTGCTTGCGGATATGCGTGTACCTATTGCACTACTTTCGAGCACCCGGGTTGCCAGAATGCGTAGAGGTGGCAGCGTCCTTTGGTGGAATTTTACCTAAAGCTAGGAGGAAACAAAATGTGCGCGAATACAAGAAATGTTGTATTCGATGGCAGAGACATTCAACATACACATAATGCTGAACCCAGAGACGACGAAAGATGCTGAAGCGACAACCCATCCGCTTCTGATATATCCACAATCATTCATCATAACCTACATAGACTCGAAGAGTCCAAAAGACTAGACAGTCGAATTCATGCCTTTTTTGACAGAGCTCAATACTCACGATGAGTCTCCCTAAAGCAGAAGCGCCTCTAGACTACACGTAGGCACTGTTCTTTGACACTGTTTACTGGACAAGGGGGAGGGATACATCGGTCCCTACACCACGGAAACAAAGAGCTTTTCACGTCACCCCTTTCGAAATCCAGCGCTTCCCCCTTTCATCGACTTCCCGCCCCTGGGGGATCTATCTATATCGAATACATCTCCAATCCCCACAATTCTAACTTCCAAGGATTATAATCGCGACCTGTGTGGGATCTAGTGGGAATCATCCATGTTTCTCATTGTGTTCCCGGAAAGGTAACGCACCAAATCAACTAAAGCAGTTCTTAATTCTTGCTTAAAACAACCTCGATCCGGAATATTGCTCGCAATCGATTACTGGAGTCATTTGTGTTGTCCTGCAATGCTTTGATCAGCAGGGACGTCTCTTCGACTCGCGACAAGTATAATGTGGCCTGCTGGCAGAAGGGAGGGTATTATTTGTTAGAGACGATTTATTAGACTATGTCATCTCTGGAGAGGCTGCTATAAAAAGTGAAAAAGGATTCGCAATCGCCGAAGATAGGCCGTTGAGGGTCTTCTCCAATCGCCGAGGCAAAGACTTCCGTCTCCATAATTCTTGCTTCCTGTGCAGGTCGGCCTGTGCAGATGAGCCCTAGCGCTTTCAGAATGCAGGAACGAGAGGCACAGATGGAGAGGAGACCTCTCGGCCATACCAACAGAATTTTCAACGGGAAGACTAGTCCCGGTGGCGTGGGAGGTATGATGAGAAAAAGAATTGGAAGCTTACAGCTGATTGCATTACGGTTGGCGGTTCCGCAATTTGGATTTCCCCCACCACCAACACCACGAAAAAGCTGATTACCCGATTGGGCTTAGCGTAGAAATTTTGAAAAATTTGAAAATATAGTAAATAGGGGAGTATTTAAGCCTAAGGGAGCGTATAGGGGGTCTATAGGTATATAGGGGAAGTATTTAGGCTTAAGGGGATATACGGAGGAGTATATATATACAAAGGGAGTATATATATATAAAAGGAATATACAGGCTCTATATAAAGGAGTATATAAACCTTATATAAGGGAGTATATAGGCCCAAATAGGAAATATATAAGCCCTATATAGGGGAGTATATAGGCCCAAATAAGTAGAGTATATAAGCCCAAATAGGTAGAGTATATAAGGCTAATATATATATATATAAAGGCCCAAATAGGTAGAGTATATAGGGCTAATATATATATATATAGAGGCCCAAATAAGTAGAATATATAGGGCCAATATATATATATATACAAGCCTAAATAGGGGGAGTATACAGGCCTTAAATAGGGGGAGTATATAGGCCCCAAATAGGGGAGGTATACAGGCCCCAAGTAGGGGGAGTATACAGGGCCCAAATACACATATATATAGGCCCAAATAGGGGGAGTATATAGGCCCCAAATATATATATATACAGGCCCAAATAGGGGAGGTATACAGGCCCAAATAGGGGGAGCATATAGCCCCAAATAGGGGTAGCATACAGGGCCTAAATATACGTGTATACAGGCCCAAATAGGGGAGCATACAGGGCCCAAATGCACGTATATATAGGCCCAAATGGGGGAGCATATAGCCCTAAATGGGGGGAGCATACAGGGCCCAAATGCACATGTATATAGGCCCAAATGGGGGAGCATAAAGGACAAACGCACGTATACGTAGGCCCTGTATAACCCTGTGCGCTCCCCCCGTTTAGGCCCTGCATGCTCCCCCTATTTGGGCCTATAT
>JAABUQ010011696.1_pt1 | contig 11125 bp, 7 predicted proteins | sample 5560001 | NCBI WGS metagenome assembly JAABUQ01 (sample SAMN10711888, study PRJNA513371) | rock metagenome | isolation source: Antarctica rocks | place: Antarctica: Victoria Land, Finger Mt nord | collected 2015-12-18
AACGCAAATCATCAGAATAAGGACGTGCCATTGCCGCTGGCCTCCAATCCAGCCAGCAGCTTGAATCACATTTCAGCCCGCGCCGGAATCGTGATTCGGACAGATACGAACGTGCTCTAAATGAAAGCCAGCAGCATCTGAATGCTCGAATCTCGGTCGATTCTACTTCGGATTAACAGGCGTGGAATATTTGGGGAATTACAATGACCACTTACCAGTCGATTTATGTAATTACTTTACCTGTCTTTGGCCGGGGCGTCTTGCTAAACCGACACACGACGCCTGCTCAGAGTAGATGTCGATGGAATTTCACCGCGTACGGTGTCTGCAGTCAGATCTAAACCCCCAGATGCCGGAACTTCCGCATGATCGTGACCCCGTGCCGTACCGGCAACTCCGCGTCATGCACCGCCAAACTCGGATGCAGGGAGAAGCCGTCGTAGCCCATGCGGCGCAGGTCGTTGACCATGCGGCGCTCGACGTCCTGGTGCACCCAGCCCTCCTCGATCGGGTAAGCCCACTCGCAGGTCTTGGTCGGGTGCAGGTTGGTGTCATGCAGGGCAAGCACGGTCTCGTCGTTCATCAGGCCCGCCGTCCGCAGTCGCATCAGCAGGTCCATCTGCGGCACGTAGGCATGCGCGTCGAAGAAGATCAGGTCGAACCGTGAGCCGTCCAGGTCGGTGGCGGTGAGCGTGGCCACATCCTTCATGATCGTCCTGTGGTTGGTCGCGACCGACGGCACCGGCTGCAGGTCGACCGTGTACAGCATGCCCTCCGGACCCATCGCCTCCAGGAAGTTCCGGGCGCTGTAGCCGTTGAGGCCGCCGACCTCCAGGATCCGGCGCAGACGCATGCCGCGCACCAGCGCGAACAGGAACAGCGCCTCGTCGTCCTGGATCGGGCCGCCGACCTGCTGATCGTCCGGTTGCGTCAGATGGGCGAGGTTATAGGCGACCATGATTTGCTCCGGGACCCAGATCACATCTCGCGACGATGCCGTCAACTGGCCCGTATGGTGAAACCTTCAAAGGCGATATGCTTTGCAATGCTGCATCCCAGCATACAGACAAGCCTTCCCGACCGAGTGAAAGCAACTATTCGAACCCCGATGCGACCTGTAGCATCAGCACGCCGTATCCAAGCCAGCCAACCGTGATCCGAGACCTCCCAGCCGGCGCCCACGCTCTTTTAGAACAATTTATTGACGCTACTAGCATCTACACTGTGCCTCCAGATCAGGGTCCTGTCATCAACAGTCTCGATGCCTGCCAGCCAGCCGGCGCGGCTTTCGCTCTCCTGTCGTGAGCCGCGATACCGCTTCCCGGCGCGTCGTGGCCATCATGGTCACGCGCAACCGGCCGCTACTGCTCGCGCGTTGCCTGCAGGCGGTGTGGTCGCAGGATCGCCGGCCCGACCTGGTGATCGTGGTGGACAATGCCAGCGACCAGCCGATCGACCCGGTGCTGGCACCGTATCCCGGTTCGCGGGTGCTGCGGTTGTCGCATAACCTGGGTCCCGCGGCGGGCTTCGGCGTCGCCATACGCGAGGCACTCGGCAGCGGCGCCGACTTCGTCTGGATGATGGACGATGACGGCGTGCCCGGCGATCGCAGCTGCCTGGCCGGCCTGCTGGCGACCGCCTCGGACGAGAAGGCCGACCTGGTGTCGCCGCTGATCCTCGATATCGACCAGCCGGACCGCCTCGCCTTCCCGATCCGCCAGTGCGGCCGCACCCGCTTCACCGCGGCGACCCTCCAGGACACCAGGCTGATCGACGACTTCGCCCACCTGTTCAACGGCGCCCTGATCGACGCCCGCGTGTTCCAGCGCATCGGACTGCCCGACCCACGCCTGTTCATACGTGGCGACGAGGTCGAGTTCATGCTGCGCGCGCGCCGGGCCGGCCTGCGCATCCTGACCGACCGGCGGGTGACGTTCCTGCATCCGAGCTGCGGCCCCGAGGTGCACCCGATCCTGGGCGGCCGGTTCTACGCCATGGTCCCAAACGACGCGACCAAGTGCTTCTACCAGTTCCGCAACCGCGGCTGGATCTTCGCCCGCTACCGCATGTGGAGTTGGCTCGCCGCGGACCATGTCCGCTATGCCTGCTGGTACCTGTCCGGCGCGCGCGATCCCCGCGGCTACCTGCGCTGGCTGCGCGATACCTGGACCGGCGTGCTCGGCCGCCTCGGGCCGGATGTCGCGGGCCAGGCTGCGATCGCCACGACCAGCCCGGACGCCGGTGCCGAGATAATCCTGGAGCATGCCGCATGACCCGCCTGGTCCTCCAGCGCCTGATCCTGCGCAGCAACGTCGAGACGTCGCGGCTGTACTGGCGGATCGACCGCCCCGGTGCCTCGCTGCGGGTCGAGCCGCAGGCCACGCTCGACCTGGACACCTACTTCAACAGCTTCGACGAGACCGTCTGGCGCCGCCATACCAGGCTGGGTGCACTCTCGGTCGAGCTGCATATCGGCGCGGCCGCGCACGTGCAGCTCTGGCGCCACAGCCGCACCGCCGGATGCGCGCTGCTGGCCGAGGCGCATACCGGCGACGACGAGAAGCTGACCCTGGCGGTGCCGCCTCCGCCACATCCGCGCGCCACCGGACGGTTGTGCCTGAGCATCACCGCCAAGACCGACCACGTCACGCTGTGGAGCGGCGCCTGGGTGACCGAGGCCGGGCCGGTGCCGGTGCGGGTGATGCCGGTGATCTGCACCTACAACCGCGACGGGCCGCTGGTCGAGCTGGTCGCCCGCGTCGCCGCCGACCCGGACGTGCTCGAAGCCATTGCCGGGCTGGTGATCGTCAATAACGGCCTGCCCGGGCTGCCCGGACGGCTGGGTGTCCAGGCGATGCCGGCCCGCCTGCGCGACAAGCTGCACATCGTCGAGCAGGGCAATGTCGGCGGCGCCGGCGGGTTCACGCGCGGGCTGCTGGAAGCGCGCGACCGGGGTGCCAGCCACGCGATCCTGATGGATGACGACGTGGTGATCGAACCGGAGTCGATCCTGCGCACCACCCGGCTGTTCGCCCTGGCGCGCAGCGAGTTCGTGGTGGGCGGGCACATGCTCGACCTGTTCCAGCCGAACCGGCTCTACGAGGCGGGCGCCCTGATGATCGACCACAAGCTGGCCTGGGAGCCGCTGCACAAGGGCGTGGACCTGGCCGGCCCCGGAGCCTTGACGCTGTTCCTCGAACCGACCCCGACGCACTATGGTGGCTGGTGGTTCATGGGGCTGCCGCTTTCGCTGCTGGATGCGCATGGCTGGCCGATGCCGTGCTTCATACGCGGCGACGACATCGAGTTCGGCCGCCGGCTGCACGATGCGGGGGTGCCGATGCTGTCGATGCCGGGGATCGGCATCTGGCACGAGCCGTTCTACGCCAAGCTCGGCGGCTGGCACATCTACTACGAGTTCCGCAACATGATGGTGCTCGCCGCCCGGCACTTCCCGTCACCGGCCGGCCTGCTGACGCGCAGCGCGATGAAGTGGATCATCGCCGAGCTGCTGACCTTCCGCTACCAGCGCGCCGCGCTGCTGCTGCGTGCGGTCGAGGACTTCCTCGGCGGTCCCGCCATCTACGACCGCGACCCGGCCAAGGTGCACGCCTCGCTGGAGCCGATCCGGCAGGCCTATCCGGCCGCCACGATGCCGCGCGAGCAGGTGATGGCGGAGCCGGAGCCGCCGGTGGGTCCGCGCAACCGGGTGTCGTTCGTGTTCGGTCTGGCCAGGGCGCTGCGGTCCGAGTGGCGCCGCCCGGACGGCGACCGGCGCGCGATCCGCATTCAACCGCGCGACCATCTCTGGTTCAGGGTGCAGGACGCCGACCTGGTCGTGGTCGACGAGCATTGGGAGGTCGACCAGCCGATATACCGGCGCTCGCGAACGCAGTTCCGCAAGCTGTTCCTGCGCACGCTTCGGCTCGGCAGGCGGATGCGACGCGAGATGCCGGACGCGGTGCGGGCCTGGCACGACGCGCACGCGACCTTCACCACGGAGGCAGCCTGGCGTGCCTACCTGGCGCTGCCGGAGCCAGCCTCGCCGGCCGCCACGATGCGGCGGGTTGGCGAGGAAGCAGGAACTCGCGGCGCTGGCGCCGTTGAGATCATGCTGTAGCCCGTCCGGGCGAGGAGGAAAGCTTGCTTGCTTCGGCACTCATCGTGATCGGCGCTTCCACCGGCGGGCTGTCGCCCCTGCGACAGATCGTGGCGGGGTTGTCGCCGGATATGCCGGCCGCGATCTGCGTGGTGCAGCATATCGGGGCGCATGAGAGCCACCTGCCGAACCTGCTCGACCGTGCGGGCCCATTGGCCGCGGTGGCGGCGGAGGATGGCAGCCTGATCGAGGCTGGACGGATCTACATAGCACCTTCGGACCAGCATCTGATCGTCGGCGGCGGCACCCTCCATCTGACGCGCGGGCCACGCGAGAACTACGCGCGTCCGGCGATCGACCCGCTGTTCCGGTCAGCCGCGGAGATCTTCGGGCGCAACGCGATCGGGGTGATCCTGACCGGGAAGCTCAATGACGGGACCGCCGGGCTGTACGAGATCAAGCGCCGCGGAGGCATCGCCGTCGCCCAGGACCCGGACGAAGCCGAAAGTCCCGACATGCCGGCGAGCGCGCTCAATCACGTCATGGTGGACTACATCCTGTCCGCCTCGGCGATGCCGCAACTCTTCAACAGGCTCGCATCCAGGCTGGCGGAGACTAGTCTCCCGCATCCCGGAGCCTCGAAGGACGAGAACATGGAGAGCGGCTTTCCTGGCCAGCGTCCAGTCACGCTGACCTGCCCCGAGTGCGGCGGCTCGATGCGCAGGACCGAGTTCGGGACGCTGGTGAAGTTCGACTGCCATATCGGGCACAGCCTGACCGCCGAGTCGGTCGCGGCGGGACAGTTCTCCGAGCTGGACCGCGGCTTCGAGGCCGCCTTCCGGCGCATGAACGAACGCCGCGAGCTGTGCCGGATGATGATCGAGCGGGCGGTGACCGACGGGCAGCAGCGCTACGCGGAGGAGTGGAAGGCCGCCCTCCGGCAGACCGAGCAGCGCAGCGAGGCGGTGCGCGCGCTGCTGGCGGACTCCTGGATACAGCCGGAGATGGGGCAGCCGCGGAGGCCCTGAGGCCGGGACGCCCGTCCCAGCCTAATCGGTTCAGGCGGCGGCGCGGTGCACCGTGACCGGGATCGACTTGGCGGCCGGTGTCATGCTGCCCTTGGCATAATGCGACAGCGGCATCAGGACGTTCGCCTCCGGGTAGTAGGCGCCGATGCAGCCGGCCGGGATGTCGTAGGGCGTCACGCGCAGTCCCTCCAATTCGCGGGTGATGCCGTCGTTGGCGGAGGTCGCGAGCTTGATGGTCTCGCCCTCGTGCAGGCCGAGCCGCTCGATGTCGTCGCGGTTCATCAGCACGACCATGCGGGTGCCGTTCACGCCGCGGAAGCGGTCGTTGTAGCCGTACACGGTGGTGTTGAACTGGTCGTTGCTGCGTAGCGTCATCATGCGTAGTACGTCGTGACCGGCATCCGTTATGTCGTCATGCTCGTCCAGCCCGTCGGGCGTGATGAAGTTGGCGCGCCCGTTCTTGGTCTGCCAGCTCCGCTCGCGGGCGGGCAGCGGCTTGTGGAAGCCGCCCGGCTCCCACATGCGTCGGTCGTAGTCGTAGAAGATCTTCGGGTAGGTCTCGCCGATCGAGGCGCGGATGCGGCTGTAGTCGGCGAGCCACTCGTCCCACGGCACCTTCGGGTTGAAGGGCAGCGATGCCTTCGCCAGCCGGATAACGAACTCGACCTCGCTGATCAGGCGCCGCGATGCCGGCGCCCGCACCCCGCGCGAGCCGTGGATGCAGGAGGTGCTGTCCTCCATCGAGAGTGCCTGCGGCTTGCCGGACTGCTTGTCCACCTCGATGCGGCTCTTCACCGGCAGCACGTAGCTGACCTGGCCGGGTACCAGGTGGCTGCGGTTGAGCTTGGTGGCGACGTTAACGGTCAGCCGCATCTTGCGCCAGGGCTTCTCCATGCGGCCATGGTCGGGGATGGCGCGTACGAAGTTGCCGCCGAGCATGATGAAGGCGTTGATCTTCCCCTCGATGATCTGCTCGCAGGCCTCGACGGTATTGAGGCCCTTCTCGCGCGGCGGCTCGAAGCCGTACTGCTCGGCGAGCCGGTCCATCGGCACCAGCTCCGGCTTCTCGGTGATGCCGACGGTGCGCTGGCCCTGCACGTTGGAGTGCCCGCGCACCGGGCAGATACCGGCGCCAGGCTTGCCGATGTTGCCGCGCATCAGCAGCAGGTTGAGCAGCATCTGGATGGTCTCGACGCCGGCGACGTGCTGGGTCAGGCCCATGCCGTAGATGCCCATGGTGGCATAGGCCTGGGCGTAGGTGGCCGCGGTGGACTCCAGGGCCGCACGCGACAACGCGCAACGGGGCTCCAGGTCGTCCCAACGCTGGGTGTCCAGCCAGGCGATGAAGCCGTCGAAGCCGTGCGTGTGCTCGGTGATGAAGTCGTCGTCGAGCACCGGCGGCTTGCCGGCGGCACGGGCGGCCCGGTCCAGCTCCAGGACCGCCTTGCAGATGCCGGTGAGGGCGGCGAGGTCGCCGCCGGTCTTGATCTGGTGGTAGCGCGAGCTGATCCGCGTCTCGGAGTTGGTTAGCATCTCGGTGGGCGATTGCGGGTTGGTGAAGCTCTCCAGGCCGCGCTCGCGCAGCGGATTGAAGGTGATGATCGGCACGCCGCGCTCGGCCGCCTCCTGCAGCGGATGCAGCATGCGGGGGCTGTTGCTGCCCGGGTTCTGGCCGAAGAACATGATGCAGTCGGCCTTGGCGAAATCATCGAGGGTGACGGTGCCGACCGGCGACCCGATGCTCTCCGGCAGCGCCACCGAAGTGGTCTCGTGGCACATGTTGGAGCTGTCGGGCAGGTTGTTGTTGCCGTACAGCCGGGCGAACAGCCCGTACAGGTAGCTGGTCTCGTTGGAGCAGCGGCCGGAGCTGTAGAACACCACGCTGCGAGGGTCCTCGATGGCGCGCATCTCGCGGCCGATCTCCTCGAACGCAGACTCCCACGATACCGGCTGGTAGGTGTCGCTGGCGGCGTTGTAGCGCAGTGGGTGGGTCAGGCGGCCGGTCTGCTCAAGCTGGTACTCGTCCCAGTCCAGCAACTGGGTGACGGTATGCTTGGCCAGGAATTCCGGCGTGCAGCGATGGCTGGTGATGTCCCAGGCGGTCGCCTTGGCGCCGTTCTCGCAGAACTCGAACGGCAGCGGCTTCGCCGGCTTCGACCAGGCACAGCTGACGCACTGGAACCCGTCCACCTTGTTCTGCCGCATCAGGGTGAGAGCGCCGCTGACCGGAGCCCCCTCGCGCACCAGGATGTTGCCGAGCGAAAGAGCCGAACCCCAACCGCCAGCCGGCCGCCTGTAGGGTTCGAACGAGACTTTGCGGTCCATGGGTAGTTCCTTGTCCAGCGTCGTATGATCGGATGACAAGATCAGGCGCCCGCGATGGTTGCTTCCGGGCCGGAAACCGGAGGATGACTTTCGTGTTGGCGTCGCACGCAGCCTGACGGAGACGTGGTCATGGTAGACAAAAGCTACATGCTCGACCAGCCGCAGGAGCCATCGGCGTTCATGCGGTTCGTCAACCTGACCCTGATCCCGATCGCCATCAACGCGACTGGCGCGGTGGAAACCGTAGTCGAGCGTATCGCCGTGCAGGGCCGCCAGCGTCCGGCGACCGCCATGGGTGTCGCGTTCGGGGTGGGATGCGGGCTCGCCTACGGCCTGGTCGGCCGGCGCCGCTAAAGGCCGCGAGAGCCGTAAGGCGGCTGGAACACCAGCCGCCTTATGCTCCTTACAGCGGTGCAGGCCGCTTCATGGGCTCACCTGGTTGAACTTCCATTCCTGGGCGGCCGTGCCGGTGAACCGGTACTGGTTGACGTGCGTCGTGGGTGCCAACGCGGCAAGGTTCAGATCGACGTTCTTGCCGTTGCAGGCCCCGGTGATCGCGAAGAAGTCGTCGGCAGTGCCGGTGATCTTCCAGAGCTGGGCGCAGCTGCCGTTATAGGGATACTGCTGGAGCTGCAGGCTGTCGGCGCTGCCCGCGAGCGGCACGTCGAGATAGAGCCCGCTCAGCACGTTCTTGAAGGTGTAGTAGCCGCCGCCCGCGGCCGTCACGACGAAGCTTTGCGCGTCCGATCCGTTGGGCACGTAGTCCTGAATCGGCGCGTTGGGACTGCTTGATCCGTTGGTGACGTCGATGTTCCAGCCGGACACCTTCGACTGGATCGTGTAGGTGGCGCCCGAGACGATCGCGTCCGGCGTCACGATCGCTCCCGGCCTGGCGTAGAAGAACGCGACGTGCTGGAAGTTCTCCGACGAGTTGTGGTTCCAGGCCCAGAACTCGAAGTCGAAACGAAGATGGTTGTTGAACGGTATGGTGTCGAGCAGCCGTGTCCGGTTGAGCACCGTCTCGCCGTAGTAGTTGGCCAGCCCTGCCGGGGCCAGCACCTGCGAGTTCCAGGGCGCCTGGAACTTGGTCGTATGCCCGTAGGCGTAGCCGTAGTAATCCTCGCTGCCGGTGCCGAGATGCGAGGGGAAGCCCTTGTCGTCCGCGTAGATCTTCTCGTCGCCCTCGCCCCACCACGAGTACATGGCGGGCTGCCCCGGTATCTGGTTGATGGTCTCGTTGTCCCCGACGAGCACGCCGGTACCAAAGACGTTCAGGAACCGCATGTCCTGGACATCCCTGGCCGAGAAGATGCCGGTATCCTTGTAGTAGGCGTGGAAGTGCATCGATGCGGCATTCCAGGCGTATCCGCCCACACCGACGCCCAGCGTGACGCCGATCGACGCACTGGACGTGTTGGTCAGGGTGATGGAACCGCTGCCCTGGTACGGCATGGTCCAGCGCGACGACAGGGAATTGCTCGATCCTACCGACTGCGTCTGGGTCGTTCCCGGATTAAAGCCGAGGCCCGATCCGAAGAAGTCGCCGACCGGCACCGACACCGTCTGCTCGCCGTCGAACGCCATCGCCAGGCGCAGGCCGCGCAACGCCTGCGGAGAGACGTCGCTGAGCTGCATGGTCAGCAACCGGATCGCGGCGCTGCTGCCGCCGGGGAGGGCGGCACTCACCGATTGGCCCGGTGCGATGGTCTGGCTGATGTAGGTGCGGGCCGGACCGCCGCGATAGGCGTCGGCGGTCGAGGTCGGCGTCGTGATCTGCGACAGCCTGGCCGCGGTCGCCGCGAGGCTGTCGGCATTGCCGGTATAGTCGCTCACGGCGAAGGTGCGTACGGCGGTCCCCGGCGCGAACTGCCGGTACTCAAGGTTGTAGTAAAGCCTTGGATCACTCGGACCATCGTAGGTCACCACGACGCGGTTGGCGAAGGGCATCGGCGCCATAAGGCTGAGGCCGGCCGGAGCCGGTCCCGGCCAGGACGTCAGCGGCGGGCCGGCCTGATAGACGAAAGGCGCCTTGATGAAGGAATTTCCCAGCATCAGGTTGTCGAGGTTCTCGTCGATCGCAGGGGTGGGCGAACCGTCGAAATAGAAGCGTATCCGGGCGCCGTTATGCGGCGGCCCGACGGTCCAGAGACGGGTGATCGTACCGGGGCCGGAAACATCCGCCATGACCTGCTCGGTACGCCCGGAGTTGGTTTCCGTGCGGACGTATTGTGTCCAGTCGGTGTTGCAATACCAGTCGGAGGAGAACGAAGTCGTGCAGGTGGCGCTAGCCTGTCCGGTCTTGACCACGGCCGCCGGAAACTGGGCGAGGTTGTCGAGGTTGCCGAGATCGGAAAGCATGTTCACGAAGGTGACCTGATCCGCGGAATGCGCAGGGCTCGCGGCGGAGCCGGACAGGGCGACGCTGCTGAGCAGGGCGAGCACGGTCCAGGATCTACGGCGCACGTGGGGCAGTATCCCAGCCGATGCCGGGTCGTCGGACTTATGCATGAATGTGGTTCCTCAGCATTCGGCCATTATCTGGCCTGCTTGTTCTTGTCTTGGCTGTTCAATGTCTGGCGGATTTCTGTGGCGAAATCTGTCGCGGATTGCGGTCTGCCCGAGAGCGTCCGCAACCGCATCTATAACATTACAATATCGAAACGTATAGGAGAATGTTGCATCGTTGCGACCGCAGGGCAGCCGATCACGCCTGGAAGATGATCGGGCAGACCTCGGGGATCGCCCAAACCTGCACGACGGCCGCCGTATCATACCGGCGGCCCTTCGGGCTGACCGGTATGCACGTGGAGTTGGCGGGGCGGCCACGTGCAAGACATGACTCTGATGCCGGTCGCCCGATAGGGCAGCCGGTATCGGTGATCCTGGAAATACCGGCAGCGGCGCTACAGCGCGGACATCAGGACCGCGCGCTCTCGTGCACCAGATCGATATCGGCGAAGCGCGTGAATTCGCCCTCGAAGAACAGGTCGATCTTGCCGGTGGGGCCGTGCCGCTGCTTTTCCAGCAGCAGCTCCGCCTTGTTGTGCACCTGCTCCATGTCGCGCTGCCACTTGTCCATCGCGGTCTGGTACTTGTCCTCGCTGTCGTACGCCATCTGCTTGGGCGCGCGCTGCTGCAGGTAGTACTCGTCGCGATAGACGAACATCACCGCGTCCGCGTCCTGCTCGATCGAGCCGGACTCGCGCAGGTCGGAAAGCTGCGGCCGCTTGTCCTCGCGGCTCTCGACCGAACGCGACAACTGGCTCAACGCCAGCACCGGCACCTCCAGCTCCTTGGCGATCGCCTTCAGCCCCTGGGTGATCTGGCTGACCTCCTGCACCCGGCTCTCCGGCCTGGTGCCGACGGTCGGGCGCATCAGCTGCAGGTAGTCGATCACGATCAGGCTCAGCCCCTTGGTGCGCGCCAGCCTGCGGCAGCGGGTACGCAGCGCGGACAGCGTGATCGCCGGGGTGTCGTCGATGTGCAGCGGCAGCGTCGCCAACTCGCGCGAGACCTGGATGAAGCGGTCGAATTCCTTCTGCCCGATCTCGCCGCGGCGGATGCGCTCGCCGGAGACGCGGCTCTCCTCCGAGAGCAGGCGCGTGGCGAGCTGTTCGGCGCTCATCTCCAGGGAAAAGATCGCGACCGACCCCTTCGGCTGCACCTCCGCACC